>OAVW01000169.1_pt1 | contig 22935 bp, 14 predicted proteins | sample 1495321 | NCBI WGS metagenome assembly OAVW01 (sample SAMEA2580108, study PRJEB22360) | human gut metagenome | biome: human gut; feature: human-associated habitat; material: faeces | place: Denmark | collected 2008/2010 | reverse complement strand
CGAGTTCGGCGCCCGCGGTCCCCCCCGCGGGGCTGCGGGGGCCGCCGCAGTCGAGCGGGTTGGCATCCGGGTGCGGGGTGGAGGTTTCCTTCTTAGCGGAGTTGTAGTCGTCACCGACCAGGTCGTAGCCGCCAAGGAACTTCTTCGGATCGTAGCTGCCCTCGGGAATCGTGTCGGATGCCTTCGCCTTCTCGAAGGCTTCCTGCGTGCCGGGGCCGCCCAAATCGGCGTGCGTGTAGTCGATACCGGTGTCGAGCACGACAATCTTCACGCCCTTGCCGGTGTAGCCGGTGGAGGCGGGGTTCGCCGGGCTCTTCGCCCACACGGAGAGCGTATCGGTATCGATGAGGGTGCCGCTGTTCTGCGGTGCCATGTCCTCAATGATGCTGATGCGTTCCACATCGTCGCGGTTCGCGAGCGCACGAATCTGCTCGACGTTACCGTAGAGCGCCACGCCGCGCATCGTGTTGTGGGTGGTGTATAGGACCTGCGCGCCGGATTCCTTCGCCGCGGAGGCGCCCTGCTGCTGCACGCTGGCACGAATCGCCTGCACCTGTGCTTGCGCGTTGACGGGTGCCTGCGCGCGGGAGCGGACAGCGTCCGGCTGGGTCTGGGCGTACGCGCCCTGACCCTTGAATCGGACGAATACGGCGCGTTCGCCGGTGGCGCCGTCCAGGCTGGGGGAGAGAACTTCGTTGTTGTTCTCTCCGGTGCCGGTGTTCTGGTGGGGTGCGTCCCGGTCTGCGCCGCGTACTACGCCCGGTGCCGCGTAGGCGGCGGTACCAAACGGCAGGGCGGTCAGCCCGAGGGTGAGCCCCAGGGTGAGTGCGCCGCAGCTGCGTGCCAGCTGCTTGAGGCGACCCGGCTGTGTGTGCCGGGCGGCTCGCGCGGGGGTAGCTTCAGGGAAGGTTGCCACTGAATGCTCCTTTTTAGTGATGGTGCGTTTCTTAGCGGTTTCTGCGCGGAGAGTTCTACGCCGAGGGGTTCTGCACCGAGAGTGCTACGGTGCGTCTGCGCTGTGTTTCCAGTGCGCCTCCAGTGTGTCCATGCGGCGTAAACGTCAAGGTTCATGCCGATGGTGAAGAAACCTTCACTTATTGTCTCAACGATTCTTTATATAACCTAGTCAGAATCGTATAACGGAACATTACGCGTAAATAGAAAGCACCCGACCACAGAAAAAAGGGAGCCGCACCGCCGCAGATAAACTGCAACGGTACGGCTCCCTCGGTAGAACCTATAGGTTCTTAGATTCCGGAACCCTAGAATTCAGGTTTTAGATTTCAGGGCTTTCCTTCAGCACACCCGTGCTGTAGCGGTACACGAACGCCGCCATAGCGTCGCGGTGCACCGGCTCCACGGGGCGGAACGAACCATCGGGCCAGCCGGTGGTTACGCCCTGCTCAGCCAGCCACGAGATCTCGCGGTAGAACTGCTTGTCGGTCGGAACGTCCGTGAAACGAGCCTGCGCGGGGGCAGTGTACTCGGGCGAACCGGCGTAACGGTAGAAGAACGCAGCCATCGCGTCACGGTTCACCGAACCCTCCGGGCGGTAGGTGCCATCGGGCCAGCCGGTCGTGATGCCCTGAGCCTTCATCCACTCAATCTCCTTGTAGTAGGGGTGGTTGAGCGGAACATCCGAGAAGCTCGGGGTGGACGGTGCGGTGTACTGCGGCGAGCCGCTCATACGGTAGAAGTACGCAGCCATGGTTGCGCGGTCCATATTGTTCAGCGGGCGGAAGGTGCCGTCCTGGTAACCGCGGTCAATCTGACGGGCAGCAATCCACGTGATTTCACGGTAGAACTGGTTATCCGCCGGAACGTCGGTGAAGCGTGCATCGTGGATGGTACGAGCCACCTTCACGACCTGCGCACGGTCGCCAGCGGCAACACCGTTAGCGGTCTTACGACCGCTCAGGTCACCGGTCGCGTTGTGCATGTGCAGGAACAGAGCCTGACGCTCCTTGTTGTTGTTCTTGCGGTGAACGGTCAGCTGACCGCCGTCACGGTCCACGAACAGGCCGGGCACGCCCGACTCCTCACCGGTGAACCAAACACCGGGGTTGAAGGGGGAGTACTCGATAGCCGAGGTGGTGTCCACGTAGGAGTTACCCTCGTTGTACCAGGTGTCGGTCTGCACCGTGTACTTGATGCTCTGAGCCTTCTCAGCGGTCAGGCCCAGGTCCTTCAGCGGCACACCCAGAATCATGGTGTTGGTGTCCATGATGTTGGTGTCGGTGTCGCCCCAGGCGTTGTTCAGCGGGTAGCGAGCCACCACGGTGGATGCGTTACCGGAGATGGACCAGACCTTCACCAGCGGGTAGTCCAGACCCTTCTCGCGGGTCACCTCCAGAACGTAATCTGCGGTGGAGTCGTTATTCGTATCGATCTGCACCTGTACCTGACGGCCCCAGTGCATGCTGTCCCAGGTGCCCCAGGTCGAAATACCGAAGAATAGAGAACCATCGTTCGGGTTCTTGCCGGCAGCCTTCAACGCCGGAGCGTCTGAGGCGGCACCCACATACTGCAGGTCAACAGCCTGGTTCGACGGCAGCTTCAGCTGACCGGACGGAATGCGGTCACTGACCGCACCCAGCTCAAACGCACCCAGCAGCGAACGGTAACCGCCCTGGTTCAGGGTCGTACCGCGCAGAGTCACCGTGGACTCCTTATCGGAGACGCCCTTGTAATCAATACGGGAGGCATCAACACGCATCTTCGAGACGGGCTTCGGTGCTACGTGAATCGACTGGCGGATTGCCTCGCGACCATTCTCAGAGAAAATCAGGCGACCAGAAGCGCTCGCAATGTACTGGCGCTTACCAGCAGCCAGAGTCTTACCGGTCGTCCAGTCCTGAGCGACCTGGTCGGCGCTCATCGCCGGGTCCATGGTCTTCTCCAGCTTGGACGGGTCAATACGCACGGTCACGGTTACGTTCTTACGCTCACCGGCACCCACGCTCACCTGCTGCGGGTAGGAGTACTCCACACCCGGGATGGTCGTGCTTGCCTCGTAGCTCAGAGTGTAGGTGTGAGCCTGCGAATCGGTGTTGTCCAGCACGATTTCACGCTGAACAGTCTGAATACCCGAATCGGGGGTGTACTCCAGCACACCAAACGCGGTCGAAACACGCTCGGGGGTCTTCGCATCGTACGCAATGACCTTCGCGTCCACGGCGGCGCGAGCATTCACCATGCCCGTACCCACACGATCCACCGCGTACTGCGCACCCTGCTCATTCTTGATCGGGGTGGACGCGCCGTTCATCAGCGCAGCCTTAATCATCTGCGGGTTGTAATCCTGATGCGCCTGCATCACCAGAGCGGCAACACCGGCAACATGCGGGGTCGCCATGGAGGTACCGGTGAAGGAAACACCCCTATTACCCGTGCCCACAGCGGCAGAGACAATCTCAGTACCCGGTGCCGCAAGGTCAGGCTTAATGAAGCCATCAGAACCGTGCTGACCGCGAGCGCTCGAGGAATTCAAATCAAAAGCGTGGGAGTGAGGACCGCGGCCCGAAGCCTTGTAGTCCAGGTTCATCTCAACGGTCACCGGACCGGCAGCCAGGGCCTTCTCCAGGTCCTTCGTCGAAGAAGCAGTCAGACGCAGACCCGGAATGGTCGCATTACCACCAATGCCGATGGTGTAGCGCTCAGCCTTACCGGCCATCACCACACCAACACCGCCGGCAGCCTGAACATTATCGAAACGCACCTTCGAACCGCACGGGAACGTCAAATCGTCCTGATCCCACTCGAAGTAAACCCACTTACCCTTCAAAGCCTTCGCCTCTTCAGCGGTGAAAGCCTCGCAAGCGTAACGGTTACGCTTCGGTGCGGCAACAACCTCGCCGCGTAGCTGATCAGCGGACGCCTTCGAATAATCGAAGTTCACCGAGTAATCACCCTGCAACCACTCCAAATCGGTCTTCGTGGTCGCGCGGACACGGTCAATCGGCTGAGTGGAGCCGTAGGCGTTCGCCACCGACAGCGCCGCAGCCGCATTCGCCGGGCTACCCGAGTCAGAGTAGGTGTCACCCACACCGTTGTAGTTATTGGCGTTACCGGCAGCAGCCACAGTGAACACACCCTGGCGCGCCATCGTATTAATCATGTACGACTCAGGGTCGTCAGCCGGGGCGAACTCGCCACCGAGCGACAGGTTCACAATGTCGGCGCGGTCAGAGAAATCACCGTCACCATTCGGGTCCATCACGGTATCGAGCGCCTTCATCACAACACTCGAATTGCCGTAGCAACCGAACACACGAATCGCCAAAATCTGAGCATCAGGAGCAGTACCGGGGCCAATAGACATGCCCTTCAGCTGCTCCTCCGTCAGGTTCTTGTAATCGCCACGGTAAGTCGTACCGTTCGCCGTCACACCATAACCGGCGGCAGTACCCGCCACGTGCGTGCCGTGACCGCCAGAACCGAAACCATCCGGGCGGCAATCCAGCGGGTTATTATCCGGCTGCGGAGTCGACTTCTCAGCCACCGACGCATTGTAGTCATCACCGACCAAGTCAATGCCGCCAATGAACTTATTACGATCAATCAGACCCGAATCAGCGGACGGAAGCTCCGTCATCGCCTTAGCCTTCAGGTACGAATCCACCGTACCGGGGCCACCAAAATCAGCGTGCGTATAGTCAACACCAGAGTCAACAACCGCAATCTTCACGCCCTTACCCGTGTACCCCGTATTCTCACGAGTCCACGTGGCAAGAGTCTTCGTATCAATCTCGCTACCGGAGTTCATACGCTCCTTCGCGATAATCGGCGAAATACGCTCCACATCAGGGCGCTCCGCCAACGCACGAATCTGCGCAGCATCACCAGTAATCGCCGCACCACGCATCGCATTATGCGTGGTGTACATCAGCTTCGCGCCAGAAGCAGCCGCCACAGACTGAGCCTGCGACTGCACCTGAGCTGCAATAGCCTGCACCTGCGCCTGACGGTTCGCCGGCGCCTCCTTACGTGCCAGAACAGCCGCGGACTGGGTCTGCTCATACGCGCCCTTGCCCTTGAACTGCACGTACACGGTGATCTGGCCTTCAGCCTTCTGCAGACCCGGGCTGATACGCGAAGTAGCGTCACCGGATGCGCTCGCAGTGCTTCCTTCGACCTGCTGGGGGCTCTGAGCGTGAGCTGCAGAGAAAGTGGCGGGAACGCCGAGAGTAAGGGCAAGAGCTGCACTCAAACCGGTCGCACCGACAGCCTTCATTCTGCGGCGTGGCGCATGAGGCGTTGTCATGGAATCCTCCTTCGGATTTTCTATTTTTCGATAGTGCTGTGTGCTCTGTGGTTGTGTATCGGTGATACGCGGAGGCGGCCCCACCGGCAGACGACGAGTGAGTGCATCCGCCGGTGAAACCGCCACCAAAACTTGAGAGGTTCCGGGATTTTCAGGCCCCGAACCGTTTACTACCGGTTAGCTACCGTCTAGCGGCCGGCCTGGTTAGCAACCTTCTCGGTGTAGCGGTAGATGAACGCCGCCATTGCGTCGCGGGCAATGGGGGTCACCGGGCGGTAGGTGCCGTCCGGCCAGCCGGTGCTGATGCCCTTCGAAGCCAGCCACGTGATTTCACGGTAGAACTGGTTATCGGTGGAAACATCGCTGAAGTGGCTGGTCGCGGGCAGATCCACGTGCGGGGAACCCGCTGCACGGTAGAAGAACGCAGCCATGGCGTCACGGTTCACCGGTGCGGAGGGGCGGAACGTGCCGTCCGAGTAGCCGGTGGTGATGCCCTGAGCCTTCATCCACTCAATCTCCTTGTAGAAGGGGTGCGTGGTGGGCACATCCTTGAAGCTCGGAGTGGAGGGGGCAGTGAACTGCGGGGAACCCTGCATGCGGTAGAAGAACGCCGCCATTGCGCCACGTTCCACGGACTCCAGCGGGCGGTAGGTGCCGTCCGGGTAGCCGGTGGTGATGCCGCGCTGAGCCAACCAAGAAATCTCGGTGTAGAACTGGTCGCCGCGCTTCACATCGCTAAAGCGGGACGGAGTGATGTACTCGGTCTGCTGCTCCTTGATGTTCAGCACCTCGGCGCGGTTGCCCTTGGCGCCGTTGGTGCCGGAGAGGTCACCGGTGCCGTTGTGCAGGTGCAGCAGCAGCGCCTTGGCGGGGGTACCGGATTCGCCGAGCGCGGGGATTGCGTCAGCGGAGCGGTGCGCCGTCAGGGTGGTGGGGGGGGCGTCCGGGGGGGGGCCAGCCACGGCGGAGGAGTCGCCGCTGAACCACAGCTTGGGGCTGAAGGGGCGGTACTTGATCCAGCCGGTTTCGCTGACGTTACCCCACTCGTACTGGGTGGTTGCGCTGACTCGGTACTGGATGTCCGGGTTGTTTGCGCTGGTCAGGCCCAGGTCCTTGAGGGGTGCACTCATGATGAGGGTGTTGGTGTCCATCATGTTGGTGTCCACATCACCCCAGGCGCCGTTGAGCGGGTAGTAGCCGAGCTCGACGAGGTTGCCGTTCTTGTAGCCGTAGAGGCGAACCAGCGGGTAGTCCAGGCCCTTAGCGCGGTCGGTGACCAGCTTGTAGTCGGCGCGGTTGTTGCCGTCGGTGTCGATTTCTACGGTGAAGGTGTTCTCGTAGGAGACAACATCCCAGTTCGCCCAGGTGGAGATACCGAAGCGCAGGGTGCCGTCATCGGCGTTGCCGCCGGCTGCCTTCAGCGCGGGTGCATCCGAGGAAGCACCGACGTACTGCAGGTTCGCCTTAACGTTGCTGTTCAGCGACAGGGAGGTGGGAGCCACACGGTCCACGCTCGCACCGTACTCGAACGCGCCGAGCAGGGAGCGGTAGCCGCCCTGGTTGACCTCGGTGCCGCGCAGCGAGATCTGGGACTTGGTCCAGCCGGTGTCTGCTTTCTGAGCCTCGTCGCTGGAGGGCTTCTGGGTGAAGGTGACGGTGTCTTCGGCAGCGTGCATGGTGCTCACGGGCTTGGGTGCCACGTGAACGGGCAGGCGCAGTGCCTTGGTGCCGTCTTCGGTGAGGACGAGTCGGCCGGATGCGCTGGCAATGTACTGACGGTACTGTGCGGGAACGGTTTCGTTGCCGGTGTAGTAGTCAGTTGCGTTCTGGGTGGTATCCATTGCCGCGTCGCGGGTCTTCTCCAGCTTGGACGGGTCGATGCGCACAGTGACTTCGAACTTCTTAGTTTCACCGGGTGCGAGGGTGACCGCGGAGGGGAAGGAGTATTCCACGCCGGGAATATTAGTGCTTTCAGCGTAGGACAGGGCGTAGGTGTGTGCTACGGAGTCGGTGTTCTCGACCGTCACCTCGCGGGTGAGGGTCTGAACGCCAGCATCCGGTGCGTACTCGAGCACACCGAAGCTCAGAGACACGGTGCCGCTCTTGTCAGCGTTGTAGACGAGGGACTTCGACTGCACGGCAGCGAGGGTGTCGACTCGTCCGGCGCCCACACGGTCCACCGCGTATGCGGCACCGGATTCGGTGCGCACATCGTGGGTTGCGGTGTTCATGAGGGCGGACTTGACCTGTGCGGGGGTGTAGGTCGGGTGGCTCTGCATGACCAGGGCGGCGGAGCCGGTCACGTAGGGTGCCGCCATGGAGGTGCCGCTGAAGGTCACAGAGTTGTTACCGGTTGCCACCGCCGCGGAGGTGATGTACGAGCCGGGTGCCGCAATGTCGGGCTTGGTGTAGCCGTAGCTGCCGTGGAAGCCGCGGGCACTCATGGGGTTCAGCTGATCCAGCTTGCCGGTGTCCACGCGCAGGGAAGCCTTCAGATCGTTGCCGAGGCGCACGGTCAGGGGCTTACCTGCCGCTTCTGCTGCGGTGATCTGTGCACGCAGGTCCTTAGCGGCGGATGCTGCCAGGCGGAAGCCGGGCAGGGTATCGTTACCGGCAATACCCAGGCCGGGTTCTTCGTCGTTGCCTGCAAGCAGTACGCCCTTGGCGCCTGCCGCCTCCAGGTTGTCGAAGCGCACCTTGGAGCCGCAGGCGAGTTCACCGTCATCTTTAGCCCAGTCGATGAGCACCCACTTGCCCTTTACAGCTGCCGCTTCGTCGGCGCTGAGGGCGTTGCAGGCGTAGCGGTTGTTCTCGGAGATTGCGGTGAGTTCACCGGTGAACTCCTTGGTGCCCGCCTGCGCCCAGGGGTAGGAGACGCTGTAGTCGCCGCGTACCTTGCGGGTGGTGCCGGTGGCGGGGTCGGTCAGCTCTGCCGCATCGACGGCGGGGGTGGAGCCGTAGGCGTTAGCTACGGTGATTGCGCTGGCTGCGGTGGCGGGGTGACCGGAGTTGGAGTAGGTGTCGCCGCGCAGGCTGTAGTCGTTGGCGTTACCCGCGGAGATCACGGAGAGCACGCCGGCGCGGGTGAGCGCGTCAACGGCGTAGGCTTCGGGGTCGTCCTGCGGGGAGAATTCGCCGCCGAGGGACATGTTGACCACGTTCACGCGGTCGGAGAAGTCGCCGTCACCGTTGGGGTCGAGGGCACGGTCGAGTGCCTCAATAACGACGTTGGTGCTGCCGCTGCAACCGAAGACGCGGAAGGCGTAGATTTCAGCGTCGGGGGCGACGCCGGGGCCGATCTTCATGGTCTTGAGCTGCTCTGCGGTGAGCTTGCTGTAGTCGCCGGTGAAGGTGGTGCCGTCGGCGTTCACGCCGTAGCCTGCCGCGGTGCCCGCCACGTGGGTGCCGTGGCCGCCGGTGGTGCAGTCGAGCGGGTTGCCGTCGGGGGTTGCGGTGTTGGTGCCGTCGTAGGCGTCACCAACGAGGTCGTAGCCGCCAGCAACCTTGGTGCGGTTGATGAGCCCAGAGTCTCCGGAGGGCAGCTCGGTGAGCTTGGATGCCTTCTCGTAGTCTTCGAGCTTGCCGCTACCGCCGAAGTCGGTGTGGGTGTAGTCGATGCCGGAGTCGATGACGGCGATCTTCACGCCCTTGCCGGTGTATCCGCCTGCACCGGCGGGGTTGGTGGTGCCGGTCCAGGTGGCGAGGGAGCCTGCGTCAATGGCGGCGCCTGCGTTCTGGCGGTACTTGGGTAGGATGGGCGAGATTTTCTCTACGTCGGGGCGGTTGGCGAGTGCCTTGATGGACTCTGCGTCACCGCGCACTGCCACGCCGCGTACTGCGTTGTGGGTGGTGTAGAGGACCTGCGCGCCGGACTGGCTGCTGACCTGCTGTGCCTGGCTCTGCACCTGGGAGGCGATGGCCTGCACCTGTGAGCTGGTGTTGACGGGTGCCTGCACGCCGGCGCGTACGCCTGCGGGCTGGGTCTGTTCAAAGGCGCCCTTACCCTTGAAGCGGACGAAGGCGGTGACGGTGCCGCTGGCGTTCTTCATGCTTTCGCTGAGTACCTGCTTGACGGCGTCGGGGTCTTCCGCGGCGTGGGCGGTGGTGCCCAGTGCTGCGAGGGGGCTCAGTGCCATGCTGAGGGTGAGTAGCCCGCTGCCGATTCGGCGTCGATGCGACCGGCCGCGGGGGTTTGGGGAGGCGGTGTGTTGCACGGTGCTCCTTTGCTTGGCTCCCGGGGTGTTTCTGGGAGGCTTGTGGTGTTGTTCTGGTGGGTTCCAGCTGAGCTTGAACACACTAGATGTGAACTAGGATACACCTCAAAGTGGCTTGTGAAGCGTTTATTACTTCTAAATGCATCAAATTGTGGACATGTTCGACCCTTTTCTTTTTCACGCTTTTCATTTGCACTCGGGTTCAGGTTCTTTTCAGGTTCGGTTGTTACTGTAAAACCATCTATTGAACATCTATCAAAAATGATGGGTTAGGGAGGGTCGAACCATGGTCAAGCGACGCGTTTCCACTGAGGATTCTGTTCTGCTGATGTCCCCCCAGGTTATTTACGGCCGCCCCGGTCCACGGTTGGAACGCATCCATAGGGGAGAGGTGCAGGGCATCCTCACCGAGTACAGCTCATCCGCCTGGCAGATTGGCGATGTGGTAGGCTACGCCCCCATGGAAAAGCCACCCGAAACCTTGGATATGAAGAGCCTTTTCACCGACTGGAGCGGCTTCACCTGGTATGTCCTGGGGCCGCTGCTTCGGATGGTGTTCTGGTCATCTTTCTTTATCGTGCTGATGAGCCCGATACTTTTCAGCCTGGGTTTCAGGGGAGTGGGCGAGGAAATGGCGATGATACTTGTCATTTTTTTGATTCCGCTCTTTTATTTCCCTCCGCTGATTTTGATTGTGGGCTTTGTCGGCCTCGTCGCAGAAATCTGGTTGCTGCTCCTCTGCGTAGGAAAGTTTCTGAATGCTGTTGGGGATGCCGTCGAATCGACGCGCCTGCTCGTTAGGCAGCACAAGATTCAGCAGGATTTTCAGTTCCGGCTGGTGTACGAGTGCACCCCGCTTGACGGTGGTTCAGCCACGGCGTTGCTGCACCGCATCTTTGAATCGCACCATGAGGAGGAATCATGACCACCGATAAGAACCAGCCCATCGACAATCAATCTGTTTCCCCTCATCAGCGCGTTTTGAAGGTGGCACCCCAGGTGTATTACGGTCGCCCCCGCCCGAGGCTGCGGTGCATCGACAGGGGAGAGGTGCAGGGCATCCTGACCGAGGGCACGTCATCTGCCTGGAAAGTTGGCAAGGTGGTGGGCTATGTTCCCATGGAGAAGTCGCGCGAAACCTTCGACGCGAAGGGCTTCTTCACCGATTGGGACGGCTTCACCTTGTATGTGCTGGGACCGGTACTGCGGATGGCGTTCTGGTCGTCTCTTTTTATCGCGCTGGTGAGTCCGGTGCTCCTCTCCCAGAGCCATATAGAAATCAGTGAAGGCATGGAGCTGGTGCTGATGAATATCTTCGCGCCGTTCTTTTACTTTCCGCCGCTGATTCTGGTTGGGGTCGTTGTAGGAATCTGGTTGCTGTTTCTCAGTGCAGGAAAGTTTCTGAAGGCCGTTGAGGATGCCGTCGAGTCGATGCGCCTGTTCATTGGGCAGCACAAGATTCAGCACGATTTTCAGTTCCGGCAGGTGTACGAGTGCACCCCGCTTGACGGTGGTTCAGCCACGGCGTTGCTGCACCGCATCCTTGAATCGCGTGATGAGGAGGAATCATGACCGCCGATAGTAGCTGGGGGATAGCCCCCGCGCACCGAACACACAATGTAGACAACACAACAGACACATAACAGCAGACAAGCATTGGAGGAGGTCACCGTGGCGGAGCATCGCGAAGCACCGAAAAACCCTCAGAACCCAACCGAGAAGAGCGATAGCGAGTATCAGCCCCTCTGGGATATGGAGCAGCCCGCCCCCGAATACTCGGCTTTGCTACTTCACGGAACGCCGGTTCCCACGCCGACCGGGGATATTCCCGAGCCGGTGAAGGAGGTCCTGGAGATACAGAAGGCTCGTTCTGCATCCGCGGCGGATGACCTCGTGGTTCCTGCAGCACCTGATTCTGCTGTTACCGCTCCTGTAGCGTCTACTCTGGCGGTTTCTGCTCCTGCGCCCTCTGCGCAGGCGGCGAATTTTTTCCCTTCGGCGACGGGTCACCCGGTGCTGAACCGGCCGCTGTATGGCCGCCCGGGCCCCACGATGCGCCGCATGTCCCCGATGGGCACGGATGCTGCTGCATCCGCAAACCAGCAGGCGCCGTCCGCATTCCCCGCCTGGTTGGGTGGGAAAGTAGAGGGCGCGCCTCGACCTATCGGGTACATCCCTGCGGCACCGGTTGCGGGCAAGGTGAGCAGATCAGACCTGTGGCGTAAGGCCTGGCCTGAGCTCATCGCCCTCTTCTTTATCGGGGTGGTGTTTAACCCGCTCACCTATATCCTCTTAGCTGGTGATGCTGGCGGGCATCTCTTATACATCTTCTTGATGCTTACCACAGTGACTTTCGGCCTTCCGCTGTTGCTGTGGGTTGGTGCGCTGACTTATACGCTGGTCCGAGTGAGCCTAAAGTACCGGGCGCTGAAGTGGGAGGCTATGCCTCTCGGGTCGTTCTGGTTCTACCTGGTGTATGACCGCCTGCCCAGGGATGCCGAGGAGATGCAGTGGATCCTGGGTGCGGCGTCTTCGATGTCTTCCGCGGCGGCTCTGACTCCTCAGCCGCCGAACTCGAATATGGGCGGCGCATCATGACCGGCGGAGCGCAGGCGCAGAGCCCGCAGTGGCGGATGGATTCCTTCACCGTCGACGCCGCCCTGCCGGTGGCGACGGAACCTGTCTACGGCATTCCCGACCCAAGCCTGCAGCCCATGCAACTACTGAGTGCGCTGTCGAAGGATGCCGGACCCACGCAGGTGGCTTCCGTGCGCTGGCAGAATGAGCCCGGCACCGCTGTGGCTCTTGCTGCACCGGGCCTGTCTGCACCGGGGGAAGACACCGGCGAAGCTCGGGTTGTTGGCTACATCCCCGCAAGTACACCGGAGGCCACCGTGGATTGGGCTAAGGCTCGTCTCGGGTACATGTGGTGGCTGGTTTTGTGTGTGGTGTTGCAGGTGATTAACCCGTTCCTTGTGCTACCCCTGCTGTACATGGTGGATGAGCAGGCTGCGTGGCAGGTTTTTGGTGCCTATTTCTTTGTCTGGCTGTATTCGTTTTTCACGGTGCCCTTTATCTGGCTTGGCTTGATGATCTATTCGCTGGTGAAGCTCCCGCAGAAGCGGCGGGAGGCGGTGGCACGGGCAACGACGTACGGTGCGTTCTGGTACCACCCGGTGTACGACCGTCTGCCGGAAGAATCTCCTAATCCAAACTCAGCGGATGCATCGTAGCCGACTTCTCGTGAGCCCCTGGACTCCGGTAGTACTGAACCCCCGGCAGCGTTAACACGTGCGTGTTGGCGTTTGTCCGGGGGTTTTGGATTCTGGCGGGCAGGTTTTAAGGAGCCGTTCAGTATGAGCTGGTACTGTGGGTGCGCTAGGAGTGTGTCAGGTGAGCGAAGGAGACAACCATGGCAGAGCGCCCCACCGCGAAGCGTGAAGATACGCATCACGAAAATGTGAAACACGAAGAGGCGTACCAGCCCCTCTGGGACACTGACCAGTCCGTCCCGGAATACATGACGCTACTCATGGGCGAGCAGACGCAGCAAAATGAAGACGCTGAGCTGTACGAAGACTCTGAAGAGGAAGAGTACGAAGAGCTAGAGCACCCCGACCCGGATTATGAATATGTCTATCCGGGTGCCCCCAAGCGCTACGACTCAGCGCGGAAAGACTCAGAAGATGAAGAGCCCGAGTATGAAGACGCAGAGTATGAAGACGCAGAGTATGAAGACGTCGAATATGAAGATGATGAGTATGAAGATGTCGAGCATGAAGAGTACGATTCTGAACCCTCAAATAACGCTGACGATAACGAAAATGATACGGAGAACTCCCAAGACAACCAGTCGGTAGCGCTCGCCTCCACTCAGTCCGCTGAGCCCACCCAGCCAGCGCTCTCTGCCTGCGAGGGAACAACCGAAAATACAGGACGCCTCACGGCTGACGGAACACAGGCTCAGAGCCCGCAGGAGCCTACGAAGCCCTCTACCGTTGACACTTCCCTACCTGTGGCAACGGAACCTATCTACGGCATCCCCGACCCGAACCTACTGCCCATGCAGCTACTGGGCGCACTATCGAGTGATGCCGGGCCTACGCAGCTGGCTTCAGTGCGCTGGTGGAATAAATCGGGTGCTACTGTGGCTCCGTGGGACGCGCCGGGGGAAGAGACAGAGACCGCGCGGATTATTGGTTACATCCCCGCGAGTACACCGGAAGCCACCGTGGATTGGGCTAAAGCTAGGCGGGGTTACATACCCTGGGTAATTTTTGTGGTGGCGATGCAGGTCATCAATCCGTTCTTGCTGTTGCCCCTGGTGAATATTGTGAGTATGGATGCGGCGTTGCAACTTCTCGTACTCTATCTCGCCCTTGCGGTGCAGACGACGCTCCTGGCGCCTTTGATATGGCTGATACTGATGATCTACTCCTTGGTGAAGCTCTCGCAGAAGCGGCAGGAGGCGGTGGCGAAGGCAACGACGTACGGTGCGTTCTGGTACCACCCGGTGTACGACCGCGCCCTGCAGGAGGGTGCCCACCCGGACGAGGCAGGGGAGCCCGAGGGATTGTCAGCGTCAGCGGAGTAGCTTCCCGCAAACGCCCCCAGTAGACCCCTGATAACGTTGAACCCCGGCAGTGTTAACACGTGCGTGTTGGCGCTTGTCGGGGGATTTTTCTCAGCTTTTATCGGGCAGGTTTCAAGGGACTGCCCAGCGCACGCTGGTACGGTGGTGCCGCTAGGAGTATGTCTGGTAAGCGAAGGAGACGACCATGGCAGACCGACTCACTGAAAAGAAGGAAGCTGCAAAGAAGGACGAGGCGTACCAGCCCCTCTGGGACACCGACCAGTCCATCCCGGAATACATGGCGCTACTCATGGGCGAGCAGACGCAGAAAAATGAAGACGTTGAGCTGCACGAAGCCTCCGACAGCGAAGACTCCGACGGTAGCAACGAACCGGAAGACACCTCAGAAGACACCCCGGAAGATACTCACGAATCTCGCAAGGACGACGAGGCGAACCACCCGGTAGCGCTCGCCTCCACTGAACAGGCTCAGCAAGAGCAGGCTCAGGCAACGCACGCCTACGGCGAGTACGTTCAGTTGGAATCCCTCGGCTTGAGCCCGGGCGCTAGCCTGCCGGTCATCCCCGACCCGCTCTTCGGCACCCCCGACTCAAAACTCATCGAAATGCGCCTGCTCGACCGCTCCCAGGATGAGTCCGCACCCATGCAGGCGTGCGCCGCCCACCTGAACCCGGTCAAGGCTGAAGAGAACCCCATATCGCGGGCGGCAATGCTGCAACCGGTAGGCTACGTTCCCATCAATAATCCGTTTGCTGGCTCCAACATTGAAGAGATCGAGAGCCAGCGCACCTTCTGGAAGACCGTGCTTATTGTCCTGCTGATACTGAACCCGTTTGTGCTGGTTCCTCTGGTGAGCATGTTCGATAGTAGTGCCGGCATGTCGATGCTGCTCTTCTTCATCACCATCGGTGTGGGATCATTGTTTGTGGTGCCGATCCTATGGATTGTGGGTATTGTTCAGGCGGTGAAGCGTAAGAACCAGCTGAGGGAACTCCTCCAGAAAATAGAGACGGCACATGCCGAGTTCTGGTACTACCTCGTGTACAACCGCCTGCCGGACGGCTACACAGGCGTCAATGGCTTCACGAAGGAAGAAGAGGATTCTTTCTCGGTGTACGAGTTTCTGAAAAAGCAAGAACACGCAAAGCTACACGAGGCCGCCGCACAGCGCGAGGCTGCCGCACTACAGAAGCCCGCCGCGCATCCTGCGCTCGCTGATGAAGAGAAACAGGACTAACCTCGGCCAGCCCACACCGTATAACGACCTGCCCCTCCACGCACGTAACACCGCGTGGAGGGGCAGGGCGTCTTTTCTTGTCATATTCGGGTTTCTTCGTCTGTTGTCCGGCGAGGGTTAATATTCCATTTACTTTGCCTTGATAGGGTGAAACCATCACGAGCGTTGCGACCAAGTAGAGCGAGGCGGGCACCCGCCGAGAACGGCGAGTTAGCCTGCCGCCGCGCCTCAATGATTAGCCGCGCCTCAACGATTAGCTGTATCCACTCATCGATAGATTAAGGAAAAGAACGATGTCCCAGAACCCGAACCCTGAACAGTACAACCAGTACTCCCAGCAGGCACCCTCCTACTCGCAGGCGCCGGGTCAGCAGCCCAACGGTTACATGGTTTCCTCCAAGGACGACCAGAACATGGCGATGCTTGCGCACCTGGCTTCTGCAATTCTGTCTCTGCTGTCCTTCGCAACTGCAAGTATTCTCGCGCCGCTGGTCATGTGGTTCATCTACAAGGACAAGCCCGGCTACGGCTTCACTAAGGAATCGGCACGCCGCGCGTTCAACTTCAACTTCTCCCTGTGGGTTGTCAGCATGGCTTCCTGGCTGCTGATTATTCTGACCTTCGGCATCCTGGGCATCATCCTGTGGGTTGTCCCGACGGTCGTGACTGTCCTGATGGTTATCTTCCACAGCCTGGCTGCTATGGCTGCGAACCGCGGTGAGCAGTACACCTACCCGATGACCTTCATCGAGCTCATCAAGTAGTCTTCACGGCTCATACCGGTAGCGCCCCCGTCCGAATATCGGATGGGGGCGTTGCCGTGCCCGGGTGAGGTGCACCGGCACCGGATCCGGCACACCTACCGCCCCGTCACACGGGACTTAAAGGGGCGGGCACGGTATCATTAGAAGAGGTGTGCCTACCCGGATCATGAGGCGGTAGGTCGCCGCCGCGCCGTGAAATCCGGTGCGTATCTTCAAGGCTTTCAAGGAGCACAAAAATGTCAGCTGTCGTGATTGTGGGCGCCCAGTGGGGCGATGAGGGTAAGGGTAAGGCAACCGACCTGCTCGGCCCCCGCGTAGACTACGTGGTCAAGCCCAACGGCGGTAACAACGCCGGTCACACCGTGGTGGTGAACGGCCAGAAGTTTGAGCTGAAGCTGCTGCCCGCGGGTATTCTGAGCGAGAACGCCGTCCCCGTGATTGGTAACGGCGTGGTGGTGAACCCCGAAGCTCTTTTCGCTGAGATTGACGGCCTTGAGGCCCGCGGCGCTGACACCTCCCGCCTGAAGATTTCCGCTAACGCACACCTGGTCGCACCCTACCACCAGACCATGGACAAGGTGACCGAGCGTTTCCTCGGCAAGCGCGCTATCGGCACCACCGGCCGCGGTATCGGCCCCGCCTACATGGATAAGGTGGGCCGCCTCGGCGTGCGTGTTCAGGACATCCTGGACGAGTCGATTCTGCGTCAGAAGGTTGAAGGCGCACTGCGCCAGAAGAACGAACTGCTGGTGAAGGTCTACAACCGCCGCCACGTTGAGGTTGACGAGATCGTCGAGTACTTCATGTCCTACGCTGAGCGTCTGAAGCCGATGATTGTGGACACCACCCAGCTGCTGAACAAGGCACTGGACGAGGGTAAGACCCTGCTGATGGAAGGCGGCCAGGCAACCTTCCTGGACGTTGACCACGGCACCTACCCGTTCGTGACCTCCTCCAACCCGACCTCCGGCGGTGCGTGCGTCGGTTCGGGTGTGGGCCCGACCCGCATCTCCCGTGTGATTGGTATTCAGAAGGCGTACACCACCCGCGTGGGTGCTGGCCCCTTCCCGACCGAGCTGTTCGATGAGATGGGCGAGTTCCTGCGCACCACCGGCGGCGAGTTCGGCGTGAACACCGGCCGTCCGCGTCGTTGCGGCTGGTACGACGCCGTGCTGGCGCGTCAGGCTGTGCGCATCAACGGTTTCACCGACCTGTTCATCACCAAGCTGGACGTTCTGACCGGCCTGGAGAAGATCCCGGTCTGCGTGGCTTACGACGTTGACGGTGTGCGCCACGACGAGATGCCGATGACTCAGACCGAGTTCCACCACGCTAAGCCGATTTTCGAGTACTACGACGGCTGGACCGAGAACATTTCGGATGCGAAGAGCCTGGATGAGCTGCCCGAGAATGCCCGCAAGTACGTGCTGAAGCTGGAAGAGATTTCTGGCTGCCGTATCTCTGCGATTGGTGTGGGCCCGGACCGTGACCAGACCATCGTGGTCCGCGACCTCATCAACGAAGACTAAAAACTGACGCGAAGGACCCCTGGCGAGGCTTTAAGTGCCTCATCGGGGGTCCTTTTAGCTGCGATAATTTGTAACATACTGTCTTATTTAGGGCACTATTTTGAATTAGTGTCATTCTGACGTTGATAAATGCTTATAGTAATGAGTAGACTTTTCTGTAGTCAGGGTTAAATAATTATCTAATATGAGGTTTATCTTTAAATGAATAAATTCAAAAACCATAAATACGGATAAAATTTATTTTGCGTGAGTGATAAGATTAGATTATCCAAGATATACCGAATCGGTATACAGGATTTAAGTGCTAATACGTCATAAAATACTTATGTGCTGGATGCATTTAATATTCTCACTCAACACGATTGGAGACAGTGATGTCTGCATTATCGCGCCGCTCAATGATTGCTGGCGCCGCATTGTCAGTTCCGTTTGCTTCAGCAATGGTATACGCTGATGCGCATGCTGATGAAGTTCAAGGTGGAATTACTCCGCAAAATCACACGAAAAACTACATTAATCTCCTGAGTAATCCGCAGGTGAAAGCTGATGGGTCTCAAGATTGTACTCAGGCCATTAATGATGCAGTAAGGACTTTGGCTTCAGCTGGAGGTGGAGCTCTAGAAATTCCTGCTGGAAAGTACAGGGTCAGTGCTCCTTTTATTCAGCTACTTGACCGGGTTGAAATCTTTGGGCATGGTAAGGCCACACAGATTATTGCTCATCCTGGCGGTGGCCTAGTGCAGAAGGACGAAGACGAAGCGGAGTGTGTTGGTGTTTTCCACGTTGGATCTTACCTTGTTGCTGGACCGGAAAAGCCAAAGCCAGGTGATAAGGGGGCCAATCAGTGGTTCTCTGAGGCCCCTATGCGTTTTGGGGTTCGTGATTTAGTTATTCGTACGAATGCTGATAATGTCCGTCTAAATCGGGATGACCCTTATAGTCGGGCTCGGCACACTCCCATTATGAAGGGTGTGGCGGGAGTTATTTTGCATACGTACTATGCAAATAAAAACTATCGGCCTGAGCCTGAAGCAGTTGCAACACTAGAGAACCTTGAAATCTGGGATACAGATATGGGAGTTGCTATTTTGGGTCTCCATGACCGTGCGATGAAGGTCCATGACATTCGCGTGCGTATGACATGGAGGCAGGGATTCCTTGTGGGTAAACCTATTGGTCATAAGGCAATTAATGTGGATGGTATCGGTGCAGCTGATAATAAGTTCAGTATGTTGGATGTATCCGATGCCAACAAGTGTGGCAGGAATTATGCCGGCATTGAGGTCTACGCTTCGCAGTGTAAGTTTTCACAGTCAACGAGTTGGTATAACCACCGGTATTCGTCTGGAGAATCGCTGTATCAGTCGCGCCAGGAGGGGAAGCCACATTACGCATATGCAGGTAAGGCTGGTGCAGGCTGGTATGTTGCGGCAAGCCGTAATATGTTTATCGGATGCACTGCTCAAGAAAATGGGGGTCATGGCTGGGTAAGTGATTTTGAGCGTAATATCTTTGATGGTTGCATTGGCGAATCGTCCAGCTACTTCGATACAGTTCATGGTCAAGCTCAAAATAATCAAGCAGCCAATTGGTACATTAGCAATTGGTCGCATGAATGTAAGTTCATCGCTCCACGTTCCGATAATCCTCATAAGGTAGGTGATGGTGCTGTAAAAGCGGAGAAAGATGTACGTGCTGCACGGTGGGGCTTCTACTTTGAGCAAAATTGTAGGGATATTGTGGTAGCTGGTGGTGATGTCTATGATGAGCATCGTAAGAAGCATCCAGATAATTACCCATGGAAATTTCACTTTGGCCCGTGGCGTGCAGGGTATATGGATGTCACAATTAATAACTTTGTCATGCGGTATGGAATGCATGACATTGAAGAAGAATCCAAGAAAAACCGGAAATATTTTGACAAAAATTCTAATTACAGTCGCGGTATTTATGAATCTAATTCTGTGGAATTTTAAATAAACATTTGGGGCTCTATATCAATATCATTATTGATATAGAGCCCCAAAATATTCTATAAGATTCCCATCAAATCCAATCTGTAGAGGGTATATAGAATATCTGAAAAAGTAACTTCATCATTATCGATATACCCACAGCTCATGTTTGGTGAACCATACCAGCTACGTGCCTTGTGCATGTCGCTATTTTCTTTAACGCAATGTGCGTATTCTTCGGGGATGGGGGTAAGGTTGACCGTCGGCTTACCGTGCATTCGATAAAGGAAAATGAGCGCAGTATCAATGTACGCGGTGGCGTCGTAATGGAACTTTCCGTCTCCCCATCCGCTGCTGATGCCTTCACGAGTAGCCCAGATAGCAATAGGGTAGTGCGGGTCATTGACCGAGATATCACTGTACGGCGACGTAGCAGGAAGATCCTTAACCACGGGCCTGCCCTTCACATGGTACAGAAACTCAAGAAGCTGCCCACGAGTCATCGCAGGCTGGGGAGCATTCTTATTCTTCTGAAGATAAAGACGGCGACCGTGAGTAATAAGCCCAGTGCACTCCGCCCAAGCAATCACCTTATCCTGATAATCACCCGGGGTATTGTACTCAGACTCATTAATGCAGGTGACTTCCAGTTCATCACCTGGAAAAGGAGAAAAAGTCTTAGGGTGTAATTGCGCCGCAGAAGCAGGCGCCACCGCAGACAACAAGAGAGAGGCAGCGGCAAAAGTACACGCCGCCCCCTTCACAAACGGTTTCAACAGCATCGTTGACTCCTCAAAAGAAAATAGTGGTTGGTTCTAAGACAATCACAGTCTTATTAACTAGAAGTTTAGACTTTATTAGTTCTCAAGGGAAGGTTGAAACTCTACAACCCCCAGATATCTTAAAAAGAAAACCCAAGACTCACCCCAACACCCCAGCCCCAACACCACAGAGCCTGCGCATGTGACCGGGCGGGGCGTGTGCCGTATGCTGGAAAGAGCGCCCCGCACACGTGGCGCCACAGCGTACAGAGGAGGACAACGATGACCTACATTACCGGAGCCATCTACCCCAGCGGCGACCGCATCCGCATAGGCGCACCCGAAGAAGAAACCCTCAACGCCTACCAGCAGCCCAACACCGCCGTAGCCCTCGGATACGCCAACCCCGATATCCACGAACTACACGCCCTGCAAGAAACCTTCAACCTGCACGAACTCGCCATCGAAGACGCCGGACGAGGCCACCAGCGCGCCAAACTAGAACGATACGGCGACTCCCTCTTCACCGTCATCCGCCCCGCCATCTACCTCGACAAAGAAGAAGAAGTGCGCCTCAGCGAACTGCACCTCTTCACCGGCCCCCGCTACACCCTCGCACTCGTCCGCGACGAACAACGCAGCAACCAGCGCATCAACGACCAGTTCAATCTGCTCTACGCCACCCCCGACGCATCCCCCGCCCGACTGCTGCACCGCATCCTCGACAGCACCGTCGACGGGTACGCACCCGTGCTCGACGGCCTCGAAAACGACAACGACGAAATCGAAGACATCCTCTTCTCCACCAACGAGCGGCGAGACGCCAACTCCCTCGCACAGCGCATCTACGAACTGCTCAACCAGGTCATCGACTTCCAGCGTGCCTGCCGACCCCTCGAATCCATGATTGGCCGCATTATCGAAGGGATGCGCACCGGCGCGCTCGACCCCTCACCCTACCCGGGCGTATCCGACGAAGAAAAGAACGAAGAAGCGGTCGAGCTCGCCCGGCAATTCCGCAACGTGCTCGACCACGTAACCCAAACAAAAGAACGCCTCGAAGACCTTCGCAGCTCCCTCGAAAACGCCCTGCGCGTGCACGACACCCTGCTCGGTCAGCAGCAGAACGACGACACCAAGAAAATCTCCGCCTACGCGGCGCTGCTCATGGTGCCCACCATCGTTGGCTCCGTGTACGGCATGAACTTTGAGGTCATGCCCGAGCTCAAGTGGGAGTTCGGCTACCCCGCCGCGCTGCTACTCATGGTGGGTTCATGCCTGCTTCTCTACTGGTTCTTCAAGAAGAACAAATGGCTCTGATATGCGCGTATGCCGCATAAGGCATACACGATATACCTTATGCGGCACGGTCGTACTGGGCACGCATTGCGCGGCGGCAATCACGACGCTCACGCTTGAACTTCTTACACACAGCCTCCGAATCGGCAAACATGTAGAAGTCCTCCGGCTCAGCCGACAGACCCAAAGTCGACAGCTCAACCAGCGACAGCATCGCGTAGAACATCTCGCGGCGCAGCTCAAAATTGCAGGCACCCGGAGCGGACTCCACCGCAAACACGCCGCCGGTGCACTCCAGCGCGCGCATCGCCCAGTGCTGAGTCCACAGGTCACCATTGACCGGGCTCACGCCCAGGCGAGTTAGCGCCAGGCCGGTACCCTGCACACGCTCAAAGCGCAGGCACATCTCCAGGTCCTTTTCCAGGGGGAACACGAACAGCAGAGCGTTCTGTGCCGCTGCACGCAGCTCAGCCAGGTTCACCTCGTAACCGGAAGCACCCTGAGTCAGGTGACGCATCACGCGGCCCATGGTCGAAGAGGCCGGCGCGGTGCGGAAGCACGAACCGTCAGCCACCAGCTGCTCCAGAACGCCGCGGAGCTCCTCCACGTTGAAACGCTCCATACGGACGATGGTGCCCGCCTGCATCAGCAGGTTGAACTCTGCATCACGGCACAGCTGCTCATCGGCGGTGCAGGAAATCTCTGCGTTTGCGTACTGGCTCTCGTGAATGGTGTTTTCCATGACCGTTCCTTCCATAGATGCTGAATCAACCTAGCGGCAACACCGCAGGAGACGGCGTGCCCGGTCGGAAGGATCGTCCCTTCCAACACCTACACTCTATGAGCGACCCCTGACACGATAAGCAGTTTTTAATCTACCCCGGGGTAAAACTGGGAAAATTCTGAAAAATTCTGAAACCACCCGTGAAACCCGGTGAAACCGCCCGTGAAACCTAGCGAACCCCAGTGAACTCCGTGAAACACAGAAAACCGGGTGCCCCCACAGCTGGGAACACCCGGTCACTCATACGGAGTAAGACGGCGCAACTAGCGCTGACGGTACAGCAACCACAGCATATACACGCCACCCAACGCACCCGTCACCAGACCCACCGGAATCTGGAACGGCGCCAACGCACGAGCCGACACAAAATCAGCCAGCACCAAAATCACCGAACCCAGCAGCGCCGAATGCCTCATCGCCATACCCGGAGTGTTCCACAGGCGGCGCGCAATCTGCGGGGCAACCAGCGCCAAAAAACCGATCGGGCCCGCAACAGAAATCGCTACAGCCACCAGAAGTACGGCGCGTAAACGAT
>OAVW01000164.1_pt1 | contig 23432 bp, 17 predicted proteins | sample 1495321 | NCBI WGS metagenome assembly OAVW01 (sample SAMEA2580108, study PRJEB22360) | human gut metagenome | biome: human gut; feature: human-associated habitat; material: faeces | place: Denmark | collected 2008/2010 | reverse complement strand
GCTATGTCTGGTGGCCCCTGCTGGACTTGAACCAGCGACCAAGCGATTATGAGTCATGAGGCAAGTTCGTTCTATATTGTTTTTGTTTGTTCGTGATTGCTTTATTAGTTGTTTATAATCAATAAATTATGTGATTTTCCCTGTCTCCGCTTGGTTCCGTTTTTTCTTCATTGTACGATCGTTACCTGACCCATTACCTGACCCAAAATCACGAGTTATTCTGATTGTTACTGGTTTAGAAAAGAGGTTCTATGGCCGTCAATCTTACTGAAACAGCCATCCGAGCATTGAAAGCAAAAAAGACATCGTTCTATGTCTGGAGCAACAGCTCTCAACGTGGCACTGGACGACTTGGTGTCAAAGTTCAGTCTTCTGGCAGCAAGATTTTCTATTTCCGCTATTACGTGGAAAAAGGGAAAAAAGAAAGATTCATTCAATTGGGTATATGGCCTGAGATGAAACTGGCCACAGCGAATGAACTGGCAAAAAAGTATGGTGCTTGGCTCATTGAAGGAAAGGATCCCCGGGCAGAACTGGAACGACAACAGTTTGCAGAACAGCAGCGGATACAACTCCATCAATCACAGGGCTCATTTGAAGCATTGATTCATGGTTATGTTAACAAAATGAAAATTGATAATAAGAGGACATGGCAGGATGTTCTGAAACGCCTTGAAAATGAATGCTATACAGTGATCCCCCGTGAAACTAAAGCTAAAGATGTGACTTCCGGACAGATTAAACATATCTTGGCCGGGATCATTCAGCGCGGTGCTGTGGTTCACTCTAACCGGATCCGTTCTTACCTGATGGCTGCATTTAACTATGGACTGAAAGCAGATAACGATCCGATGAACACAAGTGTAGGGATTACTTTTGGGCTGGAGGCAAATCCAGTGTCAGTGATACCGAAACAGTCATCTGCTGAAAAAGTCGGTGATACCTGGCTGACACTTGAAGAGTTGCGTTTTCTAATGGAACATTTTGCTGAAGCAACCAACGTTGGATTATTGATGCAACATTTGATCCGATTCTGTATCTATACCGGAGGGCAACGTCCCTTCGAAATGATCGCCAGTCAGTGGTGTGATGTTGATTTTCAACAAAAAACGCTGCTGGTGACTGCTGATGTCTCTAAAAATAAACGAGAGCATTTGATACCGTTGACTGAATCAGCATTACAGGAATTATCCTGTGTGCAGGAGTTAACAAAAGAAAAATCCAGCCCTTACATTTTTCCACTTTCGACTAATGGTAAGCGTCCGGTTCGTACGGACAGTCTGGCTCGCGCTATCATGTATTTCCGGGCTTTTAATCCTGACTTTAAAATTTTTACAGCACGTGACTTACGTCGGACCTGTAAAACGTTAATGGGAGAAGCTGGGATCAGTAAGGAAATCCGCGATCGTATTCAAAATCATGCGTTGAACGATGTCAGTTCAAAACATTATGATCGATACGATTATTTGCCAGAAAAACGCAGAGCACTTGAGATCTGGGAGGACCGGGTTAATAACTATCAACAGCAAACAGGCAATAATGTTGTCAATCTGTTTGGCAGAAGGTGAGGGAGTTCCTGGTTGCTGTACGAATTGTGTACAATTGATGGGTATTGTTGATGCACTTGGTTCTTGTATTGTTTACTATAATTATTGAGGTAAATTTTCGTGCCGGTATTACTCAGAGGGGATTCAAAAATGGCTGTAATTCCAATGTCTTACTCCCCTGCTACTGTAGCTCGTCGTTTTTCGATACTGGATGGAGTAACTATTCAGGGCGTGCTTTACCAGATCATCTGGGATCCAAAGACTCCGTTTGCTGCGGTAATCGAAGCTGCACCTTCTGTTATTGATGGTGATGTTCGCCATAAGGTTGTTGCCACTCTGGAGCTTCAGCGTCGTCCCCGGCTTGAAGGCGTGTTTGTCCAGAAATTCTGGGAAGAACAGGATGTTGCTCAGATTGAAGGGATTGTTGTCGATGGCGCTGTACGTGATGTTGGTCTTGCAACGTTTGTTTATGAAACGATAGTCACAAAAGCGGGCGTTGTACTATTAAGTGATAACGAGCAATATGAAGGAGGTAAAGCTCTCTGGCAGCATATTGCGCGTCGTTCAACGAATCTGAAGGTGTTTATTTTAGATACTGATTCCGCACGGTATTACCCGTTTGATGGCGAACGGATCAGTTATGACGGGAAAAGCATCCCGGAATCAGAAATCTGGAGTGAACATCCTGAGCGAAACAGACACGCTGTCGTTCTTGTGGCTGAATCTGTTAATGGTAAAGCCGCATAATTTGCTGAGTGTCTCGTTTTTTGAGATCTTGCTGGAAAGTCTCCTTTGGGGATAGCGAACTGCTATCCCCTTTCTCAGTGAGTTACTGTTCGACCAGACATTTTCCCCATAAAGGTCGTATCGAGTATCTATCTTCGCTATATGGATTTATTTTATTTTTTTCCCTCTGTGCTGTCAGCAACGTGTCGATCTCGTCCTTAATAATGTGTTGAACTGCTTGACGGTAACGGTTAAGCGAAGTGTCACTGATATCTTGTGGAAGTTGTAGACTGCCATCTGCCTTGACGAGTTCATTCACACCATCTTTAATTCTGCGTCCCTGACCATCAGGTATACCTTCATTCAGATCATAGCCTTTCAGTCCTGCAAGACGAATATTCACGTCAATCTTTTCTGTACGTATCTTTTTGTTACTTACCAACAGAATTTTATTGGCGTTATACCATTTTTCAAATATTTCCAGTTGTTTCATGATGTTTGTGAAGTTATTCAGTTCGCTCCTGAATTCAATAGATTTTCTAATTTTACGCTCTTTTGCATCAATGTTTATTCCTGGATAATTTATTTCCCTTTTTAACGGTTCTATGTATGCCTGTTGCAGGCAATCAGCAAGATTCATTGCTGCATCCTGCAGGGTATTGGTATAAATCAGTTTCAGAAGTTCATCACGCTGTATAGTGATTTGACAATAGTCTTTTTCCCATGCGGTGGTGTTTTCAATCGTGTCACTTTCATCGGAAATAATTGTTGTGAACTTCCAGGTGTAACGAATAAAATCATTTCCTTTAAAATATTGCACTAATTTATTTAACCATTCATATATTTCCAGAGCATAAAGTTTAACGTATCCATCATATATTATCTTTGTTGCATTTTTGTTGGCTAGCGAAAACATTTTGTCCACGAATTCTGTACGCCCGATTGTTAGCAATTGTTTTCTAAGTTTACTCACATCGTTCGTATCTGGTTTCTCACAATTCCAGGGACTTTTGTATTCATTTTCAAAAGGAGAAAGCCATTCAGGAATCTCTGTTTCTGAGTGATAGCAGTTGTTAATAGCCAAACCAAGGGTTCTGGCAAGTATCGCAGATTCATTAATTTGATGGTATCGGTTCAGTTGTTCCAGTAATTCTTTAGTACATGAGTGCGCAACAGAAAGATCCTGATGGCAATATCCTTGTCGAACCAGAGCGGGAAGTGGTGAGCAATGAGCTTTACAATCTGTCAGAATATTGAACAAATCGTTTCTGACGAATTCTTCCATCTCAGGTGTTTTCCAGCCACCACTATTTTGGCCGACAAATTTTGCTGTTGGTTCCCTGTTCATATCTCCCCAGGTTTTCAGGCTGACGAGTCTGTTATCAAAACCATTGTATAAATGGCACATAACCTGAAAAGCAGCATACAGCTCTTTAGATAGTGGATTATCGGTCTCACTTATGGAGTAGTTCTCTCTGTTTTTCTCTAAAATACTTTGGAGTTTTGTGTTAGCGCGTAATGCCGAGAGAATCCGATGTTGTTCATCAAACCAAGGACGATATTCTGGATCCAGATACAATCTGCGTGCTTTGAAAATGAGTAGAAGCAACTGTTCGGAAACAGCTTCATGTATGTGGGGAAACGGCATGGAGGTGCCGGATAAAACACGATAGTACGGGTGGTTTGTTTTTACCTTTTTAGTTACCATAATGTTAAATTCTTCCGTCTATTGCATAGCTGTTTCCAGTAGAGAAACTTGATACAGTCCTTTGTCAGGACATTGATACAGAGTTAACAGCCTCTACGAAATGGGAATCAGTTATGCAGTGGCATTATACGATGCTGAATCTAATACGATATCCTTAGCGTTTATTCCTGATTTTTTTACGAGCATTCCCTTTTGTTGCATATTGCTCAGGACGCAAATGATTTTACGGTTATAGCCCTCTACAGTCACGTCACTTTCATCTGAAAATATGTATCGTTTTCATTCAATTATTATCTTTTGTCTGCACTTTAGCTTTAGCAAGTTGGCAAAAATCAACTCCCTCTTACAAGTTCTATTATCGCCAGAAGATAATTTTGTGAACTTCGTCACATTTTCAAACTAATGTTGTGGGGGCTTTTCTGGGGAGAATTTTTGGTCACTACCCCTCCTCTTGATATCATAGATTATAACAAGATTTTTTTTGTTTTTGTCTGCATAAAATAACCTACGAAGATTATGATTTTGATTTTTATTTTGTATATCAAAAAGTATTGTTTGAATTATTTTTATATTGTGACTTTCTTTGTTGTTATTGTGTTATTGGAAGTCAGTTAATTAAATCATTTCTCGTAATTTGATTTCTTGGTTGTGCAAATGTATTGTTTTGCTCGTGAGTTGCTGGTGCTGTTCAACAGCATACCACTACAGATAGATGTAGTGATTTGAGCAGCTCACATGCATATACAATCTGAAAATCATGAATATATAAGGAGAGCAATATGTGGAAGCCGTTAAGAGATGAGAACCGTTTATCAATTTTGAAGATCTATGGATACACCTGTGACAGACTGGTACGAGAAAAGGAACGCCAGAAAATTACGTCTATTTCTCGTTCACAAGCCTGGAAACTGGAACGTGAAGGAAAATTCCCGCCACGTAAAACTATTGGAAAGAAATCCTGTGGGTGGTTATTAAGTGATCTATTGTGGTGGATTAGTCAGTATTAACCTTATATTATCAGAATAATATATATTTCTATATTTTAATTTTATAATTAAAAAGGAGTTTCATGATGAAACGTATCTCTTTCTCTCTTGCAGAAACATATGAAGCTGATGTAATTAAAAAGTATCAGCATTTAAAAAAATGCTCATTTTCAGCAGCGATTAAAGAGTGTTTAAAGCTAGGGGCTCCTGTTTTAAACAGGATAAATGAAAATATTGCTGCTATAACTGATATAGAGGATAAGCTACGTCAGTTTTTTAATGAGGAACCATTTGTGCAACGGACAAAGCCTGAAATAACAAAAGGAGAGTTTTTTCATAGCATTTATAAATCGCATATCAAATATGAATATGATGTTCTCGATAGAAAGATATTTCCTCATCAAAGCACCAGAAATGCTATGGGAGTTGCAGAGAAAAAGGGAATTAAAGAGAATGCGAACTTAATGCTGGAATATTATAAAGTTGAGAAGGCAATTTGTATTTACACGAACAGAAAAGTTTCCCATGCCCTGAATCGTGCAGGAGGGTTTTATAAAACCATTCTGATTAAAACCAGTGTTTTTGGGGATTATTTTTTTGACTTTTGCAATTCAGTTTGCCTGCCGATAGATGAGTTGATTGAGTATGGTACGAAAGAAACAGTGAGGCGACATCAGATTCGTAGTACAGGATTTTGTACTTTTCATATTCCGATTTTTTATATCAATAATAAGGCTGTAATAGTGCCTGTTCTGAGAACAGAGGAAGTTTCACAAAGTTCCAGAACAGGTGGAGATGTTATTATTATTAACCCATTTGAAGATGAATGATTATGGCCCGCGTAGATTTATTCATAACCCAGAAATCGTGGTGTAAATGATGAACAGAAACCGCTTTCTGAGGTTAAAGAGAGCAATCATTACCCGGGAGTGGCCGACTCTTTTATCGAGTACTTTTCCGATGTATCTGGAGAGTCTCCCTTAGAAAAGAGTAATGCGACTCAGGAAAAAACAGGTTCAATAATTAATTCATGACACCAGTTTGAGGCATTATGGCGAGTTTTGCATACATAGACTCTGAAAAATGGTCAAAACTTAATCGATTAAAAACCATGATTCAGAGATATTTTAAAGAACCACTATTGCAGTTAACAGGCGAATTGGGTCGCCCGGCTTATACTCTGGCAGACAGAAAACGGTTAGTTCGACTCCTGACGCAGGATATGCAAAGGGGTGATATTCTGATTACTAAATCGTTAACTTGTTTTGGTAATACGCCGGAAAAAATACAGGAGGTTTTATCTTTAAGTATCAGACAAGGTATTAATATTTGCTTTTTTACGTCATCAGAGTTGCCGGATGGTGATGATATTCCTGTGGTACTCACCGGGATGATTTTACCTACAGATATTAGAGGAAAAATCCCCGACATTAGTATCCGGAAAATTAAAAGAAAACCAGGAAGGAAAGAAGGGAGTATTCATAGTAAAAATATCAGACAGTTGAAATTGCAGGGGTTCAGTCAGTCACAAACAGCCAGAAAATTAAGCATCAGTTTATCCACTGTAAAAAGACACTGGGATAAAGGTATTGTTGATCTAACTGCAGAGTAATATTTTATAGTCCTTGTGGCTATTGGCATTGGAGTTATAAATACATGTGTGTTGGATAGGTAATATATATTGTATCTGTGATGTATATTGTATCTGGTATCTGTGTAATGATGGATATGATGTACTAATAGAGCTAATGGTATTCTGATACCAAATAATTAGTTGTGTGTAGATCATAACTCTGTTTAATGTTTTAGAACGTTCTAATGTAACTGTGTAACATCATCCTGTTCTCTAATGTAACAATAGGCAGTAGCGTTTTTCTTAATTGACGCCCAGAGGGTTATATATCCCTCTGGGAACTACTGATACGAATATTAATATCTGCTTCTGTTGTGTATTGGGTAGGTTAACTATTAGCTTATCCCTGAAAGCAAAAGGAATATTAACATGATTACGATTGAAACTCTTTACGGTGAATGTCATGAGGCTCACGGGTTAAAAATAAGAAACTTGGTGGATAACCTCTTCCAGAAACATCCCAGAATAACGGCAATACGGGTGGATCTCCATTATCCTCCCGTGATTGACAACGGGGATACCATTACCTGTTTTCCTAACCTGAGTCCCGGAGAGATATCTCGTTTCCGTAACTCGCTGAATGCGAAAATTAATGCAGATCAACACCGTAAAAAACAACAAGGCAAACGCACCTACGCAACGTCGGTTTGTATTATCTGGGCGAAAGAATATACGCAGTCCTTTAAATGTCATTATCACGTCTGCCTTTTTTTTAACAAAGACGCCTATTACCACCTGGGAGACTATGAGCGCTCTGACACCCTGAGAGGGTTAATTACCGGAGCCTGGTACAGTGCCTTAGGGTTAGAACTGGAAGATCACCAGGGACTAGTTCATTTCCCTGCTAATGGACGTTACATCCTGGATATTAACGATCCTGATTTCCCTGAGCAGTATCAGCGCTTATTGGCACGTCTGGATTATCTGACGAAGCTCGACACTAAAGCATCAGGCCAGCGTAACTTTGGCTACAGCGGTTTTTGACCTATTGTAACTGTAAGGTGATTTATTATGTATACAGAATCAAACGTTAAGCTTTCCTGTAATGCCCTCTGGCAAAAGTGTGTCCTTGCAACTCTGTATCGGGCTGCAGCTACACATCCTAAAATTAAATTATTACAATTTAAATTAATACCTTACCCTGGTATGAATAAGGCAATTCCATCTCTGATGGCTGATTTTACTGGTGAACTGCATAGACTAATTTCTGAATATTTGCAGTGTAAGCGACGTAAAGATAAATCTGTTGAGCCCACCCCTTTATATTATCTCTGGAGTAGGGAAGCTGTGGCTAACGATACCACTCCTTATCTTATGGTGCTGCTACTTAATAACGATGTCTGGTGTAAGAGTCGTGAGGTGGTGGTTCTCAGAAATCTGATTGAGCAGGCGTGGGGAAAAGTATTGGGTGAAGATAACTCCATTACACATCTGGTTGTGTATCCTGAAGTGCTGTCGTTGGTATTTGATGCAGCTAACACATATAACGCTGAGCTTGGTGTACTGGAACAGACGGCCCAGGCTTACATTGAATCGCATGGTGCCATTGAACGTCATCTTGGGTGTAGTGACTTTTAACGTCAGGTGATGCATAAGGGCCTTTCGCTGAGAGGCCCTGTTTACACAATTAAATAAATCGAGCCCGACCAACAATTTTGACGTTGACAGCAGGATTATTGAGGGGTAATCAATGTGTTCTTCGGCAGCGATTACGGTAGTGAACGGACCTGCTGTCTGAATGGTATCGATCCGCAAGCGTATCTGCGCCATATTCTGTGCGTACTACTGAAATGGCTAATGGCAGTAAAGAGAGACTTTACATATATTTGCATAAAGCAGGATTTTACGACTAGTCAACATTTTTTATAATTCTTCAGGTTCAGAGTATCTGACATACAGGTTATGTATTGGGGAGACATTTAATGTTTGGCCATCTGCTACGATACTTTAGTTTCTGTAAAAAAGATTTATTAGTATTTCATCCTGAATCTGATTATTCAGATAATTTACGTAAAGCCTTCTCTTTTACAAAAAGGCTGGGATTTAATGAAGAATGGAATGGAGTCACAAAAAACAAAGAATACGATTATCAGGATGTATTCAGTCATGTCTGTCTGCAGTCTGGTGTGACAGACTTTTCCGCTTCAGCAGGACAATGCTTAAAGTGGAGTCATTATTTTCAGCCATATTTTGAGAATATCCTTGAATGTCGGGTATGGCTTACCGTCGGACAACTCTGGAAACAGGAAAGATTTATTTACAATCCGTCAGTTGCGGATTTTCAGCGCTGGTCTGAAAAAGGGATTCAGCCTGAAGATTTCAGACATCACTCGGGGTTTAATTTTCATGCGTGGTTGACGACGGAAAATGGTGTGATTGTGGATGTTTCCTTTATGAGTACGTTATCGCGGCGATTACCTGAACACCTGAGTGAAGTCAGTGGAAGTGTGATTATTGGCCCGCCAGAGACGGTTCTTCCTGAGCATAAATATGTTCCCATGATTGTCGGCCAGAGGATTGTTGAGAAAATAGAAAAACGCTCTTTCATTGATTTTCTGGCGCACGACGATATTGATTTATATACAGTGCCTGCAATCTTGGTTCCGGTATGGAAAGAATGTTAAAGCACGGAATAACACTATGCACTTACCGCTTTCCGGAACTCAGCTTGTTACCTGAGCGGTCAACAGAGCAGTCTTTTAGTGTTTGCACTTGGTTGCCACTAAACCGGAGTCATTTATCAGAAGTATATTTTCATGGAAGGATATTGTCAGCGCCAGTGATATAAGACAGTAATGCGGATAACCGTCCCGCATAAACACCACCCAGATTTCCTCAACACTGGTCACGGTGACAAGCGCACCATGATCGTCTTTGTATCGCTGATTGACTTTCGGTAATGGAACATCTTCTGACATAAATTTTAGTACGGTAACAGTTAACTAAATTTTCATGTGGTAGCACTGAATCAGGAGACTGCGTTTCCTGATGTACGCTGTTAATTTTCTGTTTTTACAAAACATTTTCCCCTTCTTCCTGTGTATTTTATTGCGTTCCTCCTTTCATGCCCTTCCCATATCCTGAAACTCACTTAAATGCTGTTGAATCGTCACGCATTGCAATTTTCAATGACTGAAATCAAAAAATGATATTTTTTTAGCTAACCAACTGTATTAAAAGCATTCAGTGGAATAATTTTCTGCACTTTTCCATTAATTATGGTTATAAATTTTGCAATGTGCTGTTTTTGCGATATGTGACAGAATAAAGAACTGTTCATTTGTGTTATATCGATCGATAAATCTGTCATATTGCTGTAGTTCAGATCATTATTCTATAATGATCAAAAATAAGTCAGCTAAAAATTGGCAGATTTATTGCTCAGCATTCTGGTACCGGTTGATGCGGGTAAATACCGGAAGGGCGGTAGCGTGCCATCGCAAAACATGGTGGGAGGTATCGTCAGGAGGCTGGTGATTGTTGGTATGACATGAATAAAAGGTTTTTCGTTTGACTGGAAAATTATGTTGCAGGAACGAGAGGGCTGAGGAACAAAGCTTATTCCGGCGCTGTCCGTCCTTGCTGTCACTGACACTGATGTCTGTTTTATTATTGCCTTTATCTCTTCAGGCCGCGGATATCCGGCGTAGTGGAGAGGATACATTTATCATTCAGCAGCAGCGTCAGGAAGCCCTTGAGCAACAACTGACGCCTTCAGCCCCTGATGTTCGCCTTTCTGCACCTGGCTCTTTTGCCCATAAGATTAATTTTCCTGTTGAAACGCCCTGTTTTCAGATTAAACAGACGGAACTGAAGGGGGCTGATGCGTTACCACACTGGCTGCCTTTACAAAAAATCGCCAACGGGGCGGTCGGGCATTGCCTGGGGGCGAAAGGAATTAATCTGCTGATGAGTGCATTGCAGAACCGTCTGGTCGATCATGGTTATGTCACCACCCGTGTTCTGGCACCTTCGCAGGATTTAAAAAGCGGTATCCTCCGGCTGGTTATTATTCCCGGTGTTGTGCGACATGTGCGTCTGACACCGGACAGTGATGACTATATTCAGTTGTATTCCTCATTCCCGGCACACGAAGGTTCTCTGCTGGATTTACGGGGCATTGAGCAGGGGCTGGAGAATATGCAACGACTGCCGGGTGTGCAGGCTGATATGGAAATTGTGCCCGGTGAGCAGCCAGGGGAAAGTGATATTCTTATTACCCGTAAACAGGATAAATACTGGCGACTGGGGTTTTCGCTTGATGATTCAGGTACCCGCAGCACAGGGCGTTATCTCGGTGGTATAACATTTTCTCTGGATAATCCTTTTTCCCTGAGTGACCTGCTGTATGTTTCTGCCACCCATAATTTTCCACATTACGGGGGTAAGGGCAGTAAAAACTACACGGCCCATTACTCTGTGCCTTTCGGTTACTGGCAGTTTTCCGTCACCGCCAGTGATTACGATTACCATCAGACGGTAGCTGGTGCGGTTGAGGATTACCAGTACAGTGGCGAGAGTCAGAATCTGGGCATGCAGCTGAGCCGGGTACTGCACCGTAACGGGACGCAGAAAACGGTGCTGACTTACGATGTTCAGGCCCGCAGGTCGCGTAACTACATTAATGATACGGAAATCCAGGTCCAGCGCCGGCAGACGGCGGCCTGGCGACTTGGACTGCAGCACCGTCATTATATTTCTCAGGCCACACTGGATGCTGGTGTCAGCTGGCAACGGGGAACCCGCTGGTTTGGCGCACAGCCGGCGCCGGAAGAAACGTTCGGTGAGGCAACGGCGCTCAGTAAGATCCTGCAGATGAATGCGTCCTTTAATCTGCCCTTTACACTGGCAGGGCAGCCCTTCAGTTATTCCTTCCGGTATCAGCGCCAGCTGAGCAATACCCCGCTGACCCCACAGGAACAGTTTGCCATCGGTAACCGCTGGACGGTTCGTGGTTTTGACGGGGAGCGAACGCTGAATGCCAGTAACGGCTGGTATATCCGCAACGACCTGGCCTGGCGTACGCCACTGCCGGAGCAGGAGTTATATCTGGGAATGGATTACGGCGAGGTGGGGGGAGCCGGCAGTGAATACCTGGTGGGACGTCATCTGGCCGGTGGTGTTGTGGGGCTGAGGGGGCAACTGTTCAGTACGGATTATGACGTTTTCATCGGTCGTCCGTTTTCAAAACCGGCGGGTTTTATGACGAGTGATGTGACAGCCGGTTTTAATCTGTTCCGGGATTTCTGAGAAAGTTTCATGCGTAACGGGAAATATGACGTTCTGAGTCCCCTGTATTCCGGTGAGCCGGTCAATGAAGCGGAAGTCCTGGGGGCGGCCGTCTGGTTGTGGATGCACTCCCCCCTGCATCGTGATGCGCCACTGCATACCCTGCCGGACCTGCTGCTGCCGGTGATTAAGCACCGACAGTATGTGGTGGCAACAGAGCAGGGGCGACCGGTTTTCTTCATGAGCCAGGCCTGGCTCAGCCCGGAGGCAGAGGCGCGTTTTCTTACGCAGCCGGCAATTCTTATGCCTCAGTCGGACTGGAACAGTGGCGACCGGATGTGGGTCTGTGACTGGGTTGCCCCTTTTGGACATACCCCGGATATGAGTCGTCTTGTCCGGCAGGATATTTTTCCCCGTCTGTGCTGGCGTTCGCTGTACCACCGTGGGCAGCAGACCGGGTTGCGGGTGATGAATTTCCGGGGTGCACAGCTCAGTCGTGAAGAGGCGCGCCAGTGGCGTGTGCAGCACCCGCTTGCTGTGGATGTGCCGGAGAGATAAGTCAGGTTTATCAGAATGAACAGAAATTGTTACCGCATTATTTTTAACAAAGCCCGGGGAATGCTGATGGTGGTGGCAGATATTGCCCGTTCCGGTCGCGCCGGTGCATCACTGTCCTCCCGCACAGGATATCCACACAGGCAACGTATCTGCCGTGTCACGCCGCTTGCATTCTCTTTTTGGCTGGCGTCGGGGATGGTGCATTCTGTCAGTGCTGCAGGCATTGTCGCAGACCATGGCGCACCGGGGCATCAGCAGCCCACGATTACGCAGACGGCCAGCGGCATTCCGCAGGTGAATATTCAGACGCCTTCTGCCGGCGGGGTTTCACATAATACATACAGCCAGTTCGACGTCGGTAACCAGGGCGTCATTCTGAATAATGCCCATAACAATGTGCAGACTCAACTGGGTGGCATGGTGGCCGGGAACCCGTGGCTGGCTAAGGGAGAGGCCAGAATCATTCTTAATGAAGTGAACAGTCGCAATCCCAGCCAGTTGAACGGTTTTGTTGAGGTTGCCGGGAAAAAGGCGCAGGTGGTGATTGCGAACCCGGCCGGCATCAGTTGCGACGGGTGCGGTTTTATTAATGCGAACCGGGCCACGCTGACCACGGGGCAGCCTCAGATGAAAAACGGCAGTCTGACCGGATTCAGTGTTGAACGTGGTGAGATTCAGATTACGGGCAAAGGGATGGATGCCTCGCGCACGGATTATACCGATATCATTGCCCGGTCTGTGAAGATTAATGCGGGTCTCTGGGCGCAGGACCTGAAAGTGACCACAGGACGTAACAATGTGGATATCGCGCACGGGCAGATTGAGAAAAAGACCGGAGATGTCTCTTCACAGCCTCAGATGGCACTGGATGTGGCCAGTCTTGGCGGAATGTATGCCGGAAAAATTCGCCTTGTCGGTACGGAAACGGGGGTGGGTGTTCGTAACGCCGGTCATATTGGTGCACAGGCAGGGGCGGTTACCCTGACGGCTGACGGACGTATTGAGAACAGTGGCAGTATCAGTGCGAAAACGGATGTGCATCTGGCGACAACCCGGGAGCTGCATAACAGTGGTTCTGTTTATGCGGGGCAGGATACGCAGATACAGAGTGATGGTGCATTCACCCACATCGGTTCAGTGGCATCCCGTCGTGATACCCGTATTCAGGCTGCGCGCCTGACAGGGAGTGAGCGGAGCCTGCTGGCTGCCGGTGTAAAAGATGACGGGCGCCTGGCAAAAACGGGAGAATTGGTCATCAGTGCCTCTGGCGAACTGGCGGCACATGGACAGCTCCTGGCTGGCGGAAATATGCATCTTAAGGGAAAGGGGCTGGATTTAAGCAGTAGCCGGATACAGGGACAACATACTGAGCTGGATGCGACCAGCGGAAACCTGTCCACACAAAATGCGCAACTGAGTGCCGGTATCCTCTCTGCCCGGACTGTTGGGCAGTTCAGCAATAATGGCGGTACGATAAATGCTGACACTCTGCAGATATCGGCACAGAGTCTGTCAAATCATAAAGGCAAGCTGATTCAGACGGGAGCGGGGGACTTTTCACTGAGCCTGCCGGGAAGCGTGGATAACCGGGAAGGGCTGCTTGCGGCAAATGGCACGGTGCATCTGGATGCCCGGAGCCTTGATAATCGCAAGGGGAAAGTACAGGCGGCGCAGTCAGGCAACCTGCAGGTGAAGACAACCGACGCCGTGAATAACCGCCAGGGAAGTCTGATCGCCAGCCGTGACGTCCGTATTAACACACAGACGCTGAGTAACGATAACGGGCTGATTTCAGCCTCCACCGGGACGGGCAGGATAAAAACACAGCAGACTGTCAGCAATATTGAGGGACGAATGGAGTCTGCCGGCAGGCTGGATATTTCGGCAGGGAGTCTGAATAACCACCAGGGTACGGTGGTGTCTGACGGGCTGTCTGTGACGCTGGATGGTGCGCTGGATAATGCATCCGGCAGACTGCTTTCACAGAAAACGCTGTCTGTGTCAGGCAGCGAACTGGTCTCTGATGATGGTCTGATTCAGTCCGGCAGTGACATGACGCTGGATGTACAGAACGGGCTACTCAGTAATCGCAACACGAAGACACGGGGCGGTATAAGTAGCGCCGGTACCCTCACGGTGCGGGCCGGTATCCTGAATAACCAGCAGGGATTTATGGCGGGTCAGAAGGATATGACCCTGAACGCCGGAACGCTCGATAATCGTCAGGGTGTGCTGGGAAGCCAGACGTCACTGCGGGTATCATCCGACACGTTGATGAACCAGAAAGGGACTCTGAAGGCCGGGACGGATATGTGGCTGAGTGGCGGCGATGTCAGGAATCAGGAAGGGACACTTGCCGCTGGCGGAAACCTGAATGCTCGCCTGAATGTCCTGGAAAATCAGCAGGGGATGGTGGTCAGCAACGGTAACAGCAGGCTGGATGTCACACGGTTTGATAATCAGGGCGGCAGACTGGTGGCGCGACAATCACTGGCATTCACCGCGAAAGATATCAGCAATGATGCCAGTGGGCTGATACAGAGCGGAGCATCGTTGAATCTCCGTGCTGACACGCTGAGTAACCGTAACAGTGGCGACCGGGGCGGGGTTATCAGTCAGGGCCCGATGACACTGAATGCCGGAACACTGGACAACACCGTCGGTGTGCTTTTATCGGGAGATGCTCTGTCTCTGACCGCAGGCGTTGTTAACAATACATCAGGTCAGGTAGTGGCGAACGGTCTGCTTGGCTGGAACAGCCTGGCGCTGAACAATCAGTCCGGTCTTATTCAGGGGAAGGGTATCAGCATTAATACCGCAGGCCAGACGCTGGATAACAGACACGGTACGCTGAACAGCCTGCAGGAACTGACCGTCAGTACCGGAGCAATGGATAACCGGGGCGGAACCGTGGGCGCGAAAACGACGGGCGACCTGAGCACCACCTCGCTGGATAACCGTGATGGTGGTCGGCTGGTCAGTGAAGGTGAACTCTGTCTGCATACGGGAGGCCTGCAGAATAGCCACGGACAGGTACAGTCTGTGGGCGACATGCTGCTCGACAGTGTGCGGGGCGTTGTAGATAACGTTTCTGGTCTGATTCGCAGTGGTTCTGCCATTACGCTGAACGCCCTGCAATTTATCAACCGTCACACGCTGAATACCGATCAGGGACTGGAAGCGCAGACGATACGTATCACGACGCAGGACCTTGATAACCAGGAGGGCAGTATTCTGGCAGACAGGGCGCTTACGGTTATGGCAGACAGGACGCTCAGTAATAATGACGGCGTGCTCTCTTCCGGCGCGACATTGTCTGTCAGTGGCCGTCAGCTGGCGTTTTCGAACCGTGACGGTGTGGTTAAGGCCGGGCAGTCAGTATCTGTGGATGCCGGTCAGCTTGGTGGTGACGGGAAACTGCTTTCGCTGGGCGATATGACGCTGAAAAGTAACACAACGTTCAGCAACAGTGGTCAGACTATTGCGAACGGAAACCTTACGCTTTCCGTTAATGGAGATGTCACTAATACCGGCAGCCTGCTGGCGGGCGGGCGGCTTGACCTGAACAGCACCCGCCTTGAAAACACAGAGAAAGGTGAAATCAGTGCCGGACAGACCAGGCTTAAAGTGACGGACACACTGCTGAACCGTGGGCTGATAGACGGGAAATATACCCGTCTTCAGGCGAACACCCTGACGAATTCCGGTACCGGGCGAATCTACGGCGATGCTGTCGGTGTCAGTGCTGCCACATTTAATAATCTGGAAGAAAATGGTGTGGCGGCGACGCTGGCCGGGCGTGAGCGTGTGGATCTGGGCGTTCAGACGCTGAATAACCGGACGCACAGTCTGATTTATAGTGCGGGAGATATGCATATCGGTGGTGGACTTGATGCGAGCGGAGCAACCATCGGTAAGGCCGATGTACTGAATAACCACAGTGCCACCATTGAAGCTGCCGGAAACCTGGCGCTGAGTGCCGGGCACATTAATAACGTGAATGACCATTTCACCACGGAGCGCGTGGTGGTCTCCACTGAAAAGGTAACGGAATATCAACTCAGAGGTTCAGATAAACGCTGGAGCGCTGGTGAACCGGGCGTTTATGTGGGTAACGATTCCAGTAACTCACTGAAAAAGCTGCATACACCGGAAGGCGCCAGAGATAAATTCACGCAGTACGATTACACCCGTACCGTAGAAGAAACCCGGGTAAAAGAATCTGACCCGGGAAAAATTCTGTCCGGTGCCGGCATGACGATTGTGGCAGACAAACTGCTTAATGATAAAAGTCAGGTTGTTGCAGGTGGTCTGCTGAATATGCGGGCCGGTGATGTGGAAAACGTCAGTATTAGCGGAGAGCGACATATTACGGATTCAGGGACATCCACGTATTACTACCGTATAAAAAAGAAGGGAACGGATAAGCAGGGGAAGAAAACTTCTGAATACACGCCACCCACCGTGATTCAGACCATCACGCTGAGGCCGGGGGAACTCACCAGCCATGGACAGATTCAGGGCAGCCAGGTCACGCTTTCTCCGCTGAAGCCACAGGGGACAGATGTACAGACAGGACAAGCCGGAAATGTGGATGCGACGGTAGCCGGTATTGACCGGATACCGCTTCGTCCGGTGGTGTCAGCCGGTGAACCGGTCATTCTGTTGCCGGGGCAGCAGTTTGAAGTCAGCGCACCTCAGGGCAGTATCCATGTTGCCGGGCCGGATACCCGTCTGCCGGACAGCAGCCTGTTTAAAACAAACCCGGCAGTGAATGTGCCATATCTGGTTGAAACGGACCCGCGTTTTACGAACCAGAAGACGTGGCTGGGCAGTGATTACATGCAGAAGGCGTTTTCTCAGAACGGGGATAACATGCTCAAACGCCTGGGGGATGGTTTTTACGAACAGCGTCTGATTCGTGAGCAGGTTGTCGCTCTGACCGGGCAACGGTACCTGGACGGATACAGTAATGATGAAGAGCAGTTTAAGGCGTTAATGGATGCGGGTATTGCATTTGGTAAGCAATACAACCTGACACCAGGTGTGGCGCTGACTGCTGAGCAGATGGCGTTACTGACCGGTGATATTGTCTGGCTGGTTAACACCACGGTGACACTGCCGGACGGCAGCACGCAGACGGTTCAGGTACCTCAGGTGTATGCCCGTGTAAAACCCGGTGATGTGAACAGCGCCGGTGCGCTGATTGCCGGCAGGGACATGGTGATGAAGCTGGATGGTGACCTGTTTAACAGCGGTAAACTGGCCGGGAAGCAGACCGTGCAGCTCAGTGCAGAAAACATTCACAACCAGGCCGGCACCATTCAGGGAGCAAATGTCAGCCTGACGGCCCGGACGGATATTAACAGTACCGGCGGGCTGCTGCAGGCTACGGACAGCCTGCTGGCGATGGCCGGACGGGATATCAGTCTGACCACCACCACCCGTACGGCACAGCGCGACGCCGGGCAGAACCATTTTGAACGTACCAGTATCGACAGTGTGGCCGGCGTGTATGTGCAGAACGACCAGGGAAGACTGGTGCTGCAGGCCGGACGGGACATAAACCTGACGGCTGCAACGGTGGTGAATCAGGGTAAGGACAGCCTGACGCAACTCAGTGCGGGCAGGGATATGACGCTTTCCACAGTGACCACATCCGCGCAGGACAATATTACCTGGGACAAAAATAATCGTCTGTCGCAGGGTGTCACACAAAGTACGGGCAGCACGCTTGCCGGTAACGGTGATGTCACGCTGACCGCCGGACGGGATATGACGTCACAGGCGGCATCGCTGTCAGCTCAGAAAGGCCTGGCCCTGATGGCGGGTCATGACGTGACGCTGACCGGTGCACAGAATACCAGCTCGCTGGATGAATACCATAAAGTGACCGGCAGCAGCGGGATGTTATCGAAAACCACCACAACCACTCATGATGTCACTGACCGCCGGACCATGACGGGCAGTGAACTGAACGGGGATACGGTCAGTATCAGCGCCGGACATAATCTGAACGTCACGGGCAGCAGTGTGGCCGGGGATAACCGTGTCTCCCTGGCTGCCGGAAATAACCTGAATATCGGTACGCTGACAGAAAGCAACCGTGAAACACACCTGAAACAGGAGAAAAAATCCGGGCTGATGAGCTCCGGAGGTGTGGGATTCAGCATGGGCAGCCAGAGTCTGAAAGTCACGGACACCGCAACAGACACCACACAGAAAGGCAGCACGGTGGGGAGTGTTCACGGTGATGTTTCCCTTCAGGCAGGTAACCGGTTGACCGTCAACGGCTCTGACCTGATTGCCGGCAGGGACATGGCACTCAGCGGTAAGGAGGTCAGCATTACCGCCGCCACAGACCAGCATGTACAGACACATACGGTGGAGCAGAAAACCTCCGGTCTGACGCTTGCCCTGTCCGGCACAGCGGGCAGCGCCCTGAATACGACGGTGGAGACCGTACAGGCGGCGAAATCTGCCGGAAACAGCCGGCTTGAAGCCCTGCAGGGGGTGAAGGCCGCGCTCTCGGGGGCTCAGGCCGTGCAGGCCGGACGACTGGCAGAAGTACAGGGCAACCAGAAAGAGAATAACAATACCGTGGGTATCAGCCTCTCTTACGGCAGCCAGTCTTCGAAATCAGAACAGCAGTCAGAGCAGACGGTGGCGAAGGGCAGTACACTGACCGCAGGTAATAACCTCAGTATTCAGGCCACCGGCTCCGGCGTGAAGGGCGTGGATGGTGACCTGACGATACAGGGCAGTCAGATAAAGGCCGGGAACAACATTCTGCTGCAGGCAAACCGTGACGTGAATCTGGTATCAGCAGAAAACACGTCAAAGCTGGAAGGAAAGAACACATCCAGTGGTGGCAGCGTGGGTGTCGGTGTTGGTGTGGGCTCCGGAGGCTGGGGTATCAGTGTTTCAGCCAGCGCAAACCAGGGTAAGGGCAGTGAAAAAGGCAACGGTACCACCCATACAGAAACCACGGTGGATGCGGGAAAACAGCTGACCATTATCAGCGGGCGGGACACCACGCTTACCGGCGCGCAGGCTGGCGGTGAAACAGTGAAAGTGGATGCCGGTCGCCATCTGACACTGACCAGTGAGCAGGACAGTGACCGTTATGACAGTAAGCAGCAGAATGCCAGTGCCGGAGGCAGCTTCACTTTCGGGTCCATGAGCGGTTCGGCGAGTGTGAGCCTCAGCCGGGATAAAATGCACAGTAACTACGACAGTGTGCAGGAGCAGACGGGGATTTTTGCCGGCAGGGGCGGGTTTGATGTCACCACCGGACAGCATACACAACTGAACGGTGCGGTGATTGCGTCCACGGCAACGGCAGATAAAAACAGGCTGGATACCGGCACACTGGGCTTCAGTGACATTGAAAACCGGGCCGACTTTAAAACGGAACATCAGAGTGCAGGGCTCAGTACCGGTGGCAGTGTTGCCGGAAATTTCCTGGGGAACATGGCAAACAATCTGCTGGTCGGTGCAAATCATGAAGGCCATGCGGACAGTACCACGCAGTCGGCAGTGTCTGCAGGGAATATCACCATCCGGGATACGCAGAGCCAGAAACAGGATGTGGCAGACCTGAAGCGTGACGCAGCACATGCAAACCAGACGTTGTCCCCCATCTTTGACAGGGAAAAAGAGCAGCAGCGACTGCAGCAGGCGCAACTCATCGGTGAGATTGGTAACCAGGTGGCAGATATTGCCAGAACGGAAGGACAGATAGCCGGTGAGAAAGCGAAGCGGGACCCGGCAGCACTGAATCAGGCCCGCGCAGAGCTTGAGGCAGCAGGAAAACCGTTCACGGAACAGGATGTGGCACAGCGGGCCTACAATAACGGTATGGCAGCCTCCGGTTTTGGAACGGGAGGCAAATACCAGCAGGCGATACAGGCTGCAACGGCAGCGGTACAGGGACTGGCCGGCGGTAATCTGAGTGCTGCCCTGGCAGGTGGTGCAGCACCGTATATTGCTGAAATTATCAAACAGACTACCCCGGACGGTGCGGGACGTGTGGCCGCCCATGCCGTGGTGAATGCCGCACTGGCGGTGGCACAGGGTAATAACGCTCTTGCCGGTGCCACAGGTGCAGCCACCGGCGAGGTGGTGGGAATGATGGCCACACAGATGTACGGTAAGCCGGTGAGTGAACTGAGTGAGACAGAGAAACAGACGGTCTCGACACTGGCAACGGTTGCTGCCGGCCTGGCCGGTGGTCTGGTGGGAGACTCGGGGGGGGCAGCGGTAGCCGGCGCACAGTCAGGTAAGACAACGGTTGAGAATAATGCGCTCAGTCTGCCATCAGGAATGGTGAGTTATGGTCAGGCGGTTGCCTCCTGGAATCAGTATGCTGATGCCAATAATCTCACCCCGGAACAGAAGCTGGCAGGACTGGATAAACTTGCCAAAGGTGAGTTACCAGATGGAGCCAATATAAGCAAAGTTATAGTTGATGGTTATAAAGATGGTGTATTGATTGCAGGAGCCTGGTATTTGGGACCTGCAGCATCAACAGGTAAAGTAGTCAGTGGCGCAGTCATCTCAGCTATTGCCAATGGTACGTATCAGTGGTACGACCTGAGCAAACCAGGCAATGAAAACAAGAGCTGGGATTACTGGGGAAGTGCCTCGGCAGGCATTACCGGAGCGCTGGCTCCTGGGCGTAATGTATGGCAAAACGCGGGCATTGTAGCAGGAGGAACGTTATTTACCGATGGTCTTGATAAAGGCGCTTTAGTTGGTGCAGGCACAGGTTGGGCTGTAGGTGGTATGGTTAGTGTTGTTGCGCCACCTGTATTGAATCCAGTTTTGGGTACTAATTCTGGTTTTGTTAGTGATGTTATTGGTTCCGTAGGCGGTGAATTTGTTGGTAATAAAGTTAAAGATAAGATAGGAGGAAGTAATGTTAATAAATAAAAAACATCCTGACATAAACTTGAAACTTTTATTATTAAGTATTGTTTATCTTATTGCTTGTTGTTGCGTGTTTTTTCTTATTGCCAGTATCGTTATTGACGTGGTTTTTAATGATAAGGTAAATGTAACACGAGAAGTTATTATAGATATCATAGTTGTAAGTACGATAGCTGGTATTGCTGGGGGCGTGGGAGCATGGATCTTTGCCAAGATAGATGAACGAAAGACTCGTAAATCGCAACCTTCTGATCCAGATTAAACCTTTAGGATGCTTTACAGAGAGTGGCAGGTGGTGCTGCGCCGTATATTGCTGAAATTATCAAACAGACTACCCCGGACGGTGCGGGACGTGTGGCCGCCCATGCCGTGGTAAATGCCGCACTGGCGGTGGCACAGGGTAATAACGCTCTTGCCGGTGCCGCAGGTGCAGCCACCGGCGAGATGGTGGGGATGATAGCCACACAGATGTACGGTAAGCCGGTGAGTGAACTGAGTAAAATATATGATAAAAGTCACCCGGTTGGAGAGTTAACGGTGGATGGGCAGACTATCAGGCAGAGTTCGGTAAACTTGGTCCTTTTCGCAAAAAGAGTCAACTGCGTATCACTATACTGCTCTTGTTAGAATAGAAACTGTGTTTGTTGTTGTCGATTTACTGTTAGGCTACTACTCATTTGGACGAAGAAGATGTAAGTTTATGAAAAAATAATTTCTACTCACATTTTTTAATGTCTTATTAAAAAGTTAGACTACTGATTAATATAAAAGGATATAATTAAATTATATGAGTCTTGAAGAAAGAGAACTGCTAGATTTAGAAAAAGCTGTAAAATTGTTGGAGCAGGCTACAATTACAGAAAAAATGACTCAAATGGTTGGAAAGCCAATAGATTACTTGATGAATAAACTTCCCAAAGGGGCAGAAGCACAAATTTACAGTCTGGTGGAAAAGGCTCTTCATAAGGCTGCTGATGCTGCTTTATGGAGTTTAAACAATGAGCCCAATCGAGAAGCGTCAACTAAGACAAATAAGTTTTTTGCCGCGGTATCAGGAGCCGTCGGTGGAACTTTTGGCTTTTCTGCATTAGCGATTGAGTTACCGCTTTCAACAACAATTATGCTTCGTTCAGTTGCTGACATAGCAAGAAGTGAAGGTTTTGATCTGGATAAGGTGGAGACAAAACAAGCTTGTTTGGAGGTGTTTGCCTTGGGAGGACCATCTGAGAATGATGATGCAGTCGATACTGCATACTATGCAACAAGGAGTTTCACTGCTGAGGCTATGCAAATTTTATCTAAAGAGCTTTCTGAAATTGCTACGAAGAAAGCATCTGTAAATGCAGCCATGAATCTAACTCCGACACAAACAGGAAAATGGTTAACCACTTTAATAGAAAAAGTTGCAACAAGATTTGGTATAGTTATTACGGAAAAAACAGCGGCTCAGGTTGTTCCTATTATTGGGGCGTTTGCTGGGGCCACATTAAATATAATGTTTACCGACTATTATCAAGATATGGCTCGCGGGCATTTTATTATTAAAAGACTCGAAAAAAAGTATGGTTCTGAATTGATAAAATCTGAATACATGAAAATTTTAAATTTGGTGAGATCTTAATTAGTAGATAAAGAGTATTTTATTGAAAATACATAGCGTTAACGTAAAAGGTTTCATTGTATTTACTGTTTACTGAAATGAATAACGGTCACGGGTACGTAATCTTTCAACATTGGCTACGACCAGAGTTGGCCTGTCGATTTTATGTGTGGTGTGCTGACATGTGTTCGCCGTTTTCGTACATTCAATGTCGTTGATGACTTTAATCGTGAGGCGTTATCGATTGAAATCGATCTGAATCTGCCAGCTCTGCGAGTGGTCCGTGTACTTGACAGGATCGCGGCAAACCGCGGTTATCCGGTCATGTTGCGCATGGATAATGGTCCGGAATTTATCTCTCTGGCGGGCGATATACACGCATCATCCAGCCGCCGGGTAAGCCGATGCAGAACGCTTTCATTGGTATCGTTCCGGTTAACTCATATTGACGCTTTTTCGGGGGGGTGCCCCTATTAAGTTGTCAAGCATGTTATGACGCCTGCGGGGTATAAAA
>OAVW01000161.1_pt1 | contig 23468 bp, 29 predicted proteins | sample 1495321 | NCBI WGS metagenome assembly OAVW01 (sample SAMEA2580108, study PRJEB22360) | human gut metagenome | biome: human gut; feature: human-associated habitat; material: faeces | place: Denmark | collected 2008/2010 | reverse complement strand
CAAAGCGAGAGCCGCCAAAGAAACCTAATACTTGTGGTAATTGGATGTTGTGATAACGATTGTGTAATTTAACGGTAATCAAGCCCATCACTAATGCGCCAATAACTCCCGTATCGATACTTTTTACATCAGGAGAGAAAATCGGAATTAATGCGGCAATGGTACCCGTCATAATGAGATAACCGACAACCGCAGCGAGAGCAGCAACGCCTTTGTCACGTTTGGCTAAGCCGATACCTAAACCAATACACAATAATAAGGCTAAATTAGCGAACACCACGCTACCAGCCGCTGACATAATCTGAAATAGACCTTGTAGTGCCTCATTATTTAAAATTGGATAAGCTTGCACCGTTGCTTTATTGGAAAGCGCCCCACCGATCCCGAGTAAAAGACCTGCAGCAGGCAAAATAGCAATCGGCAACATGAATGCCTTACCGACTTGTTGAAGTTGTTTAAACATAGAACCTCCTGTGATTACTTTTTCGAAATGTAACGTATTTGAGAAGAAAAATCTGTGAAACCGCTCACAGTTTCAACCTAACACCTTGCTTTGATGAGTTTTAGCTTATGTTGGCGTGTGGTGGATTTCCTTTTATAATGCAATCAAACTTGCGTGTTTATTCATTATTTTTATGACAACTTTTATTGCTTACGCCAATATTCAACAACCTTTTCCTTTTAATGAAATTCCTAGGGAGCTCGTCCCTGAGAATTTGCATACGGAACCGCAGGGAAATTCTCGGATAACGCAACGACATCAATGCCGTCGATTGGCGCATTTTTTACTTTGGCAGTTGCTAAAAACAGCGGAAAAATCAACCGCACTTTTAGGGCAAATTTATCGTACGCAAAGTGGTAGACCACAATTTCTCGTCGAGAACATCGATTTTAATATAAGCCATTCAGGCGATTGGGTTGCCGTATTGCTGCATATTAATGAATCAGAAAAAAGTGCGGTCGGTATTGATATTGAATTTCCCAAAAAACGAAATTTTTCTGCACTCATGGCGCATTTTGCGCCACAAGCAGAGCAAGAATGGTTTGCTAAACAACTTAATGAGGAGCAGGCTTTTTATCGCTGTTGGTGTTTGCGTGAGGCGGTATTGAAATCACAAAGTGTTGGGATTGTAAAACTTTCAAGTGTGGTACATTTACCAGCGCGGTTACAGATCTTTTCAGATTATTGTCCGAAAGGGGAATTGCTATTTACTGATGAATTACCTTTTTATTTTGCTGCGTTTATTAATCAGTCAAAAATCCAACCGCACTTTTATCAATGGAATGGAAAAGAATTAGAAGAAAAAAATATAAAAAAATCCTTGATTTACCAAGTAAATGAATAAAAGAAAATCCTTGAAAATATTCAAGGATTTTTTATTTTGTAAAATTTGCATTGTCACTTGTATTTTCATAGACTAACCCCATTTATTTCGTTAAACTCATTAAAAATTTTAGACAAATGGAGAACGTAATGTCGCAAAACGGTCCAGATCAAGATCCTTGGGGTAAACCGGGACAGAGCAGCGGTCCAAAACAGTCAGATAATTCATCAGATAAGCAAAATGAAAATGGCTGGGGTTCGCGAGACAATAAAAATCAGGAACAATCACCTCCAGATATTGAAGAGGTATTTAATAAGCTGTTGAAAAAATTAGGTAGTGGGAATAAGAAGGGTGGATCAAATAATACTTCGCCGAATATACCTTCATTTAATTTAGGTAAGATTTTACCGATCGCCGCAGTAATCGGAGGGATTATTTGGGGTGCAAGCGGTTTTTACACCATTAAAGAAGCTGAACGTGGCGTGACGTTACGTTTTGGCGAGTTTCATTCTATCGTTCAACCAGGCTTAAACTGGAAACCAACCTTTATTGATAAAGTGATTCCAGTGAATGTAGAGCAAGTTCGTGAGCTTAAAACACAAGGTGCGATGTTAACCAAAGATGAAAACATGGTTAAAGTGGAAATGACCGTGCAATATCGCGTGCAAAATCCTGAAAAATACCTTTTTAGCGTGAGCAATGCGGATAATAGCCTTGGGCAAGCGACAGACAGTGCACTTCGTTATGTGATTGGTCATATGACTATGAATGATGTGCTGACAACGGGTCGTGCCGTGGTACGTGAAGATACATGGAAAGCCTTGAACGATATTATCAAACCTTATGATATGGGACTTGAAGTGATTGACGTGAACTTCCAATCTGCACGTCCACCAGAAGAAGTGAAAGATGCTTTCGATGATGCGATTAAAGCACAAGAAGACGAACAACGTTACATTCGTGAAGCAGAAGCTTATGCTCGCGAGAAAGAGCCAATCGCTCGTGGTGATGCTCAGCGTATCGTGGAAGAAGCAACGGCTTATAAAGATCGTGTTGTACTTGATGCGCAAGGGGAAGTAGAACGTTTACAACGTCTTCTACCTGAATTTAAAGCGGCGCCTGATTTGTTAAAAGAGCGTCTTTATATTCAAACCATGGAAAAAGTCATGGCAAACACACCTAAAGTGATGCTAGACAGTAGTAATGGTAACAATTTAACCGTATTACCATTGGAGCAATTAATGGGTAAGAAAGCGACTAAGCCAGTGACCACTACTTCAGAAAGTGCGGTCACTTCTGCGCCTGTTTCAACACAGGAACGTCGTGTAGAAACACAAGTGGCTCAACCGGTTCAATCAAATGAAGGCATTCGCCAAGGGAGATTTAACTAATGCGTAAATTTTTACTTCCGATTATTGTGGTGATTGCTGCGGTGTTATATTCCAGCGTGGTAGTTGTAACTGAAGGCACACGTGGCATCATGTTGCGTTTTAACAAAGTACAACGTGATGCAGAAAACAAAGTGGTCGTGTATGAACCAGGTTTGCATTTTAAATTGCCTTTAATTGATAGCATTAAAGTGCTTGATGCGCGTATTCGTACCCTTGATGGATCAGCTACTCGTTTTGTGACAGTCGAGAAAAAAGACTTGTTGGTGGATTCCTATGTGAAATGGAGAATCAGCGATTTCGGTCGTTTCTATACTGCAACGGGTGGTGGTGATTATAACCAAGCTTCAAGCTTATTAAGCCGTAAAGTAAATGACCGTCTGCGTTCAGAAATTGGTACTCGTACAATTAAAGATATCGTTTCAGGTACGCGTGGTGAATTAATGGCGGGGGCGAAAAAAGCGCTAAATTCAGGGCAGGATAGTACCTCTGAATTAGGGATTGAAGTCGTTGATGTTCGCGTAAAACAAATCAATTTACCAGATGAAGTCTCTTCTTCGATTTACCAACGTATGCGAGCAGAACGTGATGCGGTTGCCCGTGAACATCGTTCGCAAGGTAAAGAAAAAGCGGCGTTCATTCAAGCAGACGTGGATCGTAAGGTGACCTTGATCTTAGCGAATGCAAATAAAACAGCACAAGAATTACGCGGTAATGGTGATGCGGCAGCGGCAAAACTATATTCTCAAGCTTTTGCTCAAGAACCACAGTTTTATAGTTTTATTCGTAGCTTAAAAGCCTATGAAAGCAGCTTTGAAGGTTCAGATAATATGATGATTTTGAAACCTGACAGTGATTTCTTCCGCTTTATGCAAGCGCCAAAGAAATAAGCAAGAGATCATGAAAAGTAAAGTGCGGTTAGAAATAACCGCATTTTTTTATTGCTTAATTTTAGGGGAATTCTCACTTATAAGATAAAAAGGCATTTAATGCAATCAATCGAATCCATAGCCAAAGTTAATTAAATCCACATAAAATATAAGCCAATTTTTTGGCATAATTATCTTGCTTTAAGCTTTACGTTTCTTTTTATGTTTATTGATCGTTTGGAGGATTATTAGATGAAAAAACTGATTATTGGCGGTGCAGCCATTGCTGTCTTAGGTTATTTGGGCGTTGTGGGGTATCTACACCAATTTGATAAAGAGAATGCGACCCAACTTTTAATGGAAAATCGCTATACTGGCGAACAAGAAAAGTGGCAAAAGCCTTATTTGATAATAGCTGTCAATATTGCCATAGTCCAAACACACCTCTTCCATTTTATTCAAAATTCCCGATTGTGGGTGATGAAATGCAATCGGATATTCAAAGTGGGCTTCGTGCTTTCCGCCTAGATCGTTTACTTGAAGGTTTAAAAGATCCGAGCAAATTATCCCAAGCTGATTTAGCAAAATTACAGCGCGTACTTGAAAATAACGAAATGCCAATTGCTAAATTCAGACATCTTCACTGGGGAAGTAAACCAGATGAGCAAGAAAAAGTGGCATTGCTTAACTGGATTCGTGAAGCACGTAAAATGTCTTTACCAAAAGAAACCCCCAATGTTGATGCCGATCGTTTAGTGCAACCTATTCCAGACAGTATTGCAACAGATGAAGCAAAAGTCGCGTTAGGCCATGATCTTTTCTTTGATGGTCGTTTATCAGGCGATGGTTCTATTCAATGTCACACTTGTCACCAATTAGATAAAGGTGGTGTGGATAGACTTGATACTTCAACAGGGATTGAAGGTAAAAAAGGTCCAATTAACGCACCAACCGTATTCAATGCGGCATTTAACTTTGTGCAATTCTGGGATGGTCGTGCAGCAGATTTAGCTGATCAAGCGAAAGGTCCTCCAACAAATCCAGTAGAAATGGGCTCGCACTCGTGGGATGACATCGTGGCTCGTTTTGAAATGGATGAAGAATTTAAAAAAGAATTCTTAAAAGAATATCCACAAGTGACGAAAGAAACTTTAACTCATGCAATTGGTGAATATGAAAAAACATTAATTACGCCAAATAGTGATTTCGACCGTTATTTGAAAGGGGATAAAACAGCGTTAACCGAGCAACAAGTTCGCGGTTATGAGTTATTCAAACAACATAAATGTGATACTTGTCATACTGGTGTAGCAATGGGTGGACAATCTTATGAATACATGGGACTCTACGGCGATTACTTTAAAGATCGTGGTACGCCATTAACTGATGCGGATGAAGGTCGCTTTGCACAAACTAAAGATCCTTTCGATATGCATCGCTTCAAAGTGCCAACCTTGCGCAATGTCGCGCTTACTGCACCATATTTCCATGATGCCTCAGCAAAAGAATTAAAAGATGCTGTGAGTGCAATGTTGAAATACCAAAGTAACGTGAAACAGCCTGCTCAAAAAGATGTGGAGGACATAACCTCTTTCTTAGAAAGTTTAACAGGTGAATTTAAAGGTGAAAAATTAAAATAATCCTTGAAGCTGTAAATAGAAACGACCGCAAGTGCGGTCGTTTTTTTGTGAGTTTTACTCGAATTAATCGGTTTAGATTCATTCGATTATGACTTTCTGGTATTACTATCTTCTTTTAAAGCTTGCGTTGCTGCTTTTATGTTATTTGCTTGAGTTATGGCTGTGATCACAGCAACACCATCAGCGCCATATTTTCGTAAGGTTTTTACATGTTCCCGTTTTACTCCGCCAATCACCACAAGCGGTTTTGTGATACCTCCATTTCTCAAGGTTTGAATAAATTCCATTCCTAGAGTCGGGGAAGGATTCTCTTTTGATTGAGTGGGAAAAATTGGACCAACACCAAAATAATCGATTTCAGATAATCCCTCTCCGATTTTTGCTTCATCTAAGCGGTTAATGGACCAACCAATAATCAGAGGCTTATTACTTCTTGCTCGAATCGTTTTTACAGGCGTATCGCTTTGTCCAACGTGAACCCCATCAGCCTCAATTTCTAATGCCAAATCAACATTGTCATCAACAATAAATGGCACATCATATTGATGGCATAAATCTCGACAGCTAATGGCTAAGGCTCGTTGCTCATCTGGCGAATTTTCTAATGAGAATTTGCCTTTATCGCGAAATTGAAAGCAGGTAATGCCACCTTCTAAAGCTTGTCTAAGAACAGAAAGCAAGTTATCAGCTGGATTATCACCTAAATGTCGGCAATCTTGTGTGCCTGCTACAAAATAGAGCGGTAAAATTTCTTGAATATTTTTCATCTTTTAATCCTTAAAGGCGACTGTAAGCCCAATGATTTGTTGGACCATGTCCATGACCAATATTCAATGGGTGAGAGATGGCTGCAGTGATAAAATCTTTAGCTGTTTTCACCGCACTTTTTAACGGTGTGCCTTTGGCTAATTCTGCTGTTAAGCAGGCTGAAAAAGTACAGCCCGTGCCGTGAGTATGTGGTGTATCGAAACGCACGCTTTCTAAAACAAAATGCTCACCATTTTGTAAAAGGAGCCAATCTTGGCATAGCTGACTTTGTGAATTCAGCGAATGTCCGCCTTTAATAATCACATTCTTTGCGCCTTGTTTTTGCAAGTCTAACGCGACTTGTTGAATGCTAGCTGTATCAGAAATCTTAAAACCAGTTAAAGCTTCTGCCTCAGGAATATTAGGCGTAATCACATCGGCAAGTGGCAATAAATATTTGCTTAATGCCGAAACCGCTTGTTGTTGCAATAAAGAGGCTCCACCTTTCGCAATCATGACGGGATCAAGAACTAGTGTGCCGAATGGACGATGACTTAAGAAATCAGCCACACATTCGATAATATCTGCTGTGCCAAGCATACCAATTTTGGCACTTGCAATCTGAAAGTCATTTTTTATCGCTTCCAGTTGCGCTTGAATTGTTTTCAGTGGAATAGGGTGAATATCAAATACGCCAAGTGTGTTTTGTGCAGTGACAGCAGTGATCACTGAAGTGCCAAATACGCCCTGCATTTGAAAGGTTTTAAGATCTGCTTGAATTCCAGCACCACCGCCACTGTCAGAACCAGCAATAGTCAACACCTGTGCGATGTTAGACATATTTCACCTCCGCATTTTGTTCTATTACATTAGGTGTTAAAGCAGACAATTCATCAAGTAAACGAATTTGGAACTGACCGACTTGCGTGGTTAAGTTTTTAGCCGCAATCTCCCCTGCAATGGTGTAAGCTGCACAGGCTTCGATTGTTGCTGAAAAATGTTTACCTTCATCAACGGCTAAAAATGCTGCACATACTGCACTTAATAAACAACCTGATGCAGTGACTTTTGGAAATAGTGGCGTACCATTATGGACTGTGGTAGTTTGTTGTCCATCGCTGATAATATCGATCTCTCCACTAATTAACACCGTACAGTCATAGCGTAGTGCAACACGTTGAGCGACTTTTTGTAGATTCGTTTTCCCTTGCCCCGCATCCACGCCTTTTGCTTGCCAGTTTTCACCTGCAATCGCCGCAAGTTCGCCGGCGTTACCTCGAATTAGGGCAAATTTTACTTCCGCCAATAACTGACGGACTGTTTCTTGCCGGTAACGAGTGGCGCCCACTCCAACCGGATCAAGCACCACAGGAATGCCTATTGAATTAGCCGTTTTACCCGCTAGTAACATGGCATCTCGCTCTTGACCAATGACTGTACCGATATTGATGACTAATGCTTGGCTGATTTTTGGTAATTCAACCATTTCTTCAATATTAGCTGACATCAATGGTGAAGCACCCAAAGCGAGTAAACCATTGGCACTAAAATTTGCCGCGACAATATTGGTTATGTTATGAATCAATGGATTCTGTTCACGAATTTTTGATAAATAAACTGATTTCATTTCATCCCTCCATTTTTATGCTAAATCCAATCCCATTTGCCAAAATCCGATTTCCATTCGAGTAGCAGTGGTAAAAATCTGTTGAATATTGGTTAACTGAGAATCATTAAGTGGCTCACAAAGTGCGGTCAGAAAATCAACAGTTTCTTGTGCGGCTTGTTGATATTCTGGTGCAGAGTATGCGTCAATCCATGCTTGATAAGGATTGCTTGGTCGTTTGGGATAATTTTCTGTGATGTAGCGGGCGACTTGTGCGTAACCTAAAGCACAAGGCGTAACGGCTGCATATAGCTCTGGTAAGCCGCCCGTCATTCCACAATCAAGCAGGTAACGTGTATAGGAAATACATGCCGCACTTTCTGGTGTTTGGAATATTTCCTGTTCACTAATTTCCCATTGTCGGCAGTAATCTAAATGTAATTGGATTTCTTGGCAAAGAATGTCGAGCGTTTTACGCGACATGTCCATTTCGGCAAAATTTCTTGCCTTGAACACGCCTAAGGCAAAAGCACGGCTATAATGGAAAAGATAGATGTAATCTTGTTTTAAATAGTGTTGAAAACAAGCTTTTGGCAAGGTGCCTTTTGCAAGTTGTTGTACAAATTCATGCTCAATATATTGCTTCCAATAAGGTTGAGCTTGCTGAATTAGTTGGTTAATCATTATTTTCCCTTACTGTAATTCGATGGCATAGTCTTTCAATTCTAGTGCTTCTGGAATCAAGCCTTTTTGATGCATAAACTCCGCCATTTGTTGATAACGTTTTGCATCCAATTGACGAGGTTTAGCTGCGAGTAAAGGTAAGGTATCTTTCCACGCTAATTGATTTAATTCTGTATTGAGTTCTTTTGGCTTATGGTTCACAAAAGTTTGCCATGCTTCATCTGGATGGTTTTGTAGATAGGTTGTAGCTTGTTCAAGTGCGGTCAAAAAAGCGGAAATTTTTTTAGAGGCAAGATTGTTTTTGTTTGCGACTAAAATCAATTCATCATAAACCGGCACGCCATATTGTTCTGGGAAAAATGCCACGCCTTCTTGTTTTTCTAACTGGATCTGATTCAGTTCAAAATTACGAAATGCTCCTATGACCGCATCGACTTGCCCTGTTAAAAGAGAAGGGGAAAGAGACCAATTCACATTCACTAATTTTACGTCTTGGTTGCTGAGCCCGACGGCGTGGAGCATGGTATCGAGTAATACATCTTCAAAGCCACTGACTGAATAGCCTACTTTTTTCCCTTTCAGATCGGCAAGCGTTTTGATATTGCTATTTTTGAGCACTACTACGCTATTTAATGGGCTGGAAATCAGAGAGCCTACACGCACTAAAGGCAATCCTTCTGCGACTTGTTGATAAAGTTGAGGTTGATAATTAATAGCTAAGTCCACTTTTCCTGCAGCAACCAATTTAGGCGGTAATGATGGATCGGCTGGTTCGATAATTTCGATGTCTAAGTTATTTTTTTCAAAAAAGCCTTTTTGTTGAGCCACGATGATCGCTGCGTGATCAGGGTTTACATACCAATCAAGCATTAAGCTAATTTTCTCTCTTGCCAAACTGGTAAAACTGGCGGTGAGTCCAATTAAAAGACTGAAATAACGTATGATTTTCTTCATTTTTGTCTCCTTGTGTCATGAAGAGTTAAACGTGCCAAATAAAACGGCGTAGTAGCCAATCAATGCTGAAATATAAACAAAGTGAAATTGCCACTAATATCAGCAACGCGGCAAACATTAAATCCACCTGCATACGAGCGTTGGCGTGAATCATCAAATAGCCAAGCCCTTCTGATGACCCTACCCATTCTCCAATTACAGCGCCAATTGGTGCGACTGAAACAGCAATGCGAAAGCCCGATGCAAATGCAGGCAATGCGGCAGGCAAGCGTACTTTGAGTAATAAACGTAAAGGGGAAGGTTTGAACGTTTTGGCGAGATCGAGCCAAGCTTGAGGTGTATTGCGTAAGCCATCGTAACAGGCTGCGGTTACAGGGAAATAGATAATGAGAATGGACATAACAATTTTTGATGGCATACCATAACCTAGCCAAAGTACGAGTATCGGGGCGATAGCAAAAACAGGAATCGCTTGAGAAATAACCAAAACGGGCAGCAGTAAGGATGATGTTTTAGGCGAAAAAGAGAGTAACAGGGCTGATGACAATCCAAAAAGAAAACCAAGTAGTAGCCCTAAGCCAATTTCAATTAAGGTGATTTGTGTATGTTGCCAAAGTAGTTCTGAATGAGAAGTTAATTGCAGCCACACAGCTTGCGGAGAAGGAAATATATAATGGGGAAAATCACCTAATACGCCAATAAGTTGCCAGAGACACAGCAATATAATTCCAATAAAGAGCGGTTTAAGAAGGCTAAGTTTCATCTTTTTCCCTCTAATAACTCATTTAATAATTGCTGTTGGAGCATCCACAAATTTTCTTGGTTAAGTTCTCGTGGTGCTTTACCTTCAGGTTTTATGACATCAGATAATGCTGGTTGATTAGGCTGCGGTGAGCGTAATACAAAAATACGCTGGCTTAAGCGCAATGCTTCTTGAGGATCATGGGTAACCAATAACACTGATTTATTTTTTAATAGCTCATGGGCCAAGTTTTGTAATTGGTAACGACTAATCGCGTCAAGGGCAGAGAAAGGTTCATCAAGTAAAACTAAATCAGCGTTTTGCATTAATACTCGAGCGAGAGCCACTCTTTGTTTCTGTCCTCCAGATAATTGAGCACAGCTTTTATGAAGATGTTCTGACATGCCTACTTGTTCAAGTAGTACTTTTGCTTGAAGAGTTGTTTTTGCAGATTTATTCCCGAATAGTACGTTTTCTAATTGGACGTTATCTATAATTGAAAGCCAGGGATAAAGGGTATCTTTTTGTGGTAGCCATGCCACTCGAATATTAGGATGAAAGATGATATTACCTTGAATCTTCCCTTGTATTTCAAGCCCTGCAATTAATCTTAAAAGCGTTGATTTACCTACACCAGAACAGCCAAGTAAACTTACCCACTCATTAGGCAAAAGCGTTAAGTCAAGGTGTTTAAATAGTACCTGCTTACCAAAAGCAAGACTAAGATCCTGAATATGCACCATAGTATTAACCTTACTGATTAATAACTAAAGGCTTTGAGAAAAAAAGGATTGAAAATAGATATGAAGAATGAAAAGTATTTTGGCATATTAGTTTCCTACGTCAGTGCTAACTGTTTCAGGTTCACGGGTATTATCTCAGCCACTTTGTGGCACCCCGACTAAATTTGGGTAGATTCTATATCTCAATTCAGAATAAAACAAGAGCAAAATTGTATTAATTACGATTTAGATTTCTTTTTAGTTTGTGAAAAATTACTTAACTGTTGAGAGCAAGAGAAAATAAAACAGATTAGAAGAATGAGAGAAAACCATAATTTCCAACCTAGCAATAATTAAAAGTTAAATATTGGACTAGGTATTGATTATAGGTTTGGAATTAGATGGTGCCCGAAGCCAGACTTGAACTGGCACGCCTCGAAAGGCGAGGGATTTTAAATCCCTTGTGTCTACCGATTCCACCACTCGGGCAAATTGGAGCGGGAAACGAGGCTCGAACTCGCGACCCCGACCTTGGCAAGGTCGTGCTCTACCAACTGAGCTATTCCCGCAGGGCATTCATGTGAAAATTTGGAGCGGGAAACGAGGCTCGAACTCGCGACCCCGACCTTGGCAAGGTCGTGCTCTACCAACTGAGCTATTCCCGCATACGCTGTTAGTGCGGTGCATTTTACGGGAATTTGAAATTCTGTCAATCGAAGATCTTAAAAAAAAATTCAAATGTTGAAAAAATCTTCGTTTCGGTTGAAATTACAGCAAAATTTGGCACAAGAATATAATTTTCACAGAGTTTTCAATTTCTACTTTTATCGTGAGTGGCTTTATGACAAAATTGGAGCGTTTTGCTCGCCATTAAATAAAGAAAAGTGCGGTCAAGTTTTTGCATGTTTTAGAGGTAAATTATGACACAACAATATTCTATCGATACATTATTAGCTCAAGCGGGAAATCGCAGTGATAAGCGCACTGGTGCAGTTTCTACGCCTATTTATCTTTCAACAGCTTATGGTCATCATGGGATTGGTGAAAGTACGGGCTTTGATTATACCCGCACGAAAAACCCAACGCGTAGTGTCTTGGAAGATACCGTAGCAAAATTAGAAAATGGTGATCGTGGTTTTGCTTTTGCTTCTGGCATGGCGGCAATTCAAGTGCTGATGAATTTATTCAAAGGCCCAGATGAATGGATTGTGTCAAGTGATGTATATGGTGGGACTTATCGTTTATTGGATTTTGCCTATAAAAATAACAACAGCGTAAAACCCGTTTATGTGAATACCGCTTCTTTAGCTGAAATTGAAGCCGCTATTACAGCGAATACAAAAGCGATTTTTATTGAAACCCCATCGAATCCATTAATGGAAGAGTGTGATGTGGCAGAAATTGCGAAATTAGTGAAAAAACACAACTTGTTAATGATTGTGGATAATACCTTCTTAACCCCTGTGCTATCTCGTCCATTAGATTTAGGCGCGGATATTGTCATTCATAGTGGTACGAAATATATTGCGGGTCATAATGATAGCTTGGTGGGCTTGATTATTGCAAAAGGGCAAGAGCTTTGTGATCGTATCGCTTATATTCAAAATGGTGCAGGCGCAGTACTTTCGCCATTTGATTCTTGGTTAACCGTGCGTGGTATGAAAACCCTTTCATTACGAATGAAACGCCATCAAGATAATGCGAAGGAAATTGCAGAATTTTTACGTGAACAGCCACAAATTGATAGCGTATTATATCCAAATAAAGGCGGTATGCTTTCTTTCCGTTTGAAAGATGAAAATTGGGTCAATACGTTCTTAAAATCAATCAAATTGGTTACCTTTGCTGAAAGCTTAGGGGGAACAGAAAGCTTTATTACCTATCCAGCAACCCAAACCCATATGGATATTCCAGAAGCAGAACGCGTCGCTCGTGGTATTACAAACACATTATTGCGTTTTTCTGTTGGCTTAGAAGATGTAGAAGACATCAAAGCCGATTTATTACAGGCATTTGCACAGCTTAAGTAATTAGTTTTTATCAATCGGACTAATCTGTGCAATCCAATATACCTTGTGTTATTATGCACAACATTAATTAACGTAGGTGTTGATTTGTCAGCACCTTATTAAATAAGGAAACAAAAATGAGCGAAGTATTACATATTAATGATGCAGATTTTGAAACAACCGTTGTGCAATCTGATATCCCTGTATTAGTAGATTTCTGGGCACCATGGTGTGGTCCTTGCAAAATGATTGCGCCAATTTTAGATGAAATCGCACCTGAATTTGCAGGTAAAGCAAAAATCGTTAAAATCAACGTAGATGACAACCAATTAGTGGCAGGTCAATTTGGTGTACGTAGTATCCCAACTTTACTACTTTTCAAAAATGGCCAACTTGTTGCTACACAAGTGGGTGCATTACCAAAAAATCAATTAGCGGCGTTTATTAATCAACACCTATAATTGAGTTATTAAACATAAAGAGCGGTCAAAAATAGTGATGTTTTTGACCGCTCTTATTTTTTCTCTCGCCAATAAGTGGCAAAACGAGGTTTTCCAGAATTAGTTAATCCACGATATTTGTAGGTAATCGTGCTACCAATAGGCGGTGGATTTTCGCGCTCACTCAGATTAAATCCTGAACCGATTTTGAATTTTCCACGATGATTTTCACAGGTGAGCGATCCGAGTATATTCTCAAATTGTCCTTTCCCTTTGTGATGTGCTATCACGGTGCATTCTTCATCATAAGTGCTTTTTAACTTTAAAATTTGTGTACTGCGTTTTCTTTCGTAAGGCGCATTAGGATTACGTAATACAATCCCTTCACCTTTTTTCACTTCCACTTCATGCAAATATTCGAATAAATGTGTTTTGTCTCGAATTGGAATTTGCGGAATAACCTTGATATAAGGCGTAGGGTGATCTTTCAAATAATCTTCTAAGATTTTGAGACGCTCAAAGAGATTGCCTGATGCATTAGGCACATCAAAAACATAAAGTGTTAATTTTGCCCAATTATTACCTTTAAAGGATTTCGTGATAGAAGCAATTTCTTCAAATTGATTACGTTCACTAAAAAGTTCGCCATCAATGGCAAAAGGTGGAAATTGAGCGGTAAAATAGGTCGGCGCAGGCAAGGGCAGTCCTTGACGACTTAATAATGTTTTGCCATCCCAATAACCTCTAACCCCATCCAATTTTTCAGACATTACCCAACCTTGAACATCTTGGTTTTCATAAGTGCCTAATAGCATTAAATCACGCTCGTTCGCCCAGGTTATTTGGCTGAATAGAAGGTAAAGTAATAAGTAAATCGCTCGCATAATCTCTCCTTTTTAAATTTATTGAGTTTAAAAAGTGCGGTCATTTTTTGAAGTGTTTTTAGCTGGATTTGCGATAGATATCGCAAAATAATGAGACGTAAGCTGAAAAAGGGCGTGATAAAAAAGAGCGCTAGATTATTTGAAATGAACGCTATACAATGCCAACGCTATTTCGAATTTTAATTTTTAAGGAGAATAAAATGTATTTTGATCAAATTAAAGCGGAGCTTGTGGAAGCACAAGACGTACTAAATAAGTTTGTTTCAGATGATAACAACATCAAACTCATTGAAAAAGCAGCTAAATTATTAGCGGAAAGCTTTAAAAATGGCGGTAAAGTATTATCTTGCGGTAATGGTGGTTCTCACTGTGATGCTATGCACTTTGCAGAAGAACTAACCGGTCGTTATCGTGAAAATCGTCCTGGTTATCCTGCGATTGCAATTTCAGATGTGAGTCATTTAAGCTGTGTAAGTAATGACTTTGGTTATGAATATGTATTCTCTCGCTTTGTTGAAGCAGTGGGTAAAGAAGGCGATGTTTTATTTGGATTATCGACATCAGGCAATTCTAAAAATATCTTAAATGCGATTGAAGCGGCAAAAGCAAAAGGCATGAAAGTGATTGCGATGACTGGTAAAGATGGCGGTAAAATGGCAGGTTTAGCAGATGTTGAAATTCGTGTGCCACACTTCGGTTATGCAGATCGTATTCAAGAAATCCACATCAAAGTGATTCATATTTTGATGATGTTAGTTGAATTTGAGATGGCGAAAGAGGCCTAATTCGCGATAAGTGCGGTTTAAAATTCAATGATTTAAAGATCCCAAAAAGTTTTTTGGGATTTTTTTACAAAATCACTTGCATAATTAATCATTAAAAAGTAATATTTATTCATTCTTAGAAATCAAGAGAGGATAGCAGTAAACTTAGTATGGCGATTAGTGTTAAAAATTTGAATTTCTTTTATGGTTCATCACAGGCATTGTTTGATATCAATCTTGATGCACAAGAAGGCGATACCGTGGTGTTACTTGGACCAAGTGGTGCAGGAAAAAGTACGTTAATCCGTACATTAAATTTATTAGAAGTGCCGACCTCTGGTGAATTGCATATTGCGAATAATCATTTTGATTTGTCTCAAGCGAATAATAATCCGAAAGCCATTCGTCAACTTCGTCAAGATGTCGGCATGGTATTTCAACAATACAATCTTTGGCCGCATTTAACGGTGATTGAAAACCTAATTGAAGCGCCCCAAAAAGTATTAGGCATTAGCGAAGAAGAAGCGAAAAAAGATGCATTAGAACTTTTAAAACGTTTACGTTTGGAAGAGCATGCCGATCGTTTTCCTCTTCACTTATCAGGCGGTCAGCAACAACGTGTTGCTATTGCTCGAGCATTAATGATGAAACCACAAGTGTTGCTGTTTGATGAACCAACGGCAGCACTGGATCCTGAAATTACAGCTCAAGTTGTTGATATCATTAAAGAGCTTCAACAAACAGGTATTACTCAGGTGATTGTGACCCACGAAGTGAACGTGGCACAAAAAGTGGCGACCAAGGTCGTCTATATGGAACAAGGTAAGATTATTGAAATGGGCAGTGCAGATTGCTTTGATAATCCAAAAACCGAACAATTTAAACAATATCTTTCACACTCAGAATAAGGAAACACAACATGAAAAAATTACTTTTAAGCGCAATGTTAATGGGCTCAGCTTTTGCTGCAAATGCACAAGAAATCACTTTCGCGATGGAGCCGAGCTACCCGCCATTTGAAACAACAAATGAAAAAGGTGAAATTATCGGTTTTGATGTGGATGTAGCGAATGCAATTTGTAAAGAAATCCAAGCGACTTGTCATTTCAAAAGCCAATCTTTTGATGCATTAATTCCAAGCTTGAAAGCAAAACGTTTTGATGCAGCGATTTCTGCAATGGATATTACTGAAGCGCGTGCAAAACAAGTTTCATTTTCTAATGCGTATTATGACAGCACAGCAAGTTATGTCGCTTTAAAAGGCAAAGCAGATTTAGCTTCAGCAAAAACAATTGGTGTTCAAAACGGAACAACATTCCAACAATATACCGCAGCAGAAACCAAGCAATATAATGCAAAATCTTATGCAAGCTTACAAGATGCGATCTTAGACTTAAAAAATGGTCGTATTGATATCATCTTCGGTGATACAGCCGTATTGTCTGATATGATTTCTAAAGAGCCTGAAATTCAATTTGTTGGCGAGAAAGTGACTAACAAAAAATATTTCGGTAATGGTTTAGGTATCGCGGTGAATAAATCAAGCAAAGAATTGCTAGAAAGCTTAAATAAAGGTTTAGAAACCGTGAAAGCAAATGGTGAATACCAAAAAATCTATGACAAATGGATGACAAAATAATCTATGTTTTATGATTATCTTACATTAATTGGACATGCAGCCCTAATGACCTTAGGGCTTGCTATTTGCTCGTTAATTGTCGGTTTATTGCTCAGTATTATTTTTACGGCTTTAGAAGCGAATAAATATGTCTTTATTGCGAAACCAGTTTCTGTTGTGATCGCTTTATTGCGTGGTTTACCGGAAATCTTGGTGGTTCTACTGATTTATTTTGGTTCAACCCAAGTTGTGGAAATGCTGACGGGTGAGTATATCGAATTCAGCGCCTTTGGTTGTGGTGTATTTGCATTGTCTTTGATTTTTGCCTCTTATGCTTCACAAACCTTACGTGGTGCGATCCAAGCTATTCCAAAAGGACAGTGGGAATCAGGTGCAGCATTAGGATTAAGCCGACCTTATACTTTCATTCATTTGATTATGCCGCAAGTATGGCGACACGCTTTACCAGGCTTAAGCAATCAATGGCTCGTGTTATTAAAAGATACGGCATTGGTGTCATTAATTGGTGTTGATGATTTAATGCGCCAGGCAGGATACATTAATACAAATACTCATGAACCTTTTACTTGGTATGGTATTGCTGCGTTGATTTATTTAGTGATTACGTTGATCAGCCAAGCGGGTATTCGCAAATTAGAATTACGTTTCACTCGATTTGAACGGGGAGTCGAATAATGTTTCAAGAGTATTTAGCAGTGATTGCTCAAGGCATTCCGACTAGCCTGTTGCTTACAGTCGTATCTTTGTTTATTGCCTTTTTCTTAGCATTGGGACTAACCTTCTTGCTTTCTATCGGCAATAAATTGGTGAAAAGTGCGGTCAATTTATTCCTTGTTTTATTTACAGGGACCCCGCTTTTAGTGCAATTTTTCTTAATTTATGCAGGCCCTGGCCAATTCCAATGGTTGGTAGACAGTCCATTATGGGGATTATTCTCCAACGCATGGTTCTGTGCAGCATTAGCTTTAGCATTGAATAGTGCCGCTTATTCAACCCAATTATTCCATGGGGCAGTAAAAGCGATCTCTAAAGGTCAATGGGAAAGCTGTGCGGCATTAGGGTTAAGTCGTATGCAGACGTTAAAAATCTTAATTCCTTATGCGTTAAAGCGAGCACTTCCTTCTTATACCAATGAAATTATCTTGGTATTTAAAGGTACAGCGTTGGCTTCGACGATTACGATTATGGATATCATGGGATATGCACGCCAACTTTATGGAACAGAATATGATGCACTGACTATCTATGGTATCGCAGGCGGTATTTACCTCATCATTACTGGTATTGCCACTTTATTACTCCGTCAGTTAGAAAATAAAGTGTTAGCATTTGAACGTATTGATACCGCCAAAGCATAAAGTGCGGTCAAAAATAGAGACAAATCGGGCAGTTTAAAAATTGCCCGATTTTTTATATGATTAAAGAAAATATTTCTATTTATGAGGCAATTATGTCCGAATCATCTTCCCTAAAATTCCACCTCGAACTATTACGTTTAATTCCGAAAAACTATTCCATCAGCTCATTAGAACTGCGAGAAAAATTGCTCGCATTAGGTATTGAGCGTGATTTGCGCAGTATTCAGCGTGCATTGAATACATTATGTGAGCAGTTTGAAATTGATTGCAATACCAATGATAAACCCTATAGCTATCGTTGGAAGCCTGATGCAAAAGGGTTGGATATGCCAATTTTAAATGAACAGCAATCATTAGTGTTGATGCTGGCAAAACAATATTTAACCGGTATTTTACCAACCAATATTATGCAGTCGATGGACGGTTTTTTTAAACAGGCAGAATATAATTTAGCTTATGGCAAAAATCAGAAAAAGGAAGCCTCTGAATGGTTGAATAAAGCGGGGATTGCTCCAACTAGCCAGCCATTATTACCTGCAAAGATTGATCCTGAAGTATTTAATAAAGTAAGTATTGCTCTTTATCATAATAAATACATTAACATGAGCTATCGTAAGAATGATGGAAATATACGTGATGCTCAAGTTAAACCTCTTGCATTAGTGCAACAAGGACCAAGTACTTATTTGGTAGTTCAATATGAGAGTGGGGCGATTAGACATCTTGCATTACATCGATTTATTTCAGTTAATGTCAGTACGATGCAATTTGAACGCCCGAAATTTAGTCTAAAAATGCATATTGAAAGCCAAAACTTTGGTTTCAGTTCGGGTAAGAAAATTCGCCTAACTTTCCGTATTGATAAAGAAACAGGTAGATTTTTGACAGAAACGCCATTATCAACTGATCAAACAGTAAAAGATTATGGCTCTGAATATGAAATTTCAGCGACCGTGATTGAGAGCGCCATGCTGGAGTGGTGGATTGCCCATTTTGGTGAAGATTACCAAGAAATTGACCGCACTTATTTAGACAAAAATACCTAACGACATGAATTGTCGCTTCATCTTTTATCATTAAGCCATCAACATAGAGGGCATTAAAATGAAGAAAATTGTTTATATTGATATGGATAATGTGATGGTTGATTTTCCGTCGGGTATTGCAAAATTAGATGAGAAAACCAAGCAAGAGTATGAAGGTCGATATGATGAGGTTGAGGGCATTTTTAGCTTAATGGAACCCATGCCAAACGCGATTTCTGCCGTCCATAAATTGATGAAGAAATATCATATTTACGCACTTTCTACCGCTCCTTGGCATAATCCATCCGCTTGGAGCGATAAAGTAAAATGGATCCAGCATTATTTCGGCGAAGAAAAAGGCTCAGCATTATACAAGCGGTTAATTTTATCTCACCATAAAAACTTAAACCAAGGCGATTATTTAATTGATGATCGCACTAAAAATGGGGCGGATAAATTCGAAGGTAAACACTTACATTTTGGTACTGAACAATTTGCTAACTGGAACTGCGTACTATCTTATTTGGACTGTGGCCCTTTTACGCCAAGTGATATTTTGCAAGATTGCTTGAAAAAGCCAGCAGCCCTCGTGCAAGTTGAAAATGAGGAGCAAAGCCGAATCATTGGTGCTTTTGCCGATCGTTATAAATGGCAAGTGTTTAATTTGGCATGTGTTTATGCGGATGAAACAGCAACTGAACACAAAACGGTCTATTTAATTATCAGCCCTTATCTCAGTGATGAATTTAAAATGCGTATTGAAGCAATGAGTGCCCATATTCAAGCCGAATATGACGAGTTATTACGCTCAAAATCACAGCTAAAACAATATTTCCAACGCCTTTCAGATAAGCCATTCTTGCACATTGAAAGCTATGCTTATCAACCCCTTTATAAAGCAGGGAATATTTTTGGCATGATGGCTAGAGATAGACAGATTGATGAAATTTTAGAAGAAAAAGGAGCATGAAAAATGACGGCGAAAAATAAACCAATTTGCGTGGTATTAACGGGCGCTGGAATTAGTGCCGAAAGTGGTATTCCTACTTTTAGAGCGGAAGATGGCTTGTGGGCTGGGCATAAAGTAGAGGAAGTTTGCACACCTGAAGCCTTAAAGAAAAACCGAGCAAAAGTATTAGAGTTTTATAATGAACGACGTCGTAATGCTCAAGCGGCAGAACCTAATGCAGCACATTTGGCTTTGGTTGAATTGGAAGCGTTTTATGAAGTTCATATAATCACTCAAAACGTGGATGATTTACATGAGCGAGCAGGAAGTACTAACGTACTCCATTTACATGGTGAATTGAATAAAGCTCGCAGCAGTTTTAATACCGATTACATTGTTCCATGTTTGGGCGATCAATTATTAGAGGATAAGGATAATCACGGTCATCCAATGCGTCCACATATAGTCTTTTTTGGGGAAAATGTACCCATGTTTCCTAAAGCAGAAAAGTTAGTGAAAAAGGCAGATATTGTGATTGTTATTGGCACTTCATTACAAGTTTATCCTGCTAATGGATTGGTAAATCTCGCTCCATATGGTTCACTTATCTATTTGATCGATCCTAATCCCAATACAGGATTTGTCCGTAAGAAAGTGACTGCAATCAAAGAAAAAGCGGGTGAGGGCGTACCGAAAGTGGTCGCCGAGTTATTGGATAAAATTAAAAAATCATAGAAAATCGACCGCACTTTTTACATAAATAATAAGTTTTGTATCGCTATACTACATAACTGATGAATTAACGGGAAACATATGCACCCAGTAATTGAATTTTATTTAGAACAAAGAAAAAGCCAGCATAATTTATCTTTGCAAGATATGTGGGCAATGCCCAAAAGAATGATTGGTGATGCTTATTTATATATTCCTTGGCTTTTACCTGTCACTGAAAGTTCCAAATGGAATCGTTCAGTACCAGTTTTTAATGAAGAAGATCTGGCTATTTTTATTGGAGATGAAGCAATTCAAAATAAATATTTACATTCTATTGATTTTATTTTGGATTATTTCAGTTTATACCGTGAATGCAATCAAATTTTCCCTAAATCAGAATTAACGGAGCGAAAAGTTTGGCTACGGAATATTGGGCATGAAAGTAAGAAAATTTCTCGCATCATTCGTAGTTTAAATTATTGCGGCCATCCAGAACTAGCCAAAAGTTTACAACAACTGGCGATAAAACTAGGTCAAGAAAAAGGTGTAATTCAAGAAGAAACCATAGGGATTTGGACGAATCTACTTAAATAATGAGGATAGAATAATGGTAACAGATGAATTTAGAAAAATAGCGGTATCTTTTGCTGGGGGCGATGGTGGAAATCCTAAGTCTGAAGTATGGTTTTGCGGGCTAGAATGGGGAATTGGTGATGAAGCTTCTCCTGATGATTTTTATGAGAAATTTAGTTTAAGCCCGAAATTAATACCGCATTCTTGGATAGAGGATGATTTTGATGGTAGTTGGACTACTCAATATAATCGGAAAATATGTTGGTTTTTGTGGTACTACTACAATTTAGATTGGAAAAATGGAGAAAGTACGGACCATTTTGTTAGAACATACAATGTGCTTTACCCACAAGGTATTGGTTTCAAGTTAAATATGTTACCAATCAATTTTAAAAATAGAGCATCGATTAAATGGAATGAACAATTTATTAAGATGACTGGATTTGAAACATTCGATGAATATAGAGAGTGGTGCGTTCAAAATCGCGGTGCTTTTTATCGTCAACTTATAGATGAATGTAATCCTAAAGTTATTATTTGCACAGGAGTCACTGAAAAAGATAACTTCTTTAAGTTTTTTACTGGAGAAGCTTTATATGAAACTAAAGCATAGGAAGAATTTAATATCTTCTATCGCAAGTATAATGATACTTTAATTTGTGTTTGCCCATTTTTTGGTGGCCCAAGTGGTATTAATTCTTACGATAAAATGGAAGCATTAGTGGAGTCAGTAAAAGAATTATGTAAATAATTTTTTTTTAAGTTTAACGTTGATAGATAAATAGCGACTTTGGTCGCTATTTATCTTTCTTAAGTATGTGCATATCTTGGTAAACTACTGAGAAATCCTCGGTAGTTAAATAGTCATCAAGCTTAGCTTTATTAAAAATATTTTTAAAGTGTAGGCAGATATTATCTGAACCAGTCCTAAAAATAACCGCTTGTAATATTCACTAACGACACGCATTGTCGCTCTCCTCCCTATAATTTTTCCATAAAAGAGAGTTTTTTACCTCTTACAACACGCTTAAGCCCTTTTTATAGAAACAACACAGGAGAAAACTTATGGCAATGAAAGTCACTTTTAAACGAGATCCGCTTTTTGAGGATGTAAAAAAATTCGTGCAACAAGAAAAATTTACATCTGGTTCACGGATTCAACGCAAATTTAGTTTAGGCTTTAATCGAGCTGCGAGAATTGTAGAACAACTAGAAGAAGCAGGCGTTATTTCATCAATGAAAAATGGACAGAGAAAAGTATTATGAAAAATGACTTAAATTATGCAGTGGAACTTATCCATAAGGCTGATGGCATTTTAATTACTGCTGGTGCAGGAATGAGCGTAGATTCAGGTCTGCCAGATTTTAGAAGTGTCGGCGGGTTTTGGAATGCTTACCCAATGTTTAAAGGCCGCAATATCAATTTTGAAGATATTGCGACGCCATTGGCTTATGAAACCCATCAAGAGTTAGCTTATTGGTTTTATGGGCATCGTTTGTCGCAATATCGTGCAACAAGTCCGCATGAAGGTTACCAAATTTTAAAACGTTGGGCAGAAAGCAAACCGCATGGTTATTTTGTTTTTACCAGTAATGTAGATGGGCATTTTCAGAAAGCAGGCTTTGAAGAAGGGCGTGTTTATGAAGTACATGGCACACTAGAGCGTTTGCAGTGTGCGCATAATTGCCGCGATTTAAGTTGGTCAGCAAAAGAATTTCAACCAGTGGTGGATAACGAAAACTTGCGCTTATTGAGTGAGCCGCCTCGTTGCTCTTATTGTCAGCGTTTAGCAAGACAAAATGTGCTTATGTTTGACGATTATTTTTACAGCAGTAATTATCAAAATTTAAAACGAAATAAGCTCGATTTATGGTTAAAAGAAGTGCAAAATCTCGTTGTCATCGAACTGGGTGCGGGGAAAGCCATTCCAACTGTGCGTCGCTTTTCTGAGCGTACAGCGAAAGCAAAAAAGGGCGGATTTATCCGTATTAACCCGCAAGATGCAGGCGTGCCGAAAATGCACTTTTTAAGTCTCGAAATGAAGGCGTTAGATGCGCTAAAAGCGATTGATCGCCTTCTAAATCCTTCTCAACAAGCGGTTGAATAATGGAAAATTTTTGCGAAATTACCTTCTGCCAACAAATTGGCAGCAACAAGCGACACAACCAAGATGCCCTTTTTAATGGTGAGGCGGTGTTTCAATATAAACTCAAAATGGCTGAAAAACGCCTTGAAAACCGACCGCACTTTATTGTGGGCGTGGCAGATGGTATTTCCAATAGCAATCGATCTGAAAAAGCGAGCAAGTTGGCAATGCAATTATTAAGCCAAATGGAAAGCATAAGTCGTCAAACGATCTACGATTTACAATCCAGTTTATCAGCAGAATTAGCCGAGGATTATTTTGGCTCAGCAACCACTTTTGTGGCGGCTGA
>OAVW01000154.1_pt1 | contig 23906 bp, 20 predicted proteins | sample 1495321 | NCBI WGS metagenome assembly OAVW01 (sample SAMEA2580108, study PRJEB22360) | human gut metagenome | biome: human gut; feature: human-associated habitat; material: faeces | place: Denmark | collected 2008/2010 | reverse complement strand
GGTACCTGAGGGGCGGCCCCGCGCCGGGGGGGGGGGGGGGGAGCCGTTAATATCCGCGGTGGACGGCTCGGAGCGGCGTGCGGGGCGAGACTCGTAGGGGTCGTATGAGCCGCGCGAGCCACCGGAACTGTACCCGCTCGAGCCATAGCCGCCCGAGCTGTAACCACCCGAGTAGCCGCCGGAACCGTAGCCGGAACGGGAACCACCCGAATAGCCGCCACCGTACGAGTTGCCGTAGGAGCTGCCGCGAGCGCCATACGCACCCATACCGGAGGCGCCAAAACCCGAAAAACCGGCGGTGCGCTTCCACTCGATGAGCTCCTCCGGAATCTCCTCCAGGAAGGGTGAGGGCGGGTTGAATTGGCTCTTACCCCACATGGTGCGGGTTTCCGAGCGGGTCAGGTACAGGCGCTCCATGGCGCGGGTCAGACCCACGTACGCCAGGCGGCGTTCCTCGCTCATTTCCTTCTCATCGGTCAGGGCACGCTGATGCGGGAACAGGCCGTGCTCCATGCCGGTCAGGAACACCACGGGGAACTCCAGGCCCTTGGCGGTGTGCAGGGTCATGAGAGTGACCATACCCTGCGCCTTCGCCTCGGCGGCTTCGGCGGCAATCTGTGCGGCGGAGGCGTTCTCACCCTCCGCGCTGGCGGGGCGGTTCGGGATCGAGTCGGCATCAGCGACCAGAGCCACGTGTTCGAGGAACTGCTCCAGGTCGGCGCCGGGGTTCTCAGTCTCGAACTCGACCATGGCGTCAAGCAGCTCGGAGAGGTTCTCCACGCGCGATTCATCCTGAATGTCCTTGGAAGCGCGCAGAGCCGCCAGGTACCCGGTCTGCTCCAGGACCGCTTCCAGGCAGGTTGCGGCGGGTTCGGTGCGGGCAATCTGCGCGAGGTCGTCCATGAGGCGCACGAACTCGGCGTACTTCTTGACCGCGGCGGCACCCAGGCCGGGGATGTCGGCTGCCTGGCGTGCAGCGGCGTAGAAGGAAATACGGTTCGCACTCGCGTACTCCGCCACCACGGACTCAGACTTGGCACCGATACCGCGCTTGGGTTCGTTGAGGATGCGGCGCACGTTCACGTCGTCATCGGGGTTGCTCAGGGCGCGCAGGTACGCCAGGGCGTCCTTAATTTCCTTACGCTCGTAGAAGCGGGTGCCACCGACCACGCGGTAGGGCAGGCCGGCACGCATGAGCATGTCCTCGAGGGTTCGGGACTGCGCGTTGGTGCGGTAGAAGATTGCGACGTCACCGGGCTGCACGCCGTGCTCATCGGCAAGGCGGTCAATTTCGCGGGTGATGTAGCGTGCCTCGGCGTGCTCAGACTCGGCGACGTAACCGATGATTTTCGCGCCCGCGCCGGAGGCGGTCCACAGCTTCTTGGGGCGACGGTCGGAGTTGCGTTCAATGACCGCGTTCGCCGCGGAGAGGATGTTCTGCGTGGAACGGTAGTTCTGCTCCAGCAGAATCGTGTGGGCGTTCGGGTAGTCCTTCTCGAAGTCCGTAATATTGCGGATATCAGCGCCGCGGAAGGCGTAGATGGACTGGTCGGAGTCACCCACCACGGTCAGCTCGGCAGGGGGCACGGCGTCCGGGTAGGGGCCGCGGTCAGCCGGTGCCTTCGTGTGGGCGCCAACCAGTTCACGCACCAGCTGGTACTGGGCGTGGTTGGTGTCCTGGTACTCGTCCACGAGGATGTGGCGGAACTTGCGGCGGTAGTAGTTCGCGATTTCGGGGAACTTCTTGAGCAAGAAGACGGTGCGGCCAATCAGGTCGTCAAAGTCGAGGGAGTTGGCGGCGCGCAGACGCTGCGTGTAGACGGTGTAGATCTGCGAGATGGTCTTCTCGTACGGGTTATCACTCGCCACGCGGGATGCGTACGCTTCGGGGCTGACCAGCTCGTTCTTCAGCGCGGAGATGCGGTTGCCCACGGCCTTGGCGGTGAACTTCTTGGTGTCCAGGTTGAGCTCTTTAATGATGAGGCTCAGCAGACGCTGCGAGTCGGTCGAATCGTAAATGGTGAAGGTGGACTTCAGACCCAGGGCGGCGGCCTCACGGCGCAGCACGCGCACGCAGAAGCTGTGGAAGGTCGAGATCCACATGTGCTTGGCGCGCGGGCCGACCAGCGCCTCAATACGTTCACGCATTTCGGCAGCAGCCTTGTTGGTGAAGGTGATGGCGAGAATCTGGCCGGGGGTCGCGCGGTGGGTTGCGAGCAGGTAGGCGATGCGGTGGGTGAGCACGCGGGTCTTGCCGGAGCCGGCGCCCGCGACGATGAGCAGGGGCGAGCCGGAGTGCAGCACGGCTTCTTCCTGGCGTTCGTTGAGCCCTGCGGTGAGGGAGGCAGGATCCACAGCGTTGAGGCTATGGGCGCGTTCGCCGTAGGGGTCGGCGGGGTCGAAGTCCTCACCGTAGCCGCCGACGCGGTAGGCGGGCGGCATGAAGTCGCCGAGCGGGTCTGCGGCGGTGAAGGCTGCGGGTACTCCGGGTTCAGGAACGGGCGCGCTGGTAGCAGGGGTACCGTAGGCGGGCATGCCGGTAGGCAGGGCGGCGGGTACATCCTGTGCGGGTGCCTCAATTACCGGAGCATCCATCACTGCGGCGTCCATGGGAGGGGCGTAGTAGTCGTCCTCGGCAGGGGGTACGTCGTAGTAGGGGTCGAAGGGCGGCTCATCATCCGCTACCGGTGCTGCGGGGGTGACGAGTTCGGCGGCGAACAGGCCGTCCTGTTCGGTGAAGGGCTGCTTCTGCTGTTCGGGCTTGTCGCTCATCATCTACCTCGCTGCCTAGAATACACGTTCGATATTCCATGCTACCGCATTTACTCCGCGGCTCCCACCCGCTCGGTCATCCGCCGCACGTCCTATATCGGCAACGGCACACCGGTGGGACAGAATAGTCATGCTAGGATGACCGCATGACCCAGACCTTACCTCCGAGCCTCTCAATAGCCCTATGGTGCAATGGCTCAGCCGATGAAGCCGCACAGTTCTATACCAGGGTTTTTCGCGATGCTTCTATCGTTGAACAAGTACCCGGACTTACGACGGCTCTAAGCATCCATGGCTTCCAGCTCTCACTCATTAACGGTGATGACCGGTACGTCCCGAACCAGTCCATCAGTTGCATCCTAAACTTTGACCCGCTCCTCTTCGGTGGTGAGGCGCAAGCGCGAGCATACCTCGATGAACTCTACGAAAAGCTAGGTACCGGCGGTGTGCTGATGGAACTGGGTGAGTATCCTTTCTCCCCACGCTACGCCTGGGTGCGTGATCGTTTCGGTATGACCTGGCAGCTGATGCTTACCAACCCTGCAGGAGACCCGCGACCCTTCGTCGTGCCTTCTTTCATGTTTGGCGGCACGAATCACGGCAATGCAGAGGAAGCCACCAACCGCTGGATTTCTCTTTTTGATGACGCCCACCGCGGCACCCTGTACCACTATCCGGAAGGTAGCCCCTTTGAGGCAGATGCGGTCATGTTTACCGACTTCAACCTGCAGGGCACCTGGATGGCGGCTGCTGATTCTGGTGCTTTCCACGATTTCACGTTCACGCCGGGAGTTTCGGTAGTTCTTTCGTGCCGTACTCAGGAGGAGATTGATTACTATTGGGAGCAGCTCTCGGCTATACCTGAGGCGGAGCGTTGCGGCTGGTGTGTAGATCGCTGGGGTATCTCTTGGCAGGTTGTCCCGCACAATATTGCTGAGCTGATGACGGATAAGGCCGCTCGCGAGAAGATCCTGCTGATGGGCAAGATTGACCTGTCTCAGCTATAACAACGTGTTTTCTTGAGTACTCGTTACGTGCAGAAACAGAGAAACCGCCCGCGCCTGCTACTGCAAGCGACGGGCGGTTTTCTCGTACCGGCATGACTACCGGTTCTGTGTGCCCCCGAGACGATTCGAACGTCCGACACCTTCTTTAGGAGAGAAGTGCTCTATCCCCTGAGCTACGAGGGCGTACCTATCCAGTATAAAGCACCCCGCACCGCGAGTCGGTACAGCCCGCCCAAGCCGCCAACATCCACCGGCAACCGCGCCTCGCCCATCCCCTGCCCCAATCCCCGCCCCAGCCCGTGTTCACCACCCTGTGTTCACCGCCTGAGGACACCCGCACCCGGCGGCAGAACCGCTCCTACAATGTACGAATGAGCATCTACATTGACCCGCCCACCTGGCCCGCGCACGGCACCGTCTTCTCGCACCTCATCTCCGATGCATCCCTGGCGGAACTGCACGAGTTCGCCGCTGCGGCGGGCATTAGCGAGCGTGCTTTTGATCGCGACCACTACGATGTTCCAGCGCACCTCTACGTGAATCTAGTACGGGCGGGCGCAAAGGAGCTCAGCGGTGCACAGCTGACTCGCACGCTCATTGCCAGCGGTCTGCGGATTCCCCTGAAGGAACGCCCCGAGAAGATCCGCCCGCGTCTGCTGCGCGCCTGGGAGGCGGCGTTTGCGCCCCGTCTCAATACACCCCGCCTCAAGCATGTGGAGGCTCCTGCCATGAGCCAAGCTCAACTCACGGCGCAGGTAGCGGAACTGGGTGAGAGCCTGCTACAGGCGTGGGAACAGCCGCACCGCGCCTACCACCACAGCGGGCACCTTTCGCAGATGCTCACCGACCTGGACCGCCTCTACGCACACCGCACGCAGGGTTCTACTCCCCTAGCATTGGTTCTGGCGGCGTGGTTCCACGACGCGGTATATGAGGGCGCGCCGGGTGAGGATGAGCGCCGTAGCGAGCAGCTGGCGAACACCTCCCTGGAGCCGCTGGTTACCGCAGGCCTACTCAGCGGTGACGAGCTGCAGATGGTGCGCCTTCTGGTGCGTGCCACGGCAACCCACGAGCTGCCCGAGTCTGCCAACCTACCGGCGGGCTATGAGCCGGCGGATATTCAGTTTTTCCTCGATGCCGATATGGCTATCCTGGCGGCTGATTCGGCACGCTATCGCCGCTACCTGCGCGGGGTGCGTAGCGAGTATTCCCATTTTGACGATGAGGCGTTCCGTGCCGGTCGTACGACCTTTCTGCGTTCGATCCTGGGTCGCGAGCGCATCTTCCTCTCAGAGCAGGCTCTCAAGCTCTGGGAGGAGCCCGCGCAGGCTAATCTGCGTGCTGAGCTCAACGAATGGGAGCAGGACCCGCAGGGGCTTCTGCAGGCTCTCGCGTCCTAGCCGCATACACCTAAAACACATACCGCCGAGAATGCACCCGTACTAAGGCGCGTTCTCGGCGGTATTTTCATTGAATCTCTCAGGTATGCAAAAGGCGCCCACCCCGTGTGGGGTAGGCGCCTTTTGAGAAGTATGTTGGGCTAAACCCAGCTCTTATGCGCTAAGGCTTAGAGAGCGGTGTAGTAGCCGTCAACGGACATCCAGGAGGTGGGGTGCACCAGGGTACCGTTGGTGGGGTTCAGAGCGGAGATCATCTTGCCGTCGCCCAGGTAGATACCAACGTGGCTGTAGCCGTTCTGGAAGACGATGTCGCCGGGCTGGGGGTTAGCGGTCGGGCGCAGCTCGTTCTTCATTGCGTAGGTGAAAGCGGTCAGCTTGATGCCGTGCTGAGCGAAAACCCAAGAGGTGAAGCCGGAGCAGTCCCATGCACCGAAGGTCTTGCCGCCCCAAACGTATGCGCCGCCCAGACCGCTCATTGCGGTTGCAACGATTGCGTCGCGGGATGCGTTACCGGTGGAAGCGGAGGAAGCTGCGGGAGCAGCGGGTGCCGGAGCTGCAACGGGTGCAACGTAAGCCTGCTGTGCCTCAGCCTGGGGTGCTACGTAGGAGGTCTCAACTGCGGGTGCAGCGGGTGCCTCTGCTGCTGCGGGAGCAACGTAGGTCTGCTGTGCCTGAGCCTGGGGTGCAACGTAGGTGGTTGCGGGGGTGTTGTAGCTGGTGTAGTCGAACTCGTAGTTGGTGTAGTCGTAGGACAGATCAGCTGCAGCGGGGATCTGTGCAAATGCGTTTGCGGGAACGGTCGAGCCGAGCAGGATTGCGCCTGCTGCGAGGGTTGCACCTGCGGTACGTACGATCTTCTTAGCCATTGGTAATTCCTCCATTGCCTGACGAGGTGAGCTGTCGGGCTCGAGCATGGATTCGCTCGGCCACCGAAGTGACTTAGCCCCGAGGCCTCTCGATTGAGAAGCCGTATCCCAGCTTGGGGATTGGGTCCCCCGCTTCTGCCATATTGGGTAGACGTACATCGAAGCGTTGGCAGAACTCAGCGGAACCGCTTCGACGGTGCCCTCTTACGATTAGGATTTGGGCACAGAAACGAGAATACACAGAAAACTCCCAGTTGTCACTTCATTCGGGCTTAAATTTTGGACTTTCACCCTGGGGGGAAAACTTGGCACTCCAGGCATTTGACCCCCTCCCAACGGAATCCTTATCTACCTTTTAAGGCACTTGACTAGGCATTTCACAAGGATGCACATTCGCTTTTAATACGCCAGCACCCCTTAAGGACAGGGTTCAAAACTCTTAAAAATGACCCTTATCTCTTAAGTGTCCATTCTCAGAGATTGCTCAAACATCGGCGTTTCCCTCAGTTTCAACCTTAGATTTAAGCGAAAAACCCGAAAAATGCACTCAAGCGCAGTTGCTAAAACCCTGAGAGAGGAGTATATGCGCCCGCGCACATGACCAAACTCTGAAATACCCCTCCCACTAGGCACCTCAGCTCCCCAAAACCTCCCCGCAAGCCCGAGCAGCCCTAACACGTGCACAAAAACAGTGGCACCGCCTCCACAAAGGAAGGAGATACCACCGTTTAGTGTGAACTGGGTTAGCAGACTCTCAGAATGAGAGCTTAGAGGTTGCCGCCGCGCTTGACCACAATCGCGTTTGCCACGTCCATATCCAGGGAGAGGGTGTCCTCTTCACCGTCGGCGTGAACAATCACGTCATCGTTCTGGCCAGCAACCACGGACACCGATGCGCCGTAGACAATACCTGCGTCAGCCAGCAGCTTCAGCAACTCAATGTCAGTCTGAATAGACTCGGGGAAACGAGAGATAGTGAAACGGTCCTCGGGACCGGAGTCGCGTGCCGCCAGGGACATGGGCACGGTACGCTCGTCGTTCTTCTCGCTCACGTGGCCCAGATCCTCCAGGCCGGGGATAGCGTTGCCGTACGGGGAGAACTTGGGGTCCTTGAGCATCTCCAGGATGCGCTTCTCCACCTTGTCACTCATGACGTGCTCCCAGCGGCATGCCTCTTCATGCACGTACTCAAGTTCCAGACCAATAATGTCGGAGAGCAGTCGCTCAGCCAGGCGGTGCTTACGCATCACCTCGACCGCCTTGTGGCGGCCTTCCTCGGTCAGTTCGAGGTGGCGGTCCGGCTCAACGGTGAGCAGGCCGTGCTTCTCCATACGTGCCACAGTCTGGGAAACGGTCGGGCCGGAGTGCTCGAGTCGTTCAGCGATGCGCGCACGCATGGGGACGATGCCCTCTTCCTCCAGTTCGAGGATGGTGCGCAAATACATCTCTGTGGTATCGATGAGGTCTGTCATATATCTCTCCCAGCTATCACCGCAACAGTACTTAGATAGCACTGCCTAAGTCGTTACTTATTCAATAATCTATTATGTACTTTTTCAGCGGCTTTTGCCACGGCTTAAGTCATTGAGTCGCCCAATGAAAACTCATTGGACGACTCAAGACACCTTATATATACGCTTTTGCTAACCCACCCCTTATTAAGAGGAGTAGACGGTAGGCTTACTCTGCGGACTCAGCCTCAGCGGTTTCTTCCACGGCAGATTCGTTCTCTTCCGCTTTGTTCTCTGCAAGCTCAGCAGATTCCTCTACTTCAGCGGTTTCAGCAGACTCTGCGTTCTCCTGCGCGGCGTTCTCCTCCAGGTCTTCCGGGCGAACGCGGTCAGCCCACGGCACCCAATCCGGCGCAATCAGTGCATCGTCGCCGGGCAGCAGGCCCACCTCGCAGATCGTTGCCACACGGGAGCGAGGCGCACGCGAGAGGGTCGCGAACCAGAACCAGCCGCGGTAACCGGGCAGGGTGCACTCGAAAAGGTGAGTGCTCAGACGCTCTTCCTCGGCGCGCACGTGATGCACCAGGCCGATAGCGTGTGCCGGGGCGATTTCCTGAACGCCCTGCAACGCCACATCCTTGGCGGCGGCAAGAATCTCATCCACCTTGGAGGTGCGGCGCAGCTTGTGCGGAACACCCAGGGAGGGGGCACCCACCTCTTCATCCAGCGGGGTGAAGGGGTCGGGGGTGGAGTCTTCGTTCTGTGCGGTTTCTTCGGCAGCAGATTCCTCAGAGGTATATTCCTCGGATGCAGATTCCTCAGCGGGCGTATCAGCCGCCTCAGTCTCCTTAGCGTTCACGGAGGGCTGAGTCTCAGCAGGTACAGCGCTACCCTCGTCGGTGCTCTCAGGCGCGGCAGAAGGCACAACGGACTCTGCAGGCGCGTCAGTAGCGGGCGTAGTTTCGGGGAGCAGTTCAATAACCTGTTCAGACATACCCCTATTAAAGCATCTCGCGTGCGCAAACATTGCGGCGCCCGCCCCAAGCTTCGCATACGCTGTGAATTTGGGTCTCAAACCGCTAAATCTGGGGCTTCGCCCACGAACAGCTGTGTGTGAGCTGATACCGTTAAATCCATGAGTAATGAACCCGCACAGGATAAGCACAACGCTGCAGAGCAGATCCCTGCACCCCTACCCTACGCCGGAGCCATCCGCTGGCTCGGTGCAGGCGGCGCGATTCTCGCCCTGCTCTGTCTGCTCACCGGAGTTGCCATGCTCGTGATGAAGTGGGTTGGGGCAACGCCGCCCGCCCTCATGAGCCAGATTCCGCTGGTCCTCCTCCCCGTCGCCTTTATTGCCCTCATGGCCGCACTCATCCTGTCAGTCATGCGCCGCAACAAGGCATAAAGATTTGAGCCGCAAGCTCACACACATCATTCACTTATCAAGTACAGCCTGCCATTCAGAGAGAAAGATAGAGTATGTCTGCTGAAGCAAAACTCCTAGTCGTCGATGACGAGTTCAACATTCTTGAATTGCTCGCCACCTCCCTGCGTTTCGCCGGTTTTGAAGTAGTTACCGCCGGCAACGGCCGCGAAGCCCTCGAAAAGGCGCACGCCGAAAACCCCGACCTCATTGTCCTGGACGTCATGATGCCCGGCATGGACGGCTTCGAGGTGACCCGCCGCCTGCGCGAAAACGGCACCACCACCCCCGTGCTCTTCCTGACCGCAAAGGACGCCACCGAAGACAAGGTGACTGGTCTGGGTGCCGGTGGTGACGACTACGTCACCAAGCCCTTCTCCCTCGACGAGGTGATCGCCCGCATCCGCGCCATTCTGCGCCGTAGCCGCAGCGTCCAGGAAGAGGACGACGCCGTACTGCGCGTTGACGCCCTCACCCTGAACGTGGACACCCACGAAGTGTTCCTCGGTGACGAAGAGATTGACCTCTCCCCCACCGAGTTCAACCTGCTGCACTACCTGATGCTCAACGCCAACCGCGTGCTGTCCAAGGCGCAGATTCTCGACCACGTGTGGGAGTACGACTTCAACGGCGACTCCTCCATCGTTGAGTCCTACATTTCGTACCTGCGCCGCAAGATCGACAACAACCGTGAAAACCACGAGCCGCTCATCCACACCAAGCGCGGTGTGGGCTACATGATTCGCGGTTCTCGAGGCTAACGTGGCGCTCAAACCCCTCGACCGGATCCCCCAGTCTCTTTCCCTTCGCACCCAGCTGGTGCTCATCACCTCCATGCTCATCGCCCTCTCCATTGCGGTGACGAGCCTGGTGGCGATTTCCGCTCTGCGCGCCCAGATGGTGCACCAGCTGGACGAAGAGATGAAGAACAGCGCCCCCTCACTCGTGCAGCTGGCGACCGTGCGCCCCTCCGGCAATCAGGAACAATCCCTGAGCACCTACCGCCTGTACCTGCTCGACAAGGACGGCAACGTACTGTACTCGCTCAAATCCGAGGACAGCGGTCAGTTCAGCGAGCCGGCACTGCAAGGCTGGACCGAAGAGAAGGTTCGCAAGCAAAACGAAGAGGCGGTCACCGTCAATTCGGTGGGCAGCTCCTCCGATTGGCGCGTGCTCGCCGTACCTATTGAATCGAAAGATTCTTCTGGGCTGACGGAGGCGGCATCCCTGGTTATTGCCATGCCGCTGAAACAAACGAACCAGGTGGTCGCCCTCGTGGGCGTGCTGACCTTCGCGTTTGGTTTGGCGACTCTTGCCTCCGCGATTGCAATGACCTGGGTAATTGTGACCCGCACCTTCGAGCCGCTAGCGCGCGTGGAGCAGACCGCCGCCAAGATCGCTGCCGGTGACCTCTCTCAGCGTATTGAGGACTACAACCCCAGCAACGAGATCGGTAACCTCGCGGTTTCGCTGAACACGATGCTCACCCAGATTGAAATGCTCTTCAAAGCCCGCGAGAAGAGCGAGGCGAAAATGCGCCGCTTCGTGGGTGACGCTTCGCATGAGCTGCGCACCCCGCTGGTCAGTATTCGAGGCTACTCAGAGCTGTACCGTCAGGGCGCGCTACCGACCGACGAGGCCGTCGCTACCGCGATGAGCCGCATCGAATCGGAGTCCAAGCGTATGGGTCAGCTCGTGGAAGACCTGCTGACCCTGGCGCGTATTGATGAGCGCCGCGAATCCAAGCTGGCGCCCTTCGACCTGTTCAACCTGGCAGTGGACGCTAGTAACGACGCCTACGCTACGGCGCCCGATCGTGCAGTGTCCCTGGTGGGCCTGAACGAAGAGGTGGCACCGACCTCCGCAACCGTGCTCGGCGACGAATCGCGTCTGCGTCAGGTCGTGGCGAACCTGCTGACCAACGCCATGCGCTACACCCCCGACGGCTCTCCCCTGGAGATTGCGGTGGGCGTGCGCGAAGAGGTTCCCGGCTTCCCGCTCTCCGTGCTGGAGGTTCGCGACCACGGCCCCGGTATTCACGGTGAGGACCGCGAGCGCGTCTTCGAGCGTTTCTACCGCACCGATGCTTCACGTTCGCGTGAGACCGGCGGTACGGGTCTGGGTCTGTCCATTGTGGCTGCGATTATCGAGCAGCATGAGGGCAGGATTCACATTGAAGAGACCGATGGTGGCGGCGCTACCTTCGTGATTTCTTTGCCGTTCTACCCGCCGCCCGTCTCGGACGAGCAGCTGATGAAGTAGCGCTGATGCATAAACCCCCGGATTGTGGAACTTGAGTGTTCTACGGTTCGGGGGTTTTGCTGTGCCCTGGAGGCGGGATGATAACTCGCGGCGGCGCGAGTAAAGAGAGCGTGAGTAAGAAGGAGCGGCGCGGCTAAAGAACAGCGGGAGCAACCGAGCGCGCGTCATGGCGGCGTCATTTTCGGGTGGGTTTTCGATTTTTTCGAGATGCTGGAGTGAATCTGGCGGGTTTATCCACAGATTTATTAAATCATTATTTTTCAGCCCATTTGATGCATTTTGAAATATATAGTGATAACAAGCTTCCGGTCAGGAACTCAACCCTTCCAGAGATCCAAACCCCAAGCGCCACCACGGGGCAACCGCCCCACCCATCTCACATATCTCAAAGGAGAAAAACCATGGCACAGTTCAATGTCGATTCCGAAGTCATCGCAGCCAAGAGCGCACAGGCACGATCCTACGTCGCATCCATCACCGCAGACGTCAACGGTATGACCGCATCCCTGCACGATTTGCAGAGCTCCTGGACCGGCTCCGCATCCGCCAACTTCCAGGGCGTATTGGACCAGTGGCACGCAACCCAGCGCCAGGTCGAAGCATCCATCACCCAGATCAACGAGGCACTCACCCGCGCAGGCGTGAACTATGCAGATACCGAGCAGGCTAACGCCTCCATGTTCGTCGGCTAAGGGGTCAGGGCTACAAATTCTAAGGCCCACCCACAGGCAGGCGGCAGACCGGGCAGCTAAAAAGTCCCGGCCGCACGGCACACCGCCTGCCAGATTCGCCAGAAGGCGGCGAACATCTATTGAGAAAACCCCGCCGCATCCTCGAAAGTAAGGATGCGGCGGGGTTTTATTGCACGGAAATCTTTGCGCCCAAGAGCCCATTCCTTAGGAGCTGAGCTTTAGGAAGCGGGCTTTAGGAAGCAGGGGTCTCCTGACGGAAACGCAGACGCCACAGGCCGCGCTCAGCATCGTAATGCCAGATGCTCGAACGGCTCACGCGACCACGCGCGGTCGCAACCGCCGCCATAACCAGCACGCTGGAAGAATCCAACACCTGCACACCCTGCTTAAGCGGGGCACCCTGCTGAGTGAAGGCGCGTTCACGGTACTGTAGCACCGAGGAGCGGGACACCGACTTGCCGGTGGCGGTCACCCACACCAGACGCTCGTGCAGCATGGACTCCAGCTGCGCCGCCTCCATGACGGAACCGCGGCTCTCGAGCAGCTGTTCTGCGGCGGCGGCTTCCTCAGGATTCAGAACAACCGGGTTCGGGACAACGGGGTTCGGGGCAGGCGCGGCGGGAGCAACGGGCGCAGGCTGAGCGGGAGCATCCTGAACGGGCTCCGCGGCCGGATCTACCGTCTGCTCTTCTGCATGTTCTTCCGTCTCGCCCAGCAGTTCCGCCGGGTCAACATCGTTCGGATCCATACCCGCAAACTCTTCCAGACCGGTCAGGTCATCCTCTTCTTCCGCCTGCGCGGCGCTGGATGCCTGCTGAGCGATCTCCTCCTGCTGGCGCGCCAGTGCCTTTGCGTCACGCTCGGCGGCACGTCCCGCCGCGCCCCCCGCGGGGCGGCCCCCTCCGCCGGGGGCGCCAGTTGCTCCTTGCGGGTGCGAACCGCCTCCGGATCGGGGGTGTTCACCGCGGAGGCGGGGCGCAGCAGACCGGACAGGCGCAGGCTCTCCACGCCACGCTGGGCGTTCTCAATCTCGGCGGCGGTGAACTCCTGCACGGGCAGGTGGGCGTCCGCGGAAGACTCGGAGGGCGCCGGCTCAGAGAGGGAAACGTCAGAGAGTGCAGGTTCTGCAGCCGGAGCGTTCACGATCGGCACTTCAACAGCCACAGGCTCAGCCGCAGTAGCGGGGTCAGCAGCCGCACCGAAGCCGGGGCCGTGCGCGGGTTCACGACCCTCCTGGTAGGCGCGCGCGGCACCATTCGCCAGGGAATCCGCCTTCTCGTTGAGCTCATGACCCGCGTGACCCTTCACCCAAATAAACTCGTAGTCGCGGCCGGTCAGCGCCTGATCCAGCGCCTCCAGAAGGTCGCGGTTGAGCACGGGCTTGCCGTCGGATTTCTTCCAGCCCTTCTTCTTCCAGCCGGGCATCCACTTGGTCAGCGAGTTAATGACGTACTGGCTATCGCAGTATACGCGCAGCTTCGCCTCTGGGCGGGATGCGGTCGCCTCGAACAGGTCCAGGACAGCCTTGAGCTCACCCATATTGTTGGTGCCGTGCGCCCAGCCTCCGCTCGCCCAGTGGTCGTCGTCGATATACCATGCCCAGCCCGCCGGTCCGGGGTTGCCCAGCGCCGAGCCGTCTGCGGCGGCAATGATCTCTTGCGTGCTGTTCACGGTACCTTCTTTCTACGCCGCCGCTCTATTGTGCGGGCGGCAGTCCGTAATGATGTCTGTGATGACTTTACCGCACAGGCGGCGAGGGTGCGTAGCGCGCGGTCGCAGCTGTGGACAACCTCAAGCAGCCTCAGACGCGCCCATTGCCGTAATGCCGGGCGGGTACACTAAACCTATGAGCTATTCTGCCCCCGAAACACCCAGCGCACAGCGCCCGGAGCGCTCTACCGCCCGCCCGAGCGAGCGCGTGCAGATTTTCGCTCTTCCCACCCGCACGATGTACGGTTCCCTGCGTTTTAGCTGGTTGAGCTACCTGGGGCTTGCTGAGCAGCAGCATGCGGCGCAGTTGCCGACCTCCACGGCGGCGGTCAGCTACCTGAGCACTCAGGCGCTCATGCGTGCCATGGCGGCGGCGCGTCTGGATGTGCCGTCCAGTGCCGCTTCTGAGATTGAGGTGGATCGTTCCTGCACCCTGTGCACCAGCGGTAAGAAGCACGGCAAGCCGCGTATTGCGGGCGTAAATTTCAATATGTCGCAGGTGAATCCGCTGGTGGTGGGTGCGTTTAGTCGTAATTCCTCGGCGGTGCTCGGCGTGGATGTTGAAACCCTGGATGCGCGTCTGTTCTCCGGTTTTGCGCGTCTGGCACTCTCCGATGAAGAACGTACATTCTATGAGCGGGTGGCACAGGAACGCCCCGCGCCCGTACTGCACTTGCTCTCGGTGGCGCTGTGGACCGCTAAGGAGGCGGTGCTCAAGGCGACCGGCCACGGCCTGAGCGTGGTGCCGTCGCTGGTTCGGGTGCAGCTCACCGATGGCCTGCTGGATGCGCTCGAACTTGCCATGAACGAGGAGGTTCCGGGTGACCTTCCGGGCAGCAACGCTCCCGAGCCGACCGCCCTGCGCGTACTGACTCAGGACAGCTTGACCGCCCAAGCGACCTTTAGCGCACCCAATGTCGGTAATCAGGGCGGCGAGGTTGCCGAGCGGAGCTTTAGCCTGCAGTGGGTACCCGTGGCGCTCCCCGACGCGGAGAACCCCGAGCACGCGCAGAAGATGCTCATCGCCCTGGCAGTGGAGAACCCTGCCGAGGGTGAGCCCACGCAGGTTGAGGCTCAGCTTCTGCCGGTGGCTACTCCCCTGGAGCTCAAGCGCCTGCTCACCGATTAGCCGCACTCAATCCCCTAACACCTGATACAACGACGGAGCGCGCCCGCCATGCCAGCGAGCGCGTTCCGTCGTTGTATTCAGTCGTTGTATTCTGCCTCGTCAAGGCGTTCGTGGCAGAGCCTAAGGGGTATCTTCGCCCAGGGTATCCACGCCCAGGGCGCGGCCGAAGCTACCGAGCTTCGTGCCGGTCTCCGTGTGCTCCAGCTCCGGGTCAGACTCAGCCACAATACCCGCGCCAGCGTACAGAACCGCCTCGTCCGGGCTGACCTGGGCGCAGCGCAGCACCAGCGCCCACTCGCCGTTACCCTCGGCGTCCATGTAGCCGACCAGACCGCCAAAGTAACGGCGCTCGAAAGACTCCAGCTGACGAATCAAATCGAGTGCTTTCTCGGTGGGGGCACCGCAAATCGCGGGAGTCGGGTGGATCGCGCGGGCACCGTCCAGGCAGGTCAAACCCTCCTTCAGCACACCGTCGATGGGGGTCGCCAGGTGCCAAAGCTGCGGGGTCTGCAGCAGCGAGGGCACCTGCGGTACGTTCAGCTCCTCGGCGATGGGGGCCAGGCGCTTGGCAATATCGTTAATGACGTAGGCGTGCTCGTGGCGGTCCTTCGGCGAGGCGAACAGGCGGTCACGAATCGCCTCGTCCTCGGCGCTACCGGGCTCGGCAATGCGCGGGGCGCTACCGGCAAGCGGGTGGGTCTTGAAGGCGCGGCCCTCGGTGCGGAACACCAGCTCCGGGGAGGCACCCATCAGGTAGCTTCCGTTCATGCCGCGCTCACCGTCGGGCAGGCGCACCGCAAAGTTGAACGCGGAACGCTGCTGGGCGCGCAGGTTGTTGTACAGCGCCTCCAGGTTGAGGGCGCCGGGTGCGTAGCGGGCAGTGAGCACACGCGAAAGCACGATTTTGCTCAGCTCACCCGCCTTCATGCGCTCCACGGCGGTCGCAACGGCGGCACGGAACCGGTCGTTCTGCCGGCCGGTGACCGATACCGGTTCGGCAAGCGCCACGGTCTGCTCGGGGACCGGCACCTGCTGCTCCTCCAGGCGTTCAGGCACGAAGAGGTAGGCGGGCATATCGGGGTCAAAAGGAATCAGACCCACGACGGCGCTACCGGCACGTTTCGCCTCGTCCAGGGCATTATCGAAGGTGACAGGGGTCATCGCACCGGATGCGCGCAGGACGCGGGTGCCGGTGGCAAAGATAAAATCGGGAAGGTTCGTCATCGTACTTCTATCAGTGGTGTGTGGGTTCGCGCCGGGCATCTAAACGCCGGACGCGGGGTGCCGTTAGAGGGTCGCGCCGCCGTCGGCGACAATCTCCTGCATGGTGATGTGGCGTGCCGCCTCAGAAATGAGGAAAGCGTTGACCGCCGCAATATCCGCCGGGTCGGCAATACGGCGCAGCGGAATGCCCAGACGGAACGTTTGCGGGTTACCGGCAACCGGCAGGGCGGAGCGGTCCTCACCCTCCCAGGCGTCAGTAACCATGGGGGTTCGGGTAGTGCCGGGGCAGACCGAATTCACGCGAATACCGTGCGCGGCAAGCTGCAGACCGAAGCTGGAACTCACGCGCGCCGCCGACGCCTTCGATGCACCGTAGGCACCAAACTCCGCGCGGGGCACACGTGCCGCGTTGGAGGCGACCGTCACCAGGGAGCGGCTGTTCGCCGGGTCGGACTCCTGCTGGTCAATCATGATGCGCGCGAATTCGCGCAGGCACAGGAACACGCCGTCGGAGTTGACCGCGTGCAGGCGCTTCCAGGTCGCGAAACTGGTTTCCAGCAGAGGCTGGCTGTGGGCGATGCCCGCGGCGAGCACCGCACCGGTGATGGGTTCGTCGAGTGCCGCTACAGCGTTGGCGAGGGCGGTGACGGACTCTTCGCTCGTAACGTCTACGGCGCTGTAGCGGAAGATTGCGTCCCCGTAGGTACCGAAGGAGGCAATGGGCTGCTCCGCGAGGTCAGCCGCAAACACCGAATAACCGTTCTTGATGAGCTGGTGGACGGTTGCCTCACCAATACCGCCGTTCGCACCGGTCACAATAACCCAGCTCATGCGCGCGCCTCCTCAGCAGTCTCAGCAGCCTGCAGGTCTGCGAGCACATCGGCGGTGTTCAGCACGCGGGCGCAACGACCCGAAGCGTACTCGCACGCCGTGCGGTGCTCCTCCTCCGAGAAGTCGGCGAGCGCATCCGCAACCATAAACGGCTGAATGTCACGCATGAACGCCTCCAGGGCGGTGGTCAGGCAGCCAATGTGAGCGTACACGCCGCCGATAATGAGCTGGTCGCGACCGGACTCCTTGAGCAGGTCCTCGAAGGGGCTGCGCACGAACGCGGAGTAGCGCCACTTGGTCAGCACGGTGTCGCGGTCGGTGGGTGCCAGTTCGTCGAGCACGCGGGCGGACTCATCGTTCTGCAGGCCGTCGCCCCAGAAGTCGATGAGCAGGCGGCGATCTTCGGGGTTCTGGCGCGGCGGCTGCGCGGTGTAGTAGACCGGGATTCCGGCGGCGTGGGCGGCGTCAATGAGGCGGCGCAGGTTCCGAATGGCGATGTTAATCTGTGCGTCCGGGTTATCGTTACCCTCACCCAGGTTGGCGCCTTCGAAAGCCTGGACGAAGTGTACCTGCATGTCGTGCACGAGCAGTACAGCGCGGGAGGGGTCCACAGGCCAGCTCACGCGATTGCTGTGTTCACGGTCGACGTAGGTGTAGGGCTTAATTTTGGGCAGTGCCATGATTCTCCCGGTTCGTGCCTTTGGTTTTCGGTTGTATGCGCGGCGCAGGCGGTGCGCTGTGGTGGGTGTAGCCGCGAGTGGGTGTCTCCTCCGAGCCCTCTCGCGCTGACCACCCAACCGGTGAGCTTGCGCTTATCTCATAACCATCTTAGGGCATGCTTAGCGACTAGGTATATATGAGCCTTAACAAAAATGCTTCCCTGCCCGCACCCCCGTTGACAGCATAACGGGCGGAATGGGCAGGGAAGCACTCAGACAAGCAGAAACGCTATACGAACCGCGAATCCAGACGCGATTCTAGTTCAACTAGTTCACGGGCGCCGCGACGGCAAGAACCTCATTCAGGCCCTCAGTGATCGAGGGGTGAGTGTAAATCTCATCGCGTAGCTGCGAAGCAGTAATGCCGTGGCGCATCGCCAGAGCCACCAGGTTAATAACCTCCATGGACTCGATTACCAGCAGCTGGGCACCCAGAATCTGGTCGGTCTGCGCGTCAATCACGAACTTCATGATGCCGCGCGGGTTCTCCTGGGTCTTCGCACGCGGCATCGCGGCAACCGCGGCAACCGGCTTCGAAGCGACCTTCACCTTGTGGCCAGCCTCGATTGCCTCACGCTCGGTCAGGCCCACGGAAGACAGCGGCGGGTTCATGTAAATGGTCGAAGCCACTGCCTTGCGGTCCTTGGTGGAGCGGGAACCGTCACCGACCAGCTGGGAGAGCACCACACGGTAGTCATCCATGGAGATGTAGGTGAACTGCGGGCCGCCGTTCACGTCACCGAGCGCGAAGATGTTCGGCACGGTGCTGCGCAGGTGCTCATCCACGACAATTGCGCCGCGGTCGTTGGTTTCGATGCTGGTGTTCTCCAGGCCCAGACCCTCGGTGGCGGGCTTGCGGCCGGTCGCAACCATCACGTAGTCCACCTCCAGCTGCTGGGTAGCGCCCTCGGAGTCGAGGTAGGTCACGGTCACCGAGTCAGCGCCGTCCTTGAAGGACTGCACACGCACGCCGGTGTGAGCGGTAGTGTCCTGGTCTGCGATAATCTCGCGGGCAACCTGGGCAACATCCTCGTCGTAGCGGCCGAAGAGGGCGGGTGCGCCGTCCAGAATGGTCACCTCGGTACCGTAGGAGGAGAAAATACCGGCGAACTCAACACCGATGGGGCCGCCACCGATAATGCCCAGACGCTTGGGGCGCGGGGTGAGCTTCTGCAGCTCGGTGGAGGTGAGCACACGCTCAGATTCGCGGATGCCCTCAATCGGCGGGATAACCGACACGGCACCGGTGTTGATGATGAAGTAGTCGGCGGTAACGCGCAGGGTGTCCTCGCCCGCGGTGACCTCAACCTCGGTGTCGGAGATGAAACGTGCGTGACCGTCAATGAGCTTAGCGGTCTCGTTGGACAGCAGGATCTCGCGGTTCTTGGCGCGCATCATGCCGGTCAGCTTGTCACGGAAAACCACGGCGGATTCGTAGGCGGCGTTTGCCTCTTCTAGGGTGCGCTCGCCGCTGGCGCGGAACTCGTCGGCGCGGTGAACCAGCGCCTTGGTGGGCACGCAACCGATGTTGATGCAGGTGCCGCCGTACATGCCGGTGGACTGTTCGATGAGGGCAACGTTCTTGCCGGTCTTGGCGTATGCACCGGCGAGGGTCTTGCCGCCCTTGCCGAAGCCGATGACGACCATGTCAAAGTGCAGCTGAGCGGGGGTGGTCATAATATTCTCCTGTGAAATTTAGATGATGATGTCTTCACAGAGTTCAACGGGAAGAAATGAGTATTATTCCCGTGCGCCACATTTTTTCTTGATCCCACCCACCGTTAGGGCATGAGCAAAGCCCCTACCGCACTGCACTGGGCACACTGCACAGGAGGCGCTTCACAGAAGGCACTGCACAGGACGGTAGGGGCTTCGTAGGGGGCTAGCTCAGGAACTTCAGCAGGTCCTCAGCGAACTCATCTGCGTACTGGAAGAGAGCACCGTGACCGGAACGGCGGTACATCTTCAGCTCGCTCTGGGCAACCTTGCGGTTCATATCGTAGGAGTTGACGCTGGGCACCATCATGTCGGTTTCACCGTTGACGATGAGGGTGGGCTGGGCAATGTATGCCATATCGTCCTGCGGCTGCTTGCCCCAGCGGCGGATAGCCGCCAGCTGACGCAGGAAGCCGACAACCTTCATCGGGGCACCGCGGTGCGCCTCGGTGCGGGCATCCATGCGGTCCAGCACGCGCTGCGCCTCAATGCCGCCCTGTGCGTCGTGGGTGTAGAAGATGTAGCGCTTGGGGCTAATCTTCTCGCGGGCTGCACGCGCCATGTAGCCGAAGGTGGTTCCGGTGACGGCATCGATTCCAGCGCCACCGCGCGGGCCGGTACCAACCAGCACCAGGCGGTTGACGAGGGTGGGGTAGGCGCGTACAACTTCCTGAGCGATCATGCCGCCCATGGACAGGCCCAGCAGGTTGACCTTCTGGTAGCCGAGGGCCTGAATAATTTCTGTTGCCTGGTGAGCCATACCGGGGATGGTGGTCGCAACAGAGCCTTCGCTGGAACCCACGCCGGGCAGGTCCATCACAATCAGGTGCTGGCGCTCAGCGAGCAGGTCAAGCAGTTTGGGGTCCCAGTCGTCCATGGTCGCGGCGAGGTGCACGAGCATGACCAGCGGAATGTCCGAGTTGCCTTCGCCGAGTTCTCGGTAGGCAATCTTCTGGTTGTTGACGGTGATGTGGCGGGTGGGAGTTTCGAGGTATGACACGGTTCTTCTTTTCGTTGAGTGAGGCGCTTATGCGGTGAAGGAGATAACGGTCTTGCCGTTGGAGCGGCCGTTAGCGACCTTGTCCAGGGCGGCGTTGACGTCTTCGAAGGGGAAGACAGTATCGATGGAGGGCTTAATCTGACGCTCAGCGAAGATGTTAGCAACCTGCTGCAGCTGCGCGCCGTTAGATTCGACGAAGATGAAGTGGTAGGTCACGCCGTACTTCTGTGCCTTGCGGTCCATGGTGCGACCTGCCGCGCCGAAGAGCAGCTGCTTCCAGAAGGGCATGCCCATGCGCTGTGCGAATGCCTTGTTGGGCATGCCGCGCAGGGAGACGAGCTGACCGCCGGGCGCCATGATGCTCATCTGCTTTTCAGTCTCGTCGCCGCCGAGGGTGTCGAGCACGTAGTCGATACCGCTGAGGGTTTCAGCGTAGTTTTCGGTCTTGTAGTCGATGAAGCGGTCAGCGCCAAGACCCAGCACGCGCTCCTTACCGGAGGCGCTACCGTTGGTGATGACGGTCAGGCCCTTTGCCTTTGCCAGGGGAATTGCCATGGCACCCACACCGCCGGTACCGCCGGAGATGAAGATGGTCTTGCCGGGCTGGGCGCCCATCAGGTCGAATGCCTGCATGACGGTCAGGGCGGTCAGGGGAACGCCCGCCGCTTCTTCGTCGCTGAGGTATTCGGGTACGCGAGCCAGGGCGGCCGCATCCACGGCTACGTATTCTGCGAAAGCACCGATGCTGTTCAGCGGCAGGCGGGCGAAGACGCGCTCGCCGACTGTGAAGGAGGTGACGCCTTCACCGAGGGCTTCTACGCGGCCGACGATTTCGTTGCCTGCGATCTGGGGCAGTGCGTAGGGGGTGATGAGCTTGACTTCACCGCGGGAAATCATGTTGTCGAGGGGGTTCACGCCTGCGGTGCTGACCTTGACGAGTACCTGCTGTGCGCCGGGGCGGGGTGCGGGTACGTCGGTGACGGTGAGGGCGATGTTGTTCTTGTTGTAAGAAACGATCTGTGCTGCCTTCATGGGGGTGTCCTTTCGGGTGTGGTGTTATTCGGTAAGTTCTGGTGCCGGGTTTAGCCGTGTTTGAGCCGGTTATGCGGGAGGGGTTTTTCCTGCCGCGGTGTAGAGGTTCGTGATGACGTTGCGCAGGCTCTGCTGTGCGAGGTCTTGAGCCAGGTGCCGCTGGGTTTCTTCGAAGATGGGGTTGACCGCCTGGAGGATGTGGGCGCCGACCGGGCATTCTTCGTTCGCGTTGTGGTGCGTGTGGAAGAGGTTGATGCTGTGGCTTTCTTGGACGGCAAGGTAGATGTCGAGGAGGCTAATGTTCTCTGCCGGGCGGGTGAGCTGGTATCCGGGTTTGCCGCGCTGGGAGCTGAGGATGTCTGCCCTTTTGAGGAGGGTGATGATTTTGCGGATGTAGCTGGCGTTGGTGCCGACGCTACGCGCGAGGTCCTCGGAGCTGAGCGTTTTTTCGCTTTCGCTGATCATCGTCAGGACGTGTAGTGCTACCGAGAATTTTGTGTCCATGTCCCCTCCTAGGTTGTATGCTGCATACCTTAGTTGTATCCGTATCGGATACAAGTACAACTATGGCAGTAAAAACTTACACCGTCAATTTTTATATCTACGACGTGCGCCATAAACACAAAGACCCCTCTCTCTCCTTCCACAGCCACCCATCAGCCCGCGCGGGCGTAGACTAAAACTACCCGGCTCCCTACAAGAAGCCGGCCTAAAGGAAGCCAGCACAATCAGGAGGATTCCATGAAAACCCACGATATTCTGCGTGACGCCGCCAGCCGCCCCGGCATCGAAGCCGCCGTAGCCGTCAAGGGGCTATCCCCCGAGGCGCTCAACGCCCACCCGGGCGGGCACCCGAACTCTATCGCCTGGCTCCTTTGGCACGCCGGACGACAAATGGACATGCAGCTCTCCGCCCTGAATGGTCAGCCGCAGGTCTGGGAGACCCGGGGTTTCAGGGAACGCTTCAACTTGGGCGAGCTGGGCGACACCATGGGCTACGGCCATACCGCCGAGCAGGCACGCTCCATCGTGGTTGAAGATTCTGCCCTGCTGGTGGAGTACCTTGTGGCAACCGGCGAGGCGCTCGCCGACTACGCGCAGACGCTGAGCGAGGCTGATTTGAGTGAGATTATTGACCGTTCGTGGACTCCGCCGGTGACTCGCGGTGTGCGCCTGGTCAGCATGATTGACGACGCGGCACAGCACGTGGGTCAAGCGGCGTACGTGGCGGGTATTCTCGCCGCATAGGGTTTCACCGCGCAGAATTTAACGCCCGTTAGGGACATGAAAAGGCGGTGGCGCCTCGGACACAACCGTCCGAGGCGCCACCGCTCTTTTTACGTAACCCCTCTAAAAGGCCAGGCTATATTTGAATGACTTTTCCACCTGAGGTCAGATGTCTCGCTACTTTTCCTTTTGAAGAACCCTTACAAGAACCTTCTCGGTTCTTGACGAGTAAAGATACTTCCTAAGGGCATCGCTTCCACGCTTTAACGAGTACAATATTTCGAGCTTTTTATATATATCACTTGCCAAGATAGAGGACTCATGTTTACACTCCTTTTCAAAAATTTCTTTATCAATATTATGCGACAATTCAGCCAGCTCAGAGATATAATTTTCAACTCCAGAACGCGTATAGAACAACCAATGAACTTTCTTGGAATCCTTTAGCGACAACAGCTCCCAATAAAGCTTCCAGAGGTCGTGATCTCTATGAGCAATTAACCTGGAGTATCTATGTAATTTATCACTCAATAGATCATTGACAATTTGAGTAAAATCATCAACCTCAGGCAATTCAATAAATTGAAAATTATTATTTCTCATTATAATACAAGTGCCACCCGTTAACGACGAGTAATTAGGAACCCTCTTCTTCATCCTTGAGGAGACAATTGATTTTTGAACCCTAATAACATAGCCATAATTATTTGATATGTTGTACAAATTTTTATCAATCCACAACTTCAAATTCTCATATAATAGCACAGACTCTTCGAGGTGTTTATTGCTTTCTTTATCAATAATCTTTCGAACATCGCGCTTCTGGCTATAAAAATAGAAGAAGAAGACTGTAGGCACCAAGGCTAGCAATGTGGCAACCAGCGGCAACTTTGAGAGCAAATCCAGCAAGTCAACTCTAATACCCAATGATTGAAGTATTAAGTTTTGAACCCCTTCCATCGATAGATTAGGTAAACTAAAAATACCCAATGAGATACAGGAAAGAGCGAAAGAAACGACCACAGGGACACTAATTAGAAATTTAAATATTGCAAATATAGCGTGCGAGAATGGTGCCTTATTTAAACCTTTCCAAACTTCATTTTCATTTGGGTACCCGTATATTGTAATCCCCAAATTTAGAAATCCATAAGCCCTATTCAGTAGATATTTCAACCGAATTGTAAAGAGGGCAATACTTATCTTCTCTCGATAGACTGCACCCTCACCCACATTTTCCAACATTGAGGAGATAAATGAGTGAAGCAAATTCAAGATGAATCCATACAAGAGTGAGTATAAAAATAATAATATAAAATAAATTCCAGCAAGAATTGCAACATTCGCTAGACTATCCCGAGGCTCTAACCCAAAGAAAAATTTTCCAGCATCCTTGAGAAATGAATTCATCACAATGAAAACAAATGGAACGAGTGCAATTA
>OAVW01000151.1_pt1 | contig 23932 bp, 22 predicted proteins | sample 1495321 | NCBI WGS metagenome assembly OAVW01 (sample SAMEA2580108, study PRJEB22360) | human gut metagenome | biome: human gut; feature: human-associated habitat; material: faeces | place: Denmark | collected 2008/2010 | reverse complement strand
CCCCATGAGGGGGCACCCCCGGGGGCGGCAGGGGTGAGGGTAGCCACTGCTCGCGGAACGCCGCGTTATTGAGGCGTTCGGGGCCCACCAGGAGTACGTCGAGCTCGTTAGCTTCGAGGCGGGTGCGGATTTCATCCCATTCGGTGACGTTCGCGGAGTTCACCATGGCGGCGCGCACTCCCGCGCGGGATGCCGCCTCGACCTGATCACGCATGAGGGAAAGCAACGGGGAGACAATAAGAGCCGGGCCCATACCGCGGGCACGCAACAGCAGGGAAGAAATGAAGTAGACCGCGGACTTACCCCAGCCGGTACGCTGCACGACGAGGGTGCGGGCGCGGTCGGCTACGAGGGCGCGAATCGCCTCGTACTGGCCGTCGTGGAACTCGGCATCAGCGACGCCGGTGAGGCGGCGCAACACTTCGCGGGCTTCAGTGTGCAGGAGATCGGTGGGGCTGGAAGCTGGCTGTTCGGGGTTCATGGTTCTCTCCAACAGTGGGTGGTTGGGGCAATCGCTACGCCGCGACGCGCCGTGCTCTCTTTCCATCATGTCACACCCCGTATCCTCCGGCTCTGCGGATGGTCATTTCTTGGGGAGGCACGCGAGCGCCGCGTCACCTCCGGCTGTTTAGCCGAGATGGTGGGGAGATTTACGCCTCGCTCACCCGTGCGTCCGGCGTAAATGCCGGTAGAATTGTGCCAGTAATACACAGCCTCCGCATAGTTTTGCACAATGTTCACCATAGGTACGCTTTCTATGCTGGTGTTACTCCGCCGCCGATCCGTGCGTGCGGTCCACTCACAGTTCAGGATTTTTCATGACTTTTCTTGCCACCGCTTTGGCGCATCTTCCGGTTGCGCTCTTGGGCCTCGACCTTGAGCAGTTCCTGCTCGATACCGGCCCCTGGGTTCTGGTTGTTTCGGCAATTATCGTATTTATTGAGTCCGGTGTTCTTTTCCCGGTTCTTCCGGGTGACTCCCTGATTTTTGCTCTGGGTATGCTACATGAGCAGATGGGCCTGTCCCTGTGGGTTGCGTTCCCGGTCCTGGTGCTGGTTGCTATTGCTGGCGCTGAGGTTGGCTACCAGATTGGTGCCCGTTACGGCCGTAAGATCTTCAAGGATGACGCGAAGATTCTGAGCACCAAGAATCTGCACACTACTGAGGAGTTCTTCCAGAAGCGCGGTAGTTTGGCTCTGGTTCTGGGTCGTTTCGTGCCGATTGTTCGTACTTTTGTGTCTCTTGCGGCTGGTATTTCTTCGTACGACCGTAAGAAGTTCCACCTGTGGAATATCGTCGGTGCGGTTGCGTGGATTGGTTTGATTGGTCTGGCGGGTGTGCTGCTGGGCGGTATCCCGTTCGTGCACAACAACATTGAGTACATTGCTGTGATTATTGTGGCGGTTTCTGTGGTGCCGGTTATTATCGAGTACCTGCGTGGCCGTTCGAAGGCGAAGCAGGAATCTGCTGAGTAATACGTGAGTCCTTCTCGGCTCCTGAGCCGGGGATGAGAAAAGGTGGGGATACCGTCTGGTATCCCCACCTTTTTGCGTTCTCTCAAACCCGGTGGAGGTGATGCCCCGGAAGCCAGCTACACCTCCGCGAGGTTACTTTACGCCCATGCTTCGAAGGTCCTCGTGAGCTTTGAAGTACTGCAATACCTGCGGTTGAGCCAGAAGAATAATGATGGCAATATGCAAGACAACATCAAGTGCGGTCCTGCCTATAAGCAGCACAAAGAAGACATTAGGATCTCCATAGTGGTATGCGCCTGCTAGCCCAACCACTTCTAGGACGGGCACACCAGCCTGACTCAAAACGGGGAGCAACAGCAAGCCCAATAGGTTAAGGACAAGGTATAGCGCACAATCAACGATGACCAGTATGTGCGCCCAGCGGGCTCCTTGCCAGAGCTGCCAGATGACGAGCCCGCCGATAGCGGTAAAGCCAATCCATGAAAGACCAGCGAATTCCACACCACGCCAGGCCATCACGTACAGGGATGATAGGGCGACCAATACCATCACAGCGATTGCGCAGCCCATCGCCGCACGCAGGGCGACAGGCTGCGAAGGGACGTAAACGACTTCGTAGGAGCCCAGCATGCTGTATGAAGGAGCGGGTGCGCCCGGAACCGGAAAGTTCGGTGTTGCGGTATTAGGCTGAGATGCCGGACCAGTAGCCGAAGAGTTGGGAGCGTTGTTAAACATCGTCGTTCTTTCTTGTATGTGCCCCACGCTGATGCGTGAGTCGGCGATTGTTCAAGAAATTGTTCAAACCTGGCAGGCTCATGCGAAACCTGCTTTATAGAACGGGTGGGGTTATACCCCGATTGGTTATGTCTTCTGCAGTACGATTTACCGCACGCCCATGCGTCGCAGATTCTCACACGTTTTGATGTATTGCCCCACTTGCGGCTGGCAGAGAAGAACAATAAAGAAGATGCGGATGATGAAATCAAAGGCGAGCTTCACATACATACCCTCAAGGGTCATAAACGGACCAAAAAACATAAACCTGAACGCTTGCGAATTATAGTCATTGCTCAGGAAGAATCGGGAAGAGCCAGCTACAACCAAAATATCCAGAAGCATACGCAGTGCGCCCTCGATAATAATCACCACTCGCGCCCACTCATAACCCTCATTGAGGTACCAGGCAGAGACTACTCCAAGCACAATAGGGAGAATCATCGTAAGCCCCATGGTTGCGCCTGCCAGTACATACGCAAACATAAACTCTAGACCCACAAGAGGCTGCAGGGGGTACGTAAGCAGGAGCAACATCACGCAAATACTTACCGTCCAGATGGCAATGGGGCGCGACGGAAGATTGATAGCGCGCTGGATGCCCGGAACACCATACACGGGGCGGGCACCAGCAGGAACCTGAGACTGAGGTGCCTCTGCGGTGGGTGCTGCGAAGTTCGGTGCCGGAAAGTTCGATGCTGCGGCGTTAGACTGCGGTGCCAGCGTGCCCGCGGGGGCGCCGGAAGTATTGTTAAACATCGTCGTTCTTTCTCTCGTATGCTCGCACTATGGTGCGTGAATCGGTGGTTGTTCCACTTTTTTGGGTAGATTTACATGAAATCTACCCAAAAGAGTTATTTGATGTAGTTAGCTGAGAGAATAATACTTTTTCAGTATAGTGTAAGCTCTTCGGGCCTTGTAGAGTTTTTATACGAAGCCTGGAACCTTTTAGATAACTCAAAGGGTTTTACCAGCTAGAAGATTTCGATATTTAACGCAAAAGGATGGGGATACCGTTTGGTATCCCCACCCTTTCATGCTCTGAGCCTTTTGGCGGTAGCGGTGCCGTTTAGGGCAAACACCCTAGTTGAGGCTGTTCCCGCCTTCATTGGAGTTCGTGTTAGATGCCTGTGGATTCTGATTGACCACTTGGTTATTCAGTGCACTGCTGCCGGTAGCCGTGTACGCCCACGCAGAGGGACGAGTCAGCAACACAATATTCCGGACGTAGAGGACAGTAATGAAAACACCAACCGCGGTACGTATGAGAAAAGCGACCGCAAAATCTACAGAGTCGGAGGACTGCAACTCATCCATCAACAAGGTGATATAGCGGGAGTCCACGAGGAAATCTTGCGCAAACCAATACATGCGACTCAAGACCTCGTAGGCGCTGTACATGAGGGTAAGTATGTGCGCCCACCTGTGTCCTTTCCAGGTCATCCAGAAGAGGCAAATCTGGATAAGAACAAAGAGGAGAGGGTATCCCAGCATACGCACGACAAGGTCAGGTAGCGTCTCCACACCGGCGATTGGTTTACCGAAGAGCAGGAAGAGCTGGATAGTGGTGAAAAGCGACAGAATAATAATCGCGGTGGTGCACCGCTTGGCGCTGCGCAGAGCCTTCGGACGTACCCAACCCGCATGCTCGGAGGCGGTAGGGGCACTGTAGCCGACAGTCGCCTCCCGGTAGCCGGTGATGGCGTGCGCGGGGGTGCTGTCGCCGGGCGCGTTATCCTCTGCCGCGTTATTGCCTACCGCGCCGCTGGGGGCGCCGCTGGGGGCGCCGCTGGGGGCGGTGCTGGTTTCGGGGGCGGCATCGCCCTCTGCCGTGCTGTTTTTAGCCTCCTCGGAGGGCAACAGCACGCTGTATTCGGGAACCGTATATTCCGGGTCATTCAAGGGTTGCTTCGGGGTACGTTCTGACATCGTCATTCCTTTCTCCCCTGGCACCCACCCCGCGCTACAGTGCACGGGGCGGGCGTTAAAGAGTCTTACCCCAAGGATATAAGGAGGCGCGCCACACCTCAGGAAGGCGGTACCCTTTCTCAGCGTATTCAGAGGTACCCGAGTCACCACGTGCACCATTCCGAGAGCTAGCCTCGGAACTCCTGACGTTGTTGCGCCTTTCTACGTGCCCCATCCAGCGCTACGGTGTGGGGGGCGAGGGGTCTTTCCCTCTACTGAGGTGTGTTCGCCGTCCTCGTCATCAGCGAAAAGCTCTCGAAGTTCTGCCGGCACCTGACCGGCAGCCTGTCTCGTCTCAGACATCATCTGCTGGTGTTCTAGTGCGCGTGCCCCGCTAACGATTTGGGTGTACGTCCTAATAGGAGCACGAGTCAGCAGCACAATCATCAGGAGGTAAAGAACGAGAGTAAAAACGCCGCTCACGATACGCACCAGGCTGGACGCCGCAGCCGCTCTAGAGCTTAACTCCGAGAAATTATCCGCAAGAATAAGCACACCACTAGCAGCCGCGAGAGCGCAGTAGATGATGGTAAGGATGCGCGCCCACTCGCGGCCATCCCAGATCTTCCAGAGAACAAAAATCGGGATGGCGGAGAGGATGAGGGTAACCACCAGCGCAGAGAAGAAAACACTCACCACCATCTTAAAATCGATATACGACCGGCTTAGAATCGGCAGAAAATTACTCAGGGGCCCCAGCACGATAATGGTGGCAGCGCACCACATGACGCTACGCATAGCCTTCGGGCGCTCCGGAATTACCTGCTCGGAGGCGGCAGTGTAGCCGGTGGTCGCCTCCCGGTAGCCAGTGGTGGTTTGCTCGGGGGTGCTGGCGTGCTCGGAGGCGCTACCGCCGGGCGCGTTACCCTCTGCCGCGCTGTTATCTGCGACGCTACCGGAAGCTACGTTACTGGAGGCGGCATCGCCCTCTGCCGTGCTATTTTCAGCCTCGTTAGAGGGCAGTAGCACACTGTACTCGGGAACCGTGTACTCCGGATCGTTCAACGGTTGCTTTGGGGTACGTTCTGACATCATTGTTCCTTTCTTCTCTTCGCACCCCGCCCCGCACGCTGTAGCACGGGGGCAGGTGGCAAAGAGTCTCCCCATGGGGAGGGGCATCCGCCCTAGTTGAGGCGGTAGCCTTCCTCGGTGTACACGGAAGTATCTTTGTAGCCGCGCTGTTCGTTGCGGGAGTTCTTCCGCGCATCCGTACGGCGGGTCCTCCTGTACTGCTGAGCGACCGCTTCTTCAGCGCGTCGGTTAGCTTCCTTCTCTTCCCTGCGGGTCTGTTCATCTTCTAGGCGAGCACGCGTTTCTGCGTCCTGATGTTCAACGACCCGACCATCACCGGCGTTCGCCTGTTCGCGCGCCTTCAAGCGCGCCAACCTCGCGGTAGCCATATAAATCCTGGTGGAACGGCTAATGAGCAGCACAACTATCAGGGTGGAGAGGAGCGTAATCAAGGTGTCAGCAACATTCTCAGACAGCACAGCTGACGCGTAGTACTGAGAACTCCACGTCTGCGTACCATTCAGCAACCGGGAAAGATAACCAGTCGTCAGGAAGGTGTTCACAAAATCTATCAAGCCCCTGATAGCTATAAAAGCGAAGCTAATAAAGATGACGACATACGCCCAGAGTCGGCCCCTCCACAGTCGCCAAAGGACAAACATCGGTATGGCGTGCTCAACGAGGAGGAGCACTATACCGGGGATGATGAAACCCACCCATAATTCGACGCCACCAGCTGAACGCCCATCAATCATATGTAGGAAGATTTTATGGGTTGCTTCCACCGCCATAATGGCGACAAAGCATCGCATGACGCCGCGCAGCGCCTTCGGCCGGGGCGGGAGCACCACCTTAGGAGCGGCAGGCGCGGTAGAGCCAGCAGTAGCCTTCTCATCCCCGTGTGCTTGCTCGTGGGGCTTACCCGACTCACCAGTGGAGGCGCCACCAAGATTGGGCTTTACACCCGCCTTCTGGGCGCGCTGAACCTGCTGTATATCATCCAGCAAGCGGTTCTTCTCCACCGGATCATTCGAGAGCGCATAATCGGCAGAAAGCTCACGCAACAGCTGCTCGGTAGAGTCCTTGACCGGACCTTCTTCCTTCTCAAGCTGACGAAGAACATCCTCGCGAGTCAGCTCTTCTTCATCCTCAGCACCCGAGGTGCTTTCCTCGATAGCCCACATCTGCTTCCGAATCACCGCACGGCTCGGAACCGCGCCCACAGCCGGTCGAGTCAGAAGAAACATGAGAACGGCGCTACCCGCCGTAATAACCGCAACCAGAGCCTGCGTCACGATAGACGAAGCGGCGGCAGGATGCGAAACCGGGTCCAGAGCAGTAAACGCAGGGAAAAGTACCTGAGCCATACCAAAAACACCGGCAAAGGCGAGCACACCGCTCAAGGAGCACAGCAGAAGGTACAGCATCATCAGACGGCGCGGATTAATGTACCCGTCCTTGACCCAATCCAGAACAATCCAGAGGAACGGCACCACCAAGATGGCGTCAGACAGAACCTTCGGCAGGGCATAACTAAGGAACGAGCCGATGTCCAAACTACGACCCGCAGTAACGAGAATCTGGTACGCATCCAGGAGGAAATACACCAGGATGAGCGTCATAGCGATGGAATAGGCTTTACCAAGAATCGCCAGTCCCCGGTTAAATTCCTGTTCCCTATCGCCAACTATGCCAAGGTTTCTTTTCGCCTCTTCAAACGCCGCCCGCTCATCATATGTGCGCTTGGCGGCGGGGGTGGTAGAGCCAGGGCTAGTCTGCGATGAGGATTCGTGCGCAGGTTTGGAAGTAGGGTGCACGAGTCATCCTAACTGTGGTTGGGTGAATAAAATTATCGGTGAGCCGCAGACCCGTGTCCCGCAGTGCCCGCGGCCAGAAATGAGGCTAGATCAGGTAATCCTCGCTGCGGCGCACACGCCAATCACGGCGCGCCTCCATATAAGAACGCGACTGACGCGACCACACCAACGCCAACGCCACCACGCACACCAGCATGTACGGACCCGCAATATACACCGGAGTGTACAGCGGCGAAGCGCTACTGAGCAGCAGCTCAACATCCTGGCTCGGCGCACCATTCAACGTGCCCAGAAGAGCCGCCACAGTCAGCATAATCAGCAAAGAAGCCAAAACGCCCAACGCCAACGCCACCGACAGCACCAGCGCCGCCCAACGGTAGCCACGCAGGTACGCCACCGTGCAGAAAGCATGCAGGGTCACGTTACCGAACGCGCTGACCATCAGGAAAAGCACCGGATAGTACGCCTGCGCATCCACCAGCGATTGGGCACGCCAGGTCGAAAAATGCGACAAATGGGTAGTCGCATAGGAGACGCCGGTGTACGCAATCAGCGCCAGCCAGCCCACAGCAATAACGAGCAGAACCCAACCCGCCACAGACACGAGAGTGGGGGTGGCGGGCTTCGTAGGATGCGTGGTGTTCGGAGCGGATGGCGGAGAGGACTCGACGGCGGACATAGCTGAATCTTTCGGATATCGGCTGATAGTGTGCGGAAAACGTATGAGCGAGTGTGTGATGTGAGTGTGGGCGGCGGCGCGGCGTTCGTCTACCGCGCCGCCTCAAAACTTTAGGCAGAAGTGGACGGGTCAACCGTCGCAGAAATACTGTCAGGTAGCAACGGAGAATCTGCCCGGTTCGCCATCGCAATTCGCAAGTTGTTGAAGCGGTAAATGGTCAGCAACGATAAACCGACCTCGCTCAACCAGACCAAGCCCAAGACAACAAGTATCAGCAGGGGGTCAAGCCCCATCGAAACTCCAGCCCAGTCGAGCATCAGCAGCAGGAACGTAATCGGTGAAAGCACCAGCCCCACGGCAACATACCCGATCAGGGAGCAGATAGCCCAAACGCTATACACGGAGGCGTCCGTCGAATCATTCGGAGGGCGCATCAGCGGCCACATCTGAACCACCAGGTAAAGCGCCGCCACAAAACCAAAGCAAATCGCCAACGGCTGCGTGTACTGGGAGATAATGAGCCCTTCGACCAGGGTCAAAATACTCAAAATAACGGCGCGGACTAGCAGGTTCTTCTTGAGCTTCTGCTTGCGCTCCTTCACCTCGTCAGCGGTGTAGGTGCGCAGAAAAGCGGGAACCTGACCCTGCCCCGGGAACGGCGGCAGAGGGCCCGTCGGGTGCGTACGCACCACAATCGGCGGGTTCGTACCATCCTGAATGATGACGGTAGAAGTCGCCGAAATAACCGGATGCGAGCCAGTCACCACCGGCGGCACGTTCAGCGGAACGGACACCTCCGGCGTAGCAGGAGTCACGTGACGGATAGGCGCCTGAAAGCGGGTCTGCATACTGATATCTTCATCCGGGTGTTCTGCGGATGAAGCGGCATCTGTGTTCAGGTGTGTAGCGCCCATGAGTGGCCTCCTGGCAGGTGCGGGTCGTGTTTCTGTCTCTACCGTATCACGCGTACTTTAAGGGAATCTGAGCAGTGGCTGGGCATCGTTGAGAGCGTGTCACACCGCCACTTATCACCCCATCAACACCCCTCAGGCATCACCCAGCAGAGGCGCGGATGCGCTGGGATTCCCTCGCCCGTCGGTGCTCGTTAGCTCTGCTCCGCAGTACGCGAAGCCTCAGTGTTCAACTCCTCAGCGTTCGGCGCCTCGGTATTCGGCTCTGCCGGATTCGGTTCCTCAGCCTTCTGCTCTTCTGCCTTCTGCTCTTCTGCGCCCTGTTGCTCCGATTGTTGCTTCTGCCGCGTCAAACGCAAGCTCCTACGAACCGCCAAACTATAGAACAGCGAGAACAGAAGCTCCAACGCGAAGGACGCCATGACCGTCAGCAGGCTCACCGTATAGACCACGCCCACACGATCCAGCAGCGTCTGCGGGCCCTGCACCGTCACAAGCGCATAGGCAAAGAACGCCGTCATAATCGCCGCCGCGACCCCGGATGCCACATTCGCCAGCAACACCAACTTCACCGAACGGTTCGCCCGGTAAATCATGGCAACCCACATGTGCATCACCAGGTAGACCAGCGGCACCGCACCAATCGGAAAAAGCGTGACGCGGATGAAGTAATAAACAACAATCAGCGAGGGTACGACCAGCAGCAGCACACGCACCAGGTACAGGTTCTTAGCCGGCAGCGGGTAATCACTGGTGACATTCCAGAACTCATCAGCCTGCTGCTCCAGCTCATCCATAGCCTGCAGCTGCATAAGCTGCGCCTGCGACATATGCTCCTGCGGCACAAGATCCGAGGAGCCCTCCACCGGCGCAAGCTCAGCGGCAGAAACCGGTTCACCCCGCAGCATACGAGCAGAAGAATCAGCCATCTTAGCCCTCAAAAATGCCGCGAGAACGATCCTTACGCACGCTCTCAGCAGGGAAAATACGACCGCTCATGCTGATGTACACGCCCGGCTCCAGCAGGTTCAGAGCGGCAATAGCGGCACCCAGGTTGAAACCGGCATCCGAACGAGCCATCACGGCGGGCTGCATCGCACCGGTCAGCACCACAACCTTATCGCCCAGGTCGGCGTGCTCCACCAGGTAGCGGGCAGTCTCCGGCATGGTGTCGGTACCGTGAGTGATGAGCACTTGGTCGTTAGTGACCGCGTTCAGCGCCTCGGTCAGCTCGGCACGATCCTCATCGGTCATGTCCAGGCTGTCCTTGCCAATCAGCGGGCGAATACCAAAACGGATATCGGTAATCACGCGGTCCAGCAGGTCCTTAGCGGCAGGCTCACCAATATCCATGGTGCCCGCCACCGAATAGAACTTATCGATCGTGCCGCCAGTGGCAAGAATCGTGATTTCTTCGGGGTTCTTAATGGTGACGCTCACGGGTTTCCTCATCTTTTCGGGTCAACGTACACGAATCAAAAACTGCCAGGCCAACCCGGCAGGACACGCCCCACCACACGGAATCAACACGGGGTAAAACCCCGCACACGAGGGTGAAGACGCAAAAACCCGCCGACCCCCGCAAAGCGGGAGGCGACGGGTCGGCTAGTGCGCCCTGTGGGGCTCGAACCCACGACCTGCGGATTAAAAGTCCGTAGCTCTACCGACTGAGCTAAAGGCGCTCCTATCCACACAAAACTGAAAGTGTGCAGATAGAAATACTATACACTACCGGCCCCCAGCTAATGAACGGTACACTGGGAAATCCTATGTCTACACCCGCATCATCAACCGGCGCCTCCGGGCGCACCCGACACCGCACCCACCACCGCCCCGTCCTCTACTCCGCCGAGAAATTTGAACGCCACGAAGGCGGCATGGACCCCGCCGCACGCGAAGAGGCGGCGCACGCCTCCGCACGAATCCTGCTGATGCGCGGACGCGGCACCGACGAGCAGATGACCGAACGGCTCGTCAGCTTCACCGACGACTACGGTATTGAGACGCTCGCCGAACTCTGGTCGCACGCGAGCGCCCACTCCCTGCCGGGTGCGCTGTGGCGCATGTACTGGCTGCGGGACGTGGTGCATCGTTCGCCGCGCGGGGTGAGCCGCGCTTTTGAGCTGGGCATGGCGGAGGATTACCGTTCGCACGTGGTGGCGGGTGTTCCCGACCCGCCGAGTGCCGATGAGGTGGTCCGCACGATTGATGAGATTCTGGCGGGCCTGTACACCGGCGATATGGACATTGCGATGGAACGTTGCGCCGCGTTTGCGCACGTGGTGGCGTTGGGTATTCGCACCGATTATGCGCGCTCTGCCGGGCAGGATGGTGCGGTTCCGGGCAGCCACGAGGTGAAGCGTGAGGCGGTGGAGCGTCGTGCTCGTCTGCCGCGTCAGGCTCAGCAGATGGAGCAGATCGCGCACGATTTGGAGGCGGTCGCCGCCCAGCTGCGCGCCGTTGAGGCTGGTCAGCAGGCTAACGGGGGTTCCGGGGCTGATTCTGCGCAGGAAAAATCGCAGACCAACCTCGAAGCATTCTAGTCTTATGCAACGTTTGGGCGCCTAAAAATGCGGGTTCGTGCCGCGAATTGGCACAGGTTCCACATTGGGCCGCAAAGGCCTGAAAAGCCTGTTTCTAATTGACTCTGCGCCGGGTGCGGGTGGATAATAATTACAAGATGTCGGGTTGCTAATAGGTAGCCCCGGGCTCCAAATCTTTAGCCGCTTCGAGCGGCCTTCCGCCGAGAGGCGCTCCCAACCCGACATCCCTAAACGTTCCGGTGGGGGTCGAGAAATCGACCCCCACCGTTTTTTGTTTAAAACCCTCATGCGCAACCGCGAACAGGTCGGCGCTATAACATTTGCAGGTCGTTACAGTAACGTTTGAAGCTCGGGCGCTCGTGAGATGCGCGCGGGCTATGCGCACCCGCAGCCCCCAATACTGGTTAGACTGGGAACTATGCTGCACCGACTTTTCCCCCACGCCAACGAATCCCTCGCCTCCCTCGCTGAAATTTCAGCGCAGGTCGGTGAGGCGGCGGCATTGCTCTCTGAAATGGTCGGCTCCCCCGTCGCGGAGTACCCCGAACTCTTCGAACGCATGCTCACCCACGAGGCGGACTCCACGAACCTGCTGTTCCGCACCCTCACCGAGGTGCGCAGCTCCTTCTCCCCGCCGATTCCGCGTGAAGACCTGTACACGCTGGCACGCAAGCTCACCAACGCCGTTGAGAAGCTCACCAGCGCCGCACACGTGCTGTCCCTGCACAGCATTGACGGCTTCGCCACGCACATCACCTCGATTCTGGACATTATTCAGCGTCAGGCGGTGCTGACCGCCGCCGTCATCCCCAAACTTGCTGATATTCGCGGCCTCGACAACTACTGGATGGACATGCTGCGCATCTCCCGCCAGGCGCTGCGCACCGCCGAAGAATACGACGCGTACATTGCCGAACGCTACACCCCCGAACGGTACCGCCGCTACGCCACCTTCCTGGCGCAGCTGACCGCCGCCTCCAACGCTATGCGTGATGTGTCCGCCGAGATCGGCCGCATTATCGTTCAGGAATCCTAATGCTCCTGGGTCTTCTAGCCTGTTGTGCCTTCATTGCCGCGGTCTACGTGACCGGTGTGCACGACGCCTCAAACGCCGTCGCTGTTCCGGTGCGTACCCGCGCCCTCGGCGAGCGCTCCGCCCTGTACCTTGCCGCGCTCTTCAACGTGCTTGGTGTGGTCGGTGCGTTCCTGCTGCTCGGTGAGTATTCCGCCTCGTGGGTGAGTGCCCCGGAGGGTACCACCGGCCTGAACGGCATTGTTGCGGCACTACTGGTCTGCGCTATTTGGGGTGTGCTCACCTGGGTTTCGAGGATTCCGTCTTCCTCGACCCACGCGCTGGTGGGTGCCCTTGCCGGCGTGAGCTGGTGGACCCAAACAAGGATCGACAGCGCCGCTGAAGGCTTCGGTTCGCTCGCCTTCCTGCCGCATATTTTTGGGGCGACCCTGCTGCCGCTCTTCTACCTACCGCCGCTCATTTTTCTGCTGTCCTGGCTGATGGTGGTGCCGTTCTACCGGCTGGTGGTCGGCCACAACCCGCGCCTGGTGAATCAGCATGCCCGCGAGGTGCTGGCGGTGTCTGCCTCCGCGATTTCGCTGCTACACGGCCTGCAGACCGGCTACCTGTACCTGCTGCTGTGGGCGCTGCTGAGCGAACGCATCATGGATCCGGCGCTGATTCAGTCCCTCACCTGGGGCGGGATGCTACTGGGCACCATCATCATTGCCCTCAGCCTGGGTGCCGGTACGCTGACCGGTGGCCGCCGCATCGGCTACACCTTCGCCTACAAGATGGTGCGCCTGGACCCGTTCCGTGGCGCGGTCGCTCAGGGCACGACCGCGGTGGTGCAGGTGCTCGGCTACTTCCTGCTGCAGGTGCCGTTCTCCTCCTCGCACCTGGCGACTGCATCGGCGCTCGGCGCGGGCGTGAATCAGCGTTTTAACGCGTTGAAATCCAGGATTGTTCTGCAGATTCTTCTGGTGTGGCTGGTCACCATTCCGGCGTGCTTTGTGCTCGGTGTGCTGGCGATGGTGGCGCTACAGTCCATCAGCTAGTTTTTAGGGGCGGTGTATGCCTGTGTATGCATGCTGTTGCGGCGTGGACGGGCGGCGGGTTGAGTCTGAACAGTGCACACCTTCATAATGGGTTGAGTTCCTGGGCTGGCACGGGCCCATTCACCCTCGACTGATTGTGGTTATGTCTTCCCCTACCGTAGCTATTCTGGTCCGCACGAAGGGCCGCCCCCGCTTCTTGAGCCGCGCGCTGGAGAATATTGCGCAGCAGACCTTCACCGACTACACGGTCTGCGTGATTAACGACGGAGGCGACGAGCAGGCAACCCGCGCCGTCATTGAGGCTTCTTCGCTGGGTTCTAACGCGCAGGATTCCAGCCGCGTACAGTTGCTGACCACCGCCGGCGGCAACATGGAGGCGGCATCCAACGCCGGTTTGGCTGCGACCACCTCCAAGTACGTGGCGATTCACGATGACGACGACCTGTGGGCACCCAAGTTCCTGGAGCGCACCGTCGCGGCGCTGGAAGAGAGCGGCGCGCTCATGTGCACCACCCGCGTTGTGGAGCGGTACGAACGTGAGAACGCCGACGGCGAGTTCGAGGTGTACGAGGAGCGTATTTTCCACGACGGCCTGCCCGGCATGGGTTTGCAGTTCCTCTTCCGCACGAACCGTGCCGTGCCGATTGGTATTCTCTACCGCCGCAGCCTGCACGAGCTGGTCGGTTTTTATGACGAGTCCCTGCCGGTGGTCGGCGACTGGGAGTTCAACATGCGTGCCGCCTCTGTTGCGGATATTCTGCTGGTGGATGAGCCGCTGGCGTACTGGTCGCTGCGCCCCGACGCGGAGGGTGCCGAGGCGAATAGCGTGAAGCGTCAGGCTGATCATGCCCGCTTCGATTCGTTGGTGCGCGCCCGCGCTATCCGCGAGGATTTGCAGGCGGGTGCCCGACCGGGTGCGTACCTGTATCAGGCACATTTGGCGGCTGACCTGGAGCGCCGCGTGATTGACGGGCACAATCTGACCCGCGAATCCCTAGATATTCTGCGCTCTATTGAGAGCCGCCTGGAACGTATCGAGGCCCGTCAGCAGTCTATTGAGAACCGCCAGCAGGCTATTGAGGAGCGTCTGCGGGTTCTCAAGCACCTGCGCACCCCGGGCCGCGCGTTGCGTTCCTTGGCGAAGCGTTCCCTCAGCCAGCGTTCCCTGGTTCGTCGCGGTGCTGAGGTTGAGTCGGCAGAGGCTGGTTCGGCTGAGGCTGAGTCGGCAGATCAGAAGGGCGCATAAGGCGTGACAGAGAACAATCATTCTTCTACAGCACTGCCCATTACTGAAGCACCGCGTGTGCTCGTCATTGGCGATATCGGCCAGCACACCTACCACGTGGGCGACGAAGCCATGACCATTGCGAGCGCGGAGGCGCTTTCCGAAGGCGGCGCGGCGGTCACCCTCATGACCCGCGATGTGGGCCATTCGGCGCGCTATATTGGCGCGGCGGTACATCATGAGGCGGCACAGCATGAGGCGGGCGCGCCCTACGAGTACCTGCCGTTCCTCCTCTTCCCCTGGGCACCGGCTGAACGCGAGCTGACCCTCGCGGCGTTCGAATGCGTCCTGACGGAGCTGCACGCCGACCGAGAGCGCCCCTCCGTTACCGAGCTGTCGGTGTTGCCGCAGGTGCAGGCGCTGCCGGAGGTGTTGCATCCGCTGGAGCAGACCGTTGAGCGCATGGTGGAATTCGCGGACGCTATCGCCACCATGGACGCAGTTGTGGTCTCCGGCGGCGGCAACCTCAACTCCCGCTACGGTTGGCTGCTCTACGAACGCGCCGCCGCGGTGCGTGCCGCCGAGCATGCGGGCGTGCCCGTGTATGTGACCGGTCAGTCCCTGGGCCCGGTGCTCAACCCCGAGGACGCGCAGGTTCTGGAGCGCATGTTGCGCACCGCCCGTTCGGTGACGGTGCGCGAACATTCTTCCCTCGCCTGGTGCCGTGAGCGGGGTATTGACGCGCGCCTGAGCGTGGACGATGCCACCGACTACCTGCCGGCTTCCCCCGCGCGTACCCTGCACTATGCGGAAGGCGTTTCCGCAGGTCAGGCACTGGATGAGCTGCCCGAACGCTACGTGTGCGTGACCGTCAACGAGTGCACCGAACAGCAGGCGCAGCAGATCGCATGCCTGCTCGATAGCATGTGGCGCGAGCACGGCTACGCCCCCGTGTTCCTGAGCCACTACGGTGACCCGCAGGACCCGACCAACGGCGATATTCAGGCGCACCAGCGCATCGCCGAGCAGCTCAGTCCCTCCACCCCGGCGACCCTGCTACCGATTCTGCACGCCGACCAGAGCGTCACCGTGCACCGTGGCGCGGCGTTCACGCTGACCAGCCGCTACCACCCGGCGGTGTTCTCTGCCGCGGCGGGTATTCCCGTGCTCGCCCTCGTGCCGGACGCCTTCACGCAGATGCGCGTGGGCGGTGCCCTGCGTCAGTACGGGCTGGGCGAGTTCACCCTGCCGCTGGGCATGCTCGCCGGTGGCGTTCCCGAGCTGATGGTTGCCGCCGCCCTGCGGCACGCGGCAGTGGCATCGGATGCACGCCGCACCGAGCTGCTGGAGGCTCTGCGAGCCGAGCGTGCCTACCTGCTCGCACAGATTCTTGGCTCTGGGAAATGTACGGCCCCCGCGCCCTTCCCCGCCGTGGAGCAAACCCCGGCTCTCCCCGAGCCGCTGGGTGCGACCGTCCGCGCCGCCCGCGATCTTTTTACCGAAACCTCCCTCACCGCGGGTTTCGAGTGGGCAATGTCTGACCGGGCGCACTCCTGGGATGCCGAGCACCGTCGGCAGCTCGAACGTGCCCGCGCAATCGGCGGCGGGTACAGCGCGCACGGTATTCACGGGGCACACGGTGCAGAACAGATGCGCCCCGTCACCGTTGATGCTGATTCTGAATCACCCGCCGAGACGCACCCCGCCCGGCAGGGTCTGCTGGCGAAGGTAGCGCGGCGCCTCCGCGGCTAGATTCGCGGCTGAGCCCTTGAGCTAAAGTTTCCGCGCGAAAAACCACCCAAGCCAGGGTGCTATGCGGGGTCCGGGGCGCGGGGTCTCTCACACTTCAACCCAACACTCCCCTACCCCCTTGTACACGGCACACGCGCCGGTATGATGGTTCCCATGGCACGATTCGCAGAGATTCTACGCACTACTGAACAGAACACCCGGCAGTTCATTCATGAGGGTATTCACCGAGTCCGAGCAGACTTCTTTCAGTCTGTGCAGATTGTTGCGGCGTCTATGGGCGCTTGGCTTTTCGCTGAGCACATCCTGGGCCACCAGGAACCCATTTTCGCGCCGGTTGCCGCCCTCGTATCCCTCGGCTATGTAAGCGGTGCTAAGCATTCCCGCCGAATCCTTGAGGTCTCCTTCGGCGTGACCCTCGGCATTCTCATTGGCGACCTTCTGCTGATTCTGCTCGGTCACGGCACCTGGCAGGCGGCAGTGGTGCTTTTCTTGACCGTGATTATTGCCCGATTTATTGATAAGGGCATTATTTTTACGATTCAGCTCAGCTTCCAGGCCTGTTTCACGTTGCTGCTGCCCGTACCTGACGATGCGTTCACCCGCAGTTTCGACGGTATCGTTGGTGGCGCCTTTGCGTTCCTCGCCATGTACCTGATGCCGCGCGACCCGCGTAAGAACCCGCGTGCCCGCGCGCAGGCTCTCATGGATGCGTTCGCGAAGGTTTTCCAGCTCTCCTCCGAGGCAATCCGCTACTACGACTACAACAAGGCGTACCAGAGTCTGCTTGATGCACGCGCCCTGCAACCGCTGTATGATGCGTGCCGAGGCGACCTAATCACCGCGCAGGGTATGAATGAGCTGTCCTGGAATAGCCGCAAGAGCAAGGGCGAGCTGGCGCGCATGGCAAAGACCCTCGCCGCGGTGGATTTGGCGATCCGTAACGACCGTGTGCTCAACCGCCGCATGGCGTCCACAATTCACCACGTGCAGCTACGCACTGCCGCGCAGCTCTCGCTCAGTGACGCGCTGACCGAGCTGTCGGTGGCGGCACAGAGCCTCGGCTTGGGCATGTCTGCCCCGACGGAGGGCGAACGCGAGCACTACATGATGGAGGCACGCGAGCGCATGATTAAGCTTGCTGGCACCCTCGAGCCGCGCACGATGGGTGTGGCGACCTTTGAGGGCGAGTCGCTCGTGCTGATGCTCCGCCTGATTGTGGTGGACTTTATGGAGGCAACCGGTATGTCCCACAAGGACGCCGTGGCGGTTCTGGTGCCCCTGGGTGAGGCGGTCACCAAACACGCACCGCGTACCTCGGCAATCCCGATTGTTGACGCTGACATGGATGACTCCATGGTGGTTGATGACGTGACCGATAGCGCGGTGAACACCCACCGCACAAACAAGCTCAACACCCGCTCAATCAACATCATGTTGCACGAGAACGAGGAGGAGAGCCGCTCCTCCTAGCGGGGTCAGTGGCAACCGTCAAGACACAGCGGAGGGGGCTCCCGGCCGGCATTCACGCCAGCCACGGCGTCCCCCGGGCCGCCTTCCACCCCAGCCGGGAGCCCCCTCCTCCGCTATCTCTATGCTGTTGATGCGCGGGCGGCTACTTCTGCGGGAAGAGCAGCGCGAGCGCCTCGCCCAGGGTGGTTACCTCACGCACGGTCACGCCCTCGGGCACGTCCCCCACACCGGTCGGGGAGGCGGGCACCAGCACGTGCGTGAAGCCCAGACGGCCCACCTCCGCGATGCGCTGGCGGATGCCCGGCACGGCGCGCACTTCACCCGCCAGGCCCACCTCGCCGAAGACCGCGAGTTTGCGCGGTAGCGGCTTATTCTGCGCCGCCGAGGCAAGCGCCATGACGCACGCCAGGTCTGCGGCGGGCTCGGCAATTTTTGCGCCGCCCACTGTAGAGACGTAGCAGTCGAGCTTGCCCACGTTCAGCCCGGCGCGGCGCTGCAGCACCGCCAACAGCATCTGGATACGCGCTGAATCCAGGCCCGAAACGGTACGGCGAGGGGCGGGCGCCACCGCCTGATCCAGTAGCGCCTGTACCTCCGCGAGCAGGGGTCGGCGGCCCTCCATCGTGACGGTCACGCAGGTGCCCGCCACCGGGTGCGGGGTGCTGGAGACGAACATGCCGGAGGGGTCCAGCACGGGCGCGATGCCGTCCTCGTGCATGTCGAAGCAGCCCACCTCGTCGGTGGGTCCGAAGCGGTTCTTAATCGCGCGCAGCATGCGGATATTCGAGTGCTTATCACCCTCGAACTGACAGACCACGTCCACCAGGTGCTCGAGCAGGCGCGGGCCCGCGATGGTGCCTTCCTTAGTCACGTGGCCCACGAGCAGGGTGCACATATTGCGTTCCTTCGCGGCGGCAATCACGGAGGCGGCAACCTCACGCACCTGGGTCACGCCGCCGGCGCTACCCTCAACTTCCGCGGAGGCGAGGGTCTGCACGGAGTCAATGACCAGCAGGGAGGGGTTGACCTGCTCAATATGCGCTAGGGCGGTGCCGAGGTCGGTTTCGCTGGTCAGGTAGAGGGTGTCCGCGATGGCGCGGATGCGGTCGGCGCGGAGCTTGACCTGCGCGGCGGATTCCTCGCCGGTGATGTACAGGACCGGGCGCGGCGGCTGGGTGTTCTGCACCGGGGTATTCTGCGCCCCCTGCTGCCCCGCACTCCCGGCGGTGCCGCGCGCGAAGGTGGCGGCAACATCCAGCAGCAGGGTGGATTTACCCACGCCGGGTTCGCCCGCCATGAGGATGACCGCGCCGGGTACGAGTCCGCCGCCGAGCACGCGGTCAAATTCGGGGTTTCCGGTGCTCATGTAGGCGGCTACGCGCGAGTCGACCTCTGCGATGGGCTGGGCGGGTTTCTGCACGCTGGATGCGGCGCGGGTGCGCGCGCGGGTGCCCCCGGCGGCTTCTTCGACGGTGCCCCAGGTTTGGCATTCGCCGCAGCGGCCTACCCATTTGGCGGTGGTCCAGCCGCATTCGGTGCAGCGGTAGGCGGGTGCGGTTTTGGTGTTTTTCGTGCGCGCGGTCATGGGTCTATTTTAGGGTCTGGGGCGATATGGTGCGCGGTGTTTGGTCACGGCGAAATGGGGTACCGCAGAACGCATTTTTACCCTTAAATGCAGGTAGTTTCACCTCGTGCACTCCTGTATAAATATCGAGAATATCCGTTCGCTTTTGAGGCACTTTAGCCCGCCGTTCCGCCCCTGACCTGGCTCAATAACTACCTTTACGGGTACAATGTTTTTTGTGCAGATGAATTATAGTGACCTATTGCTGAAAACTATCGCCCGAATCGCCCCCGGCACCGAGCTCCGCGAGGGCCTGGAACGCATCATGCGTGGCCGTACGGGCGCACTCATCGTACTCGGATCCGACCGCACCGTATCCTCCCTGTCGTCGGGCGGTTTCAATATCGACACTGAGTTCTCGGCAACCCGCCTGCGCGAGCTGGCGAAGATGGATGGCGCTATCATCTGCGACCGCGACGCCACCCGCCTACTGCACGCCGGTGTGCAGCTCATGCCGGACGCCTCCATTGACACGAACGAGTCCGGCACCCGCCACCGCACCGCCGAGCGCACCGCCATTCAGACCGGTTTCCCGGTGATTTCGGTGAGTGCCTCGATGTCCGTGATTTCGGTGTACGTTGACGGCACCCGCTACATGGTTGAGGACAGCCAGTATCTGATGGCTCGCGCAAACCAGGCGATTCAGACCCTTGAAAGCTATAAGAAGCGTCTGCGTTCGGTGCTCTCCAGCCTGTCTGCCCTGGAGATTGAGTCGAACGTTTCCCTAGCGGATGTGGCAATGACCCTTCAGCGTATGGAGATGGTGAACCGCATTATCCGCGAGGTCAGCCACTACGTGCTGGAGCTCGGCGTGCACGGCCGCCTCATTGCCCTGCAGCTGGAGGAGCTGCGCGCCCCCGAGATGACCGCTAGCGACCTGATTCTGCGCGACTACCTGCCCGAGGTGAACGACGAGCTGATTACCGCCGGCGTTGAGGCGCTCCAGAACCTGGATGATATGGACATCGTGGATCTGCGCGCGATTGCCCGCGCTGTTGGGTTTGGTGAGAACCCCGACCTGGAGCTTCCCCTGCAACCGCGCGGCTTCCGCCTGCTCGCCGGTATTCCGAGCATTCCGAACGCTATTTCTGAGCGTCTGGTGGAGCGCTTCGGCAGCCTGCAGGCTCTCATGGCGGCATCCCTTGAGGACCTGCGTGCCGTGGACGGTGTGGGTGAGGCTCGCGCCCGCACGGTGCGTGAGCAGCTCTCCCGCATGGCCGAGAGCAGCCTAGAAAAATACATCTAGAAGTACATCTACTCGGCGGCCTTTTCCTGCCCCACAAGAACCTTTTGCATTATGATGTAGTGACAGTGGAGGTTACCCTTCACACCTTGACACCCCAAGGAGGTCACAATGTCATACTCACGAGCTAAGTATCCGTCGGCTAAGCGCCCCGTCCCGTTCTTCGTGTGGGCGTCCCCCATTCTGTTCCTGATTTACCTGCCGCTACTGTGGTTCAAGGTCATCCCCAATTCCTTTGAGGTGACCGACCTGTCCACCCTGCTTTTGGCGGCACTACAGTGGACCGCATTCGGTAGCCTGCTCGGGTACCTGGGCGAGCGCCGCTTCGCCAAGCCTCGCGCCTCCAAATAGCGCCACGCAATAGACCTATACAAAAAGCCCCCGTGCCGGAGAATATCTGAACTGCCTCCCGTTTCTTGGACAACAAAACTAAAGTCCAAGAAACAGGAGGCTTTTCATGTCCGTGCATCTGGGAATGAGACATGATCGTCTGCTTCGGAAACAGGCAGCACAGATGTTTGAGAAGGGATTCGGCTATGGTGTAACCGCCAAAAGCCTTGGTATATCTGCCGCGACTGTGAGAGAGTGGCAGAAGATGTACCACGTCATCGGGAAGGGCCGGCTTCTTGCCATGGGAGTAAAACACACCAGATACGACTATGAGACCAAGGTCGCCGCAGCGGCGGCCGTGGTTGATGGTGGGATGAGTAAGCCTGAAGCGATGGTGCGTTTCGGTATTGCAAGTGCGACACCGTTGAAGCAGTGGTGCAGGCTGTACCGCGAGGGCGGCGCGCAGGCGCTTAAGCCTAAGCCTAAGGGCAGGCCGAAGGGGTCGGTGCGGGCGGTGCCGCCAACGCGTGAGGAGGAACTTGCCGAGCGTGTGCGCAAGCTTGAGGCGCAGGTGGCGTACCTAAAAAAATCGATTGCCCTGAAGGCGCAGAAGCGCTCCCAAACCGGGACAAAGCCCTAGTGGTCGCTGAGCTTTCAGGGCATGGACACTCGGTGCGTGATCTCCTCGAAGCTGCTGGCCTTGCCAGGTCGAGCTACTACTACGCACTGGCTCACCCCCAGCGGCCAACTAGAGTGCAGCTACGTGCCAAGGTTGCCCAGATCTTTTCGCGAACCCCCAACGGGTGTGGTCACAGGCAGGTAGCTATGTGCTTGCGTGCTGAGGAAGGGGTGCGCATTGCCGATAAGACGGTTTTGAAGATGATGCGTCAGATGGGGTTGCGTTGCGGTATACGCCGTGAGAGGGCCTATCACAGGTATAACTCCTACAAGGGGGACGTGGGGCAAAGTTTTGAGAACATCATCGGTCGCGATTTCAAGGCGACTGGTCCCTGGCAGAAGTTGGGTACCGATGTTACCGAGTTTAAGCTTTCCTTTGGTAAGGCCTATCTCGCTCCGGTCTACGACTTTGCCAGCAAGGAGATTGTTGCCCACTCCATCTCGATGTGCCCTAATCTTGCCCAGCAGCAAGAGATGCTTCAGATACTCATGGGGGCCAAACCCGAGGGAGCTAAGCCGATTTTGCACTCGGACATGGGATGGCAGTATCAGCACGAGACCTACATCAGAACGCTCGCTGAGAACGGTTTTATCCAGAGCATGTCACGCAAAGGCAACTGCATCGACAATGGCGCTACTGAGCAAGTTTTCGGACACCTGAAGGACGAGTTTTTTCGTGGGCAGGACTGGCAGACCTTTGAGAGTTTCAAAGCTGACCTTGACGCCTATATTACGCATTGGAATACGGTAAGGCGTCAGGTAAAGCTTAAGGGCCTGACCCCGGTAGAGTACCGGGTTCAGGCCCTGCAGGAAGCTGCATAGCGGCTACTATTTATAGCGTCCAAGTTTCGGGGCGCAGTTCAATCCAGCACGGGGGCTTTTGCGTGCCCATTCACGGGCGAAAACTATAGAAGTGAACTACTGAATCACAAAGTTCACCTGAGCCGAAGTCACACCATTCACCGTGGCAGTCGCCCAGTAAGATCCCTTCTGAGCGGTCGAAGCGGAGGAGCAACCCAGGACGTTGATCTTACGGTCCCACGCCAGGTCGGTTGCGCCCTCGGCACCTGCGGCTACCTCAGACTTCTGAACGGCGGTCGCCGCGCACAGGCTACGGGTGTACACCTGAGCTGCACCGGAAGTAATGTTCAGGTCCACGCCGGTGTTTGCACCCTCGCCGCCCACAGCGCAGGGGGTCTTCGAGGAGTTCGTGTAGGTCACGTGGAAGGACACCTGTTCACCTGCTGCGAAGGTACGCTTCGCGGGGGTGATGGTCACCTTCAGGTCGTTCGCGGTGCACGCCGCAACAGCAGCCGCAGTGGTCACGCTCGGAGTCGGCGCGGGCGTGGTCGGGGTTGCTACGGGGGTAGCGGTGGTCGCGCTTGCAGTGGGTGCTGCAGATGCAGTCACCGAAGGGGTTACCGAAGCGCTAGCCGAGGCAGTTGCGGTAGCCGAGGCAGTCGCACTAGCGGACGGGGTTGCCGAAGCAGTTTCGGAGGGGCGAGCACTGAAGCTCTGGAAGGGCGCGCCGGAAGCCGTCGCGGTGGAGGCTACAGTGGCGTCCTTCTTGCCGTTAATCATGCCGACCATGGAGGTCACGCCGGCAACCAGCAGCAGAATAATAGCGAGCAGAGCAATAACCGCCACGATGCGACGGCGGCGGTAGACTTCGGGAGGCAGAACGGGACCATTTTCAGACATACCCTTAAGGATACCGGGTTTAACCCTGAGATTCACAGTGAACTCTGTTCATGCAGTTTTGGGAATATATGCCTCGTGGCGTAGGCTTTTCGGATGACCACAGAAGCATCCACCCCTACTCAGCACCTCCCCGAAGGAACCAATGTTGAAGCGCTTCACCAACGCATTAACCAGTGGTTCCTCGACCAGGCACGCGATTTGCCGTGGCGCCGTGACGAGTGCACTCCCTGGGGTGTGATGGTCAGCGAGTTCATGCTACAGCAGACCCCCGTCAAGCGCGTGCTGCCCGTGTGGGAGGAGTGGATGCGCCGCTGGCCCACCCCCGCCGACCTTGCCGCCGAGCCCGCTTCGGAGGCGGTGCGCGCCTGGGGCCGCCTGGGTTACCCGCGCCGCGCGCAGCGTCTGCACGGTGCCGCTGTAGCGATTGTGGAGCAGCACGGCGGTGAGGTTCCCGCCGAGTATGATGCGCTGCTGGCTCTGCCGGGCGTGGGTTCCTACACTGCGGCGGCGATTAGCGTGTTTGCGTTTGGTCTGCGCGCCACGGTGATTGATACGAATATCCGCCGCGTGCACGCGCGCGCTGTATCCGGCAAGGCTCTGCCCTCCCGCTCGTTGACGGCGGCTGAGACTCGCCTGGCGGAGGGGCGCCTGGCGATTCACC
>OAVW01000144.1_pt1 | contig 24396 bp, 18 predicted proteins | sample 1495321 | NCBI WGS metagenome assembly OAVW01 (sample SAMEA2580108, study PRJEB22360) | human gut metagenome | biome: human gut; feature: human-associated habitat; material: faeces | place: Denmark | collected 2008/2010 | reverse complement strand
CCGCCCGGGAAGCCGCGCAGTCGGTAGCAGGTACCGAGCAGGTATCTGCTGAAGAGTCGCCCGTGCTCAGCCAGGCTGCACCGATAGCTACGGTCCCGAAGCCTGCCGCGCCTACCCCGAGCGCTCCCGCCGCAGAGCCGGTCGCCGCAGCACCTCGTGGCGTTACCGCCGAGGACCGCGAACGCAACTACCGACTGCGCCCAAGCCTGCGTGCCCGCCTCGAACGCGAAAACATCAGCGAAGAGCTCGTGCGCACCATCCTGCGCGAAGGCGAAGCAGAACGCATCAACGACTGGACCATTCGCTTCACCCACGACGACTACCGGGTTGACGTGAACACCGCCTCCGCAGAAGTCATTACCGTCATCGACGAATACGACGCCGACTACAACGAGGCGGCACAGGCGTCCCTGGCTCAGGGCGAATACACCTCGCTCAACGCCCTGGAACTCGAATTCAGCGAGCGCGCTCGCACCTTCCTGAAGAAGAACCCGCCGTTCGTTTTCGATCTGATGCTTCAGGCGCTGAGCAGCCCCGAGAGCGTGCGTATGGCTGAAGGCTGGACGCGTATCTACGCGGCGCAGGGCCTGGAAATTGCGGTTTCGCCCGATGAGCGGACCGTTCTGGCCCTGGCGAAGACAGCGGACTTCCACAACCTGCACGCAGAAACCCTGCGCAAGGTGCAGCTGGAAGAGCTCAGCAACACCCTGGCAAAGCAGGCAGAAGATAAAGCAGCTCGGGCAGAAAACACCACCGAGGAGGAAAAATAATGTCCGCTAAGCAGATCACCGTTCCTCTTGAGGTGTACGTTCGCCTGCAGGAGCTTGCTTCCCTCGCCACCTATAGCTACCGGGACAATCAGGGCTCCGAAGAGAACAGTGCAAACAATAAGCCGTGGGATTTGCTCTCCAAGGACGGCGCGTCCCTACTCGATGAGAACGGCGCGCTCAAGCCCGAAGCGGCAGAGCTCTACTTCACCCTGTTGCCGCTCATCGCCCAGGAATTCGTAGAGCAACAGCAGGCACTCGTGGACGCTTACCGTCAGGCGCCCAAGCCTGCCGCCGCACGCGCCAAGATTCGCCCCTCCAACCAGCGCCTCATTCCGCTGACCGAGGTGCCGCTGGAGAACCAGCGTATTGCCGCGCGCATCGAGAAGGAATTCTACGGCGAGGTGCCGCCGCGCCGCCGTATCTACGGCGTGCTCCCGGGCGTCATGGATTACATGATGCGCCACGGACTCACCTACGAGCTGCTGCTGGACATCATCGAATCCCCTGTCAGCACGGTGGTTCAAGAAAGCGCGCAGGAGAACCGTTACGGCCGCGAAGTCACCCTCTACACGCATGAAGAGGAAGGCTACCAGGTGGTGCTCAACCCCCTGACCGCTGAAGTGCTTGCGCTGCGCCCGCTGCAGGCTCTGGCGGGAGGCTACCAGCTCTCCCCCGATGCTCAGGCACAGCTGAAGGCGCTCGGTCTGACCGGCGAGTACATTGCCCGCATCCTGGATGAGGCCGAGGACCGCCGTCCGATTCCCGGCAGTAGCCGCACCGTGTACTCGCTCAACGGCTACCAGGTGGAGTTCTCGCACTCCGACCAGCAGGTGATTCGTATCAGTCGCGGCACTGCGCCCAGCCGCAACCCCTTCGAGTCGCAGCCGAGGATGAGCGGCACAAAGAGGCAGCGCGGCCGCAAGATCCCGCACGATGTGGATGCGTTCGTGCAGCTGTTGCAAGAGCACGGCTTCACCATCACCATGGGCGGTAAGCACTACGATATTCGCCACGAGAAGCTGGCTCCGGGTCAGAAGGCGGTCACCTCGGTGACTCCGTCGGATTCGCAGCGTTGGCACCTGAACTCGGCACGTCAGATCCGCAATACCTTCGGTATCGACCTGCGCTACGCCGATCCGCGCGATAGCGTACGCGGTATTGTGCGCGGTCCCGGAGGAAGGGTCCAGAATTCCGATAACCACAGCACAGAAAAGCAGGACACCGAGAAGACTGCGGAGAAGGAATCAAAGTAGGTCTTCGTCACCGTTAAAGCGCCCCTGCGTGCCGGTTCTTTATACTGCCCCCAGCATGTCTTTGCATCTGGGGGCAGTATTCGTTGGCGCTGATATCCCGCATTGTCAGGGCAATACGCGGTAGACTGGGGGCAATACAGACATGCTATTCAGCATAAAAATTAATTATGCGTTCCCGTGATATGCGTGACGGTAGGGTTGGGGATGCACCACAAAGTACGGTGAATAACAGCCCCTACCTCTACAATAGAAACGCATCACTACAGAAGAAGGAGAACGCATGGGCGTAACGATTAAGGTCACTGACGAAGCAGGCGTAAACTACGACATTCAGTGGGAAGACCACCACACCCTCCTGGAAACCCTCCAGGCTAACGGTGTGCCGGTCCTCGCAACCTGCGGCGGTAACGCATCCTGCGCTACCTGCCACGGCTTCATCGACCCCGAGCACTTCGAAGCTTCCGGTGAGCGCACCGAAGCTGAGCAGGACCTGCTCGACATGGTCGATGACGTCGCCAACGAGTACTCCCGCCTGTGTTGCCAGGTCGAGTACGCCCCCGGTATGGACGGAGCAGAAATCCAAATGCAGGCGGCGATGTAATCATGTTTAAATCGGCTCAGGTACTCGCATCAACCACCCTCCTCTGCGGCGTGCTAGCGCTCAGCGGATGCGGCGCGTCCCAGGCCGGTCAGGAAGCTGAAGGCACCTCGGCGCAGCCGAGTGCTTCGGCTTCGGTCAAGCCCGGCACGATTCGAGTAGCCTCCGACGGGGCTACCTCTTCGGTGACCCCGGGCTCTATTACCGTGGTGAACTCTCCCGAGGCGGAGAACCACGGCTCTTCCTCTGATCACTCCGAGTCTTCTTCCCACACCGAGACTCACGAGTCGAAGCAGAACTCTGACTCTCATTCTTCTGGGTCCTCCCACGAGGGTTCCGAGCAGAACAAGTCAGACGACTCTGCAGACTCTCAGCAGGATTCCCAGAGGAGCTCAAACTCGTCTTCGCAATCGGGTTCTAACTCTTCGGGTGACTCGTCGAACTCCTCTGGTTCCTCGAACTCGTCGAATTCTTCCAACTCCTCGAATTCCTCGAGCTCTTCAGAGAAGTCCTCTAACTCCTCCAACAACACTGCTGAAGGCCCCGGCCAGTGCGATCTGGACGACCTGAACATTTCGGTGTCCATTGGAGAAGGCTCCCCCGGCGCCCGAAACTACACCCTGTACTTCCAGAACTCCTCGAATTCTTCTTGCACCCTGCGCGGTTACCCGCGTGTGGTGCATGCTGGTCCTTCGGGAACCTGGGTCGGCCGTGAGGCATCCGCCTCTGCTGAGTACATGAACTCTGCGGGCGTGACCCTCAACCCCGGCGACAGCACCACCGCGGTGTTGCGTTCGGTGTACCCGGCACGCTTCGGTGACGCATGTGGTAGCCGCCCGGTTCAGGGCTTCCTGGTGGGTCTTCCCTCCGGTTCCGGTGGCGTGATTGTTCCGCTGGATACGACCGCGTGTTCCTCGTCTGTTCCGCAGCTGTCGGTGGGTCAGTTTGGTGCCCGCTAACGCGGCATTTCAGGGTTAAGAAACCGGCGCGTATAACGCACATATAGTTCAAGGGCGGTTCCCCGTGATGGGGAACCGCCCTTGAGCTGTCTATAAGTCTGAATCTAGGGTTTAGCTTTAGTCATACCATAGCTGCGCGCTCTTAGAGGGAGCGAGTAACCTCATCGTGGCTGAAGCGTGCACCGCGCGGGTATGCGGGAGCCTCGCCGTGGCCGAGGTTGACGATCAGGAAGGGGATCTCTGCGTTGTCCGCGAAGAATTCCTTCTTGATGCCGGCGAAGTCTGCGCCGGTCATGGGGCCAGCGTCCAGGCCGAGGGCACGAATCGCGGTGATGAAGTAACCTGCCTGCAGGTGAGCGCTCAGCTCAGCGGCGGGGGTAGCAAGCTCCTCGGTGGTGTAGAAGCCCTTGATGAAGCCGGCAGCGTTGGGGTTGAAGGTGTCAGCGTGCTCTACCCAGTTTGCGTCTGCGGAGAGGATTGCGGTCACCGGTGCCGCCTGGGTCTTTGCCTTGTTGCCGTCTGCCAGGTGTGCGACGAGGCGCTCGCGTGCCTCGGGGCTCTTGACCCAGGTGATGCGCAGGGGCTGGCTGTTGAAGGCGGTGGGGCCGTAGTAGGTCAGTTCCTGGATGCGGCGCAGCTGCTCGTCGGTGACGGGTTCCTCGGTGAAGGAGGAGACGGTGCGCGGCTCGTGGAAGAGGCTGATGAGCTGTTCTTCGGTCAGGCGGGTCATGGTGGTGCTCCTTTGTGTTGTTCTCTCAGTCGATTACTTTACGGGTAAAACATTACATACTCTGTAGAGACACTGTCAAGCACATCTTCCTCCCCCAACCCCCAACAATTCAAGAGGCGCACACCATAAACCCCGCCATAATAGATACATGACCGACGCACTCTCCCACTTCTCCGCCCCCGTACGCGACTGGTTCCGCGCCACCTTCAGCGCACCCACCGCCGCCCAAGAAGGCGCCTGGGAGAGCATCCGCAACGGCAACAACACCCTCATCATCGCCCCCACCGGCTCCGGCAAAACCCTCGCCGCCTTCCTCTGGGCACTCGACGCCCTGCACCGCGAACACGAAGCCGGAACCGCAGGCGGCACGCGCATCCTCTACATCTCACCCCTCAAAGCACTCGGCGCCGACGTCGAACGCAACCTACGCGCACCACTGACTGGAATCACGCGCCTGAGCGGAAACGACACGGGCGAACCGAGCATCAGCGTGGGCGTGCGCAGCGGCGACACTCCCGCCCGTGAACGCCGCCAACTCATCAGCAACCCGCCCGACATTCTCATCACCACCCCCGAATCCCTCTACCTCATGCTCACCAGCGCCGCCCGCAACACCCTCGCGGGCGTCACCACCGTGATCGTGGACGAGATTCACAACCTCGCCGCTACCAAACGCGGCGCACACCTGGCGGTCTCCCTCGAACGCCTCGACGCACTCCTCGAAAAGCCCGCACAGCGCATTGGGCTCTCCGCAACCGTCGAAAATCCGGAGGCGGTCGCCCGCTTCCTCGGCGGCATTCAGCCGGTGACCATCATGAACCGTCCGGTCGCCAAAGAATGGGACCTGCGCCTAAGCGTGCCCGTACCCGACATGGCGGCACTCGGAGGCGCCAACGACTACGGGCAAGGACTCTACGCGCCCTCAGAATATGCACCCTCGGAGGTGCCAGGCGGCGGGACTGCACACTCCGCTTCTGCCAGCTCGCCGCAGGGTGCGGCACAGCCTATCTCTAGTACCGTAGACATCCCGGCAAGCGCACCCTACACACTGGAAGATGCCATTGGCGTGTTCCCCGGGCAGGAAGCCGACCAAGCGTACCCGACTCAGGCTGACGGTAACACCGCGCCTAAAAATACGCTCACCATCCCGGAAGAATCACTCCGTGAAACTGCCGATAGCGAGCGCCCCGAGACCTCCATCTGGCCGCGTGTGCAGGAGCGCATCGTCGACCATATTGAGAACAACCGTTCTACGATTGTTTTCGTTAACTCGCGTGGACTAGCAGAAAAGCTCACCGCGGCACTCAACGATATTCACCTGCGCCGCTTCCTCACAAAGCAGGGAATCGACCCCGAAGACTACGCGGCAGGCATCTGCGACATCGCCGAGGTGCCGCCGCTCGCCCGCGCGCACCACGGCTCCGTGTCCAAGGAACAGCGCACCCTCATCGAGGAGGCACTCAAGGGCGGAACCCTGCGCTGCGTGGTCGCCACCAGCTCCCTGGAGTTGGGCATCGACATGGGTCACGTGGACCTCGTCATCCAGGTGGCGGCCCCTCCATCGGTCGCCTCCGCACTGCAGCGCGTGGGTCGCGCCGGACACCGCGTGGGCGAAATTTCGCGCGGATTCTTCTACCCCAAGCACCGCGGCGACCTGCTCGGCGCAACCGTCACCCTCGCCGGCATGCGCAGCGGAACCCTCGAGCCGCTTGCCATCCCCACCAACCCCCTGGACATACTCGCGCAGCAGACCGTCGCCGCCTGCGCGTTGGGCCCCATCAGCGTGGACTCCTGGTACGAGGCGCTACGCCGCAGTGCACCCTACGCCGAGCTGCCGCGCGCGCTCTTCGACTCCGTACTCGAAATGCTCGCCGGACGCTACCCCTCCGACGAGTTCGCAGAACTGCGCCCGCGCATCATCTGGGATCGCACCCCCACCGAGGAAGCCCCCTCCGGCAGTATTGAGGGCCGCCCGGGTGCGCAGCGCCTCGCCGTCACCAGCGGCGGCACGATTCCCGACCGCGGGCTCTTCCCCGTCTACCTGGTCAGCGGCGATGAGGAGCGCGGCCCCAAGCGTGTGGGCGAGCTTGACGAGGAAATGGTGTACGAATCCCGCGCCGGCGAGGTCATCACCCTCGGCGCGAGCAGTTGGCGCATCGAAGAAATTACGCACGACGCGGTGCGGGTCTCCCCCGCGCCCGGTCAGCCCGCGCGCCTGCCCTTCTGGCACGGCGACCGCATGGGCCGCCCCTACGCCCTGGGCGTGCAGACGGGTGCGTTCACGCGCGCCCTCTCCAGCCTGGACGCCACCGATAGCGCCGCCGCCCGCCAGCAACTCGAACAGCTCGGACTGGACACCTGGGCGGTCGATAACCTGCTCGCCTACCTGCGTGAGCAGCGCGAATCCACCGGGGCGGTCCCCTCCGACACCCGCATGATTGTGGAGCGGCACCGCGACGAACTGGGCGATTGGCGCGTGGTCCTGCACTCGCCGCTCGGCTACGGGGTGCACGCGCCCTGGGCGCTGGCAGTGCGCGCCCGCATTGAAGAGCGGTACGGGGTGGACGCCTCCGTCATGGCGAGTGATGACGGCTTGATTCTGCGCCTGCCCGCTATGGAGGATGTGCCGCCCGGCGCTGACCTGTTCCTCTTTGACCCGGACGAGCTGGAGGCGATTGTCACCGAACGCGTGGGCGATTCGGCGCTTTTTGCGTCTCGGTTCCGTGAGAATGCGGCGCGTGCCCTGCTGTTGCCGCGCCGTGATCCGGGTAAGCGCACCCCGCTGTGGCAGCAGCGTCAGCGTGCGGCGCAGCTGCTGGATGTGGCGCGTAAGTACCCTGATTTTCCGGTGCTTTTGGAGACGGCACGCGAGTGTCTGCAGGATGTGTACGATGTTCCGGCGCTGGTTCAGGTGCACCGTTCGTTGCAGTCTCGGGCGGTGTCCATGCTGGAGGTTGAGACGAACGACCCTTCGCCTTTTGCGCGCACCCTGCTCTTTGAGTACGTTGCCGAGCACCTCTACGACGGCGATGCGCCCGCCGCCGAACGTCGCGCCGCCGCGCTGTCGCTGGACCCGGCACTGCTGGCTGAGTTGCTGGGTTCGAGCGGTCTGCGCGACCTGCTGGATCCGGCGGTTCTGGTGCAGACTCAGCAGCGTCTGCAGCGCACGGGTGAGCGTTACCGCGCCTGCGGTGTGGAGGGTGTGGCGGATCTTTTGCGCCAGCTGGGCCCGTTGAGCGCGCGGGAGTTGAGTCTGCGCTTGCGTGCCGACAACCCGCGGACTGAATCTGCGGCACACGGTTCTCAGGATTTCGGCGAGTCCGAGGACTCTGAAAACTACGGCGAAGAGTCCGGCGAGGAGTACGGCGCGCACGCCAGCACGAATCAGGCGCGTGAGCTGGCGGAAGAGCTGGCGCGCTCGCGCCGCGCGTTCTCGTTCATGGGAGCTGCCGACATGGGAGCTGCAGACGGTTCCGCCGAGCCGCAGCTGTACTATGCGGTGGTTGAGGATGCCGCACGCCTGCGCGATGGGCTGGGCATTATGCCCGCCGCGGCGCTTCCTGTTGCCTTGTTGGAGCCGGTCGCGGAGCCTTTAGAGGATCTGGTCTCTCGCTATGCGCGCACCCATATTCCCTTCACGGCGCAGCAGGCGGCGGAGCATTTTTCGCGCCTGACCCCGGTGGGTGTGGGCGTGCTGACTCCGGTGTTGCAGCGTCTTCAGCAGCAGCGCCGCCTGAGCTCCGGCGAGTTCCTGCCCGAGGTGCTGCGTACTTTGGGGTCTGCCGGTGTTGAGTGGGTGGATGCGCAGGTTTTGCGCACGATTCGTGCTCGCTCTCTGGCGGCATTGCGTGAGGAAATTGAGCCGGTATCGGCGCAGGTCTATGGTGTATTCCTACCCTCATGGCAGAACGTTCGTTCTTTATCCGTGCGGGTTGCACAGACCCTGCCGGAGGCGAGCGCCTACGGTGCCTTCATCCCTTCCCGCCGCGCCGCCACGGTGGTGGGCGAGAGGGTAGCGCCCCTCAGCACAGCGGCACCCAACCCGTTAGCTGAACACAGCGCAGAAAACGGCACCGACAATTCGGGTCAGGATTCCGCCTCCGCCACGGAGGATCTGCTCACCGTCATCGACCAGCTGGCGGGCGTGCGCGTACCGGCTTCCGCACTGGAGACGCTGATTCTTCCGGCACGCGTGCCCGGCTACCAGCCGCACATGCTGGACGAGCTTATGGCAAGCGGCAGGGTGTTCTTCACCGGCGCCGGGCAGCTCGGCGGCGGTAGCGCGCAGAAGTCTGACGGCTGGATTCGCCTGCATTTGAGCGAGAGTTCCTCGCTGACTCTGGGTGAGCTGACCATGGGCGAGGACTACCCGGAGCAGCTGTTGCGCGCGGAGAACCCCGAGCTTTGGGAGGCGTTGCAAGCTCCGGGCACGCTCGAGCACGCCATTTACGAGGCGCTGGCTCACGGCGGCCTGTTCGTGCCGGCGCTGCGTGAGCGAGTGGCGCAGCTGATGAGCGTGGCGGCATCAGCCGGTCAGGTGGTGACTTTCCCGGATGCGGCGGAGGTTTCGGCGGCGCTGTGGCGCTTGGTGTGGGCTGGTGCGGTGACGAACGATAGTTTCGCGCCGGTTCGGGCGATGCTTGCGGGCGTCCGCAGTGCGCATCCGACTCCGGCGGCCCCTGCGCGTCTGTCGCGGGTGGGTCGCCGCGGTGCGGGTCGTATTGCGGCGGCGCGCGCCTCCATGGGTAACGGCATGGCGGGCGGCTACGGCGCTGATAGTTATGGTTCCAGCGGCTACTCTGCACCTGCCGCCGGGCGCGGTCTGCGGTCTTTGCGCAACAGTTCCCTCCGCGGCGGGCTCCATGCCGTCGCTCCCGCCGTTGCCCCGCAGGACAGCGGCCGCTTCTCGCGCGTAGACACACTACTACAGGAGCCTGTGGAGGCGACGGTTACGGCGCTCGCACGCGCCGACCTGCTGCTGGACCGCTACGGTGTGCTGACTCGCGGGTGCCTGCAGGTGGAGGATTCTGCCGGTGGGTTCTCGCAGCTGTACCGGATCTATTCGGCGGCTGAGGATCGTGCGCTGGTGCGTCGCGGCTACTTTATTGAGGGTTTGGGTGCGGCGCAGTTCGCCGCCCCGGCGACGGTGGATCTACTGCGTTCTACCGCCGATAGCCTCAGTATTCCCGCAGGTCCGCAGGGTTTTGGTGCGAGCGCCTACACCCCGCAGCGTACCGATACGGAGCGGGTGTACGGCACGTTCACGGTGACCCTGTTGGCGGCGACGGACCCGGCGAACCCGTACGGTGCGGCGCTGAGCTGGCCCGCGATTCCCTCCTTTGCGCACGAGGGCGAGGGCACCGTGAAGCACCGCCCGGCACGCAAGGCTGGCGCCTGCGTGGTGCTGGTGGACGGCACACCGGTGCTGTACGTGGAGCGTGGCGCGAAGACCCTGCTGGCTTTCACCACCGACCCGGTACTTCTGGAGGCGGCGGCCCCCGCCCTGGCGCGCCTGGTGTCCGCCGGTGGTGCAGAGAAGATTTCGGTGGAGAAGGTCAACGACGTGGAGCTTTTGGGCACCCACACGGTGAGCGCATCCACATTGGGCGCATCCGGCGGCGAGGTTGTAGAGCATCCGGTGGAGGCGCTGCGTGCGGCGCTGCAGGCGCAGGGGTTCTACGCGACGGTTCGCGGACTGTCGCTGCGCCGTTCCATTTAGCCCTCTCCAGAAAGAGCCTCAAGCTCAACCTCAGATTAAATCAATTCCTTTAACCTCAACCTGAGCATCATAATGCCCCGCACCCTCACGGAAGGGGGTACGGGGCATTATGTTTCCCTACTCACGAACCGGGTGGTGTTCCCGGAGTCCACCACGTCGCAAGCGGCGTAGCGGAGGAATAACCGCCCGGATGTCCACGTCGCCTTTGCCGTGGAGCACATAACCAAACATCGGAGCGGGAAGTCCTACGTTGACCTGTCACCTCTTGAAGCGGCTAGTAGCCGCCGGTGAGGGTGTCCACGGCACCCAGGCACAGGTCGATAGCTTCTTCGAGCCCGAGCCCGCGGGAGCGAACGGTGCGCTGATCGCGGGGGTTGAGCTGCACGACGTGCAGGGCGAAGTAGTCGACGAGCTGCAACCAGCCTCCGAGGATGACGCGAGTGCGGTCATTAATCGGCATGCCGGTGCGTTCAAGCATCCATTCGAGGTAGTCGGTGGGGTTGTTCGGGAAGTCCTCCCCACCGGGAGTGGGGACACCGGCTACGACGAGGAAGTAGGTGCGCAGTGCATTGCGCAGGGCCTCCTCGGGGTTTTCGTGGTGCTCGCCGAGAGCCTCAAGGACTGCATTGGCTTCGCGTCGGGTGACGGCTGCCGCCAGGGAGTCCTTGCCGGGGAAGTAGTGGTAGAGCAGAGCGCGGGTGATACCTGCGTCGCGGGCGATAGCGCTCATGGAGGCGCCGAGCACGCCGCGGCGAGCGAAATGTTCTGCAGCAATTTTCAGAATTTGCTCTTCGCGTTCGTGCGGCTCCATACGCAGGGCACCGGTGCGAGGCTCCGCATTCTTTTGTGAATGTTCCATAACCTCTCCTGCTTTATTTTCCGGTGTTTTAGAATTGTCCGATTGCATCGCTGTCATCGGGGCTATTCCTTTAATCTCTGCATCCTTGCGCTGTTTCTGTCCCATTTCGACCCCTTCGTTCGACATTTCGAACTTCTGTGTCTTAATCGTACCGCTTTAAGGCGGTTTCTAGCCTTTATTAAGGTGTTTATGACGTAGGATGCCCAGGTTATCAGGTCTTTAATTGCTTTACATCTTTTATACTTAGAAAAACCATGGGTGCTAAATTGAGGATTATTAGTTTCTGATTTGACAGCATTTTCGAAAATACCGCACTCAATCGATAGTTTTTGTAAAATTAATGCAGTTTTTTTAAATTAAATGTCCAATAATTTCAAAAATTTGTGAAGTTTTCGTTTTCTGTTCCACGTATTCACACAAACATTCATGAGTGTCAGACAAAACTGCATTCCACAACCCCACACCCAAACCCACGGCAATATTTCCACCCGCATGCTGCTGAGTCTGGCGCACCCGGGTCGTCGCCGAATCAGTCCCTCCCAAAAGGTAGAGTAGAGCCATGCCCGCACAGAACACCGCACGCCCGCAGTCCAGCTCTCAGCCCAAGATACAGCAGGGAATACAGCCTGCTGCCTATCAGGCGAAACCGGCGCGCCGCACGCATCGCCGTCTGCTGACCCCTCCGCTGGCTCAGAAGAACGGTATCGACCCGATTCAGCTGATCCTGCCGCTCGTGGAGGTGCTCCCCGCCGAGCTCACCCCGAGCAACACCGCACCGAACAACACCGCACCGAACAATACGGCTCCGGCGACCATTGCGGACTATCTGATTGCGCGCTTCTACCCGAACGACCCGCAGATTATTCACGCCCGCTTTAATACCGGTGAGGTGCGCCTGGACGACGGCACGATTCTGACCGGCGATAGCCCCTATATGCCGGGTGAGCGCATCTGGTATTTCCGCGAGCTTGCGGATGAGCCGCAGCTACCCTCCGACATGCCGGTGCTCTACGAGGATGAGCACGTGTTGGCGATTGATAAGCCGCATTTTCTGCCGACCACCCCGCGCGGTTCCTATATTGCGCAGACCGCGCTGACCAAGCTGCGGGTGCGTGAACAGAACCCGCTGCTGATTCCGATTCACCGCCTGGATCGCCCAACCGCGGGCGTGCTGCTTTTTGCCAAGACCGTGGAGGCGCGCCGCCCCTTCCAGATGATGTTTCAGCACCGTCAGGTGTCAAAGACCTACCGTGCCGTGGCGCCGGTTCCCGCCGATGCTACCGCCGCCGAGCAGGCGTTGAGCGCGGAGGGGCTGCAGGTGCGTTCGCACATTCAGAAGATTCGCGATCAGCTGCAGGTTCAGCAGCTTTCTGAGCAAGAGTGCGCAGCGCAGGGTGTGGAGCCGAATACGCTGACGACCATGAAGATTCTGCGGACTTTCACCCCGAGTGCGCAGGCGGTTGAGGGGTGGCGTGCCGAGCCTACACCTAACGAACAACGAGAATGGGCGCTCTATGATTTGGCGCCTCACACCGGCAAGACGCACCAGTTGCGGGCGCACCTGAATATGCTCAGCGCCCCCATTCTGGGCGATGTGCTCTACCCGCAGGTGCTACCCGATGCACCAGACCGCCCGGAGTACCCGCTGCAGCTGCTGGCGTACAGTCTGCACTTTGAGCACCCCATCACCGGCGAGCGAGTGGATCTGTACAGCGGGCGTTCGCTGACTGCCGCCGCCTAACCGGTTTTTGAGTGGAGTTCGCTCCGTTCCCTGCGGTGCATGTTCTCGGCGGGCTCTCGAAAAGGAATCACACCCGAGAGCCTGCCCACAGCATCCAGGCGGCGGCAGGGCAAAAAATGGGATAATTTCAGACGTAATACTTCACCGCTACTACAGAGGGTCCATGAATTCCCAGCCGTCTTCCCACAACGAGCAGTCTCTGGAGTCGATGAGCGAGTACGCCCAGCGCACCTCCTCGCACGCCGCTGCCGCAGCCGACAGCGTCACCGACACCTTCGTGCACCGCATCCTCGGTGTTCCCGGCGCCCTCATCGGTTCGGTACAGGTTCCCGACCCGCGCCCGCTGAGCCAGCGTCTGAGCGCGTGGCACTACTGGTGGCAGGCGCATCTGCTGGACTGTGTGATTGATGCCGGTCAGCGTCACCTGCGCGAGGGCGATATTACTGCCGCCCAGGAGGAGCTGCACCGCGCCCGCGCACTGTTGCGCGGCATTAACGTGCGTAATTACGGCCGCTTCGCGAACGACTACTTTGACGATATGGCGTGGCTGACCCTCGCGGTGGGCCGCATGAACTCCTTCTGCATTGAGCTGACCGGTGCTAATGATGTTGCCGCCCAGGATGCTGGCGTGGCCCTCTTCGAGCAGCTGGCGAAGGGTTTCTCCCCGGTGGGTGGCATGAGTTGGCGCAAGTCCAAGCGTGATTTTGTGAATGCTGCGGCAACCGCGCCGACTGCTCTAGCGTATGCGCGTGCGGGCGACCCGAAAACTGCCGCCGCGCTCATGAACTGGATGAACGAAACCCTCTGGGATGCAGAACGTTCGCTCTATATTGACGGCGTGAACGTGCGCGGCAACGAGTACGAGTACGAGCGCAGCGAATTCACCTACAACCAGGGAACCGCCCTGGGCGCGCTGCTGAGCATCGCGGCCTCCGGTGTTCCCTGCGAGGTGGACCCCGCAGAACGCGCCGAGCGCCTCATCGTCGGCATCGTCAAGCACATGACCGAAGAGGTGGAGTTCCTCTCCGGTGCGCGCCGCCGCATCCTCATCTCTCACGGTGACGGCGACGGCGGCCTGTTCACCGGCATTCTCGTGCGCTACCTGGGCATGGCGGCGTCCTCGCCACTGCTCAGTGATGAGGCGCGAGCACTCGCTTCGACCCTGGTGTACTCGACCGCACGCGCCCTGTGGGAGGGCCGCCGCGAGTTCGACCCCGACCTGCCGATGAATGAGTACGGCATTGACCCGAATGAGATTCGCGGCAAGGCGCTCGTGCAGTTCTCCCCGCGGTTCACCGAGCCGATGAGCAAAGTTGTGAAGCCCGGCGCGCCGGTGGAGCTGTCCGCTCAGGTGCAGGCGTGGACTATTTTTGAGACGGCGGCGCGTCTGGCGCATGCGCGGTACCTTGCCTCCCACGGCTTCTAAAGCACGGCTTTTATATTCCCAGCCCTAATCTTCTCCGTTCAGTGCAGAAGGTTAGGGCTAGATTCATTGCAGGGGCGTGCGCACGGGCGTACGGTGAATTTTATGCTTGCTTCAGAATCACAACAGGTCACTGCCAGCCCGAACGCTAACACCATTTTCATGGTGTGGAAGTTCAAGGAAGGCCTCAGCCAGGATGCGCTCATCGAGGGGTTCCAGAACCTCTGCGGGCTCGTCATTAACCTCAACCACACCGCCGCAAACCGCTACTCGCCCGAGAACGCCAGCATTGTGCTGGGTATCAGCCACAGCGCGTGGCTGACCCTGGATCTGCCCAAGCCGCTGCCTCAGGAGCTCGTGGAGTTCGAGGAGATTAGGGGCCATAAGCACACCGCAGTGTCCACTCCCGGCGATTTGCACTTCCACATCCGCGCGACTCAGCCGTCCGTCGCCTACGATATGGCGTCCGCTATTACCGCGGCTCTGCGCGATATTGCTGAGGTACTGGATGAGGTACACGGCTTCCGCTACTGGGACGGCCGCTCCATCATCGGTTTTGTGGACGGCACCGAGAACCCGCAGACCCCCGCGGCACGTGAATACTTCGGTCTCATCGGTGACAGCGACCCCATGTACAGGGGTGGTAGCTACCAGTTCGTGCAGAAGTACATCCACGATATGACCGCGTGGAACGCCCTGCCCGTCTCGGAGCAGGAGAAGGTCATTGGCCGTTCCAAGCACGACGACATCGAGATGAGCGAGGACGAGAAGCCCGCCAACTCGCACTCCGCTATTGCCAATATTGGTGACGACTTCAAGGTTATTCGCGACAACATGCCCTTCGGCACCGTGGGTAACAACGAGCTGGGCACCTACTTCATCTGCTACGCCAGCACCTTCTCGACCGTTCAGAAGATGCTGAAGAACATGTTCTTGGGAGTGGACGGCGCCAACTACGACCGCCTGCTGGATTTCAGCACCGCGGTGACCGGCACCCTCTTCTTCGTGCCGACCGTGGATATGCTCGGCGACTTCGCCGGCTAAGATCAGCTACCCTCAGCTAAATTCTCGTGAACCCCGCCTCCGGCAAGAGAGGCGGGGTTTTCCGGTAGGCTAGGGTGTAGACATTCAGACGGAAAGCAAACAATCGAGAGAAGAATGAGCGTTCTAGATAACTCTTTCCCCACCGAGGACTTTGGCTTCACCATCACCAGCCGCCTGGCGGACACCGCCTCCCCCAGCGCTGAACGTGTAGAAGCCAACGGCGGACAGTTCCGCGGACGCGCCGGTGTCATCACCACCCCGCACGGACAGATTCAGACCCCCGCCTTCACCCCCGTGGGCACCAAGGCAACCGTCAAGGCGGTTCTGCCCGAATCCATGAAGGAGCTCGGCGCTCAGGCTCTGCTCTCCAACGCCTACCACCTGTACCTGCAGCCCGGCCCCGAAATCCTCGACGCGGCAGGCGGCCTGGGTGCGTTCATGAACTGGGACGGCCCCACCTTCACCGACTCCGGCGGTTTCCAGGTCATGAGCCTGGGCTCCGGCTTCAAGAAGGTGATCGACATGGGTACCGTCGCGGGCGCTAAGGGCGCCGACGGCCGCCCCCTCGGTGACGACGACGTGGCAAAGGGCAAGGAACGCCTCGCCCACATTGACGACGACGGCGTGAACTTCAAGTCGCATATTGACGGCTCGATTCACCGCTTCACCCCCGAGGTGTCCATGCAGGTTCAGCACCAGATCGGCGCCGACGTCATGTTCGCCTTCGACGAGCTGACTACCCTCTACAACTCCCGCGGCTACCAGGAGGAGGCGCTCGAACGCACCCGCCTGTGGGCGCTGCGCTGCATCGCTGAGCACCAGCGCCTCACCAAAGAGCGCGTGGGCAAGCCCTACCAGGCGCTGTTCGGCGTCATTCAGGGTGCACAGTACGAGGACCTGCGCCGCAAGGCGTGCCAGGACCTCGGCTCCATGCCCTTCGACGGCTTCGGCATCGGTGGTGCACTCGAGAAGGAAAACCTCGGTACCATCGTGCGCTGGTGCGCCGAAGAGCTGCCCGAATCCAAGCCCCGCCACCTGCTCGGCATCTCCGAACCCGACGACATCTTCGTCGGCATCGAAAACGGTGTAGACACCTTCGACTGCGTCTCCCCCACCCGCGTGGCACGCAACGCAGCCGTCTACTCCCCCACCGGCCGCTACAACATCACCAACGCGCGCTTCAAGGCGGACTTCTCGCCCATCTACGAGGGTTGCGACTGCTACACCTGCACCCACTACACCCGCGCCTACCTGCGTCACCTCTTCAAGGCGGACGAGCGTCTGGCGGCGACCCTCGCCTCCATCCACAATGAGCGTTTCATCGTGCGCATGGTGGACGACGCCCGCGAAGCCATCAAGGACGGCACCTACTTCGAGTACCGTGACGAGTTCCTCGGCAACTACTACTCCGGCAAGAAGCCCTAAACCCGCTCTTCAACCCGTTTAAGGAGAACCCTATGAGCATCACTCATGTTCCCGATGAGGAGCTTCTCGTCTTCGACCACGAGATCGCAGCCCCGGTCGAGGACGTCTTCGGCGCCTATCTGGACCCCGAGCTGCTGGTCCGCTGGTACGGCCCCGCTGGCTGGCACGTGCGCCCCACCGACGTTGTCGTGGAGCCCGTCGTCGGCGGCATGCAGCGCCTGTCCATGATCAACGAGGTTGCCCCCTCGGTGTCCTGCATTCTGCAGAGCCGCTTTTTGAGCATTGAACCGTTCAAGGAGCTCGAATACGCCGAGCAGCTGCCCGACCACCTGGGCAACCCCGGTAGCGTGCTGGTGTACCAGCGTCACCGTTTCTTCCCCGAAACCGTGATTACCGCCGACGGCGTGGGTTCCGGTACCCGCATCGTCATTGAGATTGGCCCTATGCCCGCCTCGGTCCACGAGGAGGTGCGCACCACCTGGCGCTCGACCTTCGCCCGCCTGGATAACGTGCTCGCCGCTCGCGCACGCGGGGAGCTCTAAAACCCGCCGCGCCAGCTGCTTGAGATAGCTTCGAGACACGAAAGCGCCGCGTTGACGAATCATTCGTCAACGCGGCGCTTGTGTTTAACACCCGTGCCTTGCGGGGGTGTACCTTCTGGGGTGTGCCCTGCCGGTGTGAGTCGTAAACTAGTTGGTCAGCTTCACGGTAATGACGGTGCTGCCACCATCCAGGGACACGCACTCGGGGATCGCACGATCCGCGCCGTCGCCCGGCTTCCAGTAGCAGCGCGCCGACATGACGGTACGCTCACCATTCGCCTTATCGGTCACCTCCGCAGGGTTCTGCACCACAAACTGACGAATCAGCTCACGCGCAAACAGGCAATCCACCGCACCGGAGGTCACCTGAACCGTAGCGTTGTGCTTCAGGTAGCCGGTAGCGTCCATGCTGCCGCAGCTACCGCCCGCAGACTGAACATCCGAGCTGGACAGGCTCGCAGTAGTCGATGCGCTTGCCGAAGCACTCGACTTCGCCGAAGCGGAAGGGCTCGACGCCGCGCTCGCCTGCGCGGTCGCCGCGGGGCTTGCGGTGGTGATGGTTCCGGGGCTCACGGTAGCCGCCGCGGTGGGGGTGTGCACGGTACCGGCAGTCGGGGTGCTTTCAGTGACCGTTGCGGTGCGGGTGGGGCTGGCGGTTGCCTTCGCGCTCGTAGCGCTGGGGCTAGGGACTACGGTAGCGCTCGGGGAGGCGGTGGTAGCGCCTCCGGAGCATGCCGACAGCGCCAGCAACAGCGTGGCACCGAGCGCTACGGGGCTGTAGCGCTTAGCGGTGCGGAGGGTAGTAGAACGAGCCTGGGTAGAAGTCTGGTGCTTCTGTGCCGGATACATGGTGACCTTTCTGCGTCATCGGTTCGGGTTCCTAACCAGTATTCTAAAGACGCTACCTGTGAGCTAGCTATACGGATATGACATCTCAAGAACTCGCGAGGTAGCCCCAAGAGCACGAAAGGAGGGGCTCCCCGGCATTGCGGGAAGCCCCTCCTTAACTCTTCACAACTCATTGACAGCTCACTGACAACTCATTGCCTCTAGCGCGGGTGTTTAGCCTTCGTGCCTGCCGCCCACCGTAATAGTGTGGCCGTTTCCGTCATGGCAGGTCATCGAGCCAGTCTCACTCTCACCGAAGCAGGTCAGCTGCTTACCCTCAGCAGCGGGCACAGTCACCACATCCAAGGCGTGCATCATCTTCGTGTTTGCGGTGGTGGTTTCCGCATGCAGAGCCGAGGACTCATTCACGGTATTCACCTCGCTGGCGCCGGTCAGGAAGTTCATGCGAGTCACCTCCACCGGGCCGGCAAAAGTACGACCGACCGCGCCGTTACCGTTACCGGTCTGCTCACCGGTGCGGCGCTCGCACACCAGGGTTCCGTCCGCGGGATTCAGCTCGCAGAGGGTGCGCTCGTCATCGCTCTTGAAACGGTAATAGCCAGCGCCAGAATCATAGTAGGAGGGCTCCATGAGGAACGGAATCTGGGGTGCATCCGGATTCTGCAGGCGAGCCACAAAGGCGACATCCTCGCCAATGGTGCATTCGGGGGCACCGCGATCCTCGCGACGGTTCTCAGCCATCTCGTACTGCGGGTTCCAGTAGCAGGTGGCATCCTGAACCTTCGCCACCTGGTGCTGGGTCAGGTTGTCGTCGGCACGCGGGGTGGTGACGTATTCGGTCAGCACGTCCAGGGCGTGGGCGCAGTCCACGGTACCGCGCAGCACCATGATTTCCGCGCCGGTCTTCAGGTAGCCCTTGCGTCCGATGTGTCCGCAGCGCTCGCCGGCGGAGGCGCGCTCAGCCTCCACCTTCTCGGGCGCGCGGGGAGTGTCACCAGTGGGGGTTGCTGCCGCGACGGGGGTTGCATTTGCATCAGCGGGTGCGGTGGATTCGGACGCCTTCGCCTCGGTACTCTCAGCGGGAGCTGACACCCGAGTCTCGGTGACAGTCGGCTCGGTCTTCTTCGTCGGCGACGCGGTGGAGGAAGGGAGCGGGTACTGCGAGTGGTTAGCCGTGTTGGAGGGGCTGGGGCTCGACGAAGAGTTTTCGCTCTGAGAACCTCCAAAGCAGCCGGTCAGGGCAAGGAGCAGGGCGGCAGCGCATCCGGTGGCGCGCATCGTACGGCGCCCCCAGCCGGCGAGGCCTGCCTGAGTGTGGTGAAACGACATTGTTATCTCTCCCGGGAATGAACCTTTTGCACCCTTTGCAGAAGGTATTTAAAGCATACGCTTGACCCCGTTCAAGACCGGTTTATTACAGCGGAGCGCCGGTATCTACCCCTACTTCTGCGGCAGGTAGGAGCTCAACAGCTCACGCTGCTCGGGACTCAGACGGGTCAAACGCCCCACAACCGAATCCCAGAACGCCAGCACGGTAAAGGCACGCACGCATTCGCGGCCGTCCACGGGGGAGAGAATCGAGTAGCCAATACGCACGGATGCGGCGCTGACCTTCTCCACGCTCAGGCGCACCGGCACGGGCTCACCGGTGTAGGGCAGCTGAGCCAGGTAGCGGATGCCGTGCTCGGCAATAAGCGCCTGCACGCCCTCGGCAACCAGGTCGAAAAGCGGAATCGGAGGCTGCGGTGCCACGGTGGGCTTCTGCCCGGAGGAGGGCGGCGGGCCAAAGAGCGCCACGCGGGCTTCTTCCATGACCGAGAGGATGGCAACGTTGTTGACGTGCCCGTAGGCATCCATATCGCCCCAGCGTGCGGGTACGTGCACCAGCAGTTCGTCGGTGGTGCCTGCGTTACCGGCGGAGGTCTTTTCGGGGGTGTTTTCGTGGCTTTGCATGGTTTTAACTCTACTCCCCCACCGCTGTGAGGCGGCTATTCGTACGAATCCGCAAGGTACAGCAAATGAATCAGCTGATAATGATTCGGGGGCTAGAAATATATTTGGTAGTTAAAGCGATGAGGCTCGAAAGCTACGATGCTTTCGAGCCTCATCCAACACACAGACATTTGAACGCATACAAGATCATACGGTTCACTGTCTATGATAGACCCGCCTTGGGAGCCCACGGTATTTTTACGGTTTTATTACGAGGAATTCCAGAAATTTTCCGTATTTTTCGTTTATTACCTTCTTGGAGTCTCTGCAGACCCCAACACAGCCCTCCGAGGAGCCACAGAACCTTAACGGCCCAGCTTTGCCGCAGTCTCCAGAGCATGATCAGCGTCGTACTTCATGGCGTCGTACTCGGCAGTTGCCTGCTGAGCCTCCACGAAGGTCTGCTCATCAATCATGTGAGTGTGGCGAATACGAGCGAAGTACAGCAGGCTCAGCACCACAAAGTAGCCCACACCCACAATTGCCGGAATCATGGAGCCGCGCACCATGAAGAGCGCAACCCACACCGCGAAGAGCAGCAGAACGCCAACCGCCGCGGTGAACTGGCCACCCCACAGGCGGAAGCCACCGGTCGCCGGCTCAACACGCTTGTACACGATGTAAGCGAACAGAATCAGAACCCACACGGTCAGCGCGCACACCATAATCACGAAAATCATGGAGAGGAACGCTTCCTTCGGGCTGTACAGCGCCAGCAGAATAGCGATCACCATGCCGCTGGTCGACAGCCACACCGCACGAGCCGGAACGCCGGCACGGTTCACCTGAGCCAGCTGGCGAGGCGCCATACCGTCAGCCGCCAACGAGTGCAGCAGACGCGCACCCGCGTACAGGTTCGCGTTCGCGCTCGACAGCGCCGCAATCAGCACCACAAAGTTCACGAAGTGTGCCACACCGTGAACACCGAGCTGTTCAAAGACCAGAACGAACGGGGACGCCTCCACAGCGTCGCCCAGACCCGATGCCGAACGCCACGGAATAACAGCCACAACAATCAGCACCGCCAGCACGTAGAAGGTCGCCAAACGAACCATCATCGCCTTCGCCGAGGAACGCACCGAACGGGAGGGATCCTTCGCCTCCGCAGCAGAAATCGAAATCATCTCAATACCGCCGAAGGAGAACATCACAACGGCAAGCGACAGCCACACCGACTGCGGACCGTTCGGCATGAAACCGCCGTCATTGAAGAGGTTAGCGGTACCCACCGCGGCGTGACCGGGCAGGCCGAAGAAAATCAGGCACAGGCCCACCAGCAGAAAGGCAATAATCGAAATGACCTTAATCGAAGACAGGAAGAACTCCAGCATGCCGAAAGACTTCACGCTGGTCAGGTTCAGCACAATCAGCGCCACACCAAACGCGGCAATACCCGTCCACAGCGGAAGCTGCGGCCACCAATAATTCAGGTAAGTCGCCACCGACACCAGCTCAACGCCAGCAATCAGAACAGTTGCCGTCCAGTATGCGATGCGAGTTAAAAAGCCCGCGAAGGGGCCCAGGTAGCGGGTAGCAATAGTACCGAAACCGCCGCGGACAGGGTAGCGAACCGCCATTTCACCGGTTGCCGCACCAATCACCGAAGCAAGCGCAGAACCAATAGCGTAGGTGAGAATGACCGCGGGACCAGCCATCGCAATAGCGGTGCCCGAACCCAAGAAGAGGCCCGTACCGAGCGCGGAACCCATCACGATCATGGTCATCTGTCCGTGGGACAGCGAACGCTTCAGGGTGCGCGATCCGGCGGTCCCCGCTGCAGCGTGGCTGCGGGTATCGTCGTTGTGGGACACGAAGGTGCCTTCCGTCAGTACGCCTTAGGGGCGTGATGTGCAATGTGTGCTCGCACCCGGCTTCTGCGGCTTCTAGCCGCGTTGACGGGTACGAATAGTTAACTATTTTACGGGCACACTCACATCGCTCAGAACGGCGCCGTCTAGAGCACAGAGGCGAAAAGGCACCGAACGGGGGTGCTCCCCCATCCGGTGCCTTGTAGGTGCCTTGTATGTTTTAGCCTAGCGAGGCTTTCACGCTATTTAGTGCTGTACCGCGCTGATGTCTTCGTCGGCGTGCATAGCGTCCAGGTCGGGGCGCTCATAACCACCCTGAACCTTCGAGGAGATGGCGTAGCCAATAGAAATCAGCACGAAGAAGATGATACCGACCATGATGGATTCCTGGACGCCCGAGCCGGGCAGCATGAACATTGCCGCCAGGGTCGCCAGCACACCTGCCAGAGCCAGGCCTGCGGTGACACGGCCACCCAGCACGGTGAAGGAGGAGGCGTCCTTTTGGTCCTTCTTGTACGCCTGGTAGGTCAGCAGAATCATGACCCACACAATCAGGATGCACAGGGTCACCAACGCCATGAGCAGAGCAAAAATATCGCCAATCTTGGCAACAGCCATCACGGTCGCCACGACAACGCCGGTGAAGGAGATGAGCAGAGCCACGACCGGCACGCCGCGCGAGGAGGTGCGTGCAGCCACTGCGGGAGCCATGCGGTCAGAGCCCAGGGCGTGCAGCAGGCGGGTTGCCGCGTACAGGGAGGCGTTAGCGCCAGAGAGCGCAGCAACGAGCACCACGAAGTTCATGATGTCCGCCGCGAAGGGGATACCCAGCTCGGAGAAGACCAGCACGAACGGCGACTCGGTCAGCTCCGAGTTCTGTGCGGCGGTCTGCCAGGGCACCAGGCACAGAATAATTGCCATGGACACCACGTAGAAGGTGGACAGGCGCCAAATCATTGCCTTCACGCTGGTTGCCACCGAGCGTGCCGGGTCCTTCGCCTCCGCTGCGGAGAGGGAAATCATTTCCACGCCGCCGAAGGAGAACATGACAACAGCCATCGAAATCCAGATGGATGCCGGGCCGTTGGGCAGGAAGCCGCCGTCGTTCACGAGGTTTGCGGTACCCGCCGCAGCGTGACCGGGCAGACCCACAAACACCAGCAGTACACCAATCACCATGAACACGATGACGGCAGAAACCTTAATCGAAGAGAGCAGGAACTCCAGGGCGCCGAAGGACTTCACGCTCACCAGGTTCAGCACCAGAATAATCGCACCGAAGAGAGCAACGAACACAGCCAGGGGAACGTCCGGGAACCAGTACGCCATGTAGTGGCCAACCGCCACCAGCTCAGCGCCAGCCAGCGGCACGGTGCACGCCCAATACGCCCAGCGAGTCAGATAGCCGCTAAAGGGGTTCAGGTATCGGCTCGCAATGGTGCCGAAACCGCCCTGGACGGGATGACGCACGGACATTTCGCCCGCGCACGCAGCAATGGTTGCCGCAATCATCGAACCAATAGCGTAAGAGAGGATTGCGCCGGGGCCCGCAATTTTAATGGCGGAGGAGGAGCCCAGGAACAGGCCCGTACCCAGCGCCAAGCCCATCGCAATCATGGTCAACTGGCCGTGGGAGAGGGAACGATTCAACGAGTCGTTCTTCTCCGACTGCGCGGGGGTGTTCCCCTGCAGTTTAGACATAACGTATCTCTTTCTTAGACATGCTGTGTATTAAATAAAGCTGAAATGGCAATGCCGCCCAGGCGTTAGGCCGGGCGGCTCTGCACATCAGCTGTCAGGAGGTTAGCTTATGCCACGTACTCGAGTTCGTGACGCTTGAACCAACCAATAATCGGGTAGCTGATCGGCATGAGGATCACCTCGACCAGGCACTTATAGATATAGCCAATCAGTACGTAGTTGATGAATGCTTCCATGGTGGCGATGCCGAGCACCGGTGCCGCAATGGAGCAGAAGATGACGGTATCAAGCAGCTCACCGACCAGGGTGGAGACAATCATACGCAGCCACAGGAAACGGCCCTTGCTTGCCTTCTTCATTGCCACCATGACCCAGGCGTTCAGGGTCTGACCGAAGAGGTAACCGAGCAGGGAGCCCACAAAAATCTGCCAGACCGGGCCGAGAACCTGCGCGAACGCCTCTTGGCCGGTGTAGAAGCTCGCAGCGGGCAGGTGCACGATCAGCAGGAAGCACAGGGCAGCAAAAGCGGCTGAGGCGAAGGAGGCCACAATCGCGCGGCGGGCACGCTTGAAGCCGTACACCTCAGAAAGAAGGTCGCCAATAACGTAGGCGAGAGGGAAAAGGAAGAAACCACCGTCGGTGACGATGATGTTACCAATGAGGGGCAGTTCGAAGGGCAGCGGACCGAACTCCACGCCCTTAGTTGCACCAATATTCGAAATGATCAGGATGACGCAGGATGCGCCCAGCAGCAGATCAAAGTAGCCGCGGCGACCAGCCCAGGGCACCTTGACGGTGCTCGTCTGAGCCTTAGATTCGCTAACGGGTTTAGCCATTACTTTCCCCAAGTCTTTCTTCATGCGATGTGTTTCTTCACGCAAGGTACGAGCCCTCACGTGTGGTGGATGAGTGCGCTATGCAGGGCGCTACTCACCGGCTCCCCCGCCCCCCCCCCCCCCCCCAAAATAAACATCCGCACCTGC
>OAVW01000138.1_pt1 | contig 25153 bp, 18 predicted proteins | sample 1495321 | NCBI WGS metagenome assembly OAVW01 (sample SAMEA2580108, study PRJEB22360) | human gut metagenome | biome: human gut; feature: human-associated habitat; material: faeces | place: Denmark | collected 2008/2010 | reverse complement strand
GGCCTGGTTCCTATCAGCGGTCATCGGGCGTCCCCGTTCCCGGCGACAACACCCCCGGATCATCAACGACAGGGCGAGAGAGTCATACCGGAACCGGCGACCCGGCCCCGACCATCGGGACCTACCAAACATGGTAATGGGTGGTATTTGGTGCAGTCATGGGATTCTCCTTAATCTCTGGAAATCCGGTGTTGGGTTTCCTTCTGCGAGCTGCCGGTCGGTTATGATCCGACGACCTGCCGCTTACAAGGCGGCTGCTCTGCCAGCTGAGCTACGGCAGCGGTACCGGAATCCTCCACGCCTGTCCGGTTGCAGGCTTCCCGAAAAACCAGCCAAACAAAGGAGGAAAACAGATCGGTTTTAGTGGAGAAAGAGCCATCGACCGGATTCGGACCGGTGACCTGCGCATTACGAGGGCGCTGCTCTGCCAGCTGAGCTACGACGGCGGAACCGTTCCGGCATGAGGAACGGCGGATGGGCCATGCGAGCAAAGGAATGCTTGTCCTGCGACCGGTTCATGCCATCGGCCACAGACTGCTCCCATTCGGAACCCAGCGTTTCGCATGTGGCCACTGGACCCATCGTGCTTCGACGGGATTCGAACCCGCATCACCCTAAAAGGGCATCCTATCGGCTGGAAGACGAAGCCATGTTGCGGATACGATGCTGGAGAAGCGGTTCTGTTCAGGCCACTGAGGTGCAGGCCTGCGCCTTGACCATCGTTCCACTCCGCCCCAATATGGCAGCGGGCGGGTGGTGGCGTTGACATCATATTCCGCAAGAATATGAGCGGAAGTGGGCGCTGCAACGGTTACGGGTCCCAGTTATGGAGAGAACCTACCGTGGCATCGTTCCCGTTCCGGCAGACGTTCGAACCGGATCGGGTGGCGTTGACGCCGTTGCTTCCGCTGGTGCTTTCGCCGGGGTTCGAACCCGGACTGGACAGTTCCTTGGACTGTCGCCTCTACCGGTTGGGCCACGAAAGCATGCGCGGATACCACCCTTGCGAGGTCGCAATATCCGCACAGTCCACAATCGATCCGGCCACTCGTGCCGGATCCCTGCACCCATGCCTGCGGTGGACGCGCGTACCACGGCATGAGGCATGACAGGGATCACGGGCTGTGACGCCCATGCTCCACCGAGACCGTTTCCACATCATGTGGATCGGCTGACAAGAGGCGTAATCGATTACGACTCAGGAAACCCTGTCCGCACTTGGCGGATGGGCAGATCGGATTCGCGCCGGCCCTTCCGACGGAGGGCTGTTCGCATCATCCTGGAATGATGGGCGCCGGCGATGATCCGCGTGTCCGTCGAACAAACGGAGGCGCGGATCATCGGACACGAATCGCATGGTCATGACATCCCGCCGGGAACTCCCAACGGGCATGGAATCGTATCGAGCGGTGTACGGGAATCGAACCCGCGTAATCAGTTTGGAAGACTGAGGCACTAACCGTTGTGCTAACACCGCAAACAGGAATCCGCACACCGTATCAGAAGCGGATTCCCTAGCGGACGCCACGGGATTCGAACCCGGATCTCCACCCACAGGGGGTGGCGTGCTGCCATTACACCAACGCCCCGCATGGTTGCGCGTCATGATCGTACGACCCATGCGTTTGCCTGACCGGGGATTTATCACGACGGAGGCCGGTCGGGACTCCAACGGTTCCGTTTTTACCGAGTGCGGGAACCGTCAAAATACGGCACTCGTGCATTGCGTCGGAATCGAACCGACGACCTCCCCGTTATGAGCGGGGTGCTCTAACCGGCTGAGCTGGCAATGCAAAGTGCCCATGGCCGGAGTCGGACCGGCTGCGCCCGGTTTAGGAAACCGGCGCTCTATCCGTTGAGCTACAAGGGCGTTGCCTCGTGATGCACGAACCGTACGAGGCGCGACGGCGTGAGAGAGAAGAGAAGAGAGAATCCGTGCATTATGGTTGACGGAGTTTTCGTGCGTGCCCTCAACGAGAATCGGACTCGTGGCCTTCCGCTCCGGAGGCGGACGCTCTATCCACTGAGCTACAAGGGCGTGGCGTCGTTTCGCGGCTTGGGTGTGACGCCTGAACCCCTGTATGTCCGGTACAACAAACATCGAATCGAGTGTAGAGGGAAAATCAATTCGACGTGCTGCCGCTAAGCTCCTCCTCCTGGTTTCGAACCAGGACCAAAGGTTCCAAAGACCCGTGTGCTGCCGTTACACCAAGGAGGAATGCGCGCGAACGCATCGGACACGTATGCCCGACTGCGTTCCGCCATGCCGATCCAACCCGTTTTTGCTGACTGGATTCCAGGCCCTATCCCGTGGCCTATCACTGCAGATCGGCTAGCGGATGGTGCGAGAGTCGAACTCGCCAGGGACTTCCGCCCCAACAGTCTTAGCAGGACTGCGCCTTTGCCGCACGGCCCACCATCCATGCCAGTGTTTGCGATTCAGGGGCACACCGGCTAAGCCTCGATAGACCCCTCATGGGAACGATTTTCATGCGGGGTTCGCGGAGTAGGGAGGATTCGAACCTCCGGGGGCTTGCACCCCTGCTGCTTTCGGGACAGTCGCATTCGACCGCTCTGCCACCACTCCACTGATCCACACGAAGGAACAAACTGGTTGACGTATTCGTATGGATCTCGTGCTCCCGGTGGGATTCGAACCCACGACCATAAGGTTAGAACTCTTCTGCTCTGATCCACTGAGCTACAGGAGCAAGGTGGATGCCTACTTCGGTTCAAGAAAAGCGACAACCCTTTTCCAAAGGAATAATTCGTTTTTTTGGAATATTGTTGTTACTTAGGCATCCAAGTTTTCCGCCTTCTTTTCGCGCGTGGTCTGCGGATACCACCATATTTGCGATGTTGCGCTTACACATGGCCTTGTGCCATGCATCGTGTTCCCGGCAGGCTTCGAACCTGCGCTGAACGCCGTTTAGGGGCGTGCCTCTGCCGGTTGGGCTACGGAAACTTGGCCGGCTTTCCCTCACCACGGTCGACCTTCGTGGCTGACATCAACCTGAGCATCCCGAAAGAGAGAGGGAAGAATGGAATGCCGCTCATGGGGAAGAATGTGAGGGGATTGTTTTCTTCCGGCCGACAATCCCTAGAAACGGTGTCCCGCTACCGTGTCCGGCCAATGAATAGAAGAGGAAAAAGAAAACCGGATACGAGCTGGAAGCTGAAATGCCGTGAATATCATGCCCGGCTACTGAGAACATGTTATTCACGGCTCGTACCCCATGAGGGAATCGAACCCTCACTCCGTAGGGAACTCGGGTTTGAGCCGAGCGCGTCTACCAGTTCCGCCAACGGGGCATTGATACTGGACGGCCCCGAAAAGGAAATAAGGAAAATTTCGAAAAGCCGCCCAGAACCATTGGGACGGTATCGCTTGACTTGACTGAATCCGTGAGTGAGAAAGGAGCCAAGCAATACCGTCTTCGCGCGTCGGGCTGGTCTCGACCCAGCATCCCACGGTTTTGGAGACCGTGACTCTGCCGTTAAGCTACCGACGCATGAGGAGCAGGAAGCCGAAGATAAGTAGCGGAGTAGCTTCCTGTTCCGAGTGCCCTCGGCGGGGTTCGAACCCGCAACCTCTGGTTCCGTAGACCAACGCTCTGAATCCGATTGAGCTACAAGGGCGATGGCACATTTCGTTCCTTTAACGACGTACGCCTGTGCCGGGCCGTGTTCGGCATGGTCCTCATTGATGTCGCTCCGGAGACCATAGCTGCAAAAAGAGCGCCCTCCCCATCCGCCCTGAATGACAGATGGAGGGGAATCGGGAGACTGGATTGGGTTTTACCAGCAACGTCGAGGACAAACGAGATCATGTCAGATCCCCTCTGGACGTGCCGCCGGTTCGGTCGCAAACCACCCTGCCGGGCCCGGCTCATCTTATCGCCTCGTTTCCGATGCGATTGTTCGATCACTCCCTGAAAGCAGTCCATTGATCGGATGGATTGCTTCGTGCCTCCGTCTGGAATCGAACCAGCATCCACGGTGCTTCAGACCGTTGCTCTACCATTTAAGCTACAGAGGCGCTGTACGACGGACTGTTATGGGATCTGGGTTATAGGCCCTTCCCTGGCCCGTCGCACTGTGTGTTTTCCTTCCCTTGTTTCGCGCGCGGCCGGAAGAAGAAGTTGCCGCAGCCTATCCGATAATAGATTGATGCGCTTATGCTCGGCGATTTACCAAGCATCGTGCCCCGACGGAATTACGATATCCGGACCCAGTGCTTAAAAGGCACCTGCTCTTCCTCTGAGCTACCGGGGCGATGGCATGTTCCCGTCCTTGACGATGCGTGCCCATGCCGAGGCTGTTCGTCCATGTTTTCTCCGGAAGCGTCCACATGGAAAGGACGGTTACGAGTCTCATTGTTGGATCAGATCCATTGTTTTGGTTTTCCGGATAGAGCGGATGACGGGGTTCGAACCCGCGGTTTCCTGCTTGGGAAGCAGGCGTGCTACCACTGCACCACATCCGCATGGCCGTGCTTTTTTCGGATACGTCGCACGGCGGTGACGTATAGTCCGCCAGCCGAAAGAGGGATGGCTGGCTTCCGAGTGAACGTCCGGGGCTTGCACGCCGGATGGGGCTTGGATGCCTGCGTTCGCCAACGCTCTTCGACCCTTCTTGCCAGTGGTCACGGATGTGTTGATTCCGCCGGCCGGCGCTGCCGGTCGTACTGCCCGGGCATCCTCCCGCCCGGGTGAGATCCATGGGAAGCGATATTCCCATGCGAGTCGGATTGACAGGATTCGAACCTGCGACCCCATGCTCCCAAAGCACGTGCGCTACCAAACTGCGCCACAATCCGATATTTTTGACAGGACTCCGTGGCTTACCAGCTACGTACGTGCCCTATTAAACGCGATTTCCTCAGATTCTGGCACCGTCTTAAGCAGTACCACGATGCTTTCATCTTGATTCTTTCGCGTGTTTAGACTGTCTCCACCGGTTTTCCTAACCTCCTGCGAAACCTCCCCTTCCAAGCGTGCGACCTAGGATTTGCACGCTCTTCCAGTTTTTCTTCACAGTCCTCGACTCTCCGGTTGTAAGACCTGTCAAAAACGTGGCTCCGGGTGGATTCGAACCACCAACCATGCATGCTCCGCCGTTTGAGCTACGAAGCCGACCGGAACGCGTCGTCTCATGACTGCGTATCATTCCGGCTTTTACCGTTCGCTGTCAGTCTAATGAGACTGGCCTGACAGCGGATAAAATCCGTCTGTTGTTTAGATACTGTGTACAAACGAAAACCACAGCACGGCCTTGAAGGCGCCGCTACCTGTTAATCCGCCTGTTTGCAACCAGGCGGATAGTGGTGGCGGGAGGACTCGAACCTCCGGTGTTTCCTTGTCGCAGATTTACAGTCTGCTGCCGTCGCCGCTGGGCCACGCCACCGGTGCATCGCTTCTGTCGTCCGTCACGGTGCGATGCGTACCGTGCCCGATTCATCTGTCCCCGCAGACCGTGAGTCTGCACAAGCTCATGGGAGATGGATCAGGGTCGTGGAGCTGCCGAGAATCGAACTCGGGTCTGGCCTGCTGTCAGCCTTTGCTTGCTGTCACGTGCGTAGGGGTTTATCCCCACTTGCGTGGGGGAAGATCATCCGTGGACGGGTGCGTTCGGCGAACCCGCACGGCTTGTAGACGATGTTCATGTACTGGTCGGGCGAATCCATCGTCCGACTGTCCGACCAGTCCGATTCAAAGTTTTCCGGCTTTGACCCGTTAATCGGCAATGGGATCAAAGTCGGGTTTCACGCTACGAGGGTGAAACGGGAAGAAGAAACGGTGTTGGCGTCTATTCTTGTGGCAAGGTTGATGACGGTTGTCCTTGCCGGCCTCCGGCACGTAGCAAATGGTTTCCGGCAGGCTATCGAAAGCCTGTCAGCCCCATTGACTTCCTCCCGGTGCTTTAGCACCGGGATTCCCAGCGCGGAACGCGCAAGCGTTCCGCCTGTAGGGTTCGCACTTCCCTGACGGCTGCTGCGCTTGGCCGAAGCCAAGCGCAGTCTTATACCGTCTCCATGCGCGTTTAACGACTCGGCAAGCCCTGCCGCGTCGAGAATGTTCAGGGCCGCATTGTAGTCGCGGTACATCCGAAACCAGAACCGGCCGAACTGAACAGGTGATATGGGTTGAACGGCGTGAACTTCAGCCGTTCAACCCATGTCTTTACTGCTGCCACCTTGCAAGGGTGGCGTATGGTCCAAGGTCTTGTCCTCACGCCCATGCGGGCTAGAGTTGCCTTGGACAAGAATGTTTTTTGGTGTCTCTCTTCGGTTTTCAAGCGTCCGCATCACGTGCGTGGTGTAGTGGTTAGCTTCCTACGCAGGATGCTTCGCGACTGCCCCGGTCTTGCTCCGGGATGATCCGCTTTTGTCGGATTGCAGTCTTGAGAGAAGTTGAAGAAATGATCCGATTTGATGGATCCTTGAACCTCTTTCATTTCTATGTGGACACATTCAGTATAACAAGTATTTTGATGCTGTCAAAAAGAGAGACCCTATAAACAAGCCAAAATATTGAAATATCAACGGTTAATAACAAAAAAATATGTTTGATATACGGCGTGTCGCACCGGGAAAAACCCGGACAAGCACCACCAAACATCGTTTTTTCGTATTCCGCTGAATGCCGGTACCATAGAGAACCATGACCAACAACAGTCCGGACAACACGAAACCAGCTACCCATTCAACCGACCTCGTGCTCGACCGGGTAGCCACGATCTCAGACATCGAAAACCGTTTGCCGGACAGTAAGGAAATCTGGTACGGGCACAGCATCCTCACCAGCACCCTTTTCCCCGCCACTCCCCCGGCGGAAGGCACCGACTTCGTCAGCAAAGACAACAGCACCGTCGAATACATCCTTGAAGCCGGTATCGATAGTCTCACCAGGTCAAGGGACTTCCCCTATGGGAAATACCCTCGACTGTTGATGGCGTGGATGGCAAAGCAGATTCGCTCTGCGGGAACGAGGAAAACCCCGACCGTTGACCCGTCGCAGCGCACCATCACGATTCCCAGCATGTACCAGCTGTCCGAAGAGCTCGGCATACCCCGTGGAGGACAGTCATCGAAACGTTTGCAAGAACAGTTGCGCCGTCTCCTGTACTGTCATATCAGCATCAGGCAGAAAACCGGGTTTGCGGGCAACCGGGATCGGTTCGACTCCGTGAACATGCAGATGGTGAAGGCCGTCAGCTTCCTGAACGATAACAATAATCAGGATTTCAGCGGCGCCAAGTTCATCCTCACCGATGAAGTGTGGGACAGGCTCGCCCAGGAGTCGGCACCATTCGACACTCGTGCCACCAACTACCTGCTGTCCGGCAAATCAGTGCTCCCCTACGACGTGTACGTGTGGCTGACCGGAACATTCCGCAACCTGCATCACGACCTCACATTGGATTGGGATTGGCTGCACGGACGTTTCGGCGACAGCATCAAGGAACGCCGCGTGTTCAAAGCCAAGTTCCGTGAAGCATTGAAGAAAATCCACGACGTATATCCCGCAGCCAACGTGGAAACCACCCGGGACGGCATCATCCTGCACCCGTCGCCAACGTCCGTCCCACCCAAGGCGGAACGGCGTGCGTTGGACGAGGGGCGGGGCGATTGGCAGTGATAGGCCACCAATCGTCCCACCTTATTCGCTGATGCAGATCAGTGCTTAATGCAGTCGGTTTTGAAGCTGATGGCATATCGCTGTATCGACACGTGGCCTATCGGTGCAGTTTCCCAATTTTTTTGAAGCTGATTCGTGGATTTCGTCCCACACGTAGTGGCCTATCGGTGCAGTTTGGTTGTATATGGGAGCTTTTCGGCTTCGAGAACGGGCTGACGTTCTATCTTTTTCTGAGGTAGTGGCCTATCGGTGCAGAACCCGTTGCATCGGATAGTGGCATATCGGTGTAATCCCGCCGATTCGTTGATGGCCTATCGATGCTGTTTTCTTGTCTCTGTTGATGGCCTATCGATGCAAAAACCTTTCTTCCGCAGTATTACTGCGTTGCTTATCCGACGGTTCCATGCCTTGTATACTGCCACTATCCGGCACTTTTCGCGGATAGTGGCCTATCGGTGCATCCAATGATGGACTATCGGTGCAATCGCCTTTGACGATGGTCTTGCAACGTGGAGTATCCCTGCACTGATAGTGGACTATCGCTGCTGTTTTAGTGACCTATCAGTGTCGTTTCCGTGGAATATCACTGCCGAATCCGTGGACTATCGGTGTACCGAACCTGCTCAAACCGCTTCTCCTATAAGGGCTGACGGGCAGTGCTTATAGTCATACTACATACTGGACATACTCTTTTATAGCAGGAAGAACGAGAACGAACGATAGTGGCCTATCGGTGAATACATTTACACCGATAGGCCACTATCTTGATCTCCTAGGAGGGTGTTGTCCACTTGATTTTCCTTGCGGAGTCGAGCGACGGCCATGATTCTTCTTGCTTCTGGTGATTTCGCCGGACAAAAGGAAATCCTGAACAAGATCGTGGCCTATCGCTGTATTGTTTTTTTGAGGAACGTCGCTCCCTCTTCTGCGACGATCCACCTGTTTCTGTTGTCTAACCGGTTGTTTCGGCGGCTTCTTCGACCGTCCGAATGCGTTCTCCGATCCATCGCATGACCGGTACGGCCATGCTGTTGCCCAACGCCTTGTAACGGGGACCGTCCGGAGCGTGTTCCTTGTTCCGATATGGGATATCGGTGTAATCGTCGGGGAAGCCTTGCAAGCGTTCGCATTCTCGTGGTGTCAGCCGACGGACGGTGAGACCTCTCTTCTCGCGGCCGCCTGTTATAGGCGTTTGGATGTTATGAGTGGACAATGTGGCGCTCATATCCCGTTGAATCAAGGCACCTTCCCCGATTGAATCCTCAGCAGGATAGATGAGCGGTGGATCCTTCTTCGCATGAGAAGTCAAGGTGGGAGCCATATCCACGCTGGTCATCGCATTCGCCTGACCATCGGCCCGGCAGATGTACGTCTGCTGTTTGATGCCAGGCTGCGCGGCCAATGCGCCTGCGACCTCCAGTTCACGAACCTCGTCACGCTGATTTGAAGCGAATGCGACAGCCGGATTATGGTCGGTTTTCAACGTAGGGTTTATTTCACTTATCCCTAGGCTCCGGGCCTTCGCACCTTGGTTATACAGGAACGCGACTGGCTTTACCTTGAAGTCCAATGCGGCCACTGCGGTGCTGTTCGTCCGATCCAACGTGTTCATCACATCGTCCTGTTTGACGAGTTTCCCGTTGCTGCCGGTTTGCGCCGTCTGGCATAGAAAAACGCTTTCCTGACTTTGCCCTGAGTTTTCTCTCGTGGACAACGTCGGATATACGCCGGAAGCCGGATAAACCCTCCGACTCTGGGTTTCGCCGGGATTCAGGCATCCAGAATCATGATCTGCTTCTCCAACGCGTTCCTGAGCCTCTTCGGTAAGGGCTTGCCTCTTCTGTCGGCTCGACTGATGATCCCACGACAGGCTTTCGCGCTCAAAAAGTACTTCCGCGCAACGCATGGTTCCAAGACTTCCAACAAGGAACACACGCTCGCGTCTTTGGGCCACACCGAAAAACTGCGCATCCAACACTCGCCATGCCAGACCATACCCGAGCGCATCCATCTCTGACAGGAGCTGGCGGTAAGCCTCCCCCCGCTCGCTTGTGAACGCTCCTGGGACGTTCTCCCAGACAAACCAACGTGGACGGAGTTCACGTACCGCTCGAATGTATTCGAACATGAGTCCGGAAGCTCCTGCGAGTCCTTCCCTCTTGCCTGCGACAGAGAAGCTTTGACAGGGGCTACCTCCGACAACAATGTCTGCTGCTCCCACATACGGGCTCCAATCAATTTTCGTGATATCTCCAAGATTCGGGATATCCGGGTAATGGTGTTGCAGGACGGTTGAGGGGAATGGGTCGATTTCGCTGAAGGCCAGCGGCTCCCATCCCAGTGGATGCCATGCGACGGTGGCGGCTTCAATGCCGCTGAAGATGCTGACGTATTTCACTGGTGGAGGAGTTTTTCGAGTTGGATTTCGGCGATGGCGGCGTTCATGTAGCCGCGCGTGTGGAAGTGTTTCGGGTTGAGGCAGCCGATTGTCCATGTGATACGGCCGGTGGGATTGTCCACGTGGCGTTGCGCTTCCATCGGCTGCCCGCAGTTGGGGCAGAACCAGTTGTTTTTCATTGGTTGTCCTTTCTGTCAGAATCTGAGTGTGATGCTGCTTGGCATAGGGCTGCGGTGAAGAAGCCAAGGGTGAAGCCCGTAAATAGGCAGATGATGGCAATTAGCATGAGGTCTCCTGTTTCGTCAGATGGTTTTTGCGATGAGGCTGATCGAGACGATCAGCAAAACCCATAGGATCGCGATGCCGACCGTCCAACGGTTGAGGTTCTTCTCCGCGACCCCGGATGTGCCTGCGTTTGCGGTCAAGCCGCCGCCGAACATGTCGGACAATCCCCCGCCCTTGCCTTTGTGCAGAAGAATCAGCAGGGACAGCAGGACGCTCAGGACGGCGACGATGGTTTTCAAAACGATGATGAGAACGGCCATAGGGTTCCTTCGGAATAGAAGATGGCGATGAAGACGATCAGGGCTGCCAGGTATGCGACAGCCCAATGGCGATAGGTGCTGCGATGCTGTGGATTATCCGTCCATACGCTCATGAGAAGAAACGTGAGCAGGGCGATACCCATCCATAGCAGCATGGCAAGGGTCACGGGGTGTGTGACCGTCACCCGAACACCATGAGAGTGAGTTTGCCGAGCCCGAAATCCATGCCCGTGACCAATATCATGAGCAGGATGACGAACACGAATGCGGCAATACTCCAGGCCAGCCATTCGCGGGCGGTTGGAGTCACCGTCTTACGGGTTTCATCGATTACCTGCCGGACATAGCGTCCGATGGTCAGGAAAGGATTACGGGACTGCTTGAGGGATGTTTTTTCAGTCAATGATCAGCTCCTTGGTCAGGAGCATGAGACCCAATGATCCGGCAATGACGCACAGGAACGTCAGGATGACGCACAGATAATATGCGATGTTCCAACAGCGGGCTTCCTTGATTCGGTCCAGAGAAGCGGCGTTCTTCGCGCCTTGCCCGAACAGCATGCCGACATGGAGGATAAGCCATGAACTGGCATATCCTCCGGTCATAACCATTACGTATTGGAGGATCAAGATTCTCACGTTCCGGGAATGGTCTTATTGGGCGTCAACAGGGGTCGCGGGTGCGGATGCGGTGTTCTTCGCATGGATTTGAGCGAAGGCGATGGTCCTATCGTCTTCAAGATCCGCCTCGTTCGGATTAGTGGTCTGGCCGGCGATGACCGGTGTTGGCGCATCCTTCGGAGCTGACTGGACTGTAGTGGCGTTAGGCTTGCGTCCGGACTGGTAGGCGTTGTCAAGCACTTTGCTTGCTTCCTGAAGCCGGCCGAGAATCGCACGAACCCTTGCATCGGCCTGCTCCGCGATGTTTTGCCGTCCAGTGGCATACGAGTCGGCTTCCTTACGCAACTGTGCGGCGGACTGCTGTGCGGATTCGATGATCTGCTTCGACTTCGCTTGGGATTCCTTCACGTTCTTTTCGGCGACCTGCCGCGCGTCCACCATAGTCTTCTCCGCGGCGGACTGGCTCTGCTTGCGAATGCTGTCAGCCTCCTGCAGCGCCTTGTTCTTGATGTCGGCTGCGTTCTTTTCCGCAGCATGATAAACGGTCTGGGTGTCTTCGAGGAGTTTCCTCACATCGTCGCCCACGCTCGTGTACTTGTTCTTGATTTTTGCTTCCAGATCGTCGTTCTGCTTTTCGAGTTCTTCGATCCGTTCGGAGAGCTTCTTGTTTTCGGCTTGCAGCTGATCGATGTCTTGGTTTGCCTGGGTGAACTGGTTGTTGACCGTATCCAGGGTCCTCTTCAGATCAGTGTTTGCTTGCGCATACTTGTTGATGGTGTCCTGGAAATTGGTTACGGCGTCATTGACTTGTTGAGGATCGTAGCCTCGCATCTTCGTGTCGAATTCGATGATGGGCATGGTGGATTTGGGTCTCCTGACTTCACTTTTTCTATGTGGACAGATTCAGTATAACAGGTAAAATGCCGGGAAGTAAAAAACCACCCGGCATTTTCCTAGGGTCAGCGATTCGGCAATTCCATGAAATCTCCGGCCTCGTTGTAGCCGTAAAGTTTTCCGTTGCGGCTACGAGTCCCGCGGGTAGTGGACATGGATGGCGTGTAGAACGACTCACGGCCGTTCTTCCGGACGCGGAAATTACCATCCGACAAGACCTTCACGTTGTCGGCGGTGATACGATTGGCCGGACTCTTGCCGTTATTGAACATGGATGCGAAGCCCTCCGCATCGGCCGGCTCCTTGCCGATGCAGACACCGTTCCCGTTGGACAGCATGCGGGCGTGTCCGCCGGGAGTGTTGATGGCAAAGGCCACTCCCTCTTTGCCGTCGCGCATCTGGATGTCGCTGCTGTAGAACCGATTCGTCCCATACTTGGCTCGCAGCAGTTTCGCGGCTGCCTGTGGGGATTGCGGATCCACGTATGGTGCGGCCGCCCGTTCGCGGACTGCTTGCACCTTGCGCGTATAGTCTTGGAATTCCTCGTTGGTGGTGAACTCCCTGCGTGCCTTGACCGGCTGCGTCCCGTACTGTTTCGCTTCGATGGAACCCCATACGGTGATGTCGTCTCCACTGTGGGGGTTCATGTAGTCGGCGCGGAAATGCAAGGCGTTCTGCAACGGTTTGCCGCTTTTTGCGGATACCTTGGTGCCTCCGCTCACGGTGAAGTCGACGCTCTTGAGACCATCCTTCTGCATGGCCCTGGTCATGCGAGTGAGATCCCGGCCGCAGAGACGGACGCTGCCGCTGCCTCCATGCGTGTTGGGGCTTCGCCGGGGCACCATGGCGACGAGATTGTCCCCGTTCACATGGAAGCCTTCCGGCACCGGGTCTCCTGGTTTCATTCCCAGTTCGCTCATGGGAACGCTTTCAGGCTTGTATGCGGGTTTCACGGTGACGTCGCCATTCTTGTCCGCATACACGTAGACCGGCATTTCCCGGGCTTGGGATTCGCTGAGCCCGAATTCCTTCTCGTAGTAATGACGTGCCTGGACCGCAGCTTCGGCGAAGTCGCCGGGGTCAGCGGAATAGACGCGGTTGTCAAGGTCTGCGAACGCCGCGAGGTTGGCTTGTTCTGCCTTCTGGGCGTTCAACGTGTCATAGGTTTTCCTGTCCGGACGGCCGCTGATCTGTGCGGCATGTCCTCCGAAGGCGGTCTCGCCGTCGGGGAGATTGGAACTGACCGGCTCGAAATCGTGTCCACGGTTGAGGCTGAACACATCCGGTGGGGCGGCTTTGCTGTGGTTGATCACGCCGAATGTGGTTTCCCCGGATGCCGCGACGGCCATCTGTTCCATATCGCTGTTGCCGATGATGTGGATGCGTTCGATGGGGTTCTGGGTCTTGAAACTGCTGAACACCTTGCCTTGGGCGCTCATGTGCAGGATGGTGGACCCGTCTGCCAGCTGGTTCATATCGTTGACATAGTATTTCTTGACGATGCCGCTGCGCGTGGTGTACGTGTATTCGCCGGGGACGAGATTGGTTTTACGGAATCTACCAAGGGGGTCACGCGGCTGTGTCGCTGGTGTCCATACCATTATCGGCTCTTTCTCTGAGATTGATGGATGTGCTTCCTGCTCAATCGTATGGTCGGACTTGGTTCCTTCCGCAGGATTTTCGGATTTTGCCTAGGCTCTGTTTCCCCGGCGGATTCAGCTTCACGGATGGTTCGAACGTCAAGCTGGTGAAAGATGAGATGGCGGATATAACGGGCCCAGACCGTGAAGATGTATCCGGTCGCGCAGATTATGACCGATATGGTGATGACTGATTCCCTGGAGTCGATGAACCAGTCCTGCGGGACGATGAACATCGCATATAGGACGGCTATGAGGATAGCGATGAGTCCTATCGCGGTCTGGACTAGCACTTGTCTCAGGTTCAACGCATTCTCCGATCATGTTCGCCCCAAGCGTCGATGGAGCTTTCGGCTATGCTCTGCGCCATCTGAAAATTCTCGGGCACCGGGAAAACAAAAAGTCTGACCATGTGGTTTCCCGTCATGAGATTCGGCAGACGTACGAAAGCCACTCCCCTGCAATGCTGGCTGTTCACATCCGGCCAGGCTCCGATGCGGGTTCCCGAATGCAGTATGGTGTTCACCGTTTCCGCCGCATTGTCAGGGTCGGCGGTTTTCACCCCGTACGGGTATGCGATTCCGGCGATGATGGCGAATCTTTCATACGGACGGTAGGCTTGTCTTTTCCACTGTTGGAAGGCCAGTTCGATGAGTTGTGCGCGTACTCGTTCCCGAATGCCGAAGCTGCCTCCCCTCCCCCATGTGGCTGATTTCCGTTCGCCGTTCTGTCTGGCGATGAGGTCGCTATCCGTATAGTTGCTGGTTATCCACTGTTTGTCGGGGATCGTGAATGACACCGAGTATCCGTCGTGCCATGCCGGCGGATTGGGATTATTTCGCCAATGCTGGTCGATGTTCGATGCGAGACGTGAAGTGATCTGGTATTTCGGCATTGATTCCGGCACCGGGATGATGAGCACGCTCAGCCTGTAATGGTTGGCTGGCGCCGGTGTTGGCAGTTGGATGTATACGGTGCTGTGCCGGTGCTGGCTGTCATCGTCGTCCCAGAGCCGGGCATCACTGTCACCGTCGATGATGGGTTTGATGGTTTCGGCCGCTCTCGCCGGGAAAATGTTTTTCTGGCTTGGACAGGCTACGCCTATAAGGGCGATGAACCGTTCCACTTTCCAGGCTTTTCCTGTTTTCTTGAGGTTGCGCCATTCGTTTTTCGCGTAGTCCCTCACCCATGCCCTTCGTCTGGCTCGCATGCGTTCCGTCTGTATGGTGTCGGTCGTACTCCACCATTCGATTGGGATGGTGAACTCGTGGGCGTAGCCTCCGCGCTTGTAGTTGGCTGGTCTTCTTGGGTTGCTGGATGTTGTCCGGCGTGTTCGAGGTGCTGATGGCATTGGCGTTGGTTCTGTCGTCTTTACTGTTATGTGGACATATTCAGTATAACGAGCAAACGATAAAAAGAAGAGAGGTCCATCGTACTGGATGGCCCTCTCCTGTCGTGCCTCAGGCAATCAGCTGGCGAGATCGCAGAGCATGTTTTCCGCAGTCAGCAGCTGCCAGTTCTGGAACGAAACCTCCTTGACCTTCTTGTTGAAACCATGTCGGAGCGCATACTTCGCGGCGGCATCCACGGGGTCTGGAGTGTTCTCTGCGTAGCCTTCCTCCTTGGCTTTCTTGACCATCAAGGCGATGCCCAAGAGCGCTTGACGGATGCTGGTCGCGGCAAGATTCGTGATCGGATTGTCATCGCTGATGCTGAACGGCTGCCAGTCGCAGGCATCGGATTTCTCGAACACCCAGAATTGCATGGTGCTGGGAGCCTTGGACCCACGGTCGAAGGCGTCCGGCTTGCATGCGGCTACCGCGGCACGGTAGAAAACGGTCTGAATGTGATAACCGTAGTTGATGACTTCCTTGGCGAATGATTCCGCATCGGCCTTCTGGGCGGTTTTCAAATCGACCAGGTAATCGGTGCCGACGGGAATCAGATCAGGCTTCGCCTTGAGCATCAGACCGGTTTGACGATCCTTCCATTCGATGCACTGTTCCTTGGTTCCCTGTTCGATGATTTCCATGTAATCGGGGTATTCGGGCATGAGACTGGTCTGTTCGATGCCTTCCTTCATGCGTTTGAGCAGTTGCATGTCATTGTAGGAGACGATGATGTTGCCGGCTTCCAGCTGTTCGTCGCGCCACTTCTGGTTGTCTTTGCTCCTGAAGCTCTCTCCCTCAGGCAGGCTGACAACGTCGCTGGTGCCGAGCAGGTAAGCGTGGAACGCCGTACCGAACTTCATGGCGTCGGTGGGCTTGTGGTCGTCGTTGAGACGGTGATATGCCCAGTCGGCCGGGTTTTTCAGGAATTGTTTCAATTGGCTTTGGTCGATTGATTTCAACCGGAAGTAGCCGGGGTCGTCGATGTCGATGATTTTCGCGTAGGCCATTGGTGTCTTTCCTTCTTGGATTCAAGTTCCGGGCATGCCTATGGACGGAGCATGCCGGAACGGTATGTGGGGAGGCTACTTGTTGTTCACTGGATCGGATTCGGCGATTTCCTGGGCTGACATGTCAGCCTCGTCGACGTACACGCTGGTGTTGCCGCTTTCCGAGTCCACGACGACGTGAGGCTCGTCGTAGGTGATGGGTTCTCCGGTCGTCTCGTCGAACTCCGGGCTGACGGGCACCGGGTCGGAGAGGTGGAGATATCCGCCATCGGCTTTCTGCTGGGCGCGGTTGACCTCTTCCCAAGCGTTCTCCCAGTTGAAGAATTCCTCCGAATAACCCGGGTATGGTTCCTTGTTCTTGGTTTCCCAGTCGAGGAGCTGCTTCGGTGTGACGGGTTGCGAGGGGTGGAATTCCTCGGTCAGTCCTTCGGGGATCGGCACTGTGTAGTCGCTGAGACGGTCCTCGTCGTCTTCGTCGGGTGCGACGAATCGGACTTTCGCTTTGATGGGGGTGTTCATAGGTTGCTCCTTTTCTAGTTTTTTCCTGATTTGGATTGCTGTTTCGAGATATTCGATGAGCTGATGGTATGCGGCGTAGGACAGGCTCATGGGGTTGTCCTCGTACTTGCTGTACGTGTTGACGCTCATGCCCAGCAGGTCGGCTATCTCGTTTTTGGTTTTTCCTGCTAGCTGGCGCAGACGTCTGATCGATAGCTGGTTCATTCGCCTCTCCTGGATGCAGTGGTCGGACTGGTGTTGCCCAGTCTTCTGGTTGTGTTCACGCTCCCATTGTACAACATGCAGAAAACTGAGTTTTTCAGCATTCTCTAACAAGGGAAAACGCCTTGGAAATAAAGGCAACACGCCGAATAATATACATGTTCAGATAACTGCGTATATTTGAATATGTCCACATAGAAAAAGAGAAGACGAAAACTCCCATCCTCAATGCACTGTGGAGCGATCGTCAAATCGTCAAGGAGGAACCATCATGGCAACAGAACTGCTAACTCACGCGAAAACCGGAGTCATCCAGATGGGATGGCCCAAGCTCTACGAGGCGGTCGCATTCAAGGGAAACAAGGATGATGACAAGTCCGCCAAGAAGGACGATAAGAAGAAAAACGAAAGCACGCCCGCATACGGGTTCCCTGTGCTTCTCGACAAGGATGACCCCGATCACATGCGAACCGTCCGAATCCTTCAGAAGCTGAGCAAGAATGCGGAAGACAACGCCATCGCCTTGAAGAAATGGGGCAAGAAGGATCGTATCGTTTCCAATGACGGTCTCAAGGATGCCGACGAGGATGAAATCCTTGACGGTGATAAAACCGTCCTCATGACCGATAAATATCCGAATCGAGCCAACCATTTTTATGTGAACTTCAGTCGTAGCTCCAAGGCCGGTCGTCCCGGAATCCGCTACATCGACGATGAAGGAATCCTGCGTGAGCTCCCCGAACCGATTCTCGGGACAAAGGAAGACGTTCAGGCCGCTCAAGCCAATCTTAATGATGCCCGGGCCGCTTACGCTACGGCTGATGAAGACGCTCAGGAGGAGGCGAAGACGCTCGTTCTGGAGGCGACGCGCAATCTTGAGGAGGCTCAGGAGCGTGATGCCAAGGCCAAGGAAGTCAAGGTCTTATGGGATAAGCTGGTGTATCCCGGTCAGAACGTGCAGGCTTCGGTTACGGCACGTGCGTGGAAGACTCAGACCGGTAGCGGTGTCAGCTATCGTTTGGATAATCTCACGATTGTTGGCGGAGGCGTGCGAGATGGAAGCTTCGAATACGATGAGGACTTCACCGATGAGGATATCGAGGCTCTTATCGCTTGGCGAGACAAGCATGTGAACGCAAAGCCTTCCAAGGCCGATGATGAGGCGGCTCTTCTTGCGGATACTGACTTCGATGAGGCTGATTCCGATGATGAGGTGGACGAGGATACCGGTGAAATCGCGGTCAAGCCACGTCGCAAGGCTGCCGTTTCCCGTCGTCGTCCGAAGCCTGTCGAGGTTGAAGATGATGACGTGGACGAGGATGAGGAGGAGGCTCCGCGCCGTCGTCCGAAGAAGACCTCTTCGCGGGGCCGTCGTAAGCCGGCTCCTGTCGAGGTTGAAGATGATGATGTGGACGATGAGGATTATCCCGGCATGTTCTGATGTATGGGATTAGCGGGAAAGCCGAGGTTGATCTGCCTCGGCTTTCCCGTTTTTTCAGCCGACGTTGCCGCCACTGTTGCCCTTGGGTGGCGTCTCCTGCTGCGGTGGCGGGGATACCCCTCCCCCACTGTTGCCGGTGGATCCACCGGTCGGACCACCGGTTGATCCACCGGTCGAACCATATCCCCCGCCCCAGTAGTACATGTTCCCGTATGGATTCTGCTGAGGCTGCTGCGCCTGCTGCTGCTCCTGTTGGGCTTGGGCCTGTCGTTCCGCTTCCGCTTTTGCCTTGGCCTCTTCCTCGGCCTTCTTCTTCGCGTCCGCATCCTTCTTGGCTTTATCCACTTTGCTGATGAGGTTCTTCAGCTCGGTCGAAGCCGTAATGGCGTCGGATAGGTTGTCAGACGTTATTTCCGTGCTTTTCCACTGGGATGCGAGGCTTTGCATCTGCTTCTTGTCGTTGCCGTCAGGAGCGTCAGCAAGACCATTTGCCTGCTGTACCAGACCGTCGAGTGTCGTTCTGGTCTCCTCGGCTTTTGCCTGCATTGCATCCGTGTAGGTTCTGTTGGTTTTCTCATATTCGCCGTCCAGTTTTTCCAGGGCCGATGTGATGTCTTTTTCAGTCATCGGATTCCCTGTGGTTGTTTTCTGGAGGGCTTCCACGGCTTTTTGCACGTCGCTGTTTTCCGCGACGGGACTGGCTTTGATCGTGGAGACCAGGTCATCGGCCTTCCGTTTCCTCCCGTCCCATTTGTTCTGTGCCTTCACCAGGGATTGTTGGCGCTGTTTGCGGTCGGCTTCGGCCTGCTGTTCCGCGACGTGAGTGGTGTATGCGTGATAGGTGTACGCTCCCCCGCCTATCAGTGCTCCGAGGCCTATGAGTATGGCGGCCGCGACTGCGATAATCTTTATCAGCGTTCCACCATTTTCCCTATTTTCTGTATCAGTGCTTTCCTGTGGGAATGGGGAATCATACTGGTGTTCAACTGGGAAGACATTTTCCTGTGGGAATGGCGGATTGTCGAATTGCTGCGGGGGCATGCCATTCGTTTGCTGGTCTGCATTCCACTGACCGTTCGATTCGTCGTCCGTCTGGCTCCAGAAGTCATCTCCCGTCTGGAATGTTTGCGTTGGGTAATCATCCGCGCTAGGGCTTCCGGCGGATGGGGACGATGTTTGTGGTTCCCCCTCCGGAGGTTCGGATGGGTCATCCCAAAGGTCGAACGGATCCGCAGAGTCCGTGTCCTTCGGGTATTTTTCGCCAGTGTCCTGTTTTACTGGGGAACTGTCTTCCTGTTGGAAGGACGAACTGTCATACTGTTCTTCTGTTTCGCTGTCCCTTTGATTTTGCATAGGAACATTGGAGGGGAAAACAGTTTCAATGACTCCCTGCTCCTGCATATCAACGTTTTTCTTTGAATCTGCGGAACTGTCTTGAATGATGTTGTCATCTCGACGTTCGTTCTGTTCCGTTGGCGGTTCGCTGGAATCGCCCGATTGCAGGTCGAATTGCTCGAACGGGTCGTATTCCTCCGGGCCTTTTCCTTGTCCCCTTGTTTCCTCATTGTTCTGCGGAAATGCGGAAACAGCAGACTGTTCTTCTGATTCCTTGTCGTTGCAGTCTTCTGCTGAGTCGGCGAATTCCTTGAACGGGTCGTAGCCGTTGGCGAGTAGGTCTATCTGATCGAGGTTTTCCGCATTCTCCTGTGGAGTCGTATCCGCAGTGTCCTGTTGAACTGGGTCGACAGTGTTCTGGGGGGCTGTCGTCCTGATGGGACGTGAAGCTGTGCCTTTGTTGTCCTGCGAATCTGTCGTTTTGTTGGACTGTGGAACTGTGTGTTCAGTGGAATGAGGAATCGTTTCCGCGTCTTCCTGTGAAAGTGTTGCGCTGTTGGAACGTGAAACAGTGGAATCATTGGAACGTGAAAACGATTCCTCTTTCTCCTGTGTAGGCAATTGCCTGTCATCCTGTTGGAACGGGTCTACGTCTTCCTGTTGAAATGGGTCGCTGTCGGATTGATGGGTTGTGCTTTCGTCAGACTGTGGAAATGAGTCATCAAAATACTGTGGAAACGTGTTCGCATTTTCACCGGGAATGGACTCCCTGTTGGATTGCGAAACTGTGGGCACATTGGAACTACTCCCTGTACCCCCGGCTTTCTGTGGAAGCGTTTCCGCATTGTCCTGTGGAAATGCGGAACCAGTGGAATGTGACGCTGCGCCTTTGTCATTCTGTGGATCTGCGTCATCATCCCACAAATCATCCATCAACAGGGAATCATCCAACTGATTCCCCGCCGTCAGCCAATCATCATCCTTCGCCAACATCATCACATCCTATATCAAAGACCTTTTTCGGCAGATAGGCGCCCGATATTCATGGCGGCATCGATGGCGCTCATGTGAGGCACGTCGACACCTGCCGCATACAGTTTGCTCGCATGCGCCGCAGCGGCGGCACCCTTCAACGGCTTGTCACGGTCTGCGACATCACGCCCGTCCTCGCCGAAACCGTCTGTGGGGAACCCGTCGTCTTCGTCCCCGCCGGAGTCGATCATGCCGTCATCGGGTTTTTCTGCGGCGGTCGGCAGGGCGTTTACGATTTCATCCCATGACCAGTGGCCCGAGTTCATGTCGCCTTCCGGCGGTCGGATTGCGGTCAGACGTTCGCGCAGCAGGTCGCTGTATGATTTTCTTTGCTTCTGGTTCTCCTCGTAGAAACCCTTGTAGATGACGGGTTTCATGCCGGGAAGCCTGATAAGGCCGGCTCCTCTGGAGATTCCCGGTTGCATGATGTTTTCCGGTATCTCAGGGAAGTCCTTCGCCCCTCCCAGCAGCTCTTCGACAGCGGTGGAGGGTTGCAGGGTGGGGGAGATGACCGTGGTCAGATTGACTCGCATACCGGGGTCGAAACCGTCCTGCAGGCGGGTCGATTGCCCGCAGAACAGGAAGCAGACACCGGAGAACCGGGCTTTTTGCGTGATCTTCATCGCATAGGTGATGTTCGCCGCATGGATGCTTGCCTCATACTCGGCCCGGATGCGCATCGGATTGTCCTTGCTGACCTTCGGTATGGTGACGCTCCCAGCCCATTGGGCGACCTCATCGCACACGAGCAAAAGCAGGGGGTTCTTTTCCTGTTCGTCCTTAGGCAGACCCCACCAGTTTTCGACCCCATACTGTTTGATGAGTTTCGACCGGTAGGAGCAGATCTCAAGCACATGGATCAATGTCGCGGCGGCTGATTCAGGGCTATCGCAACCCCAGCCGTGGGGGATGATCCACGGCCGGCACCATTGGAAATCGACGCTTTTGTCCTCGTCGTCGCAGATGGCAAGCTGGAATCCGGCTTCCAGTGCTGCTGCGATGAGCGTGTTGATGACAACGCTTTTGCCGCTGTTGGCTGCGGCGGCAACCATGATTCCCGGGCCGGACTTCCAGTCGAGTGACAGCCAGTCGCCGGTTTCGCGGCCTCGTTCGGGCAGCTTCATGCCCAGATAGGCGTGACGTAGGTCGTTTTTACCGATCAGCTGTTTCGGGCAGGCTATCATTGCAGGAAAAGTCGGGGGAGCGCCGGGGTACACCATGATGACGCCCTTTTCGGGGTCGGCCTTGAAGAACCAGCCTTTTTTGCCGACCACTTCGACGGCTTCCTGCATTCGCTTGTCGTATACGGAGGCCTGATAGGTGACGGTGTTCTCCTTGATGCGGATTTTCCAACCGTTCTCAGGAGTACGTGAGATACGAATTTCCCAAGGCTTGACCTTGAGAACGTTCGCGAATATACGCCGGGTGGCTGCGGCCTTCTCGTCCAACTGTTGGAGTAGCACGAGGAATTCGCTGGAACTGATTCGAACGAAATCGACGACGGAATAGCCTTCGTACTGGGGTTGGCTTTCCAGGTTCTGCACCGTCTTCTTCTGGGAAGCCGTGTCCGCGCATTCGCTGTTGCTGAGTCTGACGGCTTTGATTCCGTTGTTGATATCATCGGAATCCATATCCATCGGCGCGATGATCGCGTACCGGTTGTCGGAATCGACGCTGAATACGCTGTAGCCTTCGAACTCAGGGTTCTTTGCGGCTTTCTCTTGGATGAGGACGGTGAGTTTGATCATGTCGTCCGGATTGGTTTTATCAAAACCATTGGGGAAGAATTTTTCGAGAGGGATTTTCTTTCGACGGTCGGCCATCAGTTTTCCTTTCTCTTGTAGATGGGGGTGTGGAAGGCCTGGAGTGGCCTGTCTGATGTTTCGTACAGGCAATTGCGGGCCTGTTTGAAGTCCAAATGCCGGTTGAGATAGGTGAGGGTTTCGGCTTCACGGGTGTTTTCGGCGTGGAAAAGAGGTTGCGTGTGCGGGTCGAGCTGTCCGGCCGGATGGAATAGCACATGGTTGCCGGCGATAAGACGGTCGTAGAGCTTTTGACCCACTGTGGATGGGTGAATGCTGCTGCGGACCATGACCACGTTGACGTTCGTTCCGGGTGCCATTTCGATGATTCGGCTGAGTTCGTCGGAGATTTGACTGTTGACGTTCAGCAGATTCATGTCCGGGTAGCCGTTGTGTACGTCATAGTCATCGAAGGCGAGCAGTATCGGCTTGATCGGCTCGGGTTCGCCCTTGATGCGCCGTCGCTGTTCCATGCTGACCCGTTGCACTATTTCCAGCAGCTCATAGGGTTGCTGGTAGTGTCCGCACATGACGGTGGGGGAGGGTGGGATGCTGTCCCACTGGTCGGTGAAGGTTACGAGCGTGCCGTCCGAATCTGCCTGTCGGATGATGCTGTCAAGCAGCATGGTTTTCCCGCTTCCGTCGGGCCCGGTGATGGTGAGTGGCGTTCCCGTGGACGTGTCCCATCCAAGGTTTTTCCCGTGAACGTCTGTTCCCAGGTTGATGAGCATGTTGTTTCCCCTTTTGTGTTTGGCTACCAGTCGACTTCTTCGATGTCGTCCCCGTCTTCGGAATCGGCATCGTTGTTGTCTGGGTGGTGGAGCATGTCGTGGAGTTCGTCCATGTCGTTGATTTCCTCGCCGGCTGTCTGTGGATCCGTTCCTTGGCTGAGCAGCTTGGAAAGTTCGTCTTCGGACACTTCGCCGTAGGTTTCCGCTTCGGATGGCATGAACCGCGAATAGTCGATGGGTTGCGGGGGAGTGCGGTCGGCGAACAGTTCCGCCAACTTTTCTTGGCCTCCCGACCACCATGTTTGGACGGCCAGCAGTTCGCCTTGCGCGGTTTCGAAGATTCCACGGCCTTGCGGGATTTTCCCGCCTTCGCCTTTCAGCGACTGTTGGAGCCGGTTCGCCTCGCGCAGGTTCTGCGCGCTGATGATGCCCGCCGTGGAGTCCATGCCCAGGAGGATTCGGCCGAGCGAACGGAAGAACGCGTTCGCGTTGTACGGCTTCATGTCGTCCATGGTCAGACGCTGGGCGCCGAGGATTACGCTGATGCCTGCGGTTCGTCCCTGCACGACGATTTTGCCGAGAGCGCTCATGGTGCGTCGTATCGAATTGTTCGTCGCGCTGACGGCCGCATTGTCGTTGGCCAGTTGGATGTCCCTGTTCGGGTTCTGCGTGGTCTTGCCGGCCTCCTGAAGGTAGGAGTTGAATTCGTCGAACACGATGTCGATGGGTTTCGTGTGGGCAAGCTCTTCCTCATTGAGCTGGCTTTTGTCGAGGTCGTAGATGCTGCCGACACCATACCGGCTGAACAGTTTCACCCGTTGTGCCATCTCGTTGCGTAGCCAGGCGATGACGGCTTCGGTTTCGCGCATCTGGCCCAAGCCGACGAACGCCAACGCTAATGGTTTCGCCCATTGAGTGAAGTCGATGCAACCTTTGGATGGGTCGATGAGGATGATGTCATGGCCTTTGAGCAGCGCTTCGGCGACCACGATCTGCGCGATGGAGGATTTACCGGTTCCGGATTTTCCGCTGATGAGCAGGTGGAACGTGTCCTTCATGCTCCAGTAGACCGGTTTGCCCATATCGTCCACGCCCAACGGGAACATGCGTGGTTTCGACTGGCGGGCGAAATCCCAGTCCGCGTTGACCATGGTGGGGAATGGGCTGCGTTTCGCCAGCACCATGTCGTACAGGTTCGAACCGTGCTCCTCGCCGCGCGGGAGGATGCGCCCGTAGGCGTAGTCTGCGCTGGTCAGGAATTTGCCGATGTTCCGTGAGGGCTTGTCCACATCCAATCCGGCCGGAATCTGGAATCGTGCCAACAACACGTCATGGTTGCTTGGCAATGCGCCGAGACTGACCACATCGGGGGTGCGTCCGCTGGGATCGCTGACTCCGGCCACGCCCCACGAGTCGCTTAAGGCGAGTTCGATGAGATGCTTTTGCTTTGATCTGCGATTCCAGTGGCTGATGTCCCTGACATCCAGGCACGGGTCGTCGCACAGCCATACGGTCGCGCTGTCGGCTGACCGCCATTCCCAGTAAATATGTTTCGCCCCGACCGACGATTGGATTCTGGCGGACTGTTTGCGGGCGTCTTCCACGGTCGCGCCGTTGCCTAATTGGAATTGGATGCTCCAAATCGGCTTGTCTTTGCTTTGCGGAGTGCAGGCCGTGATGTTCACGGACGCTTTTGCGGGAAGCACGTCGATGAGGGTTTTGAATATCAACGCTTCCGCGTACTTGCGGTGAAGGGGGGTGTTGCCGGTCAGCTGGTCGATGCGTACGGGCGCGCTTCCGGTGGACCAGATCAGTCCGGCCATGTCGGAGCCTTCGTCCACGAGTCCGATGAACCGTGCCTCCGGCTGCAATGGGCCAAGGTCGCAACGCTCGTAGTCGGCCGGCGTGGCTGGTGCGGTGGGGAGCAAAGGGAGGGGAAGGAAGTGGTCTGCGGATG
>OAVW01000131.1_pt1 | contig 25837 bp, 19 predicted proteins | sample 1495321 | NCBI WGS metagenome assembly OAVW01 (sample SAMEA2580108, study PRJEB22360) | human gut metagenome | biome: human gut; feature: human-associated habitat; material: faeces | place: Denmark | collected 2008/2010 | reverse complement strand
GCGCTCGCCCGAGCTTGAGGTCATGGAGGAGGACAACGATCCGTATGTCGCCCGTGTCGTCGAGCTGCGCGAGCAATCCAAAGTTGACCGAGCTGGTGCTTTCGAGGGCTTTTCTCGCCTTGTCGAGGAGCTGGAAGCCAAGTGTACCGTTGCTGAGCTTTTGGCGACGGGCCCGGTGCAGACCCAGTTCTGCGACAACCAGCTGGTGCGCATGGTGCTGCCGGTGATGGAGGAGGACCGTTCTGTGCGTATCCTTCGCGCTCCCGATGCACTGTATTTTGCCCAGCATGAGATCTGCAGCTTTTACGCCGAACAAGAGGACTTTGAGCGCGCGCTGCCCGAGGTGCGTCGTCTCTACGATTTGGCGCGCTCGTCCATGCAATCTCACTTTGCCCTGATCAACGTGCTAGCACGCCTGGAGCGCTATGACGAGATTATCGAGGTGGCGCGCCACGGCCTGCGCATTGCCAGTGACCGGCCTTCGATCGGTTACCTGTTCTATCGCCTGGCATTCGCCTACTGGAACTGTGACCAGCTCGAGCTGGCACTGGCGTGTTATCGCCTGGTGCCGCGCGGCGAGGAGTCGGGCGGCAGTGCGCAGGAGGAAATGCAGGGCCTTATGAACGAGATGGGCGTCATCAAACCGCCCACGTTTGAGGAGGCTGTCGAGACCATCCGCAAGGCAGGTCTTGAGCTGCCGCCGGTGCCCGCCGTGACCAATCAACTCGCAGATGCCGCCGTGCAACTCGTCGATAACGGCTTCTTTTTCTTGGCGCGCGGCTGCATCTATCAAATGTGGCGCACCATGGGCAACGATGAGCTCGGCTCCCTCAACCGCTCGCTGGGGTAGGCGAAGCTTGCAAGGAGGAGAGACTGCTGGGCAATTTGAAAATCCCACTTGCCCATCCTCGACTGTTTGGTTACTATAGAACGGCTGTTACGGAGAGCTGACCGAGAGGCCGAAGGTGCTCGCCTGCTAAGCGAGTATGCCCCAAAAGGGCATCTGGGGTTCGAATCCCCAGCTCTCCGCCAGTTTGACTTTAAAGAAGGGTCCCATTCGGGGCCCTTTTTTATTAACAAGAAAGGCAGCTGGGGATTCGAACCCTCAAAAAATGAGGCGCCCCGTTGGACGCCTCATTTTGGTTCGATGTGATAACGCTTTGGCCCTACATCTTGGGAGCCTTGGCTACGGTCTCGCTCTCGGCTGTGAGCGGGCGGTTGTCGATGCGGTGGCCCAGGCGATCGAGCTTCACGAGCAGCCATTCAATGGGATTCGGCCCCGAGCCTTCCTCGTCGGCAACCAAATCCACGACGGCAATCTTGGTGCCATCCTGCTTGAGTGTAACGCTGCCCACCTTGTCGCCCACATGCACCGTGCCCGAAAGATCGTCGTAGCTAACCTTTTCGGTCACCTCGCCGGCAAGAGAAAACACGGTCGCTTGCGCCGTGGGATCGGCGAGCGTGGCGTCGATTGTCTTGTCCGTCCAATCTGTCTGGCTAATGCGTGCCATAAGCGGGTTGCCGTTGGCGGTCTTTTCCTGCGTGTTGGCGATCGCGACCGTGACCTTGTGGCCGTAGTACCAATTGGCAAGGGTTGCGGTATCGGTAAAGCGCTGGTCGGTGGTGGTGGAGTTCAAAACGACGGTGTAGACCTCGTCGCCGTCGCGGTTGTAGGCGCTCGTAAAGCAATAGCCCGCGTCGTCGGTGGTGCCGGTCTTGCCGCCGATGTTGCCATCTTGGCCCAGCAAATAGTTATGCGTGTCCATGGAATGCGAATGGTCGGTGCCGTCGGCGCCCGTGACCTCGATCCAGGAATCCTCGCTCGCTACGACCTCGCGGATCGTGTCGTTTTTCATGGCCTCCTGCATCATCAGCGCCACGTCATGTGCGGTTGAGTGCATATCGCCAGCCCACTCATCAAAGTCCAGACCATGCGGGTTTTCAAAAAGCGTACCGGTGCAGCCGAGCTTCTTAGCGCGCTCGTTCATGGCCTTCACAAATGTGGCCTCGGCGTCTTTGGTCTTAGGGTCGATCTTCTTGCCCACATATTCGGCGAGCACGATGGCGGCGTCGTTGCCCGAGGGAATCATCAGGCCGCGCAGTGCCTGCTCCACGGTAAGCTCGTCGCCTTCGAGCAAACCGGCGGTCGAATTACCCACGGTGGCTGCGGCGTTGCTCACCGTGACCTTCTCGTCCATCTTGCAATTCTCGACGGTTAGGATTGCGGTCATGACCTTGGTGATCGAGGCGATCTTGACCTGCTCATCGGCGCCGCGGGCATAGTAGACGGTGCCGTCTTTGCCCATGACGAGGGCATTGGTCGCATCGATATCGGGCAGGTTTTCGGCCGTGATGCCGCGCGCATCGGCGGTTTTGCCGCAAACATTGTCGGTCGTGAGCACTTGGGCGCCGGCGACGGTGGGCACGCCAGCGGCAAGGGCGATAGCGCAGACAAAGCCGGCGGCAAGCTGGGCTGAGCGCTTTGCAAAAGAGGTGAGGGGCTTCACGGATTTCGCTTTCGACGGGATGGTCTCTTCTGGAACTAGAGTATATCGTTTGTCGGCGTCGGCGATCATCGCGTGCGTGCGTGGCCCACATCCGCGTTCGAACGGGCACAAGGGTGCTTAAGACCGACTTAATCACCCACGCTTGTTGTGTGTGGCGTGCGTCGCCTCAGGCATAATGGAGCGCGAGAGGAGCACGCATGAACGAGCGCATACTGGTAGTTGATGACGAAAAGGCCATCGCCGACTTGGTTGGCATCTACCTTACAAAAGAGGGCTTTGATGTCCAGATTGCCTATAGCGGGGCCGATGCTGCCAAGGCGATTTTGGAGCAGGAGTTCGATTTGGCGCTGCTAGATGTCATGCTGCCCGATATCGATGGGTTTGAGCTGCTGCGTACGATCCGTTCCAGCCATACCTATCCCGTGATCATGCTGACGGCGCGCGATGCCCAGCAAGACAAGATCGGGGGCCTTTCGCTTGGCGCGGACGATTACGTGGTTAAGCCGTTCCGTCCGCTGGAGCTCATCGCGCGCGTGCACGCTCAGCTCTGCTCCAAAACCAGCTACGGTAGCCGTGCACAGGCGGCCGAGTCGCCGACCATTCAGCTCGACGGCTTGGAGATCAACCGCGACGCTCGTTCCGTGACGGTGGACGGTGCACCGGTACGCCTCACACCCACCGAGTATTCAATCTTGCTGTATCTGGTCGAGCATCGCGGCAGCGTGGTGGCCGTGGAGGACCTGTTCCGCGCGGTGTGGAGCGAGGATTTTATGCCCGGCTCCAACAATACGGTGATGGTGCACATTCGCCACTTGCGCGAAAAAATCGGCGACGACGCACAAAAGCCACGCTTTATCAAAAACGTCTGGGGCGTCGGCTACATCATCGAATAGCGCCTTTGATGGTGGGGAAGTGGATATGACAAAAGACGATAGGCAGGCATTCGAGGTACCCGATCGGCTCTTTGAATACGTGAGGTCGGTCGTCGACAACCGCGCGCTTGCAACGGTGCTGCTCTTTTTGCTGAGCCTGCTGCTGATTGGCATCGACAACATCGCCGGAATCTTGACGGTGCTGCTTGCCGGCTTTTTGCTGATCGATCGATTTGAGATCGTGCGCCGCTGCATGGTGATTGGCGGCGCCGCGTGGGCCATGACGTTGGCGATTGGCGCCATGGCGCTCGGCGGCATCGAAGGGCCGGTGCTGTTCGATGCCGGCTTTGTATTCAACATGCTTGGCTTTGTGCTGGCGCTTGCCGCGTGCGTGCTGTTCTTGTGTGGCCGCGCCCTGTACTACCAGGGCTACGAACAGGGCGAGCAGCATGCCGATTGTGTGCTGGCCGCTCGTATTCAAGATCGCCTGATCGATCACCCCGACACCTGGGACAACATCGACGGCGACTTCCTGGAGGTCGAGGATGCGCTCAACCGCGTGCGCGATCGCGAGCGTAAGGTGCAGCAGGCCCTACGCGACGAGTCGCATCGCAAGGACGATTTGGTCACGTACTTGGCACATGACCTACGCACCCCGCTTGCCAGTGTGGTGGGCTATCTTTCGCTGCTGCAAGAGGCTCCTGAGCTGCCGGTTGAGCAACGTGCGCACTTTACGGGCGTGGCTCTCGACAAGGCGCACCGGCTCGATGCACTCATCGAAGAGTTCTTCGATATCACACGCTTTGACTTCCACGATATCGTGCTCACGCGCGGCTATGTTGATCTGGGGTTGCTGCTGGCTCAGGTGGCTGACGAGTTCTATCCCATCCTCAACGAGCAGCATAAGGAAGCCCAAGTTGATATCCACGAGGACCTGACGGTGCTCGTGGATGGCGACAAGATGGCTCGCGTGTTCAACAACATCATGAAAAACGCCGTCGCCTATAGCTATGAGGGCTCGACTATCACGATTGAGGCCGGGCGCCAAGACGATGGCGGCGTGCGCGTTCGCTTTATCAATCAGGGCGATCCTATCCCTGCGGCTAAGCTCAAGGTGATCTTTGAGAAGTTCTATCGCCTGGATGCGGCGCGTGCGACCAATCGCGGTGGTGCCGGTCTGGGCCTTGCTATTGCCAAGGATATCATCGCGGCACACGGCGGTACCGTTGCATGTGAATCGACGCCCGAACACACGATATTCACCATCGAGCTGCCCGCCGCATAGCCAGCGTGCCCTTACAAACACTTGACAATGCGCTCACGTGCATATGAGCCGCGATTTCTACTATCGATACTGCTGAATTGATATCGATGTGGAGGTATGCGGTATGACGGCTGCTGCGGCTGTGGAGCCCACGGAGCTTGAAGAACTCATGGAAGCGCAGGCCGAGGCCGCGCACGAGCGCGAGGTTGGGGATGCGACTCGCCCCACGGCAGAGGATCTTGCCGCCTCGCCGACGCGCATCGACGTCGAGGGCCTCGACCTGTTCTATGGCGACCATCATGCGCTCAAGGACGTGAATATCAAGATCCGCGACAAGCAGATCACCTCATTTATCGGGCCTTCGGGCTGCGGAAAGTCCACGTTGCTGCGCTGCTTTAACCGCATGAACGACGGCATCAAGGATTGCCGTATCGAGGGCAAGATTGCGCTCGATGGTCAAGATATCCTGGGCGATTACGACATCTGCCGTTTGCGCCAGCGCGTGGGCATGGTGTTCCAGCGCCCCAACCCGTTTCCCATGAGCATCTACGACAACGTCGCCTATGGGCCGCGCGGTATGGGTGTGCGCGACCGCGTCGTGCTCGACGAGCTGGTCGAGGACTCCCTTCGTCGCGCTGCGCTATGGGATGAGGTCAAGGACAAGCTCAAAGAGTCGGGTCTGGGTCTTTCGGGCGGCCAGCAGCAGCGTCTGTGCATCGCCCGCGCGCTGGCCGTGCAGCCCGACATTCTGCTGATGGACGAGCCGACCTCGGCACTCGACCCTGTGTCGACGCTGGTGGTGGAGCAGCTGGCCTGTGAGCTCAAAGAGACCTGCACGCTCGTGGTCGTTACGCACAATATGCAGCAGGCGGCGCGTATCTCCGATTCGGTCGCATTCTTTTTGCTGGGTGAGCTGGTGGAGCACGCGCCCACCGCGCAACTCTTCAAGAATCCGACCGATCCGCGCACGGCGGATTATTTGACGGGGCGTTTTGGCTGATACCATCTAGTAAAGGTACCTTTAGGGTTAAGATGCGGTCATGCCGGCCGCAAAGGGGTTCAACATGATCTATTACGTCGAGGACGATGACAACATCAGGGATTTGACGGTCTATGCGCTGCGCAAGCAGGGGATTGAGGCCGAAGGCTTTTCGTGCGACGGTGAGTTTAAGGCTGCCGTGGCGCGACGGGTACCCGATGCCGTCCTGCTCGACATCATGCTGCCCGATACCGATGGCTTGGCGATTATGCGTCGACTGCGTGCCGATCGCCTGACGGCGACGGTGCCCATCATGATGCTTACCGCCAAGGATACCGAGCTCGACAAGGTGATGGCGCTCGATGGCGGTGCCGACGATTACCTGACTAAGCCGTTTTCGCTCATGGAGCTTGCGAGCCGCTGCCGCGCACTGCTGCGTCGCGGCGGCATGGTCAAGCAGGCGAGCGATGTGCTCAGCGTGGGCGACATCGTGCTCTCGCCCAGCCATCGCGAGGTGACCGTTGCCGGCGAGCCGCTTAAGCTCACCCTGCGCGAGTTCGACCTGCTCGAGTACCTCATGCGCAAGCCCGGCGTGGTTTTTACCCGCGAGTCGTTGCTGCAGAGCGTGTGGGGCTGGGACTTCGACGGCGGTTCGCGCACCGTTGACGTGCACGTGCAGACGCTTCGCCAAAAACTGGGCGAGCATGCCAGCGCCATCGAGACCGTGCGCGGCGTGGGCTACCGCTTGGCCGAGCCTTCTGCCGGCGATGGTGCCAAAGGCGACGACACCGCGGCCACCGCATCGGAGGAGTAACCCGTGGTCTTCGCCCCCCAGGGAAAACATACGCTGTCGCACCGCGTTTTTGTGACGATCTTTGTCTGCGCCATGGCGGTTATCGTGGCGTTTACGGTGCTGGGTGCGTTCTTTGTGCAAAACACCTTGGCGGATGCCACGAGTGCCAATCTGGCGCAGGAAACCGAGCTCATTGCTGCCGCTCTCGACGAACAGCAGGAGCCCATCCCGTTCTTGCGTAGTCTCGATCGCGAGGACTTGCGCATCACGCTGATTAACAAGGATGGATCGGTTGCCTACGACAACGAGGCGTCGCCTTCCACACTGCCCAACCATGGCGATCGCCCCGAGGTCATCGAGGCCTTTGAGAGTGGTTTGGGTTCCGCGGAGCGCGCAAGCTCTACGCTCGACGAGATTATGCTGTATCGCGCCGTCGCCCTTGATAACGGCCAGGTTGTCCGCTTGGCGCAGGCCCAGCCTGGCGTTGCGGCGATTTTGCTGTCGATGGTGGCGCCGATGCTGCTTATCGCAGCAGCGGGTGCGGGACGCTCGTTTTTTATGGCGCGCCGCGAGTCCCGTGCCATCATCGCGCCGTTGCAAGAGGTGGATTTGGACCACCCACGCCGTAGCTATGAGCACGCCTATGCCGAGATGGTCCCCATGCTTGAGCGTATCGAGTCGCAGCGCCAGGAACTCAAGCGCCAAATGGCGGTGCTAGCGGACAACGACCGTATGCGCCGCGAGTTCACGGCGAATATCACCCATGAGCTCAAGACGCCGCTTACGGCGATTTCGGGCTATGCCGAGCTCATCGCAAACGGCATGGTCGAGGGCGAGGGCGACCTGCGCAACTTTGGCGGTCGCATCTATCGTGAGGCGGGCCGCTTGGCAGCGCTTGTCAACGATATCCTTACGCTGTCTAACTTGGACGAGGCCGAGCGTGCAGCTGAGGGCGAGGCGGTGCCCATTGGGTCCACGGAGCCTATTGAGCTCTCGCGTGCCATCTACGCGGTCGAGCAGCGTCTTGAACAGGTCGCCCGTCAGGCGAATGTGACGATAAGTCATGAGACCAAGCCTGTGGTCATCGAGGGCGTGTCGCGCTTGATTGACGAGCTCATCTATAATCTGGCAAGCAACGCCATCCGCTACAATCGACCCGGCGGTACGGTTACGCTGCAGTGCGGCACCAACGACGAAGGCCATCCGTTCCTTGCGGTCGCCGACACGGGAATCGGTATCGCGCCTGAAGAACAGGGCAAGGTATTTGAGCGGTTCTATCGCGTGGACAAGAGTAGGTCCAAGGCACGCGGCGGAACCGGTCTGGGGCTTGCCATTGTCAAGCATGCGGCCCTGTATCATCACGCCACGCTCGATCTGTCGAGCGAGTTGGGCGTGGGAACCACCATTACGGTGACGTTTCCCATACAGCAGGACGAGCCATTCGCATAGCGATACAACATAGATATTGATGTAGACGCCGCATTTGACTTTCGGGTGCGGCGTTGTTGTGCAATTTTACGATTGCTTCCGACATTTTTACAGGAGAGCCTGTTTCTTATGTATAGAGTTTGGTCTCGGTAAAAAGATGCGATAACATACGGACAGTTTTGTCAATCCGAACTGGGGAAATGAAAGGCAAGCTGCATGACCCTTCTCGAACTGTTCCAGCTGCTGAAGAAGCACCTTCAGCTGGTCATCACCCTTCCGGTGGTCTGCGCGATCGCCATGGGCATCGTGTCCTTCGTTGCGATGGACAACACCTATACCGCGACGACGAGCATGTACATTCTCGCCAAGACCGACGATAGCGGTCAGATGAGCTACAACGATCTCTCGGCGAGTCAGATGCTTTCCAACGATATCGCCACGCTGCTGGATAGCGATAGCGTTAAGAGCGGCGCAGCCAATGAACTGGGCCTCACCGATCTGGATGACTACAAGGTGTCTGTTTCCTCCGAGACCACCACGCGTGTCATTACGCTTTCGGTTACCGGCACCGATGCCAAGGAGACGGCTAAGGTCGCAAAGGCCATAGCTAGCTCGGTGAGTACGGTCGCTCAGAACGTCGGCGCTGCCCAGAGCATCAACGTTATCGACGAGGCTAAGACCCCCGAAGCCCCTAGCGGCCCCAAGCGTATGCTGTACGTTGCTGTCGCGTTCCTCGCGGGCATCTTTATCGCAGTTGCCTATGTCGTTTTGGCAGACATGCTCAACACCCGCATCCGCGGTGCCGAAGAGGCAGAAGAGCTCCTGGGCATTCCCGTTGTTGGCCGAATTCCGGCTATGAAAGGTGGTAAATAGGCATGGCTAAGGCAAAGAACACCGATAAGCTCGTTGTACAGAATGCCGCCAAGACCCTTCTGGCCAACATCCGCTTTGCGAGCGTGGACGACCCCATTCGCACCATCACCGTTACCTCCTCGATTCCCAACGAGGGCAAGTCTACGGTTTCCATTAACCTTGCTCAGGCAATTGCCACGAGTGGCAAGTCCGTGCTCCTGGTTGAGGCCGATATGCGCCGCAGGTCCCTTTCCGATATGCTCGGCGTTCGTTCGCGCGGCGGACTCTATGCGGTTCTTTCCGAGCAGATCTCCATTGACCAGGCAATTGTCGAGACGGGTCAGAAGAACTTCTACTTCCTTGATGCCGAGCCGCATATTCCCAATCCTGCCGACATCATCGTCTCTCACCGCTTTGCCAAGCTGGTAAAGGCACTGTCTGCTAAGTTCCAGTACGTCATCTTCGACGCTCCCCCGGTCGGCACCTTCATCGATGCTGCCGAGATTGCCAGCCTGACCGACGGCACGCTGTTCGTGGTGCGCGAGGACTTCACCAAGCGCGAGGAGGCGCTCAACGCCATCGGTCAGCTTAAGAAGTCCGAGAAGGTCAAGCTCATCGGTACCGTTATGAACTACTGCGAGACCGAGACCAGCGAGTACTACTACTCCTACTACACCAAGGACGGTAAGAAGGTTAAGAAGGGCTCCGACGATCAGGGGACTTCCAAAAAGGGCATCTTCACCAACCGAGCAAACGTTTAGTTGATTAAGGCTGACCTATGCGTGACATTCATTGCCATATCTTGCCGGGTGTAGACGACGGCGCCGCCGATCTCGATGAGAGCTTGGCGATGCTCGAGGCTGCCAAGCGGGCCGGTGTAACCAGAATCGTTTGCACTCCTCACTGCCGTGATCCCTATTTTGATTACGACAAGATGTGGGATGCCTTTGAGCTGCTGCGTGATAACGCTGACGGTTTTCCGCTCCAGATGGGCTTCGAGGTCAACCATCGAAAGCTCGTTGAGCTTGGTATCGATGCCGCGGAGCACTTGCATTTCGATGGGACCAACGAGTTTCTGCTCGAACTTTCGACGCATGCCGATGCGTATGCGTTTAGAGAGTACGAGAACACGATTTACGATTTGCAGTGCCGTGGCTACCAGGTGATCATCGCTCATCCTGAGCGCTATCGTGCGGTTCAAAAGGATGTAAGCGTGGCGGAGCGTCTGGTCGATATGGGCTGCAAGCTGCAGGCTTCGGCGGACTTTATTGCCGGCGGTCGCTTTGGTCGCGAGAAAAAGCCGGCACAGCGCCTGTTCGATCAGAACCTGTACAGCTTCATCGCGAGCGATGCCCATAACGTGGGTCATTACGACTGCCTGGCGAAGGCTCGCGCGAAGTTTAGCGTACGCGGAGCTCATTTTCGCTAAAATCTGTCCCTAACGTTCGCATTGAATGAAAGGGCAGCCATGGATATCCAACTTAAGACGGGATGCTTTGATGACGCGGCGTTGGTGCGCCGCGTCGTTTTTATGGACGAGCAGGGCTACGAGAATGAGTTCGACGCTATCGACGAGGATCCAAACTGCATTCATGTGACGCTCTATGTAGACGGCGAGCTTGCCGGTTGCTCGCGCGTGTTTCCCGAAGAGCTTGAGCGCGTGGCTGACGCAGAGGCCCCGGTGTTGCCGGCATGCGACATGGACGAAGGCGTTGCGGCGGGGGAGACCTACATTATGGGGCGCGTCGCCGTGCTGCCGGCTATGCGTCGTCGCGGACTGGCGAGTGCGATCGTGGAGACCAGTGCTTCGTGTGCACGCGATGCCGGCGCCAAGCTTATTAAGCTGCATGCGCAGGAATACGTGCTGCCGCTCTATGTAAAGGCGGGCTACACGCAAATTGCCCCGGTAGATTACGAAGACGAGGGCCAGCCCCATGTCTGGATGGCCAAGCGCGTAGATGGCAGATAGGGACGTTCCTTTTCTGCCGGCAGCTGGGGACACTCCTTGGCAATTGACGCATTGGAGCGCTCGGACATACAGTTTTTCGATTCCGTATGTATATATGCGCGCTATTGGGTTATAAAATCTAAGTCTGAACATAGCAGGTCTGCGATGCGGCTCGGGCAACCGGGCCGTTTTTGCGGACGGGGGTAGCGCGAAAGGACTGCACATGCGTCAATTTAAGACCGAGAGCAAAAAACTGCTCGACCTCATGATCAACTCCATCTACACCAATAAGGAAATCTTCCTGCGCGAGCTTATCTCTAACGCGAGCGACGCCGTCGACAAGCTCAACTTTAAGAGCCTGCAGGATCCGAGCGTCAAGATCAACCAGGGCGACCTGGCCATTCGCGTCTCCTTTGATAAAGACGCCCGCACCATTACCATCTCGGATAACGGCATTGGCATGACCGCCGAGGAGCTCGAGCGCAATCTGGGCACCATCGCCCATTCCGGCTCCGAGGAGTTTAAGACCGAGAACGCCGAGCAGCAGGGCTCCGATGTCGACATCATCGGCCAGTTTGGCGTGGGCTTCTACTCTGCCTTTATGGTTGCCAGCCATGTGAAGGTCGTCAGCCGCGCCTATGGCGAGGATGTCGCCCATGTGTGGGAATCCGACGGTCTTGAGGGCTACACCATCGAGGACGGTGAGCGCGCCGAGCACGGTACCGATGTCATCCTGACGCTGCGCGAGAACGAGAAGCTCGATGCCGACGGCGAGGCCGAGACCTACGATCGCTTCCTGACCGAGTGGGGTCTCAAGAGCCTGATTCAGCAGTACAGCAACTATGTGCGCTACCCGATTCAGATGATGGTGTCCAAGAGCCGCCAGAAACCCAAGCCCGAGGACGCCGGCGACGATTACAAGCCCGAGTACGAGGACTACCAGGAGCTCGAGACCGTCAATTCCATGACACCGATCTGGAAGAAGCGCAGCTCCGATGTCGAGCAGAAGGACTACGACGAGTTCTACAAGTCCACGTTCCACGACTTTGACGATCCTGCGCGCACCATCAGCTTCCATGCCGAGGGCACGCTCGAGTACGATGCCCTGCTGTTTGTGCCGGGCCGCGCGCCGTTCGATCTGTACAGCAAGGATTACGAGAAGGGTCTGGCACTCTACAGCTCCAACGTCCTGATCATGGAGAAGTGCGACGACCTGCTGCCCGACTACTACAACTTTGTCCGCGGCGTCGTGGATTCCGCCGATGTGTCGCTCAACATCTCGCGTGAGACGCTGCAGCAGAACCGTCAGCTCAAGGCCATCGCCAAGCGTGTGGAAAAGAAGATCACCGCCGACCTTGAGGATATGCGTGACAACGACCGCGAGGCCTACGAGAAGTTCTTTGAGAACTTTGGCCGCGGTCTTAAGTACGGCATCTACTCGAGCTATGGCATGAAGGCCGATGAGCTCGCCGATCTGTTGCTGTTCTGGTCTGCCAAGGAACAGAAGATGATTACCCTGGCCGAGTATGCCAAGGGCATGCCCGAGGATCAGAAGGCCATCTACTACGCCGCCGGCGACTCGCGTGAGCGCTTGGCCAAGATGCCCGTGGTAAAGGGCGTGCTCGACCGCGGCTATGACGTGCTGCTGCTGACGCAGGACGTGGATGAGTTCACCTTCCAGGCTATGCGTGAGTACGTTGCCGCCGATATGCCCAAGATCTACGAGGACGATGCCGCCCGCGAGGCTGCCGAGAAGGCCGTGGCCGATGGTGCCGAGCCCGAGGTTGAGGATCGTCACCTGGAGCTCAAGAACGTCGCAACCGGTGATCTTGACCTGGCGACCGAGGACGAGAAAAAGGAGGCCGAGGACGCCACCAAGGAGAACGAGGACCTCTTTAACGCCATGAAGGAGGCACTCGGCGACAAGGTCGAGAAGGTTGCCGTCTCTGCGCGCCTGACCGATGCTCCCGCGTGCATCACCACCGAGGGCCCGCTTTCGCTCGAGATGGAGAAGGTGCTCCAGAAGGGTCCCGAGGGCGCGCCCGACGGTATGCCCAAGAGCCAGCGCGTGCTCGAGCTCAACGCCAAGCACCCGGTCTTTTCCAAGCTCGTCGCCGCTCAGAAGGCGGGCGACGCCGACAAGATCAAGCAGTACTCCGGTTTGCTCTATGACCAGGCCCTGCTGGTCGAGGGCATCCTCCCCGAGGATCCCGTAGCCTTCGCGGCGGCTGTTTGCAACTTGATGTAGTTCGGGGATACGGCACCGTAACTAGATTAGAACGAGAGTGGATAATCTCCCACTTTTGGCTCGAATGCGGGCTTGAAGTGAGAGATTTTCCACTCTCGTTTCCTTTTGAATGATCCCTCCGTCCCCAAGGGATCATTTATTTGTGCGGGTTGTGGTTTTGTGACCTGCTGAAATTTAAGATACTGTACAACTGTACGTTAACTCATCTTCGTAGTATATTGCTACCCGCAAAACTCAACACCATTGTGCTTTGAGACGTTAAAGCGCCTACTACAATGGTTGTCGATAGTACGATTCGATTCAACGACAGGATGGATGGTCCAAGCGTGAGTCTCGGCAGCAAACTATCCAATGCAAAGGTCTCCTTTGCGATATTTAAGCGCGACATTAAGCGACTGCTTGTGAACCCCGTCGCCTTGGTGGTTACCCTTGGCGTGTGCGTTATTCCCTCGCTGTATGCCTGGTACAACATCGTGGCCAACTGGGATCCGTACGGAAACACCCAGGGCATCAAGATTGCCATCGCCAACAACGATCGGGGCACCCAAAACGACCTGGTGGGCGAGTTCAACGCGGGCGATCAGGTCGTCGATCAGCTCAAGGAGAACGATCAGCTGGGCTGGACCTTCGTCGATTCTGCGGCCGATGCCAAAGAGGGCGTCGAGAGCGGTGAGTACTATGCGGCCATCGTAGTCCCCAAGAACTTCTCGGATAACCTGGTTTCGATGCTCGACGGCAACTACCATCAGCCCAAGCTTACGTACTACGTCAATGAGAAGAAGAGCGCTATTGCGCCCAAGGTTACCGACACCGGTGCAAACACCATCGAGGAGCAGATCAACTCGGAATTTGTCTCCACGGTGGGCGAGACCGTTGCCAGTATTGCCAAGGATGCCGGAGTCGATTTAAAGGACAAGGCAACCCAGACTCAGGATTCGTTGGCCGGTTCGGTATCAGAGGCTTCCGATACGTTGGGCGAAGTGCGTGATTCGATTGGCGACATGAATGCCGCCATCGATAAGACGAGTGGTTCCATTGCCTCGGCAGATGCGGCACTTGCCGGTCTGCAGGGTCAGGCGCCGTCGCTGACGCAGGCGATCTCCCAGGGCAATGACCTGCTGGGCGAGGCTCGCGCCACGGCGGGCAACTCTGTCGCCTCGCTCTCCAAGGCGCTCTCGGAAGGCAGCCTTGCGCTCACCAAGACGTCAGCCTCTGCGAACGCTGCCATCGGCAAGCTGACGGGCACGGTCACATCTACGACCACCCGTATCGACAACTCGCTCGAGTCTCTCCAAGCGACGATCGACCACAATAAGGCCGTTATCGGGCACTTAGAGATTCTCGCCAATGACACGTCGACAGGTTCCGAGGAAATTGACGCGCGCATTGTATCGACCATCGATTTGCTTCGAGAGCAGAATGAAAAGCTTCAGAGCATCAAGGACGGTCTGTCCGCGCAGTCGAGCGCCATGTCGAATGACGCAGCGGCTGTTTCGGGTGCCAGTGACGCTATCAATAACGCAATTCATACCGGTGCGACCAACCTTGGCCAAGCCCAGACGGACTTGGGCCAAAACGCGCTGCCGAAGGCCTCGAGCGCGCTCGACTCTTTTGCTGCCGTTTCGGGCGACCTGACCGGTATCGTCTCGGGTATGACACCTACACTTGCAAATGCGCGCGGCACGTTGGCGCAGCTTAGCGCTACGCTCGGCCAGGCCAAGACCACGCTGTCCCAGACCGATTCCTCGCTTGCCAAGGTCCAGGACAAGCTTGCAACCGCCGCCAATGACATCGCGGCGCTGCAGACCTCCGAGTCCATGGGCGAGCTGGCCGATCTGATGGGCGTCGATGTCAATGACGTGGCAGATTTCATGGCGTCTCCGGTTGAGTTGACGTCCAAGTCAATCTATCCGGTCAAGAGCTTTGGCTCGGGCATCGCTCCCTTCTACACCAATCTGGCGCTTTGGGTGGGCGGCTATGTGCTCATCGCCATTTACAAGCTCGAGGTCGACCGTGAAGGTGTTGGCAGCTTTACGGCGCGCCAAGGCTACTTTGGCCGCTGGTTGCTCATGGTGATCCTGGGCGCGTTGCAGGCCATCATCGTTACGGTAGGCGATCTGGTCATTGGCGTACAGTGCGTCAGTCCGCTCCTATTTGTGCTGGGCGGCATCGCCATCTCATTTACGTACGTCAACATCATTTACGCGTTGTCCACTACGTTTAAGCATATCGGCAAGGCAATCGGCGTCATTCTTGTCATCGTGCAGATCCCGGGTTCGTCGGGCATGTACCCCATCGAGATGATGCCCGGCTTCTTCCAGTGGCTGCACCCGCTGCTGCCCTTTACCTATGGCATCAATCTGCTGCGTGAGACGGTCGGCGGCATGTATTCGTTCAACTACCTGTTTAACCTGTGCATTCTGGGCGTGTTCTTGATCGTGGCGCTCTTTATCGGCCTGCAGCTGCGTCCGCTGCTGCTCAACCTCAACCTGCTCTTTGATAAACAGCTTTCCACGACCGGTATGATGATTTGCGAGTCTAACGACCTGCCGCGCGAGCGCTACTCCTTGCGAACGGCCATGCGCGTCGTGCTCGATTCCGATTCGTACCGTCGCGAACTGCTCGATCATGCGGTCGCCTTTGAACAACGCTACCCGTACTACATCAAGGGCGGTTTTGCCGCCGTGGTGGGCGTTCAGGTCCTGCTCTTTGTCCTGTCGACGGTTCTCGATATCGACAATAACGGCAAGATCATCCTGCTTGTCATTTGGATCATCTCGGTTATTGCCATCTGCGGCTGGCTTATCAATATCGAATATATCCGCGCGAGCCTCAATACCCAGATGCGCATCTCGGCGCTTTCCGATGAGGACCTGCGTCGCGAGATGCGCGAGCACACGGCCGCCATTCCTGCCGCCCGCCGCATGTTTGGCCTCAACGCCAGCGAGCGTGGCGCCAAGGGTGGCGATCAGTCCACGGGCCGCTTGCCGCATATAGGCTCGCACCATAAATCTCAGGGCAGCGACAGCACAGCCACAAATGATGGAGATGCCACCCCGCTTGGCAAGCACTCCAAAGGAGGTGAGGCATAAATGAAGAACATCCTGCATCTGTTTAAGCGCGATGTCCAAAACGTGTCTCGCTCCGTGATCGGCTTGGTTGTCGTGATGGGCCTCATTATCGTACCGTGCCTGTACGCGTGGTTTAACATCGCCGGCAGCTGGGATCCGTACGGCAACACCGGCAATCTTAAGATCGCCGTGGTCAACACCGATGAGGGTTACGAGAGCGATCTGATCCCCGTCGAGGTTAACGTGGGCGAAAACGTGACCGCCACCCTACGCGGCAACGAGAGCTTCGATTGGGTTGTGCTTAGCGATCGCGAAAAGGCTATCGAGGGCGTTAAGTCGGGCGCGTACTATGCTGCCGTCGTTATCCCCAAAACGTTTAGCGCCGACATGATGACGCTTTTCTCGACCGACGTGAAACACGCCGATATCGAGTTTTACGAGAACCAGAAGGCCAACGCCATCGCGCAGATCGTGACCGAGAAGGGTTCGAGCGCCGTTCAGAACCAGGTTAACGAATCTTTTACCGAGACCATTACGAGCATCGGTCTTAAGACGGTGTCCAGCCTGCTCGATTACATGAGCACCGACCAAGTCAGCAACTTTATCGCCAACCTGTCCTCGACGCTCGGCGATTCGGTCCAGGACCTGCAGGACGTTCAAGCCAGCGCAACATCGCTTGCGGGCATTTTGAGCTCCACGTCCGATTCGCTGACGTCGGCGAGCGGCATGCTCAAGCAGGCCGGTGCCGTCGATGAGTCGACAAAGCAGCTCATGGAACATGCCAAAAGCGGCATCGATGATTCCAAAGAAGCGCTTAAGGCGGCAAGCGATGCCATCGATGCCGCGATCGATGGAAGTGCGGGTTCGTTCGACAATGTGTCTGCCGAGCTCGCGAAGGCGTTCGATGCCGCGAACCAGCATGTCGACCTTACGGTGTCCCAACTCAACGATGCCGCTGCGGCCCTCAATGCGCGCGCCAAGGATATCGATGAGATGGCCGATCAGCTCCGCAGCCTTGCCGACCAGGTGAGCGATGAGAATTTGAAGGACGGTCTCAAGTCTGCCGCGACGTCGCTGGGCAGAATCGCCGTTGAGTACCGCAACAATGCCAAGGATCTGGCGGCCACCGCGAAGTCTCTCTCCGATAGCATGGCAGAGGTTAACAAGTCGCGTGCCGAGGTCGATCAGGCAATCGCGGATGCCAAGGCTGGTATCTCGGGCGCCAAGATTGACTACGACTCTACGTTCTCGGTTAAGGCCAAGGAGCTCAAGAAGACTATTTCGGGCGTTTTGGATTCGCTCAACGGTATCTCGGGCGACCTGGATAGTGCTGTTGCCGGCCTGACCGACGCATCCGGTTCGCTGGCAAAGGGCCTCTCCAAGGCTGCAAAGCTGGTCAACAAGGCTTCCGATCAGCTGGGTGAGGCGTCGGACAAGATCAGCGCTTTCAAGGACGAGCTCGACGGCGCCTTGATGTCGGATGACCTCGCTACGATCAAGACGATGATCGGCAATGATCCCGAGGGTCTGGCCGTGTCGCTTTCCGGCCCTGTCGCACTCGACCGTAAGCCGGTCTATCCGATCCGCAACTACGGTTCGGCCATGGCGCCGTTCTACACGATTCTGTCGCTCTGGGTCGGCTCGATCGTACTGGCGGCCATGATGAAGGTCTCGGTTGACGATGAGCTTATCAACGAGCTCATCCCCGTGCGCCTGCACGAGATCTATCTGGGTCGTTACCTGTTCTTTGGCGGTTTGGCTCTACTGCAGGCAACGCTCGTGTGCGCGGGCGACATTCTGTTCTTTGGCATTCAGTGCGACAACCCGCTGCAGTTTGTGCTAGCGGGCTGGGTCGCGAGTCTCGTGTTCTCCAATATCGTCTACACGCTTACGGTTTCGTTTGGCGATATCGGCAAGGCGCTCGCAGTCGTGCTGTTGGTCATGCAGGTCGGCGGTTCGGGCGGCACGTTCCCCATCGAGATGACCGGCCCCGTGTTCCAGGCGATCTATCCGTTCCTGCCGTTTACTCACGGCATCAACGCCATGCATGCCGCCATGGCTGGCGCCTACCATATGGAGTACTGGGTTGAGCTGGGCATTCTGGCGAGCTATCTGATTCCGTCGCTGGCCTTGGGCGTCGTCTTCCGCCGTCCGGTCATCAAAGCCAACGACTGGATTATCGAAAAGCTGGAGTCGACAAAGCTTATTTAGTGCGGCAACTTTAACGCTGATGTAGCACTAATGCCAGCGAGCGAGCCGCATTTGCGCCAAGGTGACGTGAAATGAAAGGGCGCTGACCTTCTGGTCGCGCCCTTGAAATTGAACGTCAGATTGGCGTGAATGCGGCTCGCGCAGCCGTTCGCTAGAACGGCGGAACAAGACGCTTTAGCGTAGTGAATTGCGTGGGCTGCTTGGTTGTTGCTACAGTAGCGGGGCGTGCCGGGGGTCCGGTGCGCCCCGTTTTTATTTGACCATGAGGCGGCACGCAGCCATACGCGTGCGGACACCACGCCCAGATTGAGTGTGAGGATGTTCCATGGCCCAATACGCTGCCAACGAAATCGAAAACATGCCCGATAGCCCTGTGGCCCGTGAGGATTTGGGCGCGGGCGGTATTCCCAGGGGCGCCGGCGCACGCTCCCCGCTGTTCTGGAAAGTTTTGCTACTTTCGGTGGCGGTCATCTGGGGCTACTCCTTTACCACTATGAAGGACGCACTCGGCACCATTCCGGTGTTCGAGCTGCTCTATGTACGCTTTCTGCCTGCAGCGTTGGTCATGTTTGCCGTCTTCCACAAGCGCATCACTGCACATTTCAACGCTCGCAATCTGATCGTTGGCCTGAGTATGGGCGTGCTCATGTGGGCGGCCTATGCGTTGCAGACGGTCGGTCTGGCATATACTACGGCGGGCAAGAATGCTTTTTTGACGGGCACGTATTGCATCCTCGTGCCGTTCGCGAGCTATTTTCTGAGCGGAGAAAAACTCACCCGCTATAACCTGGGCGCGGCACTGCTGTGCTTGGCGGGCATTGGCTTGGTGGCGCTCGATAGCGTCGAGTTCAACATCGGTGACGTCATTACGCTGGCAGGCGCGGTCTTCTTCGCCATCCAGATGGCGGTGACCGCCAAGTACGGTCGCAAAATGGACATCAACGTTATCACGTTTTGGATGTTTGTGGGCAACGGCGTGCTGAGCCTGGTTTCGTCGCTGTTATTCGAGACCCAGGCGCCTCTGTCCGTGTGGACGCCGAACTTTATCGGTGTGATGGCGTTTCTCTCGGTGGGCTGCACATGCGTGGCTCTGCTCATCCAAAACGTCGGCCTGGCGCATGTCCCGGCTTCGACGGGCTCACTGCTCCTTTCGATGGAGTCGCCTTCGGGCGTGTTGTTTTCGGTGCTGCTGATGGGGGAGGCGCTCACCTCGCGCCTGCTCGCCGGCTTCGTGCTTATCTTCCTGTCGATTATCTTGAGTGAGACTCACTTCGATTTTTTGCGCAAAAAGCCGCGCCCGCAATTGTAAACAACTTGTTGCGCCGCCCTCCCGGGGCGGCATTTTTTATGCGTCGCCCTTAAAGTTGTACCTTGCACTTTATGCTATCAAAGTGCTTGCTGCAAAAACGTTACTGGAGGGCATCTATGGCACCAGCTTTGTCCGATTTTCAACCGCAACCAGCGCCCAAGGCTACCGCAGCGGCGCAGGCCGCTATCGGTGACGGTCTTGTTGCAGAAGCTCAGACTTTTGCAGACGAGCTTGCTGTGTGTCGACACGATCTACACCAGATGCCCGAGCTGGGTAACAACCTTCCGCAGACGTCCGCCTTTATCCAGGTGCGTCTGGACGAGATGGATATTCCCTATGCCGTGCTTGTTGACGGCTCCTGTGTCGTTGGCCTTATCGGTGCCGGCGCGGCAGCTGCTGCTCGGGGTAACGGTACGTGCACGGACAAGCAGGCCGGTACGGTCATCATGCTCCGCGGCGACATGGATGCCCTGCCCGTTGCCGAGGAATCCGGCGAGCCCTTTGCATCCACCAACGGCTGCATGCATGCTTGCGGTCACGATATGCACGCGACGGCGCTGCTTGGTGCGGCGCGCCTGCTCAAGGCCCGCGAGGCCGAGCTTGTCGACGCCAATGCCACCGTCAAGCTGCTGTTCCAGCCGGGCGAGGAAACCTTTGAGGGGGCTCGCGCTGCCATCGCCGACGGCTTGCTCGAGAACCCGCGTCCCCAGGCGGCTTTTGCCATGCACGTTAACAGCCAGTCGCCGCTCGGATTGGTGCTCTACGGGAGCCCGGCGCTTTCGGGCGTGTACGGTTTCCGCATCACGCTGCAGGGCAAGGGCGGCCATGGCTCGAGCCCCGAGATCTGCATCGACCCCATCACGGCCGGCGTCCATGTGCACCTGGCGCTTCAGGAGCTCATCGCTCGCGAAGTGCCGGCGGCCAAGGAGGTCGCACTGACTGTTGGTAAGTTCGCCGGCGGTCAGGCCGCAAATGTCATCCCCGACACTTGTGTGCTCGAGGGAACGCTGCGCGGCTTTGACGTCGAGCTCATGGAGCACCTCAAGACCCGCATCGCGGAGGTCGTCAAAGGTGTTGCCACGACCTATCGTACGCCGGCCACCATCGAGACGCTCTCGGATGTTCCCCCGCTCGTGCTCGATGACGACATGACCCAGGCTTCGCTTGGCTATGTGGGCGCGACGCTGCCCAAGGCCGCCTTCCTGCCGCTGTTCCACGCCATGGCGAGCGAGGACTTTGCGCTTATCTCAAGCGAGATCCCGAGCGCGTACTTTACGATCGGCGCCGCTGTGACCGATACGGATGAGCATTTTGCCCAGCACCATCCCAAGGCACGCTTTAGCGATGCCGAGCTGCCACTTGGCGCCGCGGCTTATGCGGCAGTCGCTTTGGGCTATATCGCCGACCACCGGTAGCACCCAATCTTGCTACTCGTTTGTTTAAAAAGGAGCAGTATGTCCCAGCAGCGTAAGTTCTTCCCCGGCTGGCTCGTGGTGGCTTCCGGCTTTGTCATCATGGCCACGTGCTACACGATTTTCGTTAACTGCATGAGCCTGTTTCAGCCGCTCGTCGTCAGCGACCTGGGCATCACGCTTGCGCAGTACAACATCTCCAACGCCATCTCCACCGTGGTGAGCGTTATCGGCTCACTTGTGATCGGTCATGTTGCCGATAAAGTAAGCGGTCGCGTTTTGGGCTCCCTCACTGTAATCGCCACCTCTGCCGTTCTTGCCAGCATGAGCTTTGTCGGTGAGCTGTGGCAGGTCTACGTGCTCTTTGCCGTCTCGGGCTGCTTTGCCGTCGCCTCGACCCGACTACTTATTAGCCTTGTGACCGCCAACTGGTTTACGGCCAAGCGAGGCCTTGCCATTTCCATCGCACTTTCGGGCACGGGCTTTGGCGGCGCTATTCTGTCTCCCATCGTGAGCTCGCTTATCGTGAGCGTTGGCTGGCGTTCCGCCTTCTTAGTGCTCGCGGCTATCTGCATGGTGGCGGCACTGCCCAGCCGCGTCCAAGCAGTTTGGCATGGCCGACCTCGGCAAGGTCACGGGCACCATTACCTCGCTTGAGATGGTCGGCGGCACCGTGGGCGCCATCGTTTCGGGTGTGCTGTCCGATGCCACGGGCTCTTTTGCGAGCACCTGGATTGTCTGCTTGGTGTGCTCGGTGGCTATGTTGGTGTTTCTGCTGGCGTCTGAGCCCATCGCCGCCAAGCTGCGTGCAAGCGTGGCGGGGGAGTAGACGTCCGTCGCTCTTTTCTGTTTGCCCCGTTCTGTTTGTGGCCGCCCTGGAAGCCGAATGGATGCTCGTACCATCATTCGGTTTCCAAGGCGGTCACGGGCCTACGAAATGACCCGTTTTCCTCCGTCCCCAAGGGATCACGTGATCCGAAGGGGACGGAGGAAAACGGGTCACAAACAGCGGCGGCGCATCTGGCCGAACGAGTCCCCATACCCTCGTTCGGTCAGACGCGCCGCCGCGTTGCTGCTTTGTGCCGTATAATGTCTACTATCTATGACGCGATACAAAAGAAAGGTGTTTGCCCATGCAGGCACAGAAGGCGGAGGGAACCCGCGACCTTATCGGCGCCGAGATGCGCGCCTGGCAAAAGATGCAGCAGATTGCGGCCAGCGTATTCGAGCCGTTTGGCTTTAAGCCCATCGAGACGCCCGCGATCGAGCAGGTGGACGTGTTTGTCCACGGCATCGGCCAGTCGACCGACGTCGTACGCAAGGAGATGTTCCGCGTGTTTAGCGGCGCCAACCTGGAGCGCGTCTTTACCGAAGGCACCGATACCAAGCTCAAGCCTAAGCAGCGTCTGGCCCTTCGTCCCGAGGGCACGGCCGGTGTGGTGCGCGCCGTCGTGGAGAACAACCTGGTGCCCCAGGGCTCCACGCCGTTTAAGGCTTACTACGCCGAGGCCATGTTCCGCGGCGAGCGTCCCCAGAAGGGCCGCCTGCGCCAGTTCCATCAGGTGGGCATCGAGTGGCTCGGCGCTCCCGATCCGGCGGCAGACGCCGAGTGCATCATCATGCTCATGGAGTTCTACAAGCGTCTGGGCTTCGATCTTTCCAAGCTCCGTCTGCTCATTAACTCGATGGGCGATCCCCAGTGCCGTCCGGCCTATCGCGAGCAGGTTAAGCAGTTCATTCTCGACCACGCCGACGAGATGTGCGACGAGTGCCGCGAGCGCGCCGAGCTTAACCCGCTGCGCGCCTTCGACTGCAAGAACGGCCATTGCCGCGAGATCATGGCCGAGGCTCCGCTGATGGGTGACAACCTGTGCGACGAGTGCCGCGAGCACTACGAGCAGGTCAAGCGCTATCTGGATGCCGCCGGTATCGAGTATGTCGAGGATCCCACCCTGGTGCGCGGCCTGGACTACTACACCCGTACCGTCTTTGAGGTCGAGGCTCCCGGCGCCGGTGTCGGCTCCATCGGTGGCGGCGGTCGCTATGACGGCTTGGTCGAGCTCGAGGGCGGCAAACCCACGGCAGGCGTTGGCTTTGCCGTCGGCTTTGAGCGCGCCCTGCTGGCCCTACAGGCCTTTGGCAGCGACCTGGGTGCCGAGGAGGTCCCGTGCGTCTACGTTGCTAACGCCGGCAAGGAGCTGCGTCAGAACGTCTTTACCATTACGCAGCAGCTTCGCGCCGCAGGCATCGTGACCGAGGCCGACTATCAGGGTCGTTCGCTCAAGGCCCAGTTTAAGCAGGCCGATAAGGTGGGCGCCAAGCTCATCCTGGTCCTGGGTGGCGACGAGCTTGCCGCCGGCAAGGTCAAAGTGCGCGACATGGAGAGCCATGACGAGGTTCTCGTCGATCTGGCCAACGTGGTCGAGGCAGTTCGCGAGCGCCTGTAGCGCATCATTTTGAACTGCGGGTCCGCCAATACGTCCCGCTCGCGGCGAACGATTGTTACGGGGGTGTTTCGCTTTTATGCGGAATGCCCCCGTTTACGTATGCCGTCCACCGAGAAATACGACCATTTAGAGCAAAAACCCTTGCAATGCAGAAAATACTTTTGTGTGGTAAAGCGCAATCAGTGTCGAAAGTATTTCTCAAGCGCCTATAATGAATACCGCATGTTACGTGCATAGAAGGAGGAATGGGAGGAAACGTGGCTGAGAACCTAAGCAACCAGTCTGTACCCGAAGCCGCGGCGCGCGTCGCTGCCGTGGTCAACCGCCTCGGTGGGCTCTAAATGGGAGCGCCCCCCCGAGATCGAGACCCCCGAGGAGCTGCGCGATAATCTGGCGCTGTTCCTGCGCCTGGAACGTCGTGTGCTTAGCGAGTATGATCCCGAGATCGCGGACCTGTTCGACAAGATTTTGACAGCCGAGATTGTGGCCAATGCTGGCAACCCCGGTAGTCGCGCTGCCGACGAGTCCGTTGACGAGCAGGGCGTGCCCACTGCCGACGAGCCCACCGCCGTGGCGTTTCGCGAAGTCGTCGATCTGATTGATAGCCTGCCGCTCGATAAGCAGCAGGTCATCGTTCGCGCCTTTACGAGCTTCTTCCACTTGGCAAACTTGTCGGAGGAGAACTACCGTGTGGCGCAGCTGCGCGAGCGCGAGGCCGGCGCATCGACCGATACCGAGGTCGATCCCGCCAACGAACTCACCGTCGCCTATCACCAGTTGGTAAACGAGATGGGTGTCGAGGGCGCCAACGAGCTGCTCGGCAAGCTCGAGTTCCACCCTGTCTTTACCGCACATCCCACCGAGGCCCGTCGTAAGGCCGTCGAGGGCAAGATTCGCCGTATCTCCAACCTGTTGGAGGAGCGTCCGCGTCTGGGCGGCTCCGACTTGGTGGAGAACGAGCGCCATATGCTGCAGGAGATCGACGCCCTGGTGCGTACGAGCCCCATCGCGCTCAAGAAGCCCACGCCGGTCGAGGAAGCCGATACCATCATCGACATCTTCGATAACACGCTGTTCGACGTTATCCCCGTCATCTACCGTCGTTTTGACGACTGGGTGCTGGGCGACAAGGCCGGCACCGGGCCGCCGCTGTGCCCGGCGCTCGTTGGATCGGCTCCGACCGCGACGGCAACCCGAACGTCACCGCCAAGGTGAGCCGCGAAGTCGCCGCCAAGTACTTCACCCACATGGTGCTCAAACTCGAGGACAAATGCCGCCGCATCGGCCGCAACCTCACGCTCGAGGCCACCTACAGCAAGCCTTCTGCCGAGCTCATTAACCTGTGGAACCATCAGGTCGAGATGAGCCCTCGGTACACGGCCCGCGCCGAGCTGATCTCCGAGCACGAGCCGCATCGCGCCGTCATGCTCGTCATGGCCGACCGTCTGAACGCTACCGTGCGTCGCATCACCGACACCATGTACCACAGCGCCGATGAGTTCCTGGATGACCTGCGCGTCGTCCAGCGCTCGCTAGCCTCCTGCGGTGCCGTCCGTGCTGCCTACGGCCCGGTCCAGACCATCATCTGGCAGGTCGAGTCCTTCGGCTTCCATATGGTCGAGATGGAGTTCCGTCAGCACTCCGTGGTGCATGCCCGCGCCCTCAAGGATATCCACGAGAACGGTATCCATGGCGACCTGCAGCCCATGACGCGCGAAGTCATCGATACCTTCCGTGCTATCGGCTCCATCCAAAAGCGCTACGGCAAGAAGATGGCGCACCGCTATATCATCTCGTTCACCAAGAGCGCCCAGCATGTGGCTGACGTCTTCGAGCTGGCCCACCTGTCCTTCGCACACGAGGAAGATGTCCCCGAGCTCGACGTGATCCCGCTATTCGAGCAGCTCGAGGACCTCGAGGGCTGCGTCGACGTGCTCGACCAGATGCTTACGCTGCCCGTGGTACAGAAGCGTCTTGCCCAGACCAACCGCCGCATGGAGGTTATGCTGGGCTATTCCGACTCCTCCAAGGACGCCGGTCCTACCACGGCCATGCTCGCGCTGCATTCCGCGCAGGAGCGCATTGCCAAGTGGGCCGAGAAGAACGATATCGACCTGGTGCTCATGCACGGTCGCGGCGGTGCCGTTGGCCGTGGCGGCGGCCCGGCCAACAAGGCCGTGCTGGCGCAGCCCAAGGGTTCGGTCAACTGCTTCTTTAAGCTCACCGAGCAGGGCGAGGTCATTTTTGCCCGTTACGGCAACCGCACGCTGGCTCAGCGCCATGTTGAGTCCGTTGCCGCCGCAACGCTTTTGCAGTCGGCCCCGAGTGTCGAGAAGACCAACACAGAGACCACGCAGAAGTTCTGGGATATGGCCGAGAAGCTTAACGCTGCAAGCCACGAGCGCTATCTGGACCTGCTGAACACCGAGGACTTTACACCGTGGTTCTCGACCGTGACGCCGCTGACCGAAGTCGGTCTGCTGCCGATCGGCTCCC
>OAVW01000121.1_pt1 | contig 27379 bp, 26 predicted proteins | sample 1495321 | NCBI WGS metagenome assembly OAVW01 (sample SAMEA2580108, study PRJEB22360) | human gut metagenome | biome: human gut; feature: human-associated habitat; material: faeces | place: Denmark | collected 2008/2010 | reverse complement strand
AAGGCGAAGATAAAGCAGCAATCGAAGCTAAACTTCAAGCGCTTGCAGAAGTTGCTCAAAAACTCGCTCAAGCTGCACAACCACAAAGTGATGCACAACAAGCTCAAAGCAGCAGCAAACCAAATGATGATGTTGTTGATGCTGAGTTTGAAGAAGTGAAAGATAATAAGTAGGTGAGCTAATGGCTGTATATGCTAATGAGAAATATCTAATTAAGTGTTCCAATAGTAAGGAACACTGGACATTGAGCTATGCTCCCGGAGAAATAGTTCCTGTATCAGGGATATATAGATGTGTTAATTGCGGGAAAGAAATCGCAGCAAACAAAGACGATCCATTTCCACCGCAAAATCATCATCAACATTATCCTATAACAGATATTCTGTGGAAACTAGTTATCCGAGCTGATACTAAAGCAGATAATTGCGGTATCAGAAAATAATTCAATAGGGCGTAGCAATACGCCCTATTGGTGTATTCATCAACCACAATTTTTCCTGACTTTATTTGAAAAAGTGAAGTAAGGAAAAATAAACCCGGAGGATAAATGGCGTTAAAACTCTATCCAATCGTACAACAACGCTTAAATAACAACATAGCAGATGAGATAATTCCGTCCCTTTGGCAAAACAATTTCGACAAACTACCACAAGGTCACTGTTGTTATGGTATCTATTTTAATTATGCTACGAATTACCAAGCAGACTATGATTTTGCGATTGCAAGTGAGGTTGTATTAGAAACAGATTTCCCGGTGATTGAAATTGAAGATTTGAGTTTCTACGAAGTTTTTCATTGCAAAGTAAATGAAATTTATCAAACATGGCAACTGATCTGGGAAAAAGAACAACAAGGTTTACTTAAGCGGGCTTATTCGGTGGATTTTGAAAAATACCACCCCGATGGTTTGGTAGAAATTTATATCGCTGTTGAACCTCATTGCTAAGCTCAAAGTGCATAAAATTTTATAAAAAATGACCGCGCTTTATCCCCATACAAACACAACTAAAGGAAAAAACAATGAAATTCGAAACGAAATGCCTCCATGCTGGCTATAGCCCTAAAAACGGTGAGCCACGTGTTCAACCTATCGTGCAAAGCACGACTTATACCTACGATTCTGCTGAAGAAATTGGTAAGTTATTTGATTTACAAGCTGCAGGTTATTTTTATACTCGCCTAGCAAACCCTACAACTAATGCTGCGGAAGAAAAAATCACGGCACTTGAAGGTGGCGTTGCAACAATGTGTACTGCCTCAGGTCAATCTGCTGTTTTCTACGCAATGCTGAATATTTTAGAAGCTGGCGATCACTTCATTTCCTCTTCTTATGTGTATGGCGGTTCCTACAATTTATTTGCCCACACATTCAAAAAAATGGGGATTGAAGTGACTTTTGTAGATCAAGATTTACCACTTGAAGAACTCAAAAAAGCAATCCGTCCAAATACAAAAGCTGTCTTTGCTGAAACCATTGCGAACCCCGCTTTACGCGTGTTAGATATTGAAAAATTTGCAGCCTTAGCGAAAGCTGCAGAGGCGCCATTATTAATTGATAACACCTTTGCTACCCCCTATTTTTGTCGTCCAATCGAATTTGGCGCAAACGTGGTCATTCACAGCACATCTAAATATTTAGATGGTCATGCTATTGCCTTAGGTGGCTCAATTACTGATGGCGGTAACTTTAATTGGAATAACGGCAAATATCCGCAATTAAGCACGCCAGACCAAACTTATCATGGTTTGGTTTACACAGAAACCTTTGGCCCCGCAGCTTATATTGTCAAAGCACGCGTGCAATTAATGCGTGATTTAGGTGCTACACCAGCTCCTCAAAATAGTTTCTTATTGAATGTAGGTATGGAAACCCTTGCGCTTCGCATGCAACGTCATTATGAAAATGCACAGGCTGTAGCCGAGTTTTTAGAAAAACATCCGCAAGTCGTTAAAGTGAATTATCCTGGCTTACCAAGTTCACTAGATTACGCGCTCAAACAAAAATACTTACCGAACGGTTTGTGTGGTGTTATTTCCTTTGAGATCAAAGGTGACAAAGAAACCGCGGCAAAATGGTTAAACGCATTACAAATGACCTCACGTGAAGTACACGTAGCCGACATTCGGACTTGTGCATTACATCCAGCAACTTCAACGCACCGCCAATTAAGTGAAGCTGAATTAGAAAAAGCAGGGATTTCTCCAGGACTTATTCGCCTTTCTTGCGGTATTGAAAATATTCAAGATATTTTAGCTGACTTAGAGCAAGCATTTGCAGCAGCAAAATAAGTCATAAATTAACGAATTTACCCTTGATATTTCTGACTTCGACATTATTTTTATTCTTAGGTATATCGTTAACGCAATACCATACAATAACAAAATAAAATTTTTTAAATTTATATTTTTAAACGGAAAACGAAAACATTATGGCAAAGAAAGATTATTACGACGTTCTTGGTGTTGAACGTGGCGCAGATGAAAAAGCAATTAAACGTGCTTACAAAAAACTCGCCATGCAATATCACCCTGATAGAACCAAAGGTGATAAAGCCAAAGAAGAAAAATTTAAAGAAATCCAAGAAGCCTATGAAATCCTAGGTGATAAAGAAAAACGTGCCGCTTACGATCAATACGGCCATGCAGCCTTTGAACAAGGCGGCATGGGAGGCGGTGGCTTCGGTGGCGGATTCAGCGGTGCTGATTTCGGTGATATTTTTGGTGATATGTTCGGCGATATCTTCGGCGGTGGCGGACGCGGTCGTCAGCGTGTTGTTCGCGGTGAAGATTTACGCTATGACATCCAAATCACGTTAGAAGAAGCCGTAAAAGGTACAACCAAAGATATCCAGATTAATACCCTTGCTCACTGTGATAGCTGCGATGGTACTGGCGCAGAAAAAGGATCAAAAGTTGAGACATGCCCAAGCTGTCATGGTTCAGGTCGTATTCGTCGCCAACAAGGTTTCTTCGTAACTGAAGCGGTTTGTCCTACTTGTCATGGTTCTGGTAAGAAAATTGAAAAACCATGTAAAAGCTGCCATGGCGAAGGTCGTGTTCACAAGAAGAAAAATCTTTCCGTTAAGATCCCAGCAGGTGTGGATACCGGCAACCAATTACGTTTAAGCGGCGAAGGTGCAGCGGGCGAAAATGGTGCACCTGCAGGCGATTTATATGTGGTGATTCACGTTAAAGAACATCATATCTTCGAACGTGATGGAAACAACCTCTACTGCGAAGTGCCAATCAGTTTCTCAATGGCTGCGTTAGGTGGTGAAATTGAGGTCCCAACCTTAGACGGTAAAGTGAAACTCAAAATCCCTCCTGAAACCCAAACAGGCAAACTCTTCCGTATGCGTGGTAAAGGGGTGAGCTCTACTCGTAGCGGCTACGCAGGCGATCTTATTTGTCGCGTAGTGATTGAAACACCGGTGAACTTAAATAAAGAACAAAAAGAATTATTAGAAAAACTGGAAGAAAGTTTGAAAGGACAAAAATCGCATAGTCCGAAATCTTCAAGCTTTTTAGATGGTGTGAAGAAATTCTTTGATAACTTAGGTAAGTAAACCTAAACAGAAAGTGCGGTCAATTTTAAAACTGTTTTGAAATTGACCGCACTTTTACTTTATACGACTGAAATGGCTTTTATTTGCACATAAACATCCATGCCTTGAGCGAAATGCAATTCATTAAACGCCCATTTACTGATACTTGCCCAAACTTTATGCCCTTCCACCAACACCGCAATGTCAATGCGATTCTCTTGCGGAACGATTTGTACTATTTGCCCACGTAAGATATTACGAATGCTCGTTTGCTCTGGCTTGCTGAGAGTGAGTGATACATCGGAACTATAAATACAGACGCGCACTTTTTCATTCGCTTGATGATGCACTTCGTTAATCCAAAGCTGTTGTTCGCCTAAAGAAAGTGCGGTCATTTTATAGGTTGGATTATGCAAATAGACAGGCAACGCCAACACACTACTCTGCTCCGATTCACCTTTCCAAGGGGCAAATAACGGACTGTTCCAGACATTTTCTAAGGTGTCATAGGCTTTCACTTTGCCATTTTCCATCAGCACAACGCGATCGGCCAAACGTAATAATTCGTCCAAACTGTGCGTCACATATAAAATCGGCACATTAATTTCTTTGGATAAGCTTTCCAAATATTGCATAAGCTCACGTTTGCGAGGCACATCTAAAGCAGAAAGCGGTTCATCCATCAGCAAAATATCAGGATCCGTTAATAAGGCTCGCCCAATCGCCACACGTTGTTTTTCTCCGCCTGATAAAGTAAGCGGATAGCGTTTGAGCAACGGTTCAATACCAAGTAGCTGAACGATATAGTCAAAATCTTCATGGCTGACATTCTTCATGCCATAACGTAAATTGCCTTTGACATTGTAATGCGGGAATAAACGCGCATCTTGGAATACATAACCGATTTTGCGCTGATGCACAGGGAGATTCTCACCGTTCTCCACATCCACCAAAGTGCGGTCATTTAAACGAATAAATCCTTGATCGGGATGAGTTAAACCACTCACCAAATTAATCAATGAGGTTTTCCCCGAACCTGACAAACCAAAAATCGCCGTCACACCTTGAGTTGGCAGTTGCAGATCCGCACGTAAGGTCAGGCGACCTAATTGTTGTTGTACATTAATGTGTAGCATCGCCTTGCCCCAATTTTTTCTGCATCCGTTTACTTAAGGTTTCGGAAAGCAATAAAGAAATTAATGAAAGGATCACCGCAAACAAGCAAAGTCGTGCAGTTTGTGCTTCTGCGCCTGGTGTTTGGATAAATGAATACATCGCTAAAGGAATGGTTTGAGTTTCTCCTGCGATATTGGAAACGAAAGTAATAGTTGCACCAAACTCACCTAAAGAACGAGCAAAACCTAATACTAAACCCGCCAATACACCAGGTAAAGAAAGAGGCAACGTGATTGTAAAAAAGACTCGCCAAGGCGAAGCACCAAGCGTTTGTGCGGCTTGCTCTAATTTAAAATCAATGCTTTCTAAGGAAAGACGTATCGCCCGCACAACCAATGGAAATGCCACCACGGCTGAAGCTAATACCGCCCCCTTCCAACTAAAGCCGAAGGATAAGCCAAACCATTGATATAAATACTTGCCAATAAAGCCATTACGTCCCATGGCGACTAATAATAAATAACCGATAACCACCGGCGGTAACACCAAAGGCAGATGAATAATTCCTGTAACCAGCGACTTACCGTAAAATTCCTTACGAGCCAGCAACCAAGCGATAAAAATTGCGAAGGGCAAACTCCAAAGCATAGAACTCAATGCGACACTCATGCTTAAGTGAATCGCATCCCATTCCATCGGGCTTAATTTAAACCAAGAGAGCAAAATATTTCCTTGTGTATATATCAATATGACGAAATTTCTTTAGAGATAACAAAAAGGACAGTTGCCTGTCCTTTCTTTATAAAGTCTGAGCTCATTATTTCACAGAGAAACCATATTCAACAAATATTTTTTTCGCTGCGCTCGATTCTAAGTAGTTAAGGAAATCACGGGTATCCGCATTGTCATGATCTTTTAAAATCGCGACTGGATATTCAACTGGTTTATAGCTATCTTTCGGGAATACACCTACTGCTTTCACGTCTTTACTCACTTTTGCATCAGTGCTATACACGATACCGTAAGGTGCTTCAGCACGTTCAACTAAGGCTAACGCGCCACGTACGTCTTTCGCACGCGCTAATTTATCTTTAACTTGATCCCATAAATTTAATTTCGTTAATGATTCTTCTGCATATTGTCCCGCAGGAACATGCGCAGGATCACCCACAGATAAATAGCTGTCTTTTAAGCCTTTAATCCATTCACCTTTAGCAATATCCACTGAATTAACCGCACTTTTAGCCGGTGCAATTAATACTAATTCATTACCCGCTAATACTTTTTCCGTTTCTTTTACGGTGAGATTTTTATCTGATAAATATTTCATCCATTTGTTGCTAGCTGAAATAAATAAGTCTGCAGGTGCACCTTCTTCAACTTGTTTGGCAAGGGTAGAAGAAGAAGCAAAAGAGAAAACGACGGTATTATTTGGCTTTTCAGTTTGGTATTGATCCGCAATTTGTTGTAACGCATCAGTCATTGAAGCTGCTGCAAACACAGTCACTTTTGCTGATGCAGCAAAAGATACGCCCATGCCTGCAATTAAAAGTGCGGTTGTAAATTTAGTTAATTTCATTATTTATCTCCTATATAAATGAAACCATATATAAAAAAATATACTACGAGTAAATTATAACTTGAATTTTTAAATAAGCATACAGAAAAACTTAAAGATCAAGTAAAATAAACAGAATTGTGTATTAGGAGGAGATGATGAAACAAACTGAAATTTTACTGACGATCAAACTTCATCAAGAATTATTTATTGATCCAAAACGTGTTCGCCTCTTAAAAGAAATTAAAGAATGTGGCTCAATCAACCAAGCGGCCAAAAACGCTAAAGTGAGCTATAAAAGTGCTTGGGATCACCTTGAGGCAATGAATAAAATCAGCCCCAAACCGCTTTTAGAACGTAATATCGGTGGGAAAAATGGGGGCGGTACTTCATTAACCACTTATGCTGAGCGTTTACTGCAGCTTTATGATTTGCTCGAACAAACACAAGAGCACGCCTTTCATATTCTGCAAGATGAGACGATCCCGCTAAACAGTCTCCTTTCAGCAACGGCAAAATTCTCCTTACAAAGTAGCGCACGCAATCAATTTTTCGGGAAAGTGGCAAGCCAACATATTGTGGACTCCCGCTGCATTGTTGCAGTAAACATTCAGGATTTAGCTCATCCATTACATGTTTCAATCACAATGCGCAGTGCTGAGCGCCTCAGACTCATTACTGAAAAAGAAGTGATGGTCATGTTTAAAGCCCCTTGGGTGAAAATTAGCACCACCCCATTAGAAGAAAAAAATAACCTTTTCCAAGCGACGATTCTTTCTATGCAGAATGAAGAAGCGATTTTGCAAATAAAGGACAGCTCAATTGAATTTTGTGCGAGTATTCATAGCAAAGATGGCTGGAAAGTGGGACAAGATGTGTGGTTACACGTAGATCCTGAACAGATCATTTTAGCGACATTGAAGTAATATCAGAAACAAAAAGTGCGGTCAAAATTAACCGCACTTTTTATTTTCGCTTACAACGCAATCTCATCAATCGATCGTCCAAAACTTGGCAAAAAGACCTGCAAAAAATAATCCATTTCTTGACTGTGCCATTGTTCCATTAAATTTTCTAAGCGTTTTTTCGCTGTTTTAAATTCATGGTTACCATGCTCTAATTCAAATTGGGCTTTAATATAGGCACAAATCAAATCCGCTTGTTTTACTAAATGCTTTTCTTCTGGGCTAAATTGCTCACTATCTAAGTATGTCGCAAAACTCTCTTGCAATTCAGTCGGGAGCAAACTAATTAAATGCAATTCTGCAGCCGCTTCAATGTCTTTGTAAGCATGAGTGATTTCAGAATTGAAATACTTAATTGGGGTTGGCAAATCTCCAGTAAAAATTTCAGAGGTATCATGATACATCGCCATCACCGCAATACGCTCAGGATTCACTTCCCCACCAAAAAATTGATTTTTAATAATGGCTAAGGCTTGTGCCACAAAGGCAACTTGCAGACTATGCTCTGCCAAGTTTTCCTTTTCAATATTGCGCATCAATGACCAACGCTGAATTAAGCGAAGACGATCTAAACAGGCAAAAAAGTGACTGGTTTTAACTTCCACGATATATCCTTAGTTAGATGGTAACTCTTCAATAACCACAGGGAGATCAATCACTTTACCTAAGCGAGAAACAGTAACAATGACTTCTGTATTCGGTTTAGTATCACTAATAATTTGCATCATTTCACGAATAGATAAGTTATCTTGTTTATTTAAACGTAAAATCACATCACCCACTTGGATGCCTGCTTTCGCTGCCGGGCTATTGGCGGTCACGCCTGTAATCACAATACCACCATTAGAGTTAGCGGTGATTTCACTTTGTACCCCAAAATAACCACGAATCACACGGCCATCGCGAATAATTTTATATAACACATCATTAGCAATACTAATTGGAATCGCAAAATTTAACCCTTCAGCAATTTCATTCGCTGTTTTACCAATACTTAACGTGCTGATCCCTACTAATTCGCCTGCAGAGTTAATCAACGCACCACCAGAGTTACCACGGTTAATTGATGCATCGGTTTGAATAAAGTTTTGACGACCTAAAGAATCGCCAACGGCACTGCGTCCTACCGCACTGATAATCCCTTGTGAGACACTTTGACCAAGGTTATATGGGTTACCAATAGCCAGAGCAATATCACCCACTCGTACTTGGCGTTCTTTATTTTGTGGAATCGTCGAAAGATTGTTTGCTTTGATTTTTAATACTGCAAGATCCGTCAAATTATCCGAACCAATTAAATTTGCTTCATAAATATTGCCGTTTTGCAAAGCGACCACAATTTGATCTGCATTTTGGATAACGTGTTTATTGGTGAGAATATAACCGTCTTTAGTCATAATCACGCCAGAACCTAAGTTATTTACCTGTAATTGTTCACTGTCATTAATGCTAGCAGAAGAAAAAGATCGGTTATACACGTTCACAACGGCAGGTGAAGCAATTCTCACGGCGCTGTTGAAAGACACGATATCATCAGCGGAGAAAAGGCTGCTGTTATTGAGCTTGGGAACGGCAAATAAAATAACACCTGCCGCGGCAAGCCCCCAAAGGGCGGAGTGAAAAAGTTTTTTAAACATTTTTTTATTCTTTTATTAATAAGTTAGGTAAATAACTGAGCTTTAAATCATCCCCAATTCTTTCACATTCTTGCAATTGCCACAATGGGGCATCAGCAAGTTTTTCCAAATGCGGGAGTTGACATAATCCTCGAGCTTTATCTCCCAAGAGTTTCGGGGCGACATAAATAATTAATTCATCTACAGCATGTTGTTCAATCAAGCTACCCGCTAAATTGGCGCCCGCTTCTACCCAAACGGAATTCACTTGTCTCTTGCCTAATTCTGTCATCAATAGATCAAAATCATAGTTTTCTGACAGTAGAATTTGCTCACAGAAATCAGGGAATACAGACATATCTCGTGGAATTGAACCCACAAGCCAAACTGGCGAATGGGTATGGAATAATTGATGGCTCGGTTGAACTCGATTTTTAGAATCTAAGAGCACACGAATAGGCTGACGCACGGTTTCTTCAGCATATTCTGCTTTTAGCTCATCGGGGAATTGATTCCAACGCACGTTCAAGCTTGGATCATCGGCTAACACGGTGGCACTTGTTGATAAAAGTGCGGTCGCTTTGGCTCGCATTTTTTGTACATCCGCACGGGCTGCGTCACCTGTGATCCACTTGCTTTCACCGCTCGCCATGGCTGTTCGGCCATCTAAACTCATGGCTAATTTCAGCTGCACATAAGGCTTGCCAGTTCGCATGCGTTTGAGAAAACCTTTATTTAAGGCTTCAGCTTGTTCATTCAATAAATTGACCGCACTTGGTATGCCTGCATCAGCTAACATTTTTAAGCCCTTGCCTGCCACTTGCGGATTAGGATCTGCCATGGCGGCAACAACTCGACTGACACCCGCTTCAATTAAACCTAATGCACAAGGCGGTGTACGTCCATAATGAGAACAAGGTTCAAGCGTCACATAAGCGGTTGCGCCTTTCGCTTTCTCACCGGCATCTGCCAACGCCACACGTTCTGCATGAGGCTGACCGGCTTTAAAATGAAACCCTTTCCCGACAATTTCATCGTTTTTAACTAACACACATCCTACGGACGGATTCGGCGCGGTGGTGTACTGCCCTTTTGCCGCAAGCTCAAGAGCCAGTTGCATAAATTTCACGTCATCAGGGGAAAAGGTGTCACTCATATTAATCCTTTAAGCTTTCAATTTCTTTGGTAAATTCATTGATATTATCAAAGCTCAGGTAAACGGATGCAAAACGGATATATGCCACCTTATCTAATTCTTTCAGCTCATTCATGGCTAATTTACCCACGAGATGACTTGGCACTTCGCGCTCACCTGTCGCACGTAATTGGATAATAATATGGCTGATGGCTTTTTCCACATCATCCGAACTTACAGGGCGTTTTTCTAACGCATGTTGAATACCACTACGCAATTTATCTTCATTAAACGGCTCGCGTGACCCATCATTTTTAATAATTTTTGGCACCACTAATTCGGCTGTTTCAAAGGTGGTAAAGCGTTCATGACAATTCCCGCATTCCCGACGACGACGCACTTGATACCCATCAGAAACCAAACGGCTGTCAATTACCTTAGTTTCTTCAGTTGAACAAAACGGACAACGCATTTTAGCTCCTTTTCAAAATCATTCTTAAGTCAGTATCTTATCAAAAATCCAAGATCTTTTCGATCTGAAGATCTGCTTTAAGACAACATTTCTCCAAACCAAGAAGTGGTTTGTTTCACCAACTGCAAAAGACCATCCTGAGATTTAAATTGTTCTGTTTGCCCCAATACCCTTGCCCAATAAGGATCGACTTTTCTATAACCATAGTTATCATCTTTCGCAAGGGATTCGATATTCGTTAAAACATTATCAAAATTGACTGCACTTTCATCTTTTTCAATAAACTTCGCGATATTTTCCGTTGGAATGAGCTGAATTTGTTGCTGGCTTTGTAAATAGGCCTCAACGTACATTTTCAGTTTCTCAAGTGCGGTTGATTTTTCTATTGTTTTTAATGTTAAATCCTTATCTTTAGCGATAATACGTGGTGGCAGTGCGTTCTCTTTTGTTGCCAGTTGAATGAGATAATAAAGCCATGGGCGAATACGATAACGATCTTTATATTTTGCAAATCGCCATTCGATTATCTGATTTTCATCACCAAATAATGGCTCCATATAGCCAAACAAGCGAATATTGCCTTGTGCCGTTTCCACCACAAAATCAACACTCTCACTATGTGGTGAAGAATAATCCTTAATTTTCTCTTTAAAAGCCAATACATCAGCACGAATGGATTGCGCACAAACTTCCGCAAACTCGCCGCGTGGCATGATGCCTTTTACTCGCTGTTTGGCGAAATAATCGTTAAATTGCGCTTCCTCTAAATGCAATAACTCATTACTAATGCGATAATGATCCAAACCATTTAACGTGAAGTTTTCACTTTCTTCAATGCGATCGTCTTCATCTCGGAAATACACGCCAAGCTGCTTTTCAAAAAAGAATTTCACTGGATTTTCAACAAAACTCACAAAACGATCGAGTTCAATTTCCGTTATTGGCTCTTGATTTTCGCCCATAGGCACAACAAATTCATGACATTTTCTTTCTTGGAATTGCGCAATCGGCAACCATTTTTTTGCAAAAGAGCGGTTAATTTTCCCTTCATGTTGGAAATTGCTTGGACTAAACGCCGTCATTGGATGTTGTTCAATTCTCAAGCTATTTTCTGAATAATGATTAATATAATCAATTAACTGGCTCACCAATACTGAAGGTTCTTTAGGTTGATTATCAATGATTGAACAGCCCACATAACTCACATAAAAATGAGATCTTGCGGCCAGTAAGGCTTCAAGGAATAAGTAACGATCATCATCTCGACGAACACGATCGCCTTTTTGATGATGATATTGCATTAAGTCAAAACTATTTGGTGTATGACTGCGTGGGTAATCCGCCTCATTCATCCCAAGCAAACACACCACTTTAAAAGGAATAGAGCGCATTGGTAAAAGTGTGCAGAAATTCACTTTCCCTGCTAAGAAGCGAAGGCTATTTGGTGTTTCTTCTAAACGTGCAGACATCACTTCCGCAATCACATCCGCTTGCAAAGTTTCTTCAAAATTGACGGTCTGCAAATCATCGGCAAAGGCATTGATGCAATCTTGAATATAAAATAAGGTATCCGCAGTTTCTTCATTTTGCACAAAGAAATCCGTCAAAAGTGCGGTCAATTTTTCACGCCATTTTTCAATATTGTGTGCCTTTTGCAAATCTTGGTGCCACTTATTTAGGGCTGTAAAAAATTGATTCACCGCACCGACTAACTGCCCTTTCAATCCATAGCTACTATCTAGTCCAAGACTGTCTTGCCAAACACCTTGCTCTTCACGCATCGCATAGCCTAAAGTCATACGTTCAAGCCCCGCCTGCCACGCATTAAAATTCAGTGTATTCTGCAGTTTTTCTAAACCAAAGCGAATACCCGACTCTTTCACCCATTCGCGAATTTGTTCGAGATCTGCAAGCGCAATATTAAAACGTTCACGGATAGCCGGAATATCCAATAAAGCCAGTACTTCTTCCGCGCCAAACTGACTTTCTCTTAAATTTAGCAGGGAAAGATAGCTCGACACGATCACATCACTTTCAGACAATTTACTGTCTGAAATTGAGAACGGAATAACAGGTGCGTCCGCACTATTCGCACCAAAGACAGCCTGAATATAAGGCGTATATTGGTTAACATCGGCCACCATGACCACCACATCTTTTGGTGTAATCTGTTCGTCTTTTGGCTTATGCTGATTTTGATTGAATAAATCCAACAAATAATCATGCAACACTTCAACTTCTCGCATCGCGCTATGGCAAGATTTCACGACCAAAGAGCGGTCATTTTTCGCTATATTTAATGCACCATGGCTTAACGTCAAAATTTGATTTTGGATCTGTCCTAACAACGTTTTTTCGGGAAGTTCTGCATAGTAATCACGGGAAATGGCTTGAATATTTTCCTCATCTCGCACTAATTGATAGAGAAAATCTCGTCCCATTTTTCCCCAAGAGGCTAAAAGCGGATTCCCGCTGAACAATTCTTCTTGTTGATTGGTGTAATCAAGATCAGCAGGTTCCCATGACACTTGCTCGGCTGAAATTAAAGGCTTCACATCATCACTTTCTTTCACGAAACGCTGTCTTTCTAATAAATAGGATTTACTCAGATCTCGCAAATCGCCCCAATATTCTTGACATGGATTATTAAAGAATAAATGCACGTCTGTTTTAGCTGAAATACCTTGGAAAATATTGAGATAAACCGTTGGCAATGCTGGAATACCAAAAATAAAAATACGTTCTGGTAAGTTGAGTGTCGCATTGGGATCTCGACATAATGCTAAAAATTGTTGATTGAGTGCAGCACGATGTTTTACTTTTCCACCAAAATCACGTTGGACATCATCCACCAAGGCTCGCCATAAAATTCCCTGCCAGTGAATATTGCCTTTAATTTGAGAAAGAAAGGTAGGATTTAACGCCGAAAGCCCCTGCTTTTGCTGATTAATTTGAGCCAAGATCTTTTCATCGTTATTTTCCTCCCATGCAGCAATCCATTCGGGACGATAGACGAGATATTGGTCAAATAAATCGGCAACTTTTAGGCTTAATTGATAAAGTTTTTGCTGTTCTGATGCTGGCGAGGATGCTAAATATTTTTTTAACGGTTCAAATTCTTTTTGCTGTAAAAAGGTAGGGATTAATCGCATTAATCGCCATAACGTTGAATCTTTTTCAAAAGGGTTTTGCGTAGAAACATTCGGCAAATTATCGGCGTAAAGTTTCCAAATAAAACTGGAAGGCATGGGGAATTGGAAATTCGCTGCAACGCCGCGTTTTTTCGCAATTTCCATTTGCAACCATTGTGCCATACCTGGACTTTGCACCAACACAATGTCAGATTGAAACGGATCATGTTGCGGTAAATTTTCCAACAGCGAAACTAAAATATCCTTTTGAATTTCTAGTTGGTTTGAATAATAAGTAACGAACAAAGTAACGCCCTTTTGAAAGCAAAAACAATGCGTTATTTTACTCGGTTTTCAATAAAAATTCACCTTGAGGATAGCGTATATTCACTTGATGATGACTACATTGAATTGCAAATTGAATGCCATTTTGTTCTACGCTATTTTCACAAGACAAGCCTAAAAACTGACGTTGAGCCTGATTTTCAGCAATTTGAATGGCCTGAAATTCTTGAAAAATTCTGACCGCACTTTTCCGTTGCTCGGTCGTCCATCGGTTAAAAATCAAAAATAACCCGCTGAAAATCGATAAGGCTAATAAAAGTGACATTAACGATATACCTTTATTCACTTTGATCTTGCGCACTTAAATCACTCCAACTTTTATCCACCAAACGCCATTGGCTATATTCTTGTACGAGTTTTGTCACCACAGCTTTACCGTAAGCCACCATCACGTCTCCCTCCAACTTAAGTGAGCCTCCAGTAATCACTGCACCGCTAATTCGCCCTTTGCCAGTTAAGGTTAAATTTTCTTCTGCTAGCAGAATACCACTCACATTCCCTTTAATTTCTAATTGGCTTTGCGTTATCCAATACACTTGTGGTGTTTTTTGAGCAGTTAAAGTAGTATCTACTTTCACAAAGTGCGGTTGAAAATCAGCTTGTTTTTCGCTGGAAATAAAATCTCGCAGCATATTTTCATTAATGCCTTTTGTGGGAGATTTCTTAAATAACTCTGCACGTTTACACCAAACAGAATAAGCGACTTTATCCTCTGCCCCTGAAGACTCAAAAAAGATTTGTTTCACTTTTTCAGTACCATTTAAAGGCAAGTTTTGGCAAATGTGTGTTTGTTGTTGCTGACTGATTTTCTGTAAAGGAAGGCTCTGTTCTACATAATATTTTCGCTGACTCATTTGAGATCGAAAAAACGCAAAGATCTGTTCATCAAATAATAAGATCAATGCCAATAATCCCGAAAGTAAAATCAGTGCCGTCAGTGTCACAATCCCTTTTTTCATGATCATTCTTCTTGATTTAATAAGGGCACCACAAGCGAAGTTTCATATTGAATATGCTTATGTGTTGCAAGATTTCCCGCGAGTTTGATTTCAATCCCTTTCCCTGCCTTTAACCAATCAAAACGTAATTGAGAAATCTCAAACTCTTTTTCATCCAATAAATCCGTCCATCCACCACCAGCGTTACAAGTAGATTGCGTTAAAGCACGCTGACATTCTTCCGAGCGACAATCTGCATTTACCGCATTTTTATAAGTTTGTTTGGTTTCGATCATTTTGCCGTTAAGTTTGTAACCAAATAGCTCTTTTTCGATATTTTTTGCCACATTTTTAACGCCATTTACGCAGGTATTTTTTGTGTATTTTTCACCAATACAACCATTACTATTCAAATCATAAAAAAATAAGACACAGCTATTTGATGGAGCATTGTCAGCTTGAGCAATGGTTATTGCAGTGCCCTTTCCGTCTAATTCGAATAAAGCCAGATTATCTTCAATGAGTTTTTGGTTTGCGGCTCGAAAGCCTACTCGACGCATATCTTTCCCGATGAGTTGGATTGTGCGTTGTAATTCCGCTTGTAATTTAAGTTGTAACATTAAACGCTGATTTTGCTGTTGAGTTTGGGCATAAAATTGTGCAACCAATAACAATAATAAAGCGGATAAGCCGAGTGAAATCAACAAGCTCACCAATGTTTCGCCTTTTAGAGGTTTCATCTTGTACATGCACTCGCTGCTTGATCAGACTTTAATTTGATACTGCCGACATTGAAAAAAGAGAACAATGTTCGATGCTCTTCAGCCTGTAACATAAAACAATTCGTTTCCATGGTATTTCTGGCCCCATTAAATTTCACCGCCACTTCTGACGGATATAATTTAGGGCCTATCAGCATCGTTTTTTCTTCAAAATAAGGATAGTAAAAATGCGCATAAAGGCTTTTAGGACAATTCTGGGGATGAAAACAATCACAAAAATGATCGCTTTTTACTTGAGCTGTGATACACCAACGCTGATTCGCTCTATCTTGATTGGCTAAAATAAACCAAATTGCCGATGAGTTTTCTGCCCTAGCTTGGATATTACGTAAGAAAAAATAAAGCCGTTGTTGCTCTTTTTCAAGAAAATATTTGGGATCGGCTTTCTGCCATTTAGGCAATGTAAACGCCAACGTTAAGCTTAAAATAAATAATGCAATCAAGGTTTCTAATAAGGTTATCCCTTTATACATAAAATGCCTTCTTTTTTGACCGCACTTTACAAGTCCTTTAGAAGAAAGCCAAATTGGCTACTTTATTTTTGCGATACCGATCGCAAATTTCCTTTAAAAAACGGGAAAAACCGTGAATTAAACATTTTCAACTGGCTATTTACTAAAACTCCCTTATAATAGGCGACCTATTTATCTGTTCTTTAAAATCTGGTGGAAATATGAATCCAATGTTAAATATCGCTATTCGTGCGGCACGAAGAGCGGGCAACGTGATTGCTAAAAACTATGAGCGCCGTGATGACATCCAAACAAGTAAAAAAGGTATTAATGATTATGTGACTAGCGTCGATAAAGCCGCTGAAGCTGAGATCATTGAAATCATTCAAAAATCTTATCCTGATCATACAATTATCAGTGAAGAACGTGGTGCATTAGAAGGCAAAGACAGTGATATTCAATGGGTGATTGATCCACTAGATGGTACAACCAACTTTGTAAAAGGTTTGCCACATTTCTCTGTTTCTATTGCTATCCGTGTAAAAAAACGTACCGAAGTAGGTGTGGTTTACGATCCTATTCGTAATGAATTATTCACTGCAGTGCGTGGTGAAGGTGCAAAATTAAATGAAGTGCGCTTACGTGTAGATAGCCAAAATGAACTTAACGGGGCAATTTTAGCCACCGGTTTCCCATTTAAACAACCAAACTTGATGCCAACTCAATTTGCTATCATGAATAACTTAATTGATGAAGCCGCAGATTTCCGTCGTACGGGTTCTGCCGCATTAGACCTTTGCTATGTGGCATCCGGTCGCGTTGACGGTTATTTCGAAATGGGCTTAAAACCTTGGGATTGCGCAGCGGGTGATTTAATCGTGCGTGAAGCGGGTGGTTTAGTATGTGATTTCAATGCGGGTCACGGCTATTTACGCTCAGGCAATATCGTGGCTGCACCAGCACGTATTTTAAAAGAAATGCTAAACAAAATTCAGCCTTGCCTAACTGAACAAGTGAAGTAAGACTCAATAAAAAGTGCGGTAGATTTCACCGCACTTTTTTTATGACTAATTTCTTTCGAGTGGCTTTCTGTTTTCTTCCGTTTCCGGCTCCAGATCCAATTTTGCCATAAGAAGTTGATCGCCATCTTCTTCTGGGTTACCTGTCACTAATAATTTATCCCCATAGAAAATGGAATTCGCGCCAGCCATAAAGCACATGGCTTGCATTTCCTCACTCATACCTTGACGACCTGCAGAAAGGCGAACATAACTTTTCGGCATGGTAATACGCGCCACCGCAATAGTGCGAACAAATTCTGTCCAATCTAAATCAGCCGCGTCTGCCATTGGCGTGCCTTCTACTTTCACTAATTGGTTAATCGGCACTGACTCCGGCTGAGGATCAAGATTTGCCAAACTTGCGATGAGGCCTGCTCGCTCTTTACGGGTTTCATTCATACCCACAATACCGCCACAGCAAACTTTCAAACCAGCATGACGCACTTTTCCTAGTGTACTTAAACGATCATCAAAACGGCGTGTACCAATGACATTGTGGTAATTCTCTGGTGCGGTATCAAGATTGTGGTTGTAATAATCCAATCCCGCATCTTTTAACTCTTCCGCCATACCATCTTGCAGCAACCCAAAGGTCCCGCAAGTTTCTAAGCCAATATCTTTTACCGCACGAATAATCGCCGTCACTTTTTCCATATCTTTAGGCTTAGGACCACGCCACGCCGCACCCATACAAAAACGTCCTGCTCCACGAGCTTTTGCAATTTTGGCTTTTTCGACAATTTCATCAATATCTAAGATCTGCTGATTTTGTACGCCTGTTTGATAACGTGCTGATTGTGGACAATAACCACAGTCCTCCGGACAGCCACCCGTTTTAATCGACATCAACGTCGATAACTGTATTGCACCTGGATTGAAATGCTCTCGATGCACTTGAGCTGCACGATAGATTAATTCTAAAAAAGGTGTTTCAAACAACGCTTCGACTTTACAAACAGACCAATATTCTACTGATGGATGGGGCGTAATAGATGAAAGCTGTACTACATTTGTTGTGGTCATTATATTTTCCTCGTTTAAGCTATGTCGCTTTTATTAAGTTGAGCATATTACTCTGCAATATGATAAAAAGAGATCAGATCACTTTTCCTTGATGAATTTCAATCACTCGATCAATATGCCGTTCAATTTCTTTGGGTTGATGAGTCACCAGTAACATGGTGAGCTTTTTCTCTTCACATAATTGATCCATTAAATCCTGCATTTCAATGCGTAATTTAGGATCAAGTGCGGAAAAAGGCTCATCCAATAATAAAATGGGTTTATCTCGTAGCAAACAGCGCGCCAGTGCCACTCGCTGTTTTTGTCCACCTGAAAGTGCGGTCGGTTTTCTCGTTAAAAAATCCTGTAAATTGACCGCACTTGCAGCTTGTTCTACAAGTGCTTTTTCTTCTGCATTTAAGACTAAATTCGGTTTTAAACCTAAAGCGATATTCTCTTCCACAGAAAGATGAGTAAAAAGATTATTTTCCTGAAATAGCATGGAAACAGGGCGTTCAAAAGGTGCCGTTTTGGTATGGTTTTCACCATTGAGCCAAATCTCGCCACTATCAGCATATTCAAAGCCGGCAATTAAATTCAGCAAGGTACTTTTTCCTGCACCACTTTCACCAATGATGGCGATTTTTTCTTGGGCTTGAATCTGTAAATCAAATACCATCGGCATGGATTGATAATTGAAGACTACATTATCTAATTTAATCATGTTGTTCCTTCTGCCCTTCAATAAACATAAATAAACCTAAACATAAGCCCAATAAAATCAATGCCGTCACTGCCGCTTCTTGACTTCGATATTGCCCGATTTGTTGATAAAGCAAATGAGGCAACGAAGTGAAATCAGGACTACCAAATAAGGCTATCGCTGTAAAATCGCCGAGAGATAAAGTCGTTGCGAGCGCCAAGGCATATTTCAACGGTGCTTTTAGTAGCGGATATTCAATTAAACGAAAACGCTGCCAGCCTGTAATATTCAGCGATAAACAGAGTTTTTCATAATATTGCATCGATTGATTCATTGGTGTATTAAGAATTTTGATGACAAATGGCAAGGCAGCCAAGGCGTTACAAACCGATACCACTACAAACAAATGCCCTGCCGAAAAATCAATATCTTGCAACCAAAGGAATAACCCTACTGCTAAGACAATCGTCGGAATGGCTAAAATCATCATGCCCCCCGTTAAAATTAAGTGAGCTAATTTAGGGTGATATAACCATTGTAGCTGACGGGAGAGTAACAATAAGAAGAATCCAAATAATACTGATAAAATCCCGGCTGTCGGTGCCATGGTTAATGAATAAGCAAGCGCCTTCCATAATTGTGGATTTTGCCAATAGCCAAATAATTGGGTTGCAGACAAACCTTGGAAAACAATATTGAATAAGGGACTTAAAATAAATAAGCACACCGAGAATAAGACAAAAACATTTCCAAATTTGACCGCATTTGAAGAGGGCAAAACCCATCGATAACGTTGTGAAATCTGCGTTTCAGGTGCTTTTGCCCAATATTGTGAAAGTGAAAATAAAGCAAAACAAAACGCAAATTGTACAAGCGCAAAAAGTGCGGCTTTGGGTAAATCAAATTCAAAGAAAATAGCTTGGTAAATCGCAACTTCTAGCGTGCTATTTTGTGGCCCGCCACCCAGTGCCAACACTATCGTAAAACTGGTGAAACACAGCATAAAAATCAGCACAAAGGCAGAGACTATTTGGCTTTTCAAATAAGGCCATTCAATTAAATGGAAAAATGTGAGACCTTTGATATTCAATTGTGCCGCAAGTTGGTGCTGTTCGGTCGGTACACTTTGCAAAGCCTGTAAACTCATTCTGGCAGCTAAGGGAATATTAAAAAATAAATGGGCAATGAGAATGCCGCTTAACCCATAAATGGATGGTTTCCATGAAATACCTAGAGTTTGCAGCAGTTGTGTTAGCCAACCGGCCGTGCCATAAATACCAATCAAACCGAAAATAGCCAGTAATGCTGGCAAGACAAACGTAAGAGAAAAAATGCGTAAAATGAGCGATTTGCCTTTGAAATCTAAATAGAAGAAAGCACGTGCAAATAACGTTCCAATTACGCTAGAAAACAAGGCTGATAAGAATGCCTGCCCAAAGCTAAAGGCAATGACCTGATGTAAATAATCGTCTTTTAAGAAATCAGATAAGGCATAACCACTTCCTACTGAAAAAACCGCAGAAAGGGAAAAACCATAGAGTAAAACAATGAAAAAAATGACCGCACTTCCGCCCAAATAATGGCAAGGACGAAAATGCGGATGTTGCAATAAGCACATTAAGATTACTTAGATAAGGATTTTTGCCATTGGTTGATCCAGCCTTTAAGCTGCTCACTTGTCACCTTAGTGGTATCTAAAATACGCATTGATTTTGCACGAGAATTAAGCGCATCAATATGACTTTCGATATTGGTTTCTACCACAGGTAACATCACATTATTTTTGGCAATATCCGCTTGAGCTTGCGGTGAAAGCAAGAATCCTAAAAATTCATCAGCACAGGTATTATTACGGTTAGCGACTTTTGCCGCAACTTCAACTTGTAATACGCTCCCCTCTACAAATTCCGTTGCCACATAATTGTCCTTTTGTTCAGAAAGAATATGGTAAATCGGTGAAGTATTGACGCTTAAAACCACATCACCTTCGCCTTTTAAAAAGGCCCCATAAGACTCAGTCCAACCTTTGGTGACCGTGACCGTATGTTTAGAAAGGGTTTTCCAAGCATTTTCGACATCTGCTGCTGGATAAACGGCATTCATCCAAAGTAATAAACCACGTCCAATACTGCTTGTACGCGGATCTTGATATAACACTTTAAGATCTTGACGCTCAACTAATTCTTTTAAGCTCTTTGGTGGATTAGTCAGTTTATTCTTGTCATAAATAAACGCGTATTGAGCATAATCAAATGGTAAGAACGTGTGATTTTCCCATTTAATGGGTAAACGTAACTGGCTTAAATCCACTTTATTTGGCTCAAAAATATTGAGTTTTTGTGCATCCTCAATTTGATAACTATCTAAACCGAGCACCACATCCGCCTTGATTTTTTTACCTTCTAGACGAACACGGTTAAACAAGGTGCCATTATTGTCAAAAGCCACATAATTCAGCTTACATTGCGGGAATTGTTGTTCAAAAGCCGCTTTAACTTTTGGTCCTGCACTCCAATCTGCACTAAATGAATCATAAGTATAAACATCTAATGTTTGAGGAGCTGCTTGTGCGAAAGCGGAAGCAGTAAAAAGTGCGGTTAAAATGGGAAGCGTTTTGTTCATTATGCGTTCTCCTTATTTTTGCATAACGAAACAGCATAATGAGATGATTAGTTTCCTACGCCAGCATTATCTGTTTCAGGTTCACGGGTATTTCTCAGCCATTAATATAGGCACCCCGACTAATGCGATGTAGTCTATCTTAAGGAAATTTAATCAACAAGTTATTTCATTTAAAAATGTTAATCCGATCACATTTTTATATCTGATTTATCATTTTTTAAGCAAAAGAAAACCTGCTAAAAAGCAGGTTTATCTTGGTAAGATATCGTCAATTAAGCTTGGTGTTTAGCCGCTACTTCGCTTAATAAAGTTTGAAGTTCACCCGCTTGATACATTTCTAAAATAATATCACAACCACCAATTAACTCACCTTCTACCCATAATTGTGGGAAAGTTGGCCAGTTTGCATAAGCCGGTAATTCAGCACGAATATCTGGGTGTTGAAGAATATCAACATAGCCGAAAGGCACTTTGCAATTCATTAATGCTTCAGATGCACGCGCAGAGAAACCACAAGAAGGTAATTTTGGTGAACCTTTCATGTAAATTAAAATTGGGTTTTCAGCGATTTGTTTTTTGATTTTGTCTAACGTTTCCATAATGTTCCTTGTCCAAATAAGTATGAATAGGGCGCTATTCTAGCATAAGATAGAACCTGAGTGAAAGACTTGGTCTTACCAACTTCCACCCGCTCCGCCGCCGCCAAAGCCACCGCCACCAAAGCCACCACCGGAAGAACCGCCTCCGCCGAAGCCACCGCCAAATCCGCCTCCGAAACCGGAACCGCCACCACGGCGACGAGAAATAGTACTTTGACGAATGATTTTATTCAGTTGGTCACGTTGATTCGGGCTAATATAGACTTCATCTTTGTGATATTGGAACTCACCAAATAATACAATGGCAATAAACGCCAATACCATTAAGAATGGGATATACTTATCGAACGCATCTTCTTCAACTTGTGCTGCATCAAACTCGCCTTTACTTGCCGCAATAATTTGGTTTAAGCCATCATTAATACCTTGCGCATATTGGCCTTGTTTAAATTGTGGCAAAATTGCCGAACGGATGACTTGCGATAAAAAAGCATCGGGCAAAACACCTTCTAAACCTTGCCCTGTTGCAATAAAGACTTTTCGATCATCCTTCGCAATCAGCATCAACACGCCATTGTTCAGATTTTTACGTCCAATGCCCCATTTATCACCTAAAGCAAAAGTATAATCCGCAATTTCATATTCACCGATTGTAGGAACCAAAACAACAGCGATTTGTGAACTCGTTTCTTTACTATAAGCAATCAGTTTATTTTCTAAAATTTGCTTATGTTCTGATGAAAGTGTGTTGGTGTAATCATTTATGTAATGGAAAGGATTTGGTGCTGGCGGAAATTCTGCTGCAGTAACCATTTGAGCAAAAAAAACAAGGCTAAAAATAACCGCACTTTTCATAAAAGATAAAAGCTTAGCCATTAATAATTACCTCATTAGATAATTCATTCACGTCATCAGGCTGAATAGGGAAATGGCGAGATAAAATATCACTGATACGATCAATCGCATCCACAATGCCTTGTGTATAAGCTTTTTGTTTAAACTGCTCAATCATTAAATCGCATTGTAACTGCCAATAAGCCACATCAACAAATTGATGAATGCCTTTATCACCTACGATTGCGCAAAGATGATTTTTATATCCCACATAAATCAACACAGCATTTTGTGCCGCTGTTTTATGCATTTCCAGTTCGTCAAAGACTTCTAAAGCACGTTCCATTGCTGATAGTTGTGCTGAAGCCTTTGGTACTTTGCGTTCAATATAAACACGTAACTCAGCCGAACTTAAGCTTTCGAGGCGACTAATCGCCGCCTCGATTTGCTTTTTATCTACCGGAATTCTGGAAAAGAATGGCATAGATAAACCTTAGTTAAAGTTTACAGTTGGTGCATTTTCAGCGCCTGCAGCTGATTTAAAGTAAGGTTTAGCTTTAAAACCAAAAATCATTGCTGCTAATTTAGTTGGGAATTGACGTACTTTTTCATTATAGATACGTGCAGCTTCATTAAATTTATTACGAGCCACATTGATACGGTTTTCTGTACCTTCAAGTTGCGCTTGTAAGTTCATAAAACCTTCATTTGCTTTTAATTGTGGGTATTGTTCTACTGTAACAAGTAAGCGAGATAATGCTGAACCCACTTGATTTTGGTTTTGTTGGAATTCGTTTAATTGTTCTTCCGTTAAATTAGACGGATCAATTTTAGTTTGTGTCGCTTTTGCACGCGCTTCGATTACATTGGTTAATGTCTGTTGTTCAAAATTAGCTTGACCTTTTACAGTATTCACTAAGTTTGGAATTAAATCAGCACGACGTTGATAAGATGATTCAACATTTGCCCAAACAGAATCAATTTCAGTTTCTGCTTTTACTAAGCCATTGTAGCTAGACATTAAGCCTAAACCTGCAGCAACGGCGATAATAATCAAAATAATCCACTTTTTCATTCAAAAATTCCTTCAATTTATAGGTTTAATTTATATAAGAAAAGACCTAAACCGAAGTTTAGGTCTTCTAATGCTAATCCGTTAATGGATAACTAAATAAAATTATTTAGTACCGTTAACTGCGATTTCAACACGACGGTCTGGTGCTAAACAAGCAATAAGCGCTTTACGACCTTTAACCGCGTCACAAGTAGAACCTGTAACTGGGTTAGCTTTACCGTGACCAACTGCAGAAATGTTTTGAGCTGGAACACCTTTAGCTACTAAGTAGTTAGCTACAGAGTCTGCACGACGTTGTGATAATTTCACGTTTGGTGCATCTTTACCGATACGGTCTGTATAACCAGCAACTGCTACGTTAGCGTTGTTGATTTGAGCGATTTCACCATAGATACCGTCTAAAGTTGCTTTAGCTTGTGGTTTTAAGTTAGCTTTACCGAAAGCGAAAGTCACATCAGAGCTTAAGTTGAAAGTTTTGCTTACAACTTCAGGTGCAACAACTGGAGCAGCACCTTGACCGAAACGGTAAGATAAACCAGCGTTGATAGAACCGATCCATGGGTTGTAGTCTTGAGAACTATTGTGAGTATCTTGAGTACGATATTTACCAACACGTGTTAACCATTGGTATTCTAAACGTAATGCTAACTCTGGTAATGATGGTAATGCATATTCAACACCAGCTGCGAACATTGGAGAAACGCGTAAGCTGTGACGACCTTCAGCATGGTCACGAGCACCAGTTGCTGTGTCATAGAATTTATAGTCTGAACGTACTAAAGCTGCACCAACACGACCGTAAACATCTAAGCCTTCTAAAGCAGAAGTTAAACCACCTAAACCATAGCTACCTTTTAAGCTTAAGTGAGCACCGTGGTTAGTGTGTTTTGTTGCTACTTTACCAGCATCTTTAAATTTAACACGACCGAAATCGTCGTAACCTAATTCAACCGCTAAACCTAAGTTGTCACGATTTAAGATTTGGTAACCACCAAATACACCGTAAGTGAAAGAATTACGGTTGTAACCAGTACCAAAATCTAAGTTACGAGGGTTAGTAGCATCAGTGTTAGCTTTGATACCATCGTGGAAAGATGCTTGACCAGCTTTAACACCTGCATAGAAAGTGTTTTCTTGTGGAGCTGCTTGAGCTACAGAAGCTGCTGCTAAACCAGCAACGACTAATGCGATTGCAGTTTTTTTCATTTTGATGTCCTCTATTTAGTCATCGTTATTAATAAGAAAAGTTTCCTTGTTTATTGTGAACTTTATAAAAAAGAAACACTCTAAACGTTGCTTAACTAGGGTTTTGAATTTGCCCTAACTTATCCTTTTGACAAATTCAATTCCTTTGCCATAGCCAAAGGAACGTTCAAAAGTATGGTTATTATCCTATAAAAACACCAAAGATCAAACTTTTTTTGCCCTTTTTGGTTATTTTATAGACAAACAACCCCTAAAATGAACATTTGTTCACAAAAATCGGGTTACTTTTTAACCCGATTTCTATTCTAACAAAAAATATCTTTTGTTGAAATCGACTTTTTTTTGAGCTTCATATATCATCAAATTCACTTTCTTCTCTTATATATAGGTGAGTGATTTTATGTTGCCCCGTCTTTCTAATGTGCCACAACTTAATAACGTGGTAAGTGATTATCTTAACGAACTCCAAAAGCAGCATTTTGAAGGTGATATTGCCTCAAATTATGCTGATCGTTTAAGTCTTGCGACAGATAACAGTGTCTATCAACAACTTCCTCAGGCTATTTTGTTCCCTAAATCTGTTGCCGATGTAGTACGTATCACCAAATTAGCCAATAAAGAGAAATACCTTCATCTAACCTTTACACCTCGTGGTGGCGGCACGGGTACCAATGGACAATCTATAAATAACAACATTATTGTCGATCTCTCTCGCCACATGACGAGCATTTTAGAGCTTAATATAGAAGAACATTGGGTTCGCGTGCAAGCGGGCGTAGTAAAAGACCAATTAAACCAATTTTTAAAACCTCACGGCTTATTCTTTGCACCAGAACTCTCCACCAGTAATCGAGCGACCCTCGGTGGCATGATTAATACCGATGCTTCCGGTCAAGGTTCATTACAATACGGAAAAACCTCTGATCACGTTTTAGCATTACGTTCTGTTTTAATGAATGGTGAAATATTAGATACAAGTGCGGTCAAATCTGATGATGTTTTAGAAAACTACCCGCTTGCAGAAAATGGTAAAACGCTACATCAAACGATTTTCCAACGTTGCAAAGAGAAACGCGCCTCAATCATTCAAGATTTACCACAACTCAATCGCTTCCTCACCGGTTACGATCTTAAAAATGTCTTTAATAAAGATGAAAGTGAATTTAATCTCACCCGAATTTTAACGGGCTCAGAAGGTTCACTTGCATTTATCTGTGAAGCTAAACTTAATTTATTGCCGATTCCGAAATATCGCACCTTAATTAATGTGAAGTACAGTTCATTTGATGCCGCCCTTCGCAATGCGCCTTTTATGGTGAAAGCCAATGCTCTTTCCGTTGAAACCGTTGATTCCAAAGTGCTGAACCTTGCTAAGCAAGATATTATTTGGCATTCGGTAAAAGAACTTTTAACAGAAGAAGAAAAAAATCCAATTCTTGGCTTAAACATTGTGGAATATGCGGGCAACAATCAAGCCAAAATAGACAGCCAAGTGACCGCACTTTGTCAGCAATTAGATGAAAAAATTGCACAAGGCCAAGATCATATTATCGGCTATCAACTTTGTTCCGACCTGCCTTCTATTGAACGTATTTACGCCATGCGTAAAAAAGCGGTGGGACTATTGGGGAATGCGAAAGGCGCAGCCAAACCGATTCCTTTTGTAGAAGATACCTGTGTACCACCAGAACATCTTGCGGATTACATTGCAGAATTTAGAGCCCTATTAGATAGTCACAATCTGCAATATGGGATGTTTGGCCATGTGGATGCTGGTGTATTACATGTTCGCCCTGCTTTAGACCTATGCGATAAAGAACAAGTCAAACTCTTTAAACAAATTTCAGATGAAGTGGCAGAACTCACCGTGAAATACGGCGGTTTGCTATGGGGTGAACACGGTAAAGGCGTACGTTCTCATTATGGAGAAAAATTCTTCACTCCCGAACTTTGGCAAGAATTGCGTTATGTGAAGTTCTTATTTGACCCAAACAATCGTCTCAATCCAGGTAAAATCTGTACGCCACTTAATAACGATGCGGAACTCTATTCGATTCTCTCACCGATGCGTGCGGACAATGATCGCCAAATTCCAATTCAAATGCGAGATGAATTCAAAGGCGCGATGAATTGTAACGGCAATGGGCTTTGCTTTAACTTTGATGAACACAGCATTATGTGCCCTTCCATGAAAGTGAGTAAAAATCGCGTATTCTCGCCAA
>OAVW01000111.1_pt1 | contig 28457 bp, 16 predicted proteins | sample 1495321 | NCBI WGS metagenome assembly OAVW01 (sample SAMEA2580108, study PRJEB22360) | human gut metagenome | biome: human gut; feature: human-associated habitat; material: faeces | place: Denmark | collected 2008/2010 | reverse complement strand
CCAGATAGAGGGAGGGGCGCCCCCGCCGGGGGCCGGATTAGCCGTAGCGGTAGAACGCTGCTGGTTCTGGTTGCCAGTGGTAGCGTTCTGGTTACCGGTCGATGCAGCCGGCTGAGTAGCCTGCTGGGTAGCCTGACGCTGCTGGTTCTGGTTGCCAGTAGTAGCGTTCTGGTTACCGGTCGATGCAGCCGGCTGAGTAGCCTGCTGAGTCGGTGCAGTCGTCTGAGTCGGAGTAGCCGCCACACGAATCGTCACGGTGCTGTTCTGAGCCACCAGAGTACCCGCCGCAGAGCTCTGCGAAAGCACGGTACCAGCAGGACGCTCATTGGTCTGAACGGTCTCAATGTTGGTGTTCAGCAGAACATCCTGAGCAGTCAGAGCAGCAATAGCCTGATCCTTGGTCAGACCCACCAGCGAGGGGACCTTCACCTTACCGGAGGACAGGACGATGTTCACGGTGCTACCAGCCTCAACGGTCTGAGCACCCTTATCATCGGTCGAGCCCTTCTCCGGGGACAGTTCCACAACCATACCGGCAGGAACGGAAGCGCTCTCCACAGTGGAGACGCGGCCATCCACCAGACCCAGGTCCTTCAGAGCGTTACGGACATACGCCTCACTCTGACCCTGCAGGTTATCCGGCAGCTTGACCTTCTCCGGACCACTCGAAACGGTCACAGTCACGGTCGAACCCTTGTTAACCTTCGAGCCAACACCCGGCTCGACGCTAATCACGTCACCCTTCTTGATGTTGTCAGAGTAAGCCGTACGGTAATCCAGCACGAAGCCCAAGTTACGCAGCTGGTTATCGGCATCATCGCGGGAAACATTCACCACAGCCGGAACCGAAACCTGCGGAACCTCGTTCAGCTTGTTCTGGTAGTACAGCACCGAGCCGACACTGAAGACCAGCAGAGCCGCAATCAGAGTACCCACGAGGAAACGAACCCACGCACGCTTACGCGGCGAAGACTCATCGTACTCCGCGTACTCCTCATCCTCGTACAGCTCTTCATCGTCCTCATACTCGAAGAAGCCGTTGAGGCCGCCGTCCTCCACCGAAGCCTCAGTGATCGAGGTGGTGTACGGGGCGTAATCCTCACCCAGGGAAGCAGTAGTCGCCGAAGGAACAAAAGCAGTAGTCATCGCTGCATCCTGAACCACGGTCTCTTCACCCGGGCGAACAACCGATACCAGAGCCTGAGCGAACTCAGCCGCGCTCTGATAACGCTCATCCGGGTTCTTCGCCAGACCCTTCAGAATCACAGCATCCAGACCAGCAGGAACCTCAAGCGGGGTGAACTTGCTCGGAGGCTCAGGGGCATCCGAAAGATGCTTAGCCGCCAGATCAACATTCGACTCAGCATCAAACGGAGAACGACCAGCAATCATCTCGTAAATCACGCAAGCAGCAGAGTACAGGTCGCTACGGGCGTCAACTTCCTTGCCGCTCACCTGCTCAGGGGACATGTAGCGTGCGCTACCCATCACCACATTAGCCTTGGTCAGCGCCTCGCCAGCTTCCTCAATGGCACGGGAAATACCGAAATCCATGACCTTGATCTGGCCCGGCTGACCCTTAGCGATATCCTCGCTGGTACGCTCCAGCACCATAATATTCGCCGGCTTAATATCGCGGTGAATGATGCCCATCGAGTGGCTGTACTGCAAAGCACCCAGCAGCTGCTCGGAATAACCCAAAGCATCACGGACCGGCAGATGACCGCCACGGGACAGGATGGAACGCAGAGTATGACCCTCCACGTACTCCATCACGATATAAGGAATAGCGGTGCCCTCTTCCGAAGAAGCAGACTCCCCACCATCCTGCGAAGGGTTATACGAACCGGTGTCATAGACAGCAACAATCGCAGGATTGTTCAGAGACGCCACAGCCTCCGCCTCACGCTTAAAGCGTGCGCGGAACGTATCGTCCTGGGCCTGCTCCGGGCGCAGAATCTTAAGCGCAACCTTGCGGCCGAGGCGAGTATCCTCAGCAGCATAAACGGTTGCCATCGCACCGGTACCGATTACCTCAAGTACCTTGTAACGGTTATCAACCGTGTCGGGAACCGACAGGTCCATAAGTTCTCCTGGATCACTAAGACTAAAACTAAATCAAAACGTAGGGGCTAACGCGCCGACGCAGAAGCGGAAGCAGAAGCCGACGCAGACGGTGCAGCAGAAGCGCTCGCACTCGAACCCCTACCCGAACTGGAAGAGGCCACATACATGTCTACATTACTACCAACCGTAACCTTGGTGCCAGATGAGGGGGTAGTACGAAGCACCGTACCGGGGGCCGCAGTGTCCGAATTCTCATAATGCAGAGAAACATTCACACCCAGAGCGGCAACAGCCTTCGACGCCTCATCAACGTTCTTACCCTCAAGGTTCGACGGCAAAGTCACCGACTTCGGACCGGTTGAATAGCGAACAGTTACGCTATTACCCTGCTCCAAAGTACCCGTCGGAGAAACCGAAATCACCGTGTTCTCCGGCTGAGTCGACTCAACACCCTCAGTCTTGGGGGACAGACCAAGGTTCTTCAGCTCGTTCACTGCATCCTGCAGCTCGCGACCCTCATAGTTAATCGCGTTGACGGTCACCTTCTGCTTTGCAGCACGGGCAGAAGCAGACTCAGTCGGTTCCACCGTAGAAACAGTACCCGTGTTCGTCGGAACAGCAGACGAAGAAGCGCTCGGAACCGGATCAGTCGAACCGCCACCATTATTGGAAGAGAGGACCGTCCAAATACCGCCAGCAATCAGCACGATTGCCAGAAGCAGAGCAACCCACATCCACACGTTCGGGCCACGCTTCGCTGCAGGAGCGGGAGTAGACTTCACGCGACCCGATACAGGACGCATCGTCTGCTCACTCGTGCGAGGAATCGGCGCCGTCGTCGGCTCCGGCGAGAAACGACCACCAGAACCGAAACGCGGAGTAGCAGAAGCACTAATCGGCTCAGCCGCAACATCCATAGCGGTCATCGCGACAGTAGCGTCGTCAGCGTTCTCCTCAGCCAAGAACTGAGCCAGAGAGGGGACAGCCTTCACCGCAGCCTTCAGGTCGCGGCGACGAATCGCATCCACCGCAGAAGCCAGAGCGGTCGCATCCTTAGGACGCTGAGCCGGGTCCTTCGCCAGCAGGCACATAATCAGCGCACGAGCCGGAGCCGGAATGGTCTCCGGAAGCGGCGGCGGCGGATCATTCACCTGAGCCAGTGCAATCGCAATCTGCGACTCACCCGTAAACGGACGACGACCCACCAGGCACTCATAACCAATAATGCCCAACGAGTACATATCCGACGAGGCGGTAGCCGCCTGACCGGTCGCCTGCTCCGGCGCCAGATACTGGGCAGTACCCATCACCTGACCGGTAGCCGTCAACGGCACCTGGTTCGCCAGACGAGCAATACCGAAGTCAGTCACCTTCACACGGTCATCCGGAGTGATGATGAGGTTACCCGGCTTCACGTCACGATGCACCAGACCCTGCGAATGAGCCGCAGCCAACGCACGAGCCGTCTGAGCAATGAAGTTCAGAATACGGTCGGGCGGCAGGGTAGTCTCATGCTCAATGATGCTCGAAAGCGGGTTACCCGGCACCAGCTCCATGACCAGGTACGCCGAGTTATCCTCCTCGCCGTAGTCGAAAACATTCGCCACGCCGGGGTGGTTCAACAGCGCCGTATTACGGGCCTCGGCGCGGAAACGCTCCAAGAAGCCCGGGTCACCGGTGTACTCCTCCTTGAGGATCTTGACCGCAACGATGCGCCCAAGCACCTTGTCGCGAGCTTTCCACACCTCGCCCATACCGCCAATCGCGATACGTTCGGTCAGGGTGTAGCGCCCGCCCAAAGTGATATCAGCCGCAGGCCTCACTTGTTCAACACCGCCTCAAAGAGTTGCTTACTAGTACTAGTTGCCAACTGGGCACCGGTCGCCGCGTCAATATCCTCATAGACCACAGCAATCGCAATCTGAGGATCATCAGCCGGCGCGAAACCGGTAAACCAAGAATTATTCAAACCTGCCGTGGTCTCCGCGGTACCGGTCTTACCCGCCACCTTCACACCGGAGACACCAGCATTACGTGCAATACCATTATCAACCGCATTCACCATCCACTGCTTCACCTGGTTAGCAATTTCAGGGCTAGTGGACGTACGCAGCTTCTCAGGAGAGAACTCCTGCAAAGTGCTCAGGTTGCTGGTCTTCACCGAACGAATCAGGTTCGGCTTCATCTGCACGCCACCATTCGCAATCGCCGCAGAAGTCATCGCCACCTGCAGCGGAGTGGTCTTCACGTCGTACTGACCAATCGCCGACTGGGCCAGCTGGCTCTGCGTCAGATTCGACGGGAAAGACGACTTAGAAACCGTCAAAGGAATCTTCAAATCCTGGCCGTAACCAAAATTCTCAGCGGTCTTCGCGATACGCTCCTGACCCAAATCCATCGCAATCTGCGCAAACGGCGTATTGCAGGACTGAGCCAAAGCCCACTCAATCGTCGCCTGAGTGCGGGTCGAACACTGACCGCCCGTATAGTTCGGCAGGGTAATGTTCGTGCCCGGTAGCGGCAACTGCGCGGGGTTCGCAATGACCGAGGATGCGTTGTACTTGCCGGATTCCAGCGCCGCCACCGCATCAATAATCTTGAAGGGCGAACCCGGCGAATAGGTGTTACCCGCAATCGCACGGTTAAACAGGGGGCTGTCCTCGTCAGAAGTCAGCGCCTGGTAATTCGCCAGAACCGAAGAGCTCGTATGAGCCGACAGAAGATTCGGATCGTAGGACGGCGAAGAAGCCATCGCCAGAATCTCACCGGTCTTCGGGTTCAACGCCACCACAGCACCCTTACGGCCCTGCAGAGCATTGTAGGCAATGTCCTGAAGCTTCGAATTGATGGTCAGCTCCACGCTAGCACCCTGCGCGGAAGAACCGCTAAACAGCTGCGCCACACGGTCGTAGAACTGGCTATCGCTCGTACCCGCAAGCTCCTTATCGAGTGCAGCCTCCAGGCCGGTCGCGCCATAAATCGTGGAGAAATAACCCGTCAGAGCCGCATACTTGAGCGGGTGGTTATACACACGCTGGTAGTTGTACTCATCATCGGACTTCACCGACGAAGCAATCTCCGTACCGTCAACCACAATCGAACCACGTGCCGAACCGTAATTGTCGTAGAGCGCTCGAGAATTCCACTGATTATTCATCAGCGTCTTCGAATCGAAGAACTGAATATAGCTGAGGGTACCCATCAGCAGGACAAACACGCACGCGGCAGACATCCACATGCGGCGAATAGCCCTATCCATTCTTCTCACCTCCAGAATCCTTAGCCGTAATACGCGCCAGAACGCTAGTAGCACCCTCCGGCTCGTAGCTAGTGTCCGCATGGTCAATACCCTGCGGAGCATCGTAACCAGCCACCAGGTGAGGTGCGCGGGCACTATGCGAAATCGACAGCCACAGCGCCACAATAATCCAGTTAGCCACCAACGAGGAGCCACCGGCAGACATGAAAGGAGTCGTCAGACCGGTCAGCGGAATCAAACGAGTCACGCCACCAATCACCACGAACAGCTGCAAAACCATGACCGTAGACAGACCCGCAGCCAACAGCTTGCCGAAACCATCACGAGTACCCAACGCTGCACGGTAACCGCGCGAAACCAGAAGCATGAACATCATCAGGATGGCGCCCAGACCCACCAGGCCCAGCTCCTCACCCAACGAGGAAATAATCATGTCTGAATTAGCGTACGGGACGAGGTTCGCGCGGCCCTGACCCCAACCACGGCCAAAAAGACCGCCATAAGCCAGACCGAAAACGCCCTGCAGAATCTGACCCGAACCGCCAGGAGACGCCTGGTAAATCTCCGGATCAAAAGCATGCACCCACGCATAAATACGGGCGTGCACGTGCGAGACATAGTGGTACGCGAAATAGCCGCCCACAGCCATACCGATACCCGCAACCACCAGCCACGAAATACGACCGGTCGACAGGTACAGCATCGCCATGAACAGACCAAAGAACATAATTGCCGAACCAAGGTCCTTCTGGAACACCAGAACACCCAGGCTCACAATCCACGCCAAGAACACCGGTGCCAAATCACGCAGACGCGGCAGATTGATAGGGCCGATGCGGCGGCCAGCCACCAGAATCAGGTCACGGTGTGTCGCCAAATAGCCGGCGAAGAAAATCGCCAAAGTAATCTTCGCGACCTCACCCGGCTGGAACGTTCGGTTACCGATATGAATCCAAATACGAGCACCATTGAGCTCCATACCCAGACCCGGAACCAGCGGCATGATAAGCAGGATCATCGACAGCACCAGGGAGGTGTACGTGACCTTACGCAGCAGGCGGTAATCCCTGAGCACGAACACGATAATCGCGCACAGCACCATAGACACGCCGGTCCACATCAGCTGACCATCACCCACCGGAGCCGCAATCTGCGGATCCAGACGATAAATCATGGTCAAACCAATACCGTTCAGGGCCACCACCAGCGGCAGAATAAACGGATCAGCATAACGGGCGCGGAACTGCATGACCAGGTGAATCAGAAGAGCACCGGCACCCAGCACCACCGTGCACGGCAGCCACTGGCTCTTCGACGTATCAAAAGCATGCTCCGGATCAATCAGGTACATGCCGAAGGAACTGATACCTACCGCCAAAACCAGCAAGAAAAGCTCCGTGAAACGGCGTGCACGAGGTGCATCCGACTCACGACGGAACGAGAACTTAGCCATTGTTCTCACCGCCCTCTGCAACAGGCGCGGAGGAAACCGTAGCCAGCTCAGGAGCCGGGGACGCCGAATCAGAGCCCGGTGCCCCAGAGCTCGGAGCTTCAGAGCTCGGAGCTTCAGAGTTCGGAGCTTCAGAGTTCGGAGCCTCACTGGGCGCCTCAGAACTCGGGGAAGCAGATGCCGAGGCAGACGCGGAAGCAGACGCAGCGGCCTGCTCAGCCTTCTCACGCGCCTGATCTGCCTGAGTCTTCAAACGAGACACAATCTGATGCGCATCATCCAGATCCTTCGCCGTAATCGCATTACGCAACAAAGAACGAGTATGATCGCTCAGCTCACTCGTAGGAATATCGGTATTCTCCACCACGTGAGAAAGGCGAATCGGACCCAACGCATGTGGAATACCGTTGTACACCGCAACCGTGCCGTCACTCTCACCCACATAGTAGCTACGCTCCACATAGCGCAGACCGGTCCACGCAGCCAGCGTCACAATAGCCGCAACCAGCAGAGTAATGAACAGGCGAATCGACCACGACCGCGGACGCGAACGCTCAACAGTATCCTCAGCGATCAGCTCCTCCAGCTCAGCCGGCAAGGTCGCCTCATCAGACTCAACCTTCAAAGGCACACGCTGAGCCACCGTCGCACGATGCTCCAGGGTACGAGAAGTAACCGCCGGAATCATGCCGGTCTCAGTAGCCACCGAAGCGGCACCAACCAGCTGATGCGGGCGGGAACCCAATTCGCTACGCAAAATCGCAGCATTCGTAAGAGCCGCATCCACGGCGTTATCGTACGTACCGATATGGTGACGCACCGCCCCAGAACCACTGTGCAACAGGGTTCCAGAGAAGTCACGAGCACGACGGAAACGGCGCAACGACCGACGATGAGGCTCCTCAGAGTCCTCATCATGGTGCGCACCCAAAATAGCCTCAGCAGCCTCAGCCGTGGCAGCAACCTCGGGAAGCTTCTGAGTGTTCGTGCTGACCTCCTGCTCCGCCACAATCGAATCAGGCAGAGCAGACTCAGGCAGGCTCGAAGGACCCACCGGCTCATCCACCGGCAGAACCTCACGGTCAATCACCTGCAGGGACACAACCGTCACGTTATCCGGAGCGCCACGCTCCAAAGTCATCGCAATCAGAGTGTCAGCAATCTCAGACAGATCATCAGTAGAACGCATCACCTGCTCAATCTCCGATAGGGACACCACAGCATCCAAACCGTCAGAAGAGAGCACCCAGCGCTCGCCGGGAACAGCGTCCAGAGTCTTCAACTCCAGCTCAGGGGACGCGTCAACGTCACCCAGAACGCGCATAATCACGTTCTTATGCGGGTGGTTCTCCGCCTCCTGCGGGGTAATACGACCCTCATTGAGCAGACGCTGTACAAACGTATGGTCAGTAGAAATCTGCTCAAACTCACCATCAGCACCCGGGCGCAGACGATACGCGCGCGAGTCACCAATATGAGCCAGCTCAATACAATCGCCATCAATCAGCAGGGCAGTACAGGTCGTACCCATACCCGCCAGCTGCGAATCATTCGCCGCCAGCTCATTAATAATCAGGTTCGCACTCTGAATCTCATCAGCCAGATAAACGCCGCCAGTACCATCCTCAAAATCAGGGTGATCAAGCGGAGTCAGATTCAGAACCGTCGTAGCCGACGCGACATCGCCGCCCACGTGGCCGCCCATACCGTCAGCAACGACAGCAAGGAAACGACCACCGTAGCCGGAGTCATCATTCTTCGAGCGTTTCAGACCCGTATCAGAGCGGGCCTCAAAACGAAAAGCAATCTTCATACACTAGCCCCTCAACTGCATGGTGGTACCGCCAACGCGGAAATCATCACCGGGCTCAATCGGGGTCGCACGAGTCAGACGCTCGCCATTGACGAACGTACCATTAGTAGAATTCAAATCCTCAAGGAACCAACGGGAACCCTGAGGGAACAGGCGCGCATGGCGGCCCGAGGCGTAATCATCCTGCAGGGACACCTCAATGTCATTAGCGCGGCCAATAGTAATCGGGTGGTCCCCCAGCTGCATCATGGCGCCAGCCTGCGCACCGGCAGTAATCACAAGCTGCGAAGGGCGAGTCGGCGGAGGCACAATATGGGTAGCCTCCGGAACCGCATCAACCGGTGCCGCACGATAGTTCTTACCCAAACCAAGGTCACGGCGAGCCGCCGAAACCACCAGGAAAACAAAGAACCAAATCAGAGCCAGAAAAGCGTAACGAAGGATAGTAACGGTCAATTCAGACGCCATTAACGGACACCTCCGGTCGAACTATGGAAGATGATGCGGGTATTACCCATGCGAAGCAGCGAACCGTTCGCCAGCACCACCGGCGCACGCAGAGGCGCACCATTAATCAACGTGCCGTTGGTAGAACCCATATCGGTGGCGACCACCGCACCACCCTGCATCGAAAGCTGCAGGTGACGGCGAGAAACACCCTTATCGTCCAGACGAAAATCAGCATCAGAACCGCGACCCAGCACAAACGGCAGGTGGTTCACCGGGTGCATGCGGCCCTCAATCTCCAAGAAGAAACGGGGAGCCGCCGCAGGGGACGCTACAGGCATGTTCAGGCGAGGCGCAGGAGCCTGCTGAGGCGCAGGGCTGGGTGCAGGCTGAGCCGGCTGGGCAGCCGGCTTCGTAATGCGGGTCGGCAAAGAAGACTCACGTGGCGGACGCACCGGCGCGTAGTTAGTAGCGCCGCGCAGAGACGGGGACGCCGGAGCCTCCGGTACAGAGAACGGCTCGAAAGTCGCAACAACCTCAAACTCGCCCTCAGAGAGAGAATCAAGAACGTTGAACGTCACGCGAACCGCACCAATGAGGGTGTAACCCTGCGCGCGGGCGTGCGAAATCGCCAAATCGCACAGCTCAACAGCGAACGGGTTACCCCACTCGCGCACGCGCGGGAAATCGACCGGCGCAAAACGGAGAGTATAGACATTAGGAGCCATAGTGCGACCACTGCCGTCCACGTAGGACTCGTCATCCATCATGATGCGGACGCGGTTAGCGACATCCGCCTTCGCAAAGGTGCCGAAGCCCTTGGAAAGGCCGACAGTGCGACCGATGCCTTGCTCCAGCTTGCCCAGCTTGTCGAAAAACTTCATGCCGCCTCCTTCTCAACGACCATTCCGAGCAACAGACCGCGCAAACGGTCTTTATCCGAAAGGCTCAGTTTAACGAGCGTGTCTGTGCGTTTGCTGTGTGCTCTGTGAATGAACACACCCGATTCTATTTTAGGTGATGCACTTGCCATCGCTCTGGAACCCCGTCATTTAGCGGGGAATTGGTTATGGATATGAAAAAATCCCCGGTTCTTTCGAACCGGGGATCGTTGGTGCGCGAGGGGGGAGTTGAACCCCCACGCCCTCACGGGCACACGGACCTGAACCGTGCGCGTCTGCCTATTCCGCCACTCGCGCATGTGTCTCACGGTGTATCACCGCAGGCAACACATAAAACTATACGGATTGCACGCGGTGCTGTCCAATTGAGAGAGTGTGACCTTGGTTACTTAGTGCTGGTAGGGGTGCCAGAAAGAGCCCCCGAGGCACTATCGGACGCTCCACCGGAAGCAGCTTCCTCGGAAGTAGCCGCAGAACCCCGCGCCGTACGCTCGTTCTCAGCACGCTCCCGGTCAATACGTTCCAAACGCGCACGCAACAACCACGTCACCGGACCCACATACGGCAGGCACACCACCAGCAGAAGCCACTTCAGCTTCTGCACCTCCGAAAAATGCGGGTTCCGATGAATCGTCACCAAGCACAGCAGCGCCAACGCAATACCTGCCAGAAAAACAACCGTGACCACCAATTCGAGTACGGCATGCCAATCCATAAACCCTCCTAATATCCTTCCTAAGCATACAGACCCGGAGGAATCCACAAGCCCTCAGGGTAGTTCAAGGAGGCGTTCAGAGCCTACCCCGATGGGCAGCCCCATACGCCCCTCAAGCACGCAAAAGGGCCCGCCCCGCACACAGCAGGACGGACCCTCCACAAAGCCTATACAAGGCTCACAAACTAGCGGCTAACCTTCTTAGCCTTCTTCGCAGCACGACGCTCAGCAGCCTTCGCATCATACTCAGCCCAGAACTCACGAGTAGTCACCGCATCGGTACCATCCCATGCCGCAAGATTCTTCAACTCAGGCATATCCGAAGCCTTGAAAATCGGCTCCAAACCAGCCTTACGCTGAGCCTCATAGTTCTTCAACACCGCAACAACCTGCGGAGTCATCAATAGAACCGCCGTCAAGTTCACAATCACCATGCCGGCATTCAACATATCCGCGGTAGTCCACACCAAATCCAGCGAAGAAATCGCACCGAAGAACACGAACACCAGAACCAGCGCACGGAAAATATTCATCGGCAGCTTACGCTCAGTCACGAAACGCATATTCGACTCGCCGTAGTAGTAGTTACCAATCACAGTCGAGAACGCAAACATGAAAATCGCGATAGTCAGGAAGTGAACCGCCCAATCGCCCAGCTGCATAGCCAGCGCCGACTGAGTCAGCGACGCACCACGAGAACGATCACCATAAGTCGGGTTCGACAGCAGAACAATAAACGCAGTCACAGTACACGCCATCATCGTGTCAAAGTAAACGCCCAAAGTCTGCACGTAACCCTGCTTAGCCGGGTGAGAAATAGTAGCGGTCGCGCCAGCGTTCGGAGCAGTACCCATACCCGCCTCATTAGTCAGCAGGCCACGCTTCATACCCCAAATCACGGCACCCATCGCGCCACCGGTCACGAACTCCTTAATGCCAAAAGCACCCTGGAAAATCATCAGCAGCATCTCCGGAACCTGGCCAATGTTCAGCAGAACAACCAGCAGGCCCAACAGCAGATACAGCACCGCCATAATCGGCACCAGCCACTCAGTCACCGAAGAAATCGCGCGAATACCACCGAAAATAATAGCCGCAGTCAGCGCCACCATAATCAGACCAATAGTGATGCGGAAACCCATCGAGTTAGTACCCGAAACATCAATGCTGAACGAGTTCGCCGCAGCATCCACCACAGCATTCGTCTGAACCGCCACAAACACGAACGCGTAAGTGACCACAATGAACGCCACGAAGATGTAACCCATCCACGGAGCATTCAGGCCACGCTTCATGTAGTACGCCGGACCACCAATATAGGAATCCTTACCGCGCTCCTTGTACAGCTGACCCAGAAGGGACTCCGCAAAAGCAGAAGCCGCACCAACAGCAGCAATAACCCACATCCAGAACACAGCCCCCGGGCCACCCATAGCAATAGCCAAAGCAACACCCGCAACAGTACCGGTACCCACACGAGAAGCCGCCGAAACAGTAAACGCACGGAACGAAGAAATGCTCTTCTTGCCGTCAGCCTCACGAGCAACCGGGTCACCCAGGACACGGACCATTTCCTTAATAGAACGCCACTGCACACCGCGAGTACGGATCGTAATGTACAGACCAGCCGCAATCAGAGCGTAGTAGAGGAAATTACTCCACATCCAGTTCTGCACGGCATCCACGGCGGAAGTCAGTCCCGCAGTCTGCGTATTAATGTCCCCGATGATATTCAGAAGAAAATCCACTCGGCACTCCAATCTTGAAAGCAAAAAGCCCGCACGCTCAAATCCGAAAGACGGACAACGTGTGGGCTGCATTGCTGGGTGGCGCGGACTCAAAGCCGCGTAACGGAGGCACATACGCTCCGTATGATTAGTCACTTCATTGTGTCGGGTACGTCCCCCGCTCGGCAACTTAAAAAAGGGGCCCAAGCCAAAATGTAACGAATACTTAATATATGGGCAGAGTAAATATAGACTCCGCGAGAGTGCCACCAAAACGCGTGGGGCGGGCACAAAAAGCCCGGCACAAGGCACAAAACCTCGCACCGGGCATAACGAAGAAGCGGGGGTATCAGTCGGGCTACGAACGCTCAGGCTTCACAAACGGGAACGACAACACCCCACGAATCTGCGTCTGGGTCAACAGCATCACCAAACGATCCACACCCAGACCCAAACCACCCGTCGGCGGCATACCCGTCTCCAAGGCGTAAAGGAAATCCTCATCCACCTCCATCGCCTCCATGTCACCCGAAGCCGCCTTCAACGACTGCTCCGTCAGACGCTCACGCTGCATCAGCGGATCCGCTAGCTCCGAGTAGGCACAGCCCATCTCCATGCCGTTGATCACCAAATCCCAACGCTCCGCCAAACCCGGAACACTACGATGCGGCGCCGCAAGCGGACTCGTCTCTGCCGGAAAATCCGTATAGAACGTCGGCTCCACCGTATGCGCCTCAACCAGCTCACCATACAGTTCCTCAACGATGGCGCCCGGGCCCATGCCCTCATGAACGCGCACACCGTGCCGCTGCGCCAGAGCCAGCAGCTCCTCAAAATCCGTCTGCACATCCACGCGGCGACCCAGTGCCTCCGACAGAGCATCACACACCGACACCACACGCCACGGACCCGACACATCACGCACCACGCGCTCGCTCGAAGCCTTACGACCCAGCGGTAACGACACTGAACCAAACACCGCCTGAGCGGCATCCTTAATCAGACGCTCCGTCAACTCGCGCATCTGCACATAATCCGCATACGGACGATACGCCTCAAGCACCGTAAACTCCGGATTATGGGTCGCATCAGCACCCTCATTACGGAAATCACGGCCCAGCTCATACACCGGACCGCTACCGCCCACCACCAAACGCTTCAGGTACAGCTCCGGCGCAATACGCAGCGTCAGATCCTCACCGTACGCATTGATATACGTGCGGAACGGACGCGCGCTCGCGCCACCGTGCACCGTATGCAGAATCGGGGTCTCCACCTCAAGGAAGCCCTCCGCATCCAGTCGGGCACGCAACGCCTTAATGACCGCGGTACGCAGACGCAGATTCTGCATCTGATCCGGATGCACCAGCAGGTCCGTGGAACGGCGACGCAGACGCGCCTCCGGGTCAGTAAAGGAGTCGAAGGGGATGGGGTGTAGGCTCTTTGACGCCATGTGCCAGGAGGTGGCAATCAGCGATGGAGTGCCGTTACGGCTCACCCCGTAGGTGCCCCGCACGGTGATGATGTCACCAGTATCCAGGTTGCGGGAGGCGAGGCTCAACGGGCGCTCGCCCACCAGGCTGCGTTCCATGACGACCTGAAGAGTTTCGCCACCCTCAATCAGGGTCGCAAAGAGGACTCCACCGTGGTTGCGAAGCGCGCGAATACGCCCCGAAACCATGAATTCTGAATTTGGAATATTTTCAGAAGAGAATATATGCAGGGCATCCTTCACGCCCAGTACAGGAGCACTGGTACTGCCCAAAGAACCACCCAGTGGATACGGCTCCATGCCCGCCGCACGCAGCGCCTCCAGATGGCGCAAACGGTGCTGAGTCTGATCGCTACGCGACACCTCAGGAAGCTCTTCCACAGTAGCAAGCTGCATCTGGTGAAGAGTCTCCAGCTCATCTGCAGAAAGAACCTGCTCCTGATCCTGCAAACGGCGCGCTGACAGATTCGGCAAGAAGCCCTCCGCCATACCCGCCGCAACCACAACATTCGCCATCGCCAACGTCGGCTCCGTCGCCAAAAAACGAGGAACCCACAGCGGGGCAAACTTCAGATTGAAACGATACAGGCGGCGCAACTGCAGAAAACGATCCAGCACGCCCAAAGAGCGGGAAGCAAAACGGTTCCATGCTGATGCACCCACCTGATCAGCAGCCTCAAAAATATGGCCAAACATCGCAAAATTCAGCGACACCCGACGCACACCCAAAGACGCCGCCTGCTCCATCAGCGACGCCACCATAAACTCCACCACACCATTAGGTGCCTCAGGGGAGCGGCGCATAACATCCAAAGACAGCCCCGTAGGACCCCACGGGACGAACGACAGCAGAGCCACCATCTGACCAGCTTCATCATGAGCCGACACCAGAACAGACGAAGAATCCGCCGGATCATTCACACGATTCAGCGCCATCGAGAAGCCGCGCTCCACACGCCCATGACGCCACGCCGAAATATTCTCCGCAACCTGCTGACGTTGCTGCTCATCCAGCTCCGCAAAGCGCCGCATCTGCGCCGTGTACCCGCCACGGCGCACACGCTGAACCGCCTGACGCACCGGCAGCATCGACGTGTCATTGAGCGTGAAACGGTCCGCCTCAAGGACCGCCTCCTCACCCATCTGAATAATCGACAGACCCGCACGGTTATAGGCGCGCGCACCCGCCTCACTCACGCTCAGCGCCGCAGGAACCCAACCGTAACTACGCGCCTGCAACATCCACTGCTCAATCGCGGCATCCCACGAATCCGGGTCACCCACCGGGTCGCTCGACGCCAAACACACCGAACCCACCGAACGGTACGTAATCGCCGCCCTTTGATCCGGAGAGAAAATCACCTGCTTATCGCGACGCGTCGCAAAATAGGAGAGCGAATCGTTGGCACCGTACTGCTGTAGCAGAGCGCGAATCTTCAGCTCCTTCTCGCCGGTCCACGCATCCGGGGCACGGTAACCGCGCGCCAACAGGTACAGTGCCGCAACCAGCGAGGCACCGTAACCGAAAGAAGCCAAGAAAGCGACCACATCGGCAGACCACACGCCAGGATGGGTACGCTCAATACCCATGCCGTGCATCAGCAACTCCCACGGGGTCACCGAACGCAACGGCTCCCACACGCCAATGTGGCAGAGGTACCAGAGCACCAGAGTAGTCAGCAGGATGCCGCCAACAGCCGTCGACGCCGCACCTACCCACGAGAGGCGACCAATACGCGCCGGGAACGCCGAACGAATTGAGAAAAGGAAAGGCACCAGCGCACACGCAAACACGATGGAGAGCGTATCGACCGTCGAGGAGAAAATACGGTCCTTCGGCATAATCCCCGCGGGGAACACCAGCGTGAAGGCGCTATGCGTCGCAATCAGCGCACCCAACACCTGAAAAACGATGGCCGCAATGAGGGCAGCGCGCTTACGCACAATCAGCCCGGAAACCAGCACAATCATCGTGATGGCGCTGGGCAGCGTGTGCGTGGAGGGAATATTCAGCAGGTCAGCGGTGACTTCCCACCAAGTGAAGCCGCGACCGTGCCGCAGAGGAGAAATAATCCACGCGAACGTGGTCAGTAGCGCGGCAAAAGAATACACCCCAATCACCACGCGTGCTGATATCTCTGCATACCTTGAAGGAGGCGCGGGCACCTGCCCTGCTCGTGCTGTACGGCGATGTGAGGTAGTGCGGTGAGACATCATTATCAGCGGGGGATTGGGGTGTAGGGAAGGTACTAGACCTTAGGAGTTCTTATTAGGCTTCGGTCTTCGGGTCACGGTAGGTGCCCTCGAAGACGTCAGGGATGCCGTTGTCGTCAGCGTCCACGCTTTCCTTCTCAGCCAGGGCACGGTAGTGCTTGTTACGGCGTGAAAGGATGATGGCACCAACAATTGCGGCGAGCACGGAGCCGACGAGAATCGCAATCTTTGCGTCCTCGGTGTGCGGAGAGCCGTGCGGGAAGGACAGTTCAGCCACCAGCAGGGACACGGTGAAGCCGATACCGCCGGTTGCAGCCAGACCGATCACGTCAATCCAGGCGACGTCCGGGTCGAGGTTAGCGTTCTTGAAGCGAGTCACGAGCCAGGTGGTGCCGAAAATACCGATGGTTTTACCGGCAACCAGTGCAACCATAATGCCGACCGCTACCGAGTCGGTGAGGGCGCGTCCGAGGCCTTCAAAACCGCCCACAGCCACACCCGCGCTGAAGAACGCGAAGATCGGCACGCAGATGCCGGTAGAGAGGGGACGGAATCGGTGCTCCAGAACCTCTGCAAGACCGTGTTCAGCCTGTGCCGCCTCAGAGCGAGCGGACATCTTCACGGGCACCAGGAAGCCGAGAACCACACCAGAAATGGTGGCGTGAATGCCGGACTCGAGGAAGAGTGCCCAGGTGATAATACCCAGGGGCAGCAGCAGAATCCATGCGGCGAGAGGCTTCAGGTGCAGCATGGTCTCACCGCGGTAGGCAATGAACGCGAAAAGAGCGAGCGGAATCAGTGCGAAGAGCAGGTACTCGCCGTGGAAGTTATTGGTGTAGAAGATCGCGATAATGCAGATTGCAATCAGGTCGTCGACCACTGCCAGGGTCAGCAGGAAGACACGCATCGCCGAGGGGAGGAAAGTACCCACGGCGGCGAGAACAGACACCGCGAACGCAATATCGGTTGCGGTGGGGATCGCCCAGCCGTGCAGAGCGGTGGGGCTGGTGAAGTTCAGCGCCGTGTAAATAATCGCGGGCACCGCCACGCCACCGAAGGCAGCCGCAATCGGCACAATCGCGGTGGAGGGCGACTTGAGGTCACCAATCACGAATTCCTTCTTCAGCTCCAGACCGGTGAGGAAGAAGAAAACGACGAGCAGACCGTCTGCCGCCCAGGTTCCGATGCTCATCTGCAGGTGGTTGAAGCCGGGGATGACCGGGCCAACAACAGTGTCTCGCAGACCGAAGTAGAAGCTGGATGCGGGGGTGTTGGCGAGTACTACTGCCAGCACCGTTGCGATCAGAAGCACGGTACCACCGACGGATTCGGCACGCAGAATGTCGGCTACGCGGCGTGAGTTGCTATATGAGCCGCGGCTGAGGGTATCTGGATTGGTGTGAGTCATTCTCTCCTCTTTCTGCCGCGATATTATGCGGCATCTAAGGCTTTTAAGTTTACTCTGCACTGTATGAGTATTCGAGTACCGGCTGGCGGCTTTTAGCTCCTGGACGGTGCACCGCGGTGTGCTTTTATGGCGTATATGCATAAACGTTCCGCCCTCGCCGCGTGGTGCGGTGAGGGCGGAACGTTTAAGTATTTCTGCAGCTATTCTGCGTGTTCGACTAGTGCTCTAGTCGCGCGAATGCGAGATTATGCGCCTGCGATAGCGGGTGCGCCGGACTCCTGGCCGTGGTCGTGTGCCAGCTCGCGTGCAACGTAGTTCTCCAGGTCGAAGAGGTTGCCGTTTGCGCGCTTCACGATGGTCACCAGGGTCTCCATGGTTGCAACTTCCTCAACCTGTTCCTTCAGGAACCAGAGGATGAACTGCTCGCCCAGTGCGTAGTTCTCAGCGCGTGCTGCGGAGAACAGGGCCTCGATCTGACCGGTGACAACCTTCTCCTGTGCCAGGGACATGTCAACGATTTCCTGAACGTTCGCGAAGTCGTTCTTCACAGCGGGAACAGCGGGGATCTCGACCTTGTGGCCGCGGTCCAGCTTGTACTGAACCATCATGAGTGCGTGCTCGCGCTCTTCGAGGGACTGCTGGTAGAAGAACTTAGCCAGCTGGGGCAGGTCCTCACCGTCGAGCCAGATAGCCATGGACAGGTACTGGTGGGATGCTGCGAACTCGTGGCCGATCTGCTCGTTCAGAAGGTCGTAGAAAGACTTAGACATATGGTTTCTCCTTATATGGTGGTTGCTTTTGGGTGCCGGGATGGCGCGGTGCAACCTGTTGATATTTATCGTAAGGGGTGGGGTGCGTCATGTACAGAGAGAAAAGGCTAATCGGTGAATCAGATAAGGTACCCCTGACATATTGTCACCACAACCCTTAGTGTGGATGCCCTGAATACTTTCTTTGGATTGAGTGGTATTGGGTGCGTTTCCTTGAGATTTCGCGGTTTAAAGCGGCATTAGATACCCCAATATCCCGCGTATATGCATGATGCCCCTGCGCCCGACAGCCGGTCATTCGACATTTCATAGCGGTACGTGATACCGCAAAAATTTTTTAAAATTCTTCGAATGTATCGATGCCCGGGGCAACTTTAGGCGGTTTTAAGGTTCGTGCGTACCGCAGCGCTCGCGACTGCAAGAGCCTATTTAAGAAATCTGTTAAAGAGATAAGGCACGTTCCCAGTGGGGAATGTGCCTTATCTCTGGTTCTCTCAACTCTCACCCGGGGCGAATCTTACCCGAAGGCGGAGGAGGTTATTGTGCGGGGTAGTCCCCACGCTGCAGTGCATCAATCGAGATGACGTTTGAGGGGGTGTTGCCGAGGACTGCCTCGCCGATTTCTGCGAGATGCTCAACCTGTTCGGTGGTCAGGTGGTCGAAAATCTGGCGGCGTACTTCGCTCACGTGGCCGGGTGCGACTTCCTGCACCTTCTGCTCGCCTGCGGGGAGCAAGTGGCAGATGCTGACGCGGCGGTCTTCTGCACTGAGGGAGCGGCGGACGTAGCCGTCCTTCTCCAGGCGTGCCACAACGCGGGAGAGGCGTGCCGGGAGGGTGTTGGTAGTAACTGCCAGCTCGGTCATGGTGAGGGAATGATCCTTGGACTCGGAGAGCATCGCGAGCACCATGTATTCGACAAAGCTAATGCCAGCTTCGCTCTGCAGCTGGTTTTCCAGTTTGCGGGTGAGGCTGAAGATGATGGAGCTGATAAAGAGCCAGCCTTCTCGCTCTTGCGGGGAGAGCCACTGGATGGATTCGCTGTGTGCGGTATTGTCAGACCGCTGCGCAGACGTGGTTGGTGTGGACACGGGATTGGTTCCTCTTTTATCGGATATGGAGCTCCCTTATTAAGGGGAGGTGTGGTGTGCTGGCACCCATTGTAGCGAAAGGTCTTGCCCGGTAACCCTAAATTGGTACGGTCAAGTAATGCTTGACACTTTGGTGCTAATTTTTTGGAGGGTGCTAGGGTCATCTTTTTGCACGCAGTGACTATAAAAACCTTGGGTAGACAAGTGATGCACGACATATTTAAAAAGATTTCCGGTACAAGTATAGATGAGAACGTACCAAGAAGCATACTCACGAATCGAGCCAAATTCCGCGGAATATCAAGGTTTTTAGGGGGGTCAGTGAAAATTCTAGGGAGTGTAAAGAGCTTGCCAAGGGTGAAAAATAACGAAACGATAACAAAATTTTTAAAAAAATCTCGATTTTGGCTTTGCAACCGTAATGAAACCGTGTACACTAATTACATAACGGGGTCGAAGGAAGCCTCCGAGGCGAGACCGGAAGCTCGCTTCGATAGGTTCGACTCTCTATTTATCGGTGATTGTCGTCGGTGTACGAGTAACTCGTATTTCTACCGACGGATGTGCGGTGCGGATGCAGTTCGTGGTTGGGCTGCATTCCGTACCGTATCTTTTTAACTGAAATCTCTATCAACTCACTCTAAGAGCATCCAATGATCGGGTGCTCTTTTTCTTTGCCCTCATAGGGATTAGCAAGAGCACCCCTGCGAACTAGGGGAGGAGCATGAGTCGAGGGGTCTGCGTACCTGCACTGCGCACCTTGCAGCTGTGGTGTTACTGTGCGCGTATCGCGCCAGGAATGTTACCACAGGGGTTATCCACAATGGTTATCCACAGTGTGGAGAACTTACACGCATGTGATTTGGCGAAGCTGGCGATGATGGTAATGCGAGATACCAAGAGGGGTCCAGTCAAAAAAATCTTGTAATTACAGGCTTTTGGAGCCGTTAAAAGCGAGGGTAAGTTCTTAAACAGAAGACCTTTTCACCTTTAAAACCGCGGAACCCGAAAATTTCCACAGCTGTGGATAACCCTGTGCACTTAATCCACCGCCTCCGGCGTCAGGAGGCGCGTAAGATCGCTCGGCAGCCCTGTTGGCACTCAATATTTTGGCTAGTAGAAGGAAAAACACCCCGAATGGGGGCGAAAATTCTGCAGTTTATCCCCCGCGCATCCCCAAAATAGGATGTTATCCACAGCAGTTATCCACAGTGTGGAGAACTTACAGCACTGTTATTCACATGAGTGTATACCCCGGTATTTCAAGGCAGAATAGGGTATCGACCCTGAAAATCCTGTTGATGCACAGGGTTATCCACAGATGTGGGGAAAAGTCTTTGCCTAAAATCCACAGGGTCGAGCGAGGTCTTACATAAATGTGACGCTCCCCAACTCATGAAAAGTAAAGTAAACGCTACGCTGGTAATCTTTAATACAAGCCAAGTTTTCTAATGAAAGGCATCATCATGGCTGAAAAGTACACCCTCCCCGAGCTCCCCTACGACTACGCGGCGCTTGAGCCCCACATCTCCGCAAAGATCATGGAGCTGCACCACGACAAGCACCACGCAGCATACGTTGCAGGCGCTAACGCAGCTCTCGAGCAGCTTGAAGAGGCACGCGAGAACGGTGCATACGGCAACGTCTCCAAGCTCTCCAAGGACCTGGCGTTCAACCTGGGTGGCCACACCAACCACTCCATCTTCTGGAATAACCTGTCCCCCGAGGGTGGCGACAAGCCCACCGGCGAGCTGGCAGCAGCAATCGACGAGTTCTTCGGCTCCTTCGACAAGTTCCGTGAGCACTTCACCAACGTTGCACTGACCATTCAGGGCTCCGGCTGGGCAATCCTCGCATGGGACACCGTTGGCAAGCGCCTCATCATCGAGCAGCTTTACGACCAGCAGGGCAACATCTCCGTTGCACTGATCCCCGTTCTGCAGCTGGATATGTGGGAGCACGCATTCTACCTGGACTACCAGAACGTTAAGGGCGAGTACGTCAAGGCATTCTGGAACATTGTGAACTGGGCTGACGTTCAGGCTCGCTTCGAGCGCGCAGTGTCCCAGACCAAGGGCCTGGTCCTCTAATCTAGGTTTTCGTCAGCGCGGTGAAGTAGCCGCGGTGAGGTAACTGAAACGGGTGCCCGGCGCCTCCATGTTCGGAGGTGCCGGGCACCCGTTCGTTGTATTCAGATGTTGTTCCGCGGGGTTCAGAGCTGAGCTCTAGAGCGCCAGCGTGCGATATACCAAACCGTGGCGTCCCGAACGGGCTTTTTGCTCTACCAAACCTCGTTGGATTAGCTTGGGCAATGCGTAACGTACCTGCCGTGCACTCAACTCGGTGCTTTCCGCAATATCAGCGACTGTAGCAGGTCCGCGAGTCAAAGCAATGTACACCTGGGATTCCGTGGGGGATAGATTTTCCGGTATCTCAGCAAGCTGAGGAGTAGAGGATACCCCCATTGTGCTCGTAGGCTGCGTGTTATCGGCAGGACGGTAGATAATGACGCGTACCTGGATACCCTCGTCGATAATATGCGCCTTACGCAACCCAGCATCAACCAGGGCCTGTTGCGCAGCTAGGATACCGCCCCCTTCGCCCTCGATTAGTCGGTGACCGTCGCTGAGACGAATATTCTGGCAGATAGCATAGAGCGCCTCGTTTACAGCCGCAGGGCGATGCACGAGGCCTACCTGACTCGGCAGGATACCCCAAAAACCGCCGGGGCTGATGATTTCAATACGGCCGCGTTTGATAAAAATCTGTATAAATTTTCCGGATGCATCCCGTTCATAGCTCCGGTGGACGAGTGCGTTGGCTACGAACTCACGGAGAGCTACCAAGGGGATTTCTGGCTGATCGATGAGCCCCGCACCATTGGGAGCTGTGACGGTGCGGTTCTTAATGTTGCGTATAAGCCATGCAAGGGTATCTTCAAGCATGGCGGGAATAGGGCCTTCGCTTCGAAAACGGTCATCATTGCGGGTGTTGCCGCTTGTAGACACTATGCCAATAACGCTCGCCCCAGAATAAAACTGCTGAGGGTAGTCACCCAGAGCGCACATCCCAGCCAAGGTTAAATGATTATCTGCAGCTAGTACATTGCGTTTATACAAAATTTCTTGGTCAGAGCTCTGACGCAAACGGGCTGAGGAGAGACGTACCTGGCGCAGGAAGTCCTGCGTGTAGGACTTGTCCAAATCATCAATGGACGTGTGAGCGATGCTTTGTAAGTCATTGTGCGGTTTGTGGCGCTGCGCGTACATTAGACTGAGCGCGTAGCCATCCATTGGGTAGTCACCATCCCCGAGCCGTTGGTAGGCTATATTACCTTTGAAACAGGGACGTTCCTGTACCGGCAGGCCCGGAACGGTTACGATGAGCAGCTGATGGCCATCTAGAGTTATATCGTCGGTTTCCACTACGATTTTTGGCTTAAGATTTTGCGCGGCATCAATAATTTTTGCCCGCAGATCTTCAATATCATAAACGCCTACAGGTGCAAACTTCTGAGATTCGTCGACACCGCATATGATTGTGCCTCCGTCGGGAAGGTTAGCAAAGCTGCAGATAGTTTCCGCCACGGAGGAGGGGTAACCCATGTGGGCTGATTTAACCTCTACGGTCAGGCTGTCTCTACCTAGAAGCCGTAGCTCGTTGAGTGTTCGTGTTAGTTCTTCAGGCGTATACATGTACATATTGTAATTCCTGGAGTGACATTTTAGGCCTCATACGGGACATTAGTTACAAATAAGATGGATTTTGGTGACAAATATGTAACTATCGAGGATGATTTGTTACATAAATAAGAAGCGGCCTGCGATGTTGGGCGGATGTGTTCCGGCTGTTGCTATGGTGGGTGCCCGGCGCCTCCATATTCGGAGGTGCCGGGCACCCGTTCGTTGTATTCAGATGTTGCTCCGGGGGTGGAACCCTAGAGTGCCAGCGTGCGGTCAATGCGGATGCGTCGGCAGAAATCCTCATCATGGCTCACCACGATGAGCGCACCGGTGTAGGCTTCGAGCGCCTGCACCAACCAATCCACCGAAGAAATATCGAGGTTATTCGTCGGCTCATCCAACATGAGTAGCTGCGGCACTGGATCAGCCAGAAGCACCTGCGCCACCGCGGCACGGAAACGCTCACCACCGGAGAGCTCGCCGGTCTTATGGTGCACGCTCTCGCGGCGGAAAAGCAGACGCGCCAACTGGTCACGCAGATGCTGTTCGCTCACGCCGGGGTTAGCCCGCTGCACGCTCTGTAGGAGGGTGAGCTGCGGGTCGAGGGTGATGCGCTGCGGAATGTACGCCCCGTCGAGGCAATAGCCGACCCGGTAGGCGGGCTGCACGGGGGAGCGGTACTCCGGGTCTTTTGCGTGGGCAATTGCCTCAAGGAGGGTGGTCTTGCCGCTGCCGTTTGCACCGGTGATGCGCAGATGCTCGGGACCGCTGAGAATCAGGTGTTCTGGGCGTTCCGCCGGGGTTCCCTGATTGCTCTCGCTATCAGCCTCGGCGGGTGAAAAATGCAGAGAATCAACCTTTGTGGGTTGCTTAGTGGTAAATGTTTCACGTGAAACCTGCCGGGCATCAACCCGGTGCAGCTCCAGTACCTTGCGACCCGCGGGTAGGGGCTGCTGGCTCAGTTCGGCGTAGATCTTCTCCTGCACGCGCACCTCATCCTGAGCCTTCTGGTATGCCTCCCGGGCCTGTTCCTGCTTGCCGACGCGCAGCCCGCGAAGCTTCGCCGCCGCCTGACGTGAGGCATCCTTTGCCAGGTCTAGAATTGTATCCGGCTGGTCGTCCTTCCAGACCTGCGCCATGTTCTTCGAGATAATCTCCTGCGCCTGCACCCACTCACGATGCGCCGAACGCACCCGGTTCTTCGCCTCGCTCACGCGACGCTGAGCCGCCTGCTGCTCGGTCTCCAGCGCCTGCCGGTAGGTGCTGTAGTTACCCTCAAAGAGGCGCAGATGAGCCAGTCCCTGACGATCGGAGTGAAGCTCCGCAATCATGTGCATGCGCTCCAGTAGGTCGCGGTCGTGGCTGATAATGAGCGCCGGGCAGGGTAGCGCCTCCAGAGCGGTGAAGAGCTGAGCCTTCGCTGAGGAGTCCAGGTTGTTCGTCGGCTCATCCAGCAGAATGAACTCGGGGTCAGAAATCATCAGCGAGGCAAGCGCGGCAATGACCGCCTCACCACCGGAGAAACTGCGCATGCTACGGGCAAAGAGCGCCCGAACAGCCTCCGGGTTATCACGATCAACCACGGTCGCCGGGGTGAAACCGTAGGTCGCCAGAGCCGCGAGGGTGCGCTCTTCAACGTCCCAGCTATCGCCGATGGTCTCGTAGAGTTTGGGGGAGTACTCGCCGGATTCCACTGCCTGCAGTGCCTGCAGAATCTCGGAGATTCCGCAGAGCTCAGCGAGGGTTTGGTCTGATCCTAGACCCAAATCCTGAGGCAGATGCGCCATACGTTCCGGCGCAACCACAGAACCGGATTCCGGGGTCAAATCACCCAAAATCAACCTCATAAGGGTTGTTTTTCCGCAACCATTATCGCCAATGAGCCCGGTCAGAGGTGCCGAAAACACCGCCGAAAGGTCCACAAACAGTAGAGGTTGGCTCGGGTGCGCAAAGTGTAGATGGGCGATACTAACGTGCGCCGCCGCGTGGGAAGTGGCGTGCGAGCGGGCATCGCGGGAAGAAGCGGAACGGGGAAAGGTCGCCTGCGGCTGAAGTACGTGTGTCATACGAGCTCCTGAGAACAGATGCTCGGGTTCCCTCAACCGCCGGCGCAAAAGTCCTGCGGAGATGATGAGAAGGAGGTCGCCTTCAAAGGGCGCGAAAAAACCCGAGCGTAACGGTGGATGTACCTGTGCCCGGGTGCGTGCGCGCTGATTGGAACACGTAGGAAACGTGTCCGTAGAGCTGCTGCGTGAGCGCGCGAAAAATTCTTCTGAGTCCGGGCTTATGCTCGGTGGGTCATTTCTTTGATGCCTCCTAGATTCCGAAGGGCACCCCGGTCGCGCCTTGGGTGGCTTCGGTCAAACGATACGTTCAGCTCCGCCAGCTACCCCTGCGGCGGGGCAGTATGGATAGAGAGCTGATGGCTCAAGCATAGGGAGCGTGTGGGTGCTGAGTCAAACACTCCCCCATGTAGGAGAAGATTCAGCATGCTGATTCCCCGAATGGTTCCTTCCCGAGAGTTTTTGTTGAAAGGTTGAGTGTGCGGTCAATGCGGATGCGGCGGCAGAAATCCTCATCGTGGCTCACCACGATGAGCGCGCCGGTATAAGCTTCGAGCACCTGCACCAGCCAATCCACCGAGGAAATATCGAGGTTATTCGTCGGCTCATCCAATATGAGTAGCTGCGGCACCGGGTCGGCCAGAAGTACCTGCGCCACCGCTGCGCGGAAACGCTCACCTCCGGATAAATCCCCAATGCGCTGATGTACGCTTTCGCGACGGAAGAGCAGACGCGCCAGCTGGTCACGCAGATGCTGTTCGCTCGCACCGGGATTCGCCCTCTGTACGGTTTCAAGGAGGGTGAGCTCCGGGTCGAGGATGATGCGCTGCGGTAGGTATGCGGTGTTGTCCAGGCGATAGAGCACTTGGTATGCAGGCGGCACTGGGGAACGGTAATCAGGGTCATTCGCGTGCGCTATCGCATTGAGAAGCACAGTCTTGCCACTGCCGTTTGCGCCCGTGATGTGCAGGTGTTCGGGTCCGGTCAGGATAAGAACCTCGGGAAAATCTTGGATTTGAAGCAGATAATCAACTTTATATGGTTGTGTTTCACGTGAAACGGTGTTTTGGGTGTATGCATTCTTAAGGTCGGCGCTCTGCGGTGTAGACGCGCAAGAATCGTTCTTCACCCGATGTAATTCCAGTACCTTCCGCCCCAATGGGAGTGCATCCTGAGCAAGTTCCAGATAGATACGCTCCTGCACACGCAGGTTCTTTTGGGCTTCTCCAACTGCTGCACGCGCATCCGCCACCATGCTTTCGTGGGCTGTGTGAAGTTTCCCGGCAGAGTGCTCTGAACTGTTCTTATCCAGGCCCATAGCCATGCCAGGTTTCCGCTTTGACCGCTCAAATTCGCGACCTCGGCGAGTGTTGCGATCGAGCTTAATCTGGTTCTCGGCACGCTCACGCACAGCCTTACGCGCCTCATTCTTCGCCTCGGTCACGTGACGCTGAGCTGCCTGCTGTTCGGTGTCCAGTGCCTGCCGGTAGGTGCTGTAGTTACCCTCAAAGAGGCGCAGATGAGCCAGCCCCTGACGGTCGGCGTGAAGCTCGGCAATCACGTTCATACGCTCTAGCAGGTCGCGGTCATGGCTGATAATGAGCGCCGGGCAGGTGAGTGTTTCAAGAGCCGTATAAAGGCGATTCTTCGCTGAAGAATCCAGGTTATTTGTGGGCTCGTCGAGCAGAATGAACTCTGGGTCTGAATACAGAAGCGCGGTGAGTGCGGCTGTGACCGTCTGACCACCTGAAAAGGTGCTAAGGGGACGCATCAGAAGGTTGCGACGGGCCTGTGTATCGGTCGTAGTGAGGGCAGGACCAAAACCATGTTCGGCAAGGGCTACGAGGGTGCGTTCTTCAATATCCCAGGCGTCGCCTATGGTGTCGTAAAGGCTGGGGGAATATTCGCCCGATTCCAGCGCATCAAGCGCCTGCAGTATTTTTGTAATTCCAAAAATATCGGCAAGATGCTGATGCCCACTCAACCCTAAATCTTGCGGTAGGTACGCTATGTGCGGTGGGGTGCTGATTATGCCTTGATTAGGGTTTATGTCGCCAAGAATAAGTCTGAAGAGGGTGGTTTTTCCGCAACCATTATCACCAATGAGCCCGGTCAGAGGGGCCGAAAATACTGCCGACAGATCCGCAAAAAGCGGAGGCTGGCTCGGGTACGCGTACGAAATATGGTCGAGTGTAATGTGACGTGACATGGGCCGAGTTCCTTCGAGTAGGTGCTCGGATTCCCGCCATCGTAGTGCACGTTAGGCATGAGAATATGAAAAAACCCGAGCGCGGTCTGTAGGTACACGTAAGCCCGGGTAGTGGGGTGGACGCATAAAAGCGCATTGACCTGGTGTTGTTGGATCCGGGCTTATGCTCGGTGGGTCATTTCTTTGATGCCTCCTAGATTCCGAAGGGCACCCCGGTCGCGCCTTGGGTGGCTTCGGTCAAACGATAAGTTCAGCTCCGCCAGCTACCCCCATGGTGAGGTAACACGGATAGAGAGCTGATGAATCCAGCATAGGAATCGTGCGGGTGCTGAGTCAAGCACCCTCCCGCAAAACCGCCTGACAAGTGCCGATACCCCCTATAGAACGTAAAAGGAGGGGCGACACCAATCGGCGCCGCCCCTCCTTTTAGGCATTAAATCTACGCGCGTACAACGCGCGAAACGCTATTACGCCTCGTGGCGCTCACGGTACATGCCCAGCGGGCCCGCATCCGCGTACGCCTGAGCATCGTTGTAACGGTACAGGCGCGGCGGGCGGTGACGGGTGCCCTCCACGCGGCGACCGGTGTCAATAATCGACTTCGATGCCGCAATCTGGCGGCGGAAGTTCGCCGGATCCAGGGTGCGACCCAGAATCGCCTCGTACACCTCACGCAACTGCGCCAGGGTGAACTCCTCACCCAAGAAAGAGTGCGCAATACGCGAGTACTCGACCTTGTTCTGCAGGCGGTAGAGCGCGTACTCAATGATTTCGTTGTGGTCGAAGGCGAGCTCGGGCAGCTCATCCACCGGGAACCAGCGGATGTTCTCGTGCACGCGAGTGTTCGCGACCTCGGTGGCGGGAATCGACGCCCAGTACACCACGGAAACCACGCGCTCGTGATCAGTACCGGGTGCCGGTTCGGGCTCGCCCACAACGCGGGCGGCACGCGCCTCGGGGGTGCGCAGAACGTCACCGAATGCGTAGAGCTGCTCCAGGTAGCCGGGCTCCAGGTTGGTGGCACGCTTCAGGGTCGAAGCCGCCGCCTCTTCGAGGGAAAGATTCGGGTTGAGCGGACCGCCAGGAAGCGCCCACTGGCCCTTATAAGGCTCGCGGAGGCGGCGAACCAGCGGCAAGCCAGCGGGTGCC
>OAVW01000110.1_pt1 | contig 28489 bp, 20 predicted proteins | sample 1495321 | NCBI WGS metagenome assembly OAVW01 (sample SAMEA2580108, study PRJEB22360) | human gut metagenome | biome: human gut; feature: human-associated habitat; material: faeces | place: Denmark | collected 2008/2010 | reverse complement strand
TCGTGCAGACGGGGGGGGGTTCTTCCCGTTGAGTACCGCCCCCCTCCTCTCTGTTTGTTCGCTAGATGCCTCGGCTTCCGGGCGTTATCTAGCCATTGTTAGTTGGCGGGCTCATCAAATTCCAGGCCGAGCAGCGCGTTCTCAACGATTTCGGTCAGTGCCGGGTGGATCCAGTACTGGCCGCGTGCGAGGGTGCGCGCATCCATACCGAAGCTCATTGCCTGCAGGAGCGGCTGGATGAGCACGGAGGACTCTTCACCGACCAGGTGTGCGCCGAGCAGCACGCCGTTGTCCTTGCGGGCGATGAGCTTGCACAGGCCAATCTTGTCTTCCATTGCCCAGCCGTAGGCGGTGTCGCCAAAGTTCTGTGCCTTGACGGTAATCTCAAAGCCTTCACGCTCAGCGGCCTGGCGCGCCTGCTCTTCGGTCATACCGACCACGGCAATCTGCGGGTTGCTGAAGACCGCGGCGGGTACGTAGCGGTGGTCGCTGGCACGCAGGTCCTCGGGGTGGCTGAGGTTGTGCTGCACAACGCGGGCCTCGTGGTTTGCAACGTGCTTGAGCTGGTAGCGGCTGGACACGTCACCGAGGGCGTAGACGCCGGGTACGGGTGCACCGTTGTAGAGCACGCGCTGGTGCTTATCGACGCTGAGCTGACCGCCGTCCTGCACGTCGAAGTAGTTCTTCGCGTTGAGGGTGTCGGTGTTGGGGCGGCGACCCGTAGCCACGAGCACAGCATCTGCCGGGATTTCGAGCAGTTCTTCACCGTTCTCGGTGGTGCGCTTCGCTACGACGGTTACGCTGCCGTCGGCGTTCTCACGAATCTCGGAGAGGGACGCATCCTTGACGATGTTCCACTGCTTGCTTGCGGCTTCTTCGAAGCGTTCCACGACCTCTTCGTCCACGCCGCGCAGCAGGCGGGAGGAGCGGTTCAGCTGGGTCACTTCGGTGCCGAATGCAGAGAAGACGTGGGAGAATTCTGCCGCAATCACGCCGCCGCCGATGACGACCATGCGCGCGGGCAACTCGTCCATGCGCATGACATTATCGTTGGTGTAGACCTTGGAGGAGTCGATACCGGGCACGGGAGGCAGCACGGCGCGCGAACCTGCTGCAACGACAATCTGGCGGCCCTGCAGGCGGGTGCCGTCGGTCAGCTCGACAGTGTGGGAGCCGACGAAGCGCGCGTACTGGTCGTAGAAATCGACGTTGGGCAGACCGGCACGCCATTCGCGGCCGCCTTCAACAATCTGGTCAATGCGAGAGGCAAAGATGCGGTCACGAATCTGTGCCCAGTGCACGGCGTCTACGTGTGCGTCGACGCCCAGGTGCTTGACCTCGCGGGTCTTCTGCGCGATAGTCGCCGGGTAGACGTACATCTTGGTAGGGATGCAGCCAACGTTCAGGCAGGTGCCACCGAAGATACCACCGTCGATGAGAGCGACCTTCTTGTCGTCCCATTCGGGGCCGATGAGGGTGTTGCCGGATCCGGAGCCGATGACGATGAGGTCGTACTGTGCTACGCCGTCAATGCGTTCTACGTTCTCGATGCTCATGTGGTCCTCTCGTTGTTGGTGTTGAGGCTGGGCTCGTTCCCAGCGTGCCCCTCGATGACGGGCTTATTCCTGTTCCTGCCACTATAACGCGTGGAGGCTACCGGCTATTCCCACTATCCGGCGTCAATGTTGACGGATACGCGAAAGTGCGCCGTCCCAGAGAATACCGTGCTGAGAACACGGCACTGAGAACACAGGGGTTCTTTGAGAAGACGCACTCAAGCGTTGAAACCTCAAGCGCTGAGAACTATTCGAGCCCGCGGATTAGTGACGTGTAGATGTCTGCGCTTAGAGGTCTGCCATGAGCCCAGCCAGCAGACGGGTGAAGTCAATGGCGGGATCAACAGACTCTTCGTCGGGCCAAAAATGAATCGGGTACGCCGCCCCCTGGGCACGCTGCAGCACGGGGCTTTCAGCGAGCACAGGATCTGCCACGAGCTCGCCGAAGAGGGAACGCATTTCGTCGCGTCGGTAGCGGTGTTCGCTGTCGTTGGGGCGCATCTTGTTGATAACTACTCCCGCACCGTCAATGCTGATGCCGCTTTCCTGCTGAAAGCGCACGATAGCGCGCAGGGTCCGCTCGGTGCCCGCCACGGAGAAAAGGGAAGGCTCTGCGACCGAAAGGATGCGCTCGCTCACCGCCCAGCCCATCGAAGACAGGGTTCCGAGGAACGGCGGGCAGTCAATCAGGATGACGTCATAGGCGTCCGCTGCCGCCTCCACCATGCGCTTGAAGCGGCGGATGAACGGCGCGGCTTCCTGACGGTCCACGAGGGTGGAGCGCGCCGAGCCTCGCGCCACCTTCACGCTACCGGTGGTCACGGGGTTATTGGTCAGCAGGGTGGGTTTGCCGACGAGCGCGTTCCAGGAGGAGCTACCGGCTTCCTCCGCGAAGGCGCGCTCATTGGAGCTGGCGATCAGGGAGGCGACGTCGGGGATGGTTTCATCCACCGCCAGGCCGGTGCTGGCGTCGCCGTGGGGGTCGAGGTCAATAACGAGTGTGGAGAGTCCGCTGTGTAATGCCGCGGAGGCGAGCCCCAAAGTGATGGACGTTTTGCCAACGCCGCCCTTGAGGCTGCTGATACTGACGATGCGGGGCATGCAGGTCCCTTTTATGAGTGAGGTGTAATGCCCCTTTATTTTAGCGAATCTTCGCTTTTCTTCTGGCTCTGACAGGGGTGTATCTTGAGTTTTTTCTCAAGTGAGCATTGAATATTCCCTCGCGTTTAAAGCTTCAGCCCGCGCTCGCTACCCGATAGGTAGTGAGCGCGGGCTGATTCACGTTTTGTGTTTTATGCCTGTGCGCGGCGGGCACGGCGGGCGGCGAGTTCATCGCCTTCGAAGTTTTCGTGCATTTCTTCGCCGGGCTGACCGTTGAGGTTCATTTCGATTTCACGCCAGACGCGGCCAATCGCGATACCGAAGACGCCCTGACCCGCCTGTACCAGGTCGATAACCTCGCTCGGGGAGGTGCATTCGTAGACGGTGGTACCGTCACTCATCAGGGTGATGTTCGCGAGGTCGTCAATGCCGCGGGTACGCAGATGCTCGATGGAGGTGCGAATCTGCTGCAGGGACACGCCGGTGTCAAGCAGTCGCTTCACGATCTTGAGCACGAGCACGTCGCGGAAGCTGTAGAGGCGCTGGGTACCGGATCCGGAGGCGCCACGCACGGTGGGTACAACCAGGTCTGTGCGTGCCCAGTAGTCGAGCTGGCGGTAGGTGATGCCGGCTGCTTTGCAGGCGACGGCGCCACGGTAGCCGAGGTTTTCCTCGACGACAGAGACAGGGTCGGTGAAGAGTACGCCCTGTTCACCGCGCGGAGGCGGTGCTACGGGGAAGAGGGTGTCGAAGCCATCCAGGGGCTGGTCGAAGCCCTGGGGTGCGTGCGTGGTTGCGGCCTCGCCTGCATTTTCGGCTACCTGCTGCTCTAGCACGGTCCCTCCTTTTCGTTAAACCCTTTTAAGTGCTTCACCGCGCCCCATCAATGCGGTTGATATCGTTCCGGTGTAGACCCGATTCTCGGGGTGAGATTCTAGGGTTGAGGTCTAGAATCTGCGTCTATGATTCGCGTGGCTCCTCTACTGGGTTCCGGCGCGGTTTTCAATACTACACAGCGGTTCGACAGTGCGACCGATGCGCGATAGGCGCGGTTGTTCAATCTATTTTAACTGATAGAGGGCTCTACTTAAAATTGAACCCACCGGAGCGAACGATCTTTTCAGATTCATTCTTACCTCATTAACGCCGTGTAGGGGTGCCCCTCCCCCACTGTTCCGTTCGCTTTTTCTGGGCACCCCCGCACAGGGGGAGTTTATACAGGGGGAGTTTAAAAAGTAAATGCGTACGGATAGGTAGTCCGTACGCATTTACAGCTGAGTTGAGTGAATAGCCTTGGCAGGCCGGGAGCCCCCTGGTGAGAAAGCTCTTCGTGTTGGACGAAGGGGTAGAAATTCCGAGCGTGCCAGCGTCGGCTTCGTCCAAGTCTAGAGGCCGCTACCCGTTGGTGCGAGTAGGGACTATAGAGGGAAGCACCGTGGTCAGCAGTGTTTCCCGACAGGAAAACCCCATGTGGGGTGCGGTAGAACCGCAAGAGTTGTGAAGGGTAGACGGTCCGGTTGTCTGGGCCTTCGTTCGCCTACTCGTAGGTAGGCATTGCCGATTCGACGAGAGTTGCGTGCAGCTGCAGGCACAGCTTGCGAATCTTGTCGGCTCGTTCCTGCGCCTGTGCCTGGGAGGCTGCGTCGCGGCGCGATGCCAGCGGAGCCACTGCGATTTCCACGAGGGAAATTTCGCGGTCTGCCGCAGACTTGAATGCGCGCAGGTGACGGGGCTGAATGCCATGCTGGGTCAGCTCTGCGCTCACGCGGGCAATCAGCACATCGTAATCGGTGTACTCCACATCCGAGCCGTCTTCGAGCAGTCCAAAGTCAATCAGCTCGCGAATCAGCTCGGGAGTGGTGTTAGCATATTCTGCCAGCTCGCGGAGGGTGTAGGTGCGACCTTCCTGCTCGTCCGGTCCGAGGACGGTATCCAGGACGTCTTCACTTACGGTGGCGGGCATGGAGTTCAGCACGCGACCGGCTTCCAGGTCCTCCAGATGCTGACGGATCACCTTGAGCGGCATGTAGTGATCGCGCTGCATGGTGAGAATGTAGCGCAGGCGCTCAATGTCCGTCTGGGAGTACTTGCGGTAACCGGTTTCGGTACGGCTGGGGTGCACCAGGCCGCGCTCCTCCAGGAAGCGAATCTTGGAGGCGCTAATTCCGGGGAACTCCAGGTCAAGCTGGCTAAGAACCTGACCAATGGTCCGGCTCTTAACGTCACGCGGGTTACGGTCAGAGTCGCCGTTCTCCACGTCCTCTAGTTCAACCTCAGCGTTAGTGAGGTTTTCATCGATGCGTGAGGTCATCTATGTCTTTCGGGTACTTTGTTCAGCCGATGTCGATACGAGCCAAAGTTTGAGTGAGTGGCTCGTTCCCTCGGTTGAGGGTCTCGCTTCGTGCCGAACATCTTTGCTTAGTGTTGAGAGTGTGATAGATAAGTTCAGTTGTTTATCACGAAATGATAAACCGCAAACCTTCGAGACAATCTTATAGCCTCACAAGGCATTTTGCTATTTAGTTCGCCCTTTTCAGGGGCTTTTTGAACCCAAAAATAGCCACACAATCAAACACTATTCTGTAGAGACAATACCAATTTTAGCAAAATTCCAATATTGCTAACACTCATACCCCATATTGGACTGCTTTACGGAGAAAATTTTATCTTCTCGCGATAGTTGAAGTTTTCATCACATTTAACTTGAAAGAGGCTCCCACTAGGGGTTTAGCCATATTTCAAGCCCCTTCGACGGCTTCGGTGACCCTCAAGATGAACCTTATATACATCCGTTTATTTGCGTTTGTGTGCACTTTAAAAGAAAAACGGCGAGACCAATCGGTCTCGCCGTTTTATCAGTACGTACCTCTTATTTTGAGGAACGTCAGGGCCATAGAGTCTATCGACTTAGAGCTTAGCCAGCTCAGCCTTGTATGCCTCTGCATCCAGCAGGTTAGCCAGGTCGTCAGCGTTCTCGGGGCGAATCTCAACAATCCAGCCCTCGCCGTAAGGATCGGAGTTAACCAGTGCGGGGTCATCCTCCAGACCCTCGTTCACTGCGACAATCTCGCCAGCGATGGGAGCAAAGAGATCGGAGACAGACTTGGTGGACTCAATCTCACCGAAGCTATCCTCAGCAGCTACAGAATCGCCGACAGAGGGAAGGTCGACGTAGACGACGTCACCCAGTGCATCCTGAGCGTGGTCGGTAATACCAACACGTACGGTGCCCTCGGCGGTGAGAGCGGAAACCCACTCGTGCTCAGAAGTGTACGAGAGTTCTGCGGGAACGTTGCTCATAGCAGCGGTGTCCTTTCAGTGTGTTCTTGCGTAGCGCGGACCGTCCCGCGCACGGTGTCGTTCCGTATGTGGGATGACGGAACGTCCTACACCAATTATCACATAAGAAGTAACGCGGGGCACGTCCAAACACCCCCGTACCACTTCTAAGACACTATATTTTCCTTATCCTATCTAGCCGCTCAACAATCACCCCTTCCCAAGGCCCTAGAAGCACCCCTATTACTCACCTCCAGCAGACAGCCATTCAGACACACCAAAAGGCTCAGGGCCCCACACCATGATGGTGCAGGGCCCTGAGCCTTAGGCTAGAGAGCTAAACTCTCACAGCGCCTTAGCGGGAAGAAATGACGCGCTCGGAGAAGCGGTTCGGGTTACCGAAACGGTGTGCGGTAATCGAAACAGCCTGCTCGCGGAGGAAGGGCAGCATCTCGATACGGCCAGCCTCGGTGACCGGTGCGAAGTACACTGCAACATCCGGGCGACCGCCCAGTGCCGAGTAGATGGACTTCTCATCGTTACCGATGTAGCGGATACGGGTGCCTTCCGGCGGGGTACCAGCCAGTGCGCGAACCGGGGTCTTAGCGTTCGAAGCCAGGTACTCGCGGAACTGAGCGTCCGACTTGACTTCGTACTTGATGCCCTTGTTCTCGAGGACGCCACGGACGTCGACCGGCAGGTCCTTACCGACGGACAGAGCGACCGGTGCGTTAGCTGCCAGACCGGCGAGCACAACGCGCAGGGTCTCTGCTGCGGATGCGGACTCGTCTGCACGAACCAGAACCTGGGTGGGTACGTAGCGCAGGATGTTGCGCTCGACGCCCAGCTTCGAGGGGTCGTGGCCGAAGCCGAACTCGGTGTCCCAAGCGTGTGCGTCAGAGGAGACACCGCGCTTGATGAATGCGAAGTCCTCGCGCTTGCCCAGCTCGGAGTTCTCGATGGTAGCCAGGGTCTCGCGGACGGTCACAGACTGGGTGACAGCGGTTGCGGTTGCCTGTGCGGGCTCCCAATCGGACAGAGCGATCAGGTAGCTGGGGCCACCAGCCTTGGTACCGGAGCCAACGGTGGACTTCTTCCAACCACCGAAGGGCTGACGCTGAACGATTGCACCGGTAATTGCACGGTTGACGTACAGGTTACCTGCCTGGACCTTGGAGAGCCACAGCTCGAGCTCGTCAGCATCCAGCGAGTGCAGACCTGCGGTCAGGCCGTAATCGGGTGCGTTCTGCAGCTCGATTGCCTCTTCCAGGGTGTCAGCGGTCATGATACCCAGGATGGGGCCGAAGTACTCGGTCATGTGGTACTCGGAACCGGGCTTGACGCCTTCGCGGACACCGGGGCTCCAGAGGCGACCGGTCTCGTCCAGTTCCTTGGGCTGAACGAGCCAGCGCTCGCCCGGGCCGAGGGTGGTCAGACCGCGCAGCAGCTTCTCTTCCGGCTTCTGAACAACGGGGCCCATCTCGGACTCAATGTCCTGCGGGTGTGCCACGTGCAGGGAGCTGACGGAGTCAAGCAGCTGACGGCGGAAACGCTCGGACTGTGCCACGGAGCCAACCAGGATAACGGTCGAACCAGCGGAGCACTTCTGACCTGCGTGGCCGAATGCCGAGTAGACGACGTCCTTGACGGCGAGGTCGATGTCAGCGTTCGGGGTGACGATGATCGAGTTCTTACCCGAGGTCTCACCGAACAGGGGCAGATCATCACGCCAGGAGCGGAAGAGCTCAGCGGTCTCGTAACCACCGGTCAGGATCAGGCGGTCAACCTCGGGGTGCGAGATGAGCAGCTTGCCTGCAGCGCGGTCAACAACCTTGACGAGCTTCAGAACTTCCTTGGGAACGCCTGCCTCCCACATGATCTCTGCGATCAGGGCACCGGTGCGAGCGGTGATGGTTGCGGGCTTGAAGATGACAGCAGAACCTGCAGCCAGACCAGCCAGAACACCACCGGCGGGGATAGCGGTCGGGAAGTTCCACGGGGGAACAACCAGGGTCAGGTCAACAGACTTGGGCTTTGCGCCGTCGATCTTCTCGAGGTCCTCAGCCAGCATTGCGTAGTAGTATGCGAAGTCGATTGCCTCGGAGACCTCGGTGTCGCCCTGCTCCAGGGTCTTGCCAGCCTCAGCTGCCATAACCTCCAGCAGGTCACCGCGGCGCAGTGCGATAGCCTTACCGACCTTGCGCAGAATCTCTGCACGCTCGTGGCCGGAGAGCTTACCCCATGCCTTGCCAGCCTCTTCGGTTTCCTTGATCAGCTTCTCTGCGTCAGCTTCGCTGGTCAGCTCGTTAGCCTTGAGGGTTTCGATGCCCAGCTTGGTGGTCTTGGAACGCTCGAGGATTGCGCGGCCCCACTCGCGGTTACCGGAGAGTGCAGGGTCGGTGTCGGGGGTTTCGTCGGAGCGCCCAGCCGGTACGAAGACGTTGTCCTCGTTCTCGGTCAGACGGTTCTGGGTGCGCTTGGATGCGGGAACCTCGTCGGTGACGGAGTTCAGTGCACGCATGAAGCGGTCCTCTTCGCGCTTGAAGATGGACTCGTCGGTTGCCAGGTCGAAGATACCGGACATGAAGTTCTCGGAGGAAGCGTTCTCCTCGAGACGACGGATCAGGTATGCGATAGCAACGTCGAATTCCTTGGGGTTCACGACGGGCACGTACAGCAGCAGGTGGCCAACGCGGCGGCGGATGATCTCTGCCTGCTGCTCAGCCATACCAATCAGCATCTCGAACTCGACGCGGTCCTTCACGCCGCGGTCCTCGGACAGCAGCAGTGCGAAAGCAACGTCGAAGAGGTTGTGGCCTGCAATACCGAGGCGGACGTTCTTCACGTGCTCGGGGCGCAGTGCATAGTCCAGAACGCGCTTGTAGTTGGTGTCAGCAGCCTGCTTGGTGTCCCAGGTGGTCAGCGGCCAGCCGTGCATAACAGCTTCCACGATTTCCATGGAGAGGTTTGCGCCCTTAACCAGGCGGACCTTGATGCCTGCGCCGCCAGCAGCAACGCGCTTTGCGGACCACTCCTGCAGGTGCTGCATTGCAGCCAGGGTGTCGGGCAGGTATGCCTGGAGCACGATACCGGCTTCCAGGTCCTTCAGGTGGGGCTGGTCCAGGATCTTGGTGAACACCTCAATGGTGAGGTCCAGGTCCTTGTACTCCTCCATGTCCAGGTTGATGAACTTCTTGGGGGAGCTGGATGCAGCCAGCTCGTACAGCGGGGTCAAGCGGCGAACAGCGGTCTCAACAACCTCGTCGAATGCCCAGTGCTGGTGGGGGCCGGAAACAGCGGACACCTTGATGGAGACGTAGTCAACGTCGTCACGTGCCAGCAGGCGCTTGGTCTCAGCCAGGCGGTGCTCTGCTTCCTTGTCACCCAGAACTGCCTCACCGAGCAGGTTGACGTTCAGGCGGTTACCGGTCTTGGTCAGCTCTGCAATTGCGTCGCCCAGCTTCTCCTCGGAAGCGTCGACAATCAGGTGACCAACCATCTCGCGCAGAACGCGGCGTGCAACGGGAACGGTGGGCCATGCGACCTTGCCAGCCAGCTTGCCACCGAAGCCAACAGCGGACTTCATGTACCAGGGCAGGAAGGAAGGTGCCAGGCCGGAAATACGGGAAAGGTTGCGGCCGGAGACGTTGTCATCTTCGGGGCGAATAACGCCATCAACAAAGCCGACGGTGAAGGGAAGACCATTGGGGTCCTTCAGAACACCGGCGAGCTGCTCAGCCGCAAAGGTGGGCTTGATCGACTGGGACTCGTTTACCCACTGGCGAACAAGCTGACGAGCTTCCAGAGCCATCTTCTGGTAGTGCTCAGATGCGAAAGGATGGGTCATCCTTGACTCCTAACTATCTTACTGTGTGCGGTGCACACCACGTTTGGCGATGTCTCTATTTCACCACAAAAGGGTAATAAATACCTCATTAGAAAAACTGAATGTTTTTTCCAAAATTCATTTAGATTTTCTTAATGATTGTGCGGTGAGGTTTTCACCGCGCGCCCCCTCCGAACCTCCTGCTCGAAGAGACAAGGTGAAGTTTGTAGCGACATCGCTATCCATCCCTCTCAGGCTAGCACTTTCAGAGCGCAAATATCGAACCCACTTCGTAACAGACGAACACTTCAAAACCAGTCCCAAAAGCATCTTCAACCCCAAGAATCATCACATTCAGCGCGAAAATACTCGCTACACAAGCCAACATGCCGGCACCCCACTTCAGGCGTCTCAAAAAGAGCCGGCCGGAAGCCCGCGCGGTACCATATACAAGAGTCCACGATGAGAGACGCACCACGGAATACGGTGGCAACTACAGCCAGCGCAATGCCGAGTGCACCAGGGAGGAAAATATGTCCATCTACGACATCCGACGTATGCAAATGCTCCTCGAAATCCAAGAACGCGGCACCGTCATCGCCGCAGCCGAAGCACTCAGCCTCACCCCCTCCGCCGTCTCCCAGCAGATTGCCACCCTCGAAAAAGAAACCGGCACCCCCTTGTTGCAGCGCATCGGCAGGCGCGTACAGCTCACCAGCGCCGGACTCATCATTGTCGACAGCGCCCGCAGCATCCTGCGCGAACTCGACCGCATGCAAACCTCCGTCGCCAACCTCACCGGCGAACCCGCAGGCATGGTCCGCCTCGCCATCTTCCAGTCCGCGGCCTTCGCGCTGCTACCGGAAACCCTCAGCTACCTTGCCGAGCACGCACCCTCACTCACCCTGCAAGTACTGCAAATCGACCCCGAAACCGGAACCTCCCTGACCCGAAGCCGCGAATACGACATGGTGCTCTCCGAAGCCTACCCGCACCACCACATCCCCGAATACCCCGAACTACACTCCGAGCTACTCACCGAAGACCCGCTCAGCCTCATCGTGCCCAGCACCTCCACCATCACCTCCATTGAAGAGGCGCACGCACTGCCCTGGGTCCTCGAAATGGAACAGAACACCTCCCGCAGCTGGGCGCTCAACCAGTGCCGCACCGCAGGATTCGAGCCGGTCATCCGCTATAGCGCCAATGACATGATTACGAACTCCAACCTCGTCAAAGCAGGATTCGCCGTCACCATCGTGCCCGGCTTCATCCTCTCCTCCCTCTCCACCACCGAGGGGCTGCGCATCGTGGAGCTGCCCGGCAAGCCCTGCCGCAAAATCTTTACCGCCGTACGCCGAGAGTCCGCCGCCAACCCCGCCATCGCCATGGTGCGCGAAGCACTGCACCACGCGGTGCAGGTGGCATTCGGCGAACACGACAGGACCGAAACCGCATAGGAAAAATCAGCTACCGCTCACGCCGGCAGACTAGACAATGCAAAGGTCGGGGCCGTTCCCACGAACGACCCCGACCTTTCAACATACCTTTTTGAACAGGCGCCTATATATAGAGGTATAAAAACACACAACGGAGCCGCTCCCCCGCCGTACCCGTCCTTCACAGGAGCCAGCCCAACTGCTAGTTCAACGAAGCAACCACAGCCGGGCTCTGCACCTCGTAGAACGAAGAGGACAAACCAGCCGCCGCCATATCCAGCACAGCGTTCACATGAATCTGCTTCAACGCAGAACCGGCAACACCCGAAGCCACCTGATAATTCAGCTGAACATCCAAGCGGTGACCGCGAGGAATAGCGGTGCGCAACTCCAGAACATTCTCGCTACCGGCACCAGCCTGACCGGTCTGCTCGCTACGGCGCACCGCATCAAGATTCAGAGCATCTACAGGAGCCACCAGGGCTGAAGCACCCAGGCTACCCGAAGGTAGCACCGCCTGCCCCGAGGTAACACGAAGAGTCACCGCTGGATTCAACAACAAACCAGTCTTCGGGTCCTGCGCGCGAGCACGCACCATCAGGCGAGTACCCACCGGCAGCGTCGAATTACCCTCATTAATAATGCTCAGGCGAGTCGGCAGATTCCGGAAAGCAACAGTACGCGCCGGCTGTCCTTGCAAAGACACAGCCTGCACACCGTTAGCAGCCTTCAACTCCAGGCGGATGCACGACTCGTTATAACGCATCGGAACCTGCACCAGCGCAGAACTCGCCGCGCCGCCGTTCTGTCCACCGCCGTGCTGACCGCGCTGCCCGCCACGCTGTCCGCCAGGACGCTGGGTCACCGGGGTCACGCGAGCGCGCTTACCGCCCGAACGAGTTGCCGCCTCCGCAGCGCTCACGCCGCCAGCTACCAGGGCAGCCGAAGCGCCCGCAACCTTCAACGCGGTACGGCGAGAAGCGTTCATTAGATTATTCTTAGTCATTTTCTACTCCTCTAAGCCTTCGCGATACGGTACACGCCGCTAATCGTGCCCTGCCACCAGGTGCCGTAACGGTCAATCGTGCCCACCATCTGCAGGGTGTCACCACCGCCAAGCAGCAGGCTCACATGCTGGGGCAGGCGCTGCTCGTGCATCGTCTTACCGGTTTCCATATCAATCGCGACAGCCCACGCGTAGGCACCATTCGCCAAACCAGCAGGACCACGGCGACGCTCACACGTGTAAATCAGACCGTCAGCGGTGGAATAGCGAGGAACAGCCGAAGAGTACACGTCCTTACGGTCCCAGATCTTACGCAGACCGCGGTCGGTAATATCCCAACGCTCCATACCCGGGGCAAAAAGCGCGCTCGCAGGAACTGACGGGCCGGCACCCTCCGGGTACTTCGGGTAGGGGTAGCCGTAGGTGCTTGCACCGACCATCGTGTTACCCACACCGATCATGGAATTCTCAGTGCCAGAGGTACCGGCAGTAAACAGGCCAGCGCTACCGACCTTCACACCGTTATCAGTGCGGTACACAATGACCGACTCCTGAATATCAGAGTTATCGGTCAGCATCACGTAATCCGAACCGTTCGGGCCAAAGAACGTCGGGGAGGCGCCGGAACCCCACGCGAGCTTACCGGGCTTGCGGGCGCTACCTCGATCGTACGCATGCCACCACTTGAGGGTGGGCGCACCGGTTGCGGTAGCGTTCAGCATATAAATAGCGTGGGAAGTAACCACACTCACGCCCTGCGGGCACGCCGAAATCGAGTTATCGATACGTTCACCCGCAATCGACGCCTTATTCAGGCGCATCGAGCGAATCGTGCCGCGGGCAGAATCAATCACCGCAATGTAGCCGTTCTTCGTCGCAACCCAAATGCGACCGGACCAGTCGGGTACCAGGCCAACCACAGCGTCATTGGCGCTCTGGGCGAGCATGCGGCTCAGGTCAATACGCTCATCAACGCGGATGCTGCGTCCGTCAGCAGAGTGGGAGAGGCGCAGCAGGCACTGAGAGCCATCCACCAGAACCATACGGTCCTGCGCGTCAAGGTAGGCGTACACACCACCGAGCAGCGCGCCCTTCGGGATGTCCAAGTGGGAGAGCTCGCGGCCGGTATGCGGGTCAAGGATAGAGAGCTTCGGGGTGATGAACTCGCCGTGGGCGAAGACCTGGGTGCAGAGCACCTGAATGAAGCCGTCACGTCCGGCAAGAATCGTCGGGCAGGCGCCGCCGAGCTTCGTGCCGGTAATCTTCCAGTCACCGGCGCCGGGGCCGGCAAGAGGAGTAGCGTCGGAAGACTGGGCATCACCGTGCATGGTGGTAATGCCGGGTGCGCCCAGGTGCGGATTCGCCTGGGCGTTATAGGTGGGGGTCATGGTTGGTTCTTTCTAACGGTGAGTGGCGCACACCTTCAATGGAGTGCACAAATATGCGCTTTCACATGCGCAAACGTTTCACATTGTAGGGTCAGAAAGCAGTTTTTGACGACACTAAAGGACACCTTGAAACATTGTTCAGGCGACGCTTGAGATCTTCACCTGGAAAGCTCTCAAGCACTACCTTTCAGATTCAAGGCGCCCCTTTACCCCATCACCACGGACTCTCATACCCGCGGCGATTATTTTTAGCTATTTCTCCATGAGCGCCTTTGCCAGGGCATCATCAAGAACCAAGTCAGTAATTGCGCCCGTACGCAACGCGCCGCGCAAAGCACGCACACGGTGAGTACCGGACGCAACGCAAATACGGCGCGGAATGCGGGCAAGCTCCTTCGGAGTCGGACCGGACGCACGCTTATTCAACTCAAGATCAGCCCACGAGCCGTCCTCACGCAGAAGAATCGTGCACATATCCCCCACAACGCCCAGCTCACGCAACTGACGCTGCTCCTGCACCTCAAAATAGCCACCCGAATACACGTGAGAAGGAATAGGTCCACCAAAAGCACCCACGCCAAAAATAGCGAGGTCAACATTCTGCTGGGCATGCAGATTCTTCTGCACGCTACGCTCACGCCACATGGCGGTCTTCGTGTCCGCATAGTCAAAGAACGCGGGAACCGGAAAATGGATAGTCTGCGCATCATAGGCATTCACCAACTGCCCCAGCAGGGAACCCAGGTACGGAATGCCCGAATGGTGCGCGTTACCGGCACCATTCATCTGCACCACAGTCACGCCCTTCAGAGGGCGGCGCGGCAGATGACGAGAAATCTCGGTCATCGTTGAACCCCACGCCACACCCAGGCTCGTTCCATTATCAATCAGGGAATCAAGTAGAGCCGCCGCAGTACGGGATACCTGGCTCATGCGGGCGATGGGGGTGGCGTCCGAACGGACATTCACGAGAGTAACGCGCACCTTATAGCGCTCACCGATGCGGCGCTCAAGCTCGCTGCGGGCACGGAAGGAATCATCTAGACGGATCTGCACCATGCCGCTCTCACGAGCACTTTTAAGCAGACGCGACACAGTGGCTCGAGAAACCCCCAGACGAGCCGCGATAGCGTCCATCGTCATGTTGTGGATGTAGTACAGCTGTGCCGCCTCGTAAGTGTGGTTAGCGCGTTCGTTCATCGACCCCAGACCCCCAGTGAAAATCCGTTCAAACTACTTGGTTATTATTTCACCATTGGGTTTTACTATTTGCAAGATGAAACCCCACGCCGCGCACGCGGCACGACAAGAAAGAGCACTACATGAGCTCCCAGCACATTGCACAGCAGTCCCAGCTGACCGCTGAGTCCCGCGCCAAGGCACTCAAGAGCATGGTCAACGAAGAACTCGACATCCTGGTTGTGGGCGGCGGCATTACCGGTGCAGGTATTGCCCTCGACGCAGCAACCCGCGGTCTGCGCACCGGTATCGTCGAAGCAGGTGACTGGGCTGCAGGCACCAGTGCATGGTCCTCCAAGCTCGTTCACGGCGGCCTGCGCTACCTCTACAACCTCGACTTCAAGCTCGTGACCGAAGCTCTCACCGAGCGCGGCCTGCTGCTGAACAAGATTGCACCCCACCTCGTGCACGCACAGCCCTTCCTGTGGCCCCTGAAGATGCCCGTCATCGAGCGCGCATACTCCGCAATCGGCATCGGCATGTACGACACCCTGGCATTCCTCGGCTCCCGCGGCAACAAGGGCGTCCCCTCCCAGCGTCACTTCACCAAGGCCGGCACCAAGACCGTCTTCCCCGACATCAAGGACTCCGCATTCAGCGGCGCAATCCAGTTCTACGACGCACGCGTTGACGACGCACGCCTCGTCATCGACGTCGTCCGCACCGCTGCAGGCTACGGCGCACTGGCTGCATCCCGCACCCAGGTTGTCGGCTTCACCAAGGACGCATCCGGCCGCGTCATCGGCGCAGAGCTGGCAGACCTGGAAACCGGCGAGCGCCTGCACGTGCGCGCAAAGCACGTCATCAACGCAACCGGCGTGTGGACCGAAGAGTCTGAGTCCCTGGCTAACCCCGATGCAGGCCTGGAGGTTCTGGCTTCCAAGGGTATCCACATCGTGGTTCCCCGCGACCGCATCAACGCAACCAGCGGTATCTTCACCAAGACTGAGAAGTCCGTTCTCTTCATCATCCCCTGGCAGCGTTACTGGATCATCGGCACCACCGACACCCCCTACTCCGAGGACCGCGAGCGCCCCGTCGCAACCAGCAAGGACATCGACTACGTGCTGATGCAGGCTAACAAGCTGATCGCTAACCCGCTGACCCGCGAGGATATCATCGGCACCTACACCGGCCTGCGCCCGCTGCTGCAGCCCAAGGTCAAGGACGGCGCAGCATCCACCAAGGTTTCCCGCGAGCACACCGTGACCGAGGTTGCCCCCGGCATGAGCGCAATCGCAGGCGGCAAGCTCACCACCTACCGTGTGATGGCTGCCGACGCTGTGGACTTCGCACTGGGCGAGCAGGCTAAGCAGAACCCCTCCGTAACCGCAACCATCGGCCTGGTCGGCGCAGACGGCTACCACGCAATCGCTGCTAACCGTGCACGCTACGCAGAGCGTTACGGCTGGGATGAGGACCGTATCACCCACCTGCTCGAGCGTTACGGATCGCAGATTGAGGACCTCGGCGCTCTCATCGACGCTGACCCCTCCCTCGGTGCTCCCCTGGCTAAGGCACCCCAGTTCCTGCGTGCAGATGTCGTCTTCGCTGTCCGCTACGAAGGTGCCCTGCACCTGGAGGATGTACTGGTCCGCCGCGTACGCCTCGACCTTGAGCAGCGCGACCGCGGCCTGGCAGCAGCAGACGAAATCCTCGACATCATGCGTGCCGAGCTCGGCTGGGACGACAAGAAGGTCAAGGAGGAACTCGACCTCTACGCCGCACGCGTACAGGCTATCCGCGAGGCAGAGTCCACCTCCACCGACGCTGAGGCATCGGCAAAGATTGAGGCTGTCACCCCCGTGGCACCCCGTGTGAAGCTCTAATCCGTAGAGATTCCACGCACCTTTCGTGACCGGTTATCCGGTACGAACCGACCGTTCACCCCTCACCGAGCATGGGTTATCTCATATTTTCGGTGAGGGGTGGACGAGAGGTTAAATAACCGTTTACGATAATCCCCTGCATAAGAAGCAGCGAGCTAAATACAGGGTTAGCCCACTGGTACGATCTGCTTCTCAATCAGACATTCAACCAACAATTTTCGTAGCAACCGCTACACATTTCAGCACAGCGTTGTGCCCCGATCCGCCCGTGCGGTGAGGATGCACGGGAACATGCAAGCAAAGGTTCGCTTGCCTTCCAGACGCTTCGTCTTCAAGGAGCAACAATGTCTCTTCTTGCTTCCGCAGGAACTGTACTTGCAGCCGGCTCTTCCGCTCTCGTGGATGCATCCGGCGCCCCCACCACCCTCGGAATCTTCGCTTCCGAGTTCTTCGGCACCTTCATCCTGATTCTGCTCGGTGCCGGCGTATGCGCCGCAGTGACCCTCAAGAAGTCCTACGCTAAGGACGCAGGCTGGGGTGTTATCACCTTCGGATGGGGTCTGGCAGTGTTCACCGCCGTGTACCTCTCCTTCCATTCCGGTGCACACCTGAACCCCGCTGTGACCGTTGGCCTGGCAACCGCAGGCAAGGACCTGGCAACCGGCGTTCCCGCAACCCCCGGCAACATTGCCCTGTACATCGTCGCTCAGATGCTCGGCGCAATGGCCGGCGCAACCGGAGCGTACCTCACCTACAAGAAGCACTTCGATGAGGACCCGGGCGACCGCCTCGGCATCTTCGCAACCGGCCCCGCCATCAAGTCCTACGGCTGGAACTTGCTCACCGAGATTATCGGCACCTTCGTCCTGATTGGCTGGATCATCGCATCCGGTAAGACCCCCGCCCAGACTGGCCCCTTGGCTGTTGCCCTGGTCGTTGTATCCATCAGTATGAACCTCGGTGGCGCAACCGGTTCCGCTATCAACCCCGCACGTGACCTCGGCCCCCGTATCGCCTACACCTTCCTGCCCATCCCCGGTAAGACCGGTTCCAACTGGTCTTACGCATGGGTTCCGGTTGTTGGCCCAATCATCGGCGCTATCCTCGCAGGCCTGATCGTTCCGGCAGTTCTGCCCCTCTAAACCTCTCTAATACCCCCGTTCTTTTGTTCTAAGGAAAAATCAATGACGACTTCTCTGCACTCCGCAACCCTCAACGTCGAACGCAAGTACATCCTCTCCATCGACCAGGGCACCACCAGCTCCCGCGCGATCCTGTTCAACAAGGCGGGCGAGAACGTGGCTCAAGGCCAGCTCGAGCACGAGCAGATCTTCCCCAAGGCCGGCTGGGTCGAGCACAACGCAACCGAGATTTGGCAGAACGTCCGTAAGGTCGTAGCAATGGCTATGGCAAACGGCGAAGTCAACCACCACGAAATCGCTGCAGTCGGCATCACCAACCAGCGTGAAACCACCGTCGTGTGGGACAAGAACACCGGTGAGCCCGTCTACAACGCAATCGTCTGGCAGGACACCCGCACCCAGGAAATCGTTGAAGAGCTCGCAGGCGAAGAGGGCGTTGGCAAGTACCACGACATCGTCGGCCTGAACCTCTCTACCTACTTCTCCGGCCCCAAGATCAAGTGGATCCTGGACAACGTTGAAGGCGCACGCGAGCGCGCAGAACGCGGCGACCTGCTCTTCGGCAACACCGACACCTGGCTGGTCTGGAACCTGACCGGTGGTGTTGACGGCGGCGTTCACGTCACCGACGTAACCAACGCATCCCGTACCCTGCTGATGAACATCCGCACCCTCGAATGGGATCCGCAGATCGCTGCAGACATGGGCATCCCCATGAGCATGCTGCCCGAAATCAAGTCCTCCTCCGAGGTGTACGGCTTCGGCCGCGCAACCGGTCTGCTCGCAGGCACCCCCATCGCGGGCATCCTGGGCGACCAGCAGGCCGCAACCTTCGGTCAGGCTTGCTTCGAGAAGGGCATGGCGAAGAACACCTACGGTACCGGTAACTTCATGCTCATGAACACCGGCAACGAGCCCGTCTTCTCCAACAACGGTCTGCTGACCACCGTCGCATACAAGATTGGCGACGCAGCACCCGTCTACGCTCTGGAAGGCTCGGTCGCAATGAGCGGCTCCCTGATCCAGTGGCTGCGCGACAACCTGCGCATGATTGAGCACGCTGCAGAGTCTGAGGAACTGGCTACCTCCGTCAAGGACTCCGGTGGCTGCTACGTTGTTCCCGCGTTCTCCGGCCTGTTCGCACCTCACTGGCGTTCCGACGCTCGCGGCGTCATCGTTGGTCTGACCCGCTACGTGAACCGTGCACACATCGTGCGTGCGGCGCTGGAAGCAACCGCATTCCAGACCCGCGAGGTTCTGGACGCAATGAACGCTGACTCCGGTGTTGAGCTCTCCGAGTTGCGCGTGGACGGCGGCATGACCGCTAACGAGTTCCTCATGCAGTTCCAGGCTGACATCCTCGGCGTTCCCGTAATCCGCCCGAAGGTTGTTGAGACCACCGCTCTGGGCGCAGCATACGCTGCAGGTATCGCTGTTGGTTTCTGGAGCGGCGAGCAGGACGTTGTGGACAACTGGGCTGAGGACAAGCGCTGGCTGCCCTCCATGGAGCCCGCAGAGGTTGACCGCCAGTACCGCCTGTGGAAGAAGGCTGTCTCCCGCACCCTCGAGTGGGTTGACGAGGACGTTCCGACCGCCTAATCACAGCACCCGTTGCCTAACGGCACGGCCCGCGTACTAGCGACGCCCCGGCTGCTTCTCCCCCGCTATGGGGTTGAAGCAGCCGGGGCTTTTCGCTGTTTTATGACGCTCAATTCAGCGTTTATTGCGGCGTAATTTCTACAAAAATTAGTGCTAGGGTACCGTTGGTTTTTGTAAATTTGGTATCTTCCGCCGATCACCTGGCGCGGTGTTGTTCGTGAGGTGTCAGTACCGCACAGGACACGTACGCGACATATTCATACGCTGTCCTGACAGGATCCGACGGTTCGCGCTGATACTTATTTACGCTCCTATCACCGTCCGCCGTGGTTCCGGATACCGCGGCGGACGGGTTTTATCTCTTGATACGGGGTTCTCCGCGTTGACGATACAGCGTGATTTTATTTTTCTTGGCGTAGCCATCGCTATAAAAATCACTCGTTTTATATCTCTTCTTGAGATACCCGTTCACCTGGCATGTGGGGTTTATCTAATGGCGCTAGTGCACCTTTGATGTCTACTTCTCGCGCCGTATCATTGATATATAGGCTTCTTGATCCTATTCTGACCGCCGAAGATGGTGGCTGGTTACGCATCTGGCACCTTCCGGTGCTCGTGAGAACGGAGAGAGGCTCCGTTGGAAGGAGGGAGCGGGTTATCCCGCACCGATTATGGTTGATGTCCGTCGCCGCAAGCTTGCAATTATTGCTATGAACGTTTCGGTTCTTGCAGCTGCTCTCTCCTGGTTGTTGGTGCTCTTCTCCGCCCTGTACTCTGCCGCGGCTGTGCCGTGGGCTCTGGGCGTTGCTATCGTACTGACTGTGATTGGCGCCTACGCGCTGTACCGCTACTACTCCAAGTACTCGCACGTGCTCCCGAACGAGGACCCGGACGCGCACGATGTGCTCGGTCACGACCTGCACTCGACTCACCTGCCGCACCTGCACCACACGGAGCGTACTTCTGACGGCGCGTAATTCTGATGTAGCGTAATTCTGACGGGGCAGCCGCTAAATAGCGAGCTCCTCATCCCCTAGACAGCATAAATGTGCCGCCTCACTGATACCGGTGAGGCGGCACATTTACGTTATGGTCAGGGTCAGAGGCCGGCTCTGCACTCAAGATTATTTCTCAGCGGTCGGGTCAGTACTTTGACGCGTTTCAGCTTCGGCTCTGGCGAGTTCTATTTTCTTGTTCTCTTGAACTACAAGAGCGTTATATTTCCAGCCGGGGATTCGTTCAAAAAGCCATCCTACCCAGAGGAGCAGCGCAGTAATGAGAGCGACAGGAATCAGAAAGATGAGGACTTTCGGATCGCGGGTGTGATCTGAGCCCAGCACGGTGAGCTCCCACAGCAGAAGGACCGGTGCTGCCATGGAAGGCATCACGATAAAAAGGATCAAGGCATAGTAAATGCCCATCTTACTGCCGGGTTTACCTCTATTTATACGAGCCTGGGTAACGGCTCTCTCCAGGCGTTTGTATTCCTCTAAGGTTTCGCCGTCTAGAAGCGAAGCGTCAGGGATTTTGGCCATGACGTACCGTACGGCTTCAAAATCTGAGGGCGAGCAAATAAAGATATGCCCCTGGGACGTAACGGTATATGCTTTCGCGATGTCGAGGCACCCCTGCACGTAACGGTTATTGAGTTCTCGACTCTCCGGGTTTTCCTTGAGTTGCCGGCGGAGGTCTTTCAGATCTTCCATGTTTCTCCTTGCAATTTCAGTCGTCGTTGAACCCATCGTTGGGGTACGAGAAACACAGGTCATTCTCCACCCGATGCGGGGCGGAGATGCCGGAGTATTGAATTGCGGTGTATCGGTGTGTACTTCACAGAATGCCAGTTCTTCGGGCTCAATCAAAATTGGCGGGACCTCGTGAGATATTTCAAGGGCGGCGTATAAATCTCATAGATAGCGGTTGGTTATAGACAAAACCCGCTGCGGGTACGGTACGGAGGCGCCCCTCCCCTATGATGGTTGAAGGGATATTTAACATCTGCAGTACACTCCCACGAGCCTACGAGGAAGAGCATGACCAAAGCGACCGATTCGCCGCAGCCGCCGGAAGCGCTCGCGCGCTGGTACACACGCTACGCAAGCCCCGTGGGCACGCTCTACATCGCCGCCCGCGCGGATGCGCTTGTCGGCATCTGGTACGAGGATCAGGCGCATTTTCCGCTCCCCCATGAGCTCGGTGAGCTGATCGAGAATCCCGGCGCCTACCTGCGGGAGCACGGCACAGCGGAAGATGAAGAGCCCCTAGGCGAATACGCTGCGGCGCAGTTGCTGTCCCGCGCTGAGGTGGAGCTCTCCGAGTACTTTGAGCGCAAGCGCACTTCTTTTACGCTGCCGTTAGATCCTGAGGGCACCGATTTTCAGCTGATTGTGTGGGAGCATCTGAAGACTGTTCCTGCCGGGTACACCACGACCTACGGCGAGATTTCGCGTGCGGTTGGCCCGGGTGCTCCGGCGCAGGCGGTGGGTCAGGCGGTCGGCCGCAATAAGGTTTCTATTATGATTCCTTGTCACCGCGTTATTGGTGCTGACGGTAGCCTGACCGGCTACGCTGGCGGTGTTGAGCGTAAGCAGTTCCTCCTCGATTTGGAGGAGCCGGAAGAGATGCGGGAGGCGCGGCTCTTCTAGCGACCTACAGCTTGTCTTCGAAGCTCATGACGGGGTGGGGTATGCATCGGATGCGTATCCCACCCTTTTTGTACCTGTTTTCGGTTTCGATGCTCTACAACACGACACAAAATCGAATATAGTTGCGATTATTCCATGTTGGGGTTAGTGTTTAAGTAGAACATGATTCCTAAGATTCGAATCAGCTCAGTAATCTCAGAGAGGAGAAACCGTGACCTCGCAACCTACTATTCCCACCGTCCCCTTCGAAAACACCCCGCGCTACCCCACGTGGGTGACCGATGAGCTTCTGCGCGATTACTACGACGCCGAATGGGGCATGCCCGTCACCGACGAGCGTGGACTCTTCGAAGCCCTGAGCCTCGAAACGTTCCAGGTGGGGCTCTCCTGGCGAACCATTCTTGCCCGCCGCGAGGCATTCCGTCGCGCTTTCGAGGGGTTCGATCCCGAACGCGTGGCCGCATTCACCAACCAGGACGTTGCGCGCCTCCTCCAGGATGAAGGCATCATCCGTAACGAGCGGAAGATTCGTGCGGTCATCTCCAACGCTCGGCTGACCATTCGGATGCGTGAGCTTGCCGCAACGCCCCGTGACGCCTCCACGGAGGATATTCGCCTTCCTCTTATCGCCCTCTCTTCTACCCCGGCCAAAGAGGATAGCACCGAGGCGGCAAACACTCGCCGCCGTCGAGTTCGGACGCTAAGCCGCGAAGACTTGGACCGGATGCGTGAGCGCACCCTATCTGACGGCACGCGCATACCGGGCGGGCTACCGGCGTGGCTGTGGTCTTTCGCGCCCAGCGAGACTATCACTCCGCATACTTTGGAGGATATTCCGACCGATACCGCTGAGTCCGCGCTTCTTGCAAAGTCTTTTAAAGCTCTAGGAGGGGTGTTTCTGGGGCCGGTGACCGCCTACGCACTCATGTGTGCGATCGGCATGGTGGACGCTCACCTGGTGGGTTCGCATCGGCGCGGCTGTTCGGGTCTCTTCGCCTAAGCCCCCCCCTCGCTGGGTGTGCGCGTACCCAAGGACATGAAAAAGCCGCGTGCTACTTCCTGAGAAGCAGCACGCGGCTCCACAAACCTAGAGGTTCCCCTCCGCATAGCTAGGTTGCCGACTCTATTAGATCGTCACAAAGAGGAAAATCAGAGACAGCAGCGGCGGGGTCAACTGGATTAGCGCCGGCTTGCGCTTTGCCGGGGAGGTGAGGAACAGATAGATACCTGCAATTGCCATGGAACCCAGGCCTGCGAACATGAGTGCTACACCGACCTGCGGGGAGCCGAACCAGAAGGCAAGTAGACCGGTTGCGGCGATCCAGGCGAGCATCAGGTTGTACAGGCCCTGGTTTGCTGCCATCTCCTTGGTGGACTCGGCGAATTCTTCGGTCATGCCGAAGGTTTCGCGGCCCTTGGGCTTAGTCCAGAGGAAGGATTCGATGATCCAGATGTACACGTGAATAGCGATTGCTACGAAGGCAAAAACGGTGGTGACCGTTGCGAGTGCCTGCATTGTTTCTCCTTAAGCAGTAGGTGTTCTATTAGGCACCTGCCCGTTCTTTATTCTGGAGCACAACCTGTGGTGATGTTCAGAATCATGCAGGAGCAAGCACAAGAAGTAATTCTACGCTTCTTCCCGGTTTATCGGAACTTCCCTGAATATGCGTGAAACCCCTCGATTCGTCGTCTGCAGAGAAAATTGCAGGGTTCTCATCGAGGGGTTTCTACGCGGGGTTACGCCGATTCCGGTATCGGCCTTTAGCCCATCATGAGTGAGAGAGCAAAGGACCAGACGCAGACCAGGCCCAGCAGAATAGCGCTGTACTTGATGGACATGGAGGTAATCTTCGATTCCTCGCCTGCGCTGTTCACAGCCGCCGCCGCGATCGCGATGGACTGCGGGGAGACGATCTTGCCCATCACGCCACCGGCGGTGTTTGCGGCAACAAGCAGGGTCGGGTCAACAGCGATCTGGGCTGCGGTGGTGGACTGCAGGCCCGCGAAGAGCACGTTAGCGTTGGTCACGGAGCCGGTCACGAACACGCCAATCCAACCGATAATCGGGGACAGCAGCGGGAAGACCGGGCCGGCTGCCGCGAGCGCCAGAGCGATGGAGGTGGTCATACCGGCATAGTTCATGACGTTTGCGACGGACATGACCAGGCAGATCATGAGGATCGGCATCTTCAGCTGGTTCCAGGTGCCGCCGAGTTCTTCGAAGGCTTCGCCCCAGCTGATCTTCGAGGTCAGGATGGTGATGAGTGCCGCCACCAGAATTGCGGTGCCGGATGCGCCCAGGGTGTTCCAGGAGAACATTGCGGTCACGGTCTTGCCGGCACCGGTGGTGATGGCTTCGTGAATGCCGGGGATGGGGAATGCCAGGGTTGCAGCCCCCAGCGGGCCGTTGGTTGCGAAAATCGGCTTCAGGGCAGTGGACCAGAGCAGGATGGTTGCGGAGAGGAAGATGAAGGGGCTCCACGCCTTAACAATCTCGCCGCCGGTGTGCTTCACGTTCTGCTGAGCCTGGGCTTCTTCGAGGCTGGGTGCGGTGGGCTCGCGGAAGATGTGCTTGGGCTGCCACTTCTGCATCACGAGCGCCAGTGCTACCAGGGACAGCAGCGGCGGGATGATGTCGACCAGTTCGGGAGAGCCGAGCAGCATCAGGATAGCTGCCTGACCGCCGGAGAAGATGACGCCGGTCATGAGCGCAACCAGGCCGACTTCGCGGATGCCGCGCATGCCGTCCTGGATTGCGACCATCAGCAGCGGCACGAAGGCGACGAAGATCTGCAGTACCGGAACCATGCCTGCGGACAGGTGCGCGGTGTCCAGGCCGCCGACCTTAGCTGCGGTGGTCACGGGGATACCGATAGCACCGTAGGCGCCGGATGCGGCGTTGGCTACCAGCGCCAGCATGGATGCTTTGAGGGGGTTGAAACCCAGGGATACCAGCAGTGCCGCGGAGATAGCGATCGGGATGCCGAAGCCTGCCGCGCCTTCGATGAAGCCACCGAAGCAGAAGGCAATCAGTAGCACCTGGATGCGCTGATCGTTCGAGATGGAGGAGACGGAGGAGCGCACGATGTCGAAGTTACCGGCGCGCACGGCGATGCGGTAGAGCCACACCGCCATGAGCACGATCCAGCCGATGGGCCATGCGCCGGCGAGGAAGCCGGAGAGGATGGAACCGGCACCTGCGGTGATGGGCAGGCCAAAGATGGCACAGCCGATGATGAGGGTGGTGACGAGGGTCAGCAGTGCTGATTTGAGGCCGCTGAGTTTCAGGACGGTCAGGCCCAGCAGGAAGAGGACGATGGGCACTGCGGCAACCAGCGCGGAGAGCACCGGTGCGTTTAGCGGGTCGTAGGTTTGCTGCCACATTGGGGCGGGTGTTCCTTTCGGTCTGTGTGTATTAGCGGTCGCTTCTTCCGGTACGGCGCCTGTGCTGTATGGAAGCGTTAGGCCGCATAAAAACCGATGGGCCCGGTCCTTGCGTCGTGGATGGGTCCATCGGTGAAGCGTGATGGTCTTGAGCTGCCGGGCGTTTGGTTACTTGACGTGGCGATATGCCGAGGCAATATACCGTGGCGCGGCGGTGGTGAGCGGGACTCTTTCCCGCTCACTAGGTACTCATGACTTTATCTGTCTAAGCTAACAGGTCTTCCTCGAGACTTCAGGATAGGGTGACCTTAAGTGTGCACAAATGATACTTATGTGCATAATTGCGCTCCTTAGTCGCGAACCTCCTCCCCGGCGCACAAACACAGAAACGCGAAAGCCCCCTCCTACCGAAGTAGAAGGGGGCTTTCGCTCAACCGTGTCGCGGGCACCTTACCCTCAAAGAAGGTAGGTTACACGCGTCGGGGTTTCACGCTGTTTAGGCAACAACCAGGGACAGGACGTAAACCCAAACACAGGTGATAGCCAGCAGGGCCGCGCTGTATTTGATTGCCATGGAGGTAATCTTGGATTCCTCGCCTGCGCTGTTCACAGCAGCAGCTGCAATCGCGATGGACTGCGGGGAGACGATCTTCGCCATCACACCACCGGCGGTGTTAGATGCAACCAGCAGGGTCTGGCTGACGCCAATCTGCTGTGCGGTGGTAGCCTGCAGGCCTGCGAAGAGGATGTTGTTGTTCACCACGGAGCCGGTCACGAACACGCCGATCCAACCGATGATCGGGGACAGCAGCGGGAAGATTGCGCCCACAGCGGCAACAGCCAGTGCGATGGAAGTAATCATACCCGCGTAGTTCATGACGTTAGCAACGGACATAACCAGGCAGATCATGATGATCGGGGTCTGCAGCTGCTTCCAGGTTGCACCGAGTTCCTCGATAGCCTCACCCCAGCTGATGGAGGAGGTCAGGATGGTGATGATTGCAGCGACCAGAATTGCGGTACCGGAAGCACCAATGATGTTCCAGGTGTAGGTCACGTCAATAGCCTTGGGCTTTGCAACAATCGGTGCCACCTGCTGGATGGTCTGGTGCAGCCACGGAACGGGGAAGGTGATGTTGCTGAAGGCAAGCAGACCGCCCTTAGCGAAGAGCGGCTTCATCGCGGTGGACCAGAGCAGAATCACGACGGACAGGTAGACGAAGGGGCTCCATGCCTTGAGAATCTGACCACCGGAGTGCTTGACGCTCTGCTGAGCCTGAACTTCTTCCAGGGAGGGAGCGGTGGGCTCACGGAAGATGTGCTTGGGCTGCCACTTCTGCATGATGAGTGCCAGTGCGACCAGAGCCAGCAGCGGCGGGATGATGTCGACGAGCTCGGGGTTGCCGAGGCCTGCGAGCAGGACGGACTGGCCGCCGGAGTAAATCAGACCGACTATCAGTGCTACCAGACCGACTTCGCGGATACCGCGGATGCCGTCCTGAATAGCCACGAGCAGTACGGGGATCAGAGCTGCGATGATCTGGATAACCAGGACCAGCTCGGTGGACAGACCGTGCAGGTCCACGCCACCACGGGTTGCTGCGGTGGTCACGGGGATACCAATTGCACCGTACGCACCGGAGCTCACGTTAGCAATCAGCGCGAACATTGCAGCCTTGAGCGGGTTGAAGCCCAGGGACACGAGCAGTGCAGCACAGATAGCGATCGGAATACCGAAGCCTGCAGCACCTTCAAGGAAGCCGCCGAAGCAGAAGGCAATCAGCAGCATCTGGACGCGCTGGTCGGTAGAGATGGAGGAGATGGAGGAGCGAACGATTTCAAAGCCACCGGAACGCACGGAAATGCGGTAGAGCCACACTGCCATGAGAACGATCCAGCCGATGGGCCACATGCCCGAGAGGAAACCGTAGAGGATGGAGCCTGCACCTGCGGTGACGGGCATGCCGAAGATAGCGCAACCGATAACGAGTGCGAGCGCCAGGGAGATGACGGCAGATTTAATACCGCTGAGCTTCAGGACGGTGAGGCCCAGAAGGAAGAAAATAATCGGGACTGCTGCCACGAGTGCGGAGAGCGCGCTCGAGTTCAGCGGGTCGTAGACTTGCTGCCACATGGTGTATTGCGTTCCTTTCCGCGCCCGGAGGGGCGGGATCGAGTTGTGCCGTAAAGCCTACCCAATGGTGCGCGTGGCGGTGTGTGTGCCGTGTGCATAAGGCCTGGCTCCCTGTCGTCTTGTGCGTTGGGGAGGCTATCCCACCGGGATATTTGCCTTCACTTGGGTTCGTGTTGGTTTTGCGGCTATGAAATTCAGTGTGTATGAAGTCGTGTTTTAGTCACAGAAACCTAAATATTCCTTGATTTGTCAAGGGAAATTCAGTGCCAAAGCTAAAATTTCTGACCGCTAAAACGCGATTCCTTGTGTACCCAATGTACCACCCATCACCCACAAAATCGGGCATATTCCAACATTTAGATCGAAGCTCATAATTGCACACTAACCTAAAGCCCCACCGCTTTACAGGTGCAATGCCGGCCCCTCCCCCGCCATCCCAAGGAAGAGAGCGCCCTTCGGTGCTTCCAGCCGTGTTTTTGGCGCCGACTCCCGTATTTCCCCATCCAAGCAAGCAAAACAAAAACCACTAAACGGCATACAAAAAAGCTCCGGAAGGAAAAACCTTCCGGAGCTTTATCTGTCGGGTTGACAGGATTTGAACCTGCGACCCCTTGACCCCCAGTCAAGTGCGCTACCAAGCTGCGCCACAACCCGATTCGTTATTCACGATATTGTTTTCAAGGTTTCCCCTGAACACTCGAATAACTATACCGGGCTTTTAACCCCCGCGCAAGCCAGAATCCCTATTTTTAGAAAAAATCTTAAAAATCTTTTCCTCACGGATTTTCCGTGCAGAATCCAGCGCGCGGGGGCCAAGCCTAACAAGGGGCCAGCCCAGCAACACGGCATCAGGCAGACACCCCCGCTACTAGCGGCGGGCGCCCCTACCCCTCTTTGCCTTCGCGCCCCGCCTGAACGCGTT
>OAVW01000098.1_pt1 | contig 29793 bp, 20 predicted proteins | sample 1495321 | NCBI WGS metagenome assembly OAVW01 (sample SAMEA2580108, study PRJEB22360) | human gut metagenome | biome: human gut; feature: human-associated habitat; material: faeces | place: Denmark | collected 2008/2010 | reverse complement strand
CGGTTAAAAGGCTTGTAGGGGTGCTATTTTTTGGGCTCAGCCCTTCCAAAATTGAGTCAAGTAGACTAAACTTTTATATAGAGTATTAAGACAAGCACGCGGTGCCCCTGCAAGCCGTCCCGTAACCGAGGAGGGCGGCGCATCACCGCAGAAGGAGAAACAAACATGGCAAGTGAAAACTGGCTAACCGACGACTTTTATAAGGCACTGGGTGTCAGCGAAGACGCAAGCGAAAGCGACATCAAGAAGGCGTACCGTAAGCTCTCCCGCAAGTACCACCCGGACCTGAACCCCGGCGACGCCGCAGCAGAGAAGAAGTTCAAGGAAATCTCGGAAGCATACGACGTGCTCTCCGATAAGAAGCAGCGCGAAGAGTACGACCAGATCCGCCGCTACGGCGCATCTGGCATGGGTGGATTCGGCGGAGGCGGTTTCGGCGGTGGCGGCTACACCGGCTACCCCGGCGCGGATGCATTCGGCGGCTTCAGCAACGGTGGCGCAGGCATTAACATTGACGACCTGCTCGGCGGCCTCTTCGGCGGTGGCGCCGGCGGCTCCCGACGCTCCGCAGGCTTCACCAGCGCCGACTTCGGCGGCATGGGCGGCGGCGGTTTCGGTGGCGCACAGCACGCGGCACCCGAAGAAAGCACCACCAGCACCCGCATCAGCCTCGCTCAGGCATACACCGGCGCGACTGTGACCGTGTTCCTGCCGGACGGCTCCCACACCGAGGCACGCATCCCCGCCGGCATTAAGGACGGCCAGAAGGTCCGCCTGCGCGGCAAGGGTCTGCGCGGCGGCGACCTGAAGGTCACCGTGCGCGTCTCCGATGACTCCGTGTACTCCCGCGAGGGCAACAACCTGATCCTGCGCGCACCCGTCACCCTCGCCGAGGCCGTCGACGGCGCAGTGATTGAGGTGCCCCTGCCCGACGCATCCACCGTGAAGCTGCGCCTGGCACCCGGCCAGGTCGGCCGCCGACTGCGCGCTAAGGGCCGTGGCTTCAAGGCTAAGGGCGGCGACGGCGACCTGCTGGTCATCCCGGAGATTGTACTGCCCACCGAGCTGAGCGCAGAGGCGCAGGAAGCATTCGATAAGTTCGTAAAACTGGCACCGCAGGAGAACCCGCGTAAGGATCTGTTGAAGAAGGCGAAGTAAACCATGGCATCTCGAGAATCATCATCTAAGTCCCGTAGCGGCAAGCCGTTGCACAGCGTGGACCTGCCGGTTTTCGTGATTTCTGTGGCGGCTGAGCTGGCGGGCATGCACCCGCAGACCCTGCGCCAGTACGACCGCATCGGCCTGGTCCAGCCTTCGCGTGCGCCCGGCAAAGCGCGCCGCTATTCGCAGCGTGACGTGAACCGTCTGCAGCAGATTCAGCAGCTCTCGCAGGAGGGCGTCTCCCTGGAGGGTATTCGCCGCATTATTGAGCTGGAGTCCCTCGTGGAGGAGCAGCAGGAGCAGATTGCGGCGCTGCAGCGTCAGGTTGAGGATGCGAAGGTGAAGCTGGGCTTGGCGGAGCGCGTGTTCGCTGCCGGTACCAGTGGCGACGTGGTGCATATTGCCCGCGGTACCCGCCCGGCGCCTCGTCAGCGTTCTTCGGCTGTGGTGCTGTACCGTCAGCGTCACCAGCCGGCTACGGCGGATGATACGAAACCGCAGCGCTAAACCGGCTAAACCCGCTACACTTGGATAAACGGCTCGGCTGTTCTAGCTCATTTGTGCTAGTCAGCCACCCATATAGGCTTGTGCGTCTTTGTGTATACGCCGCGAGAGGGAGGGTAGACCCCCGCCCCGCATGCACTCAGACCCACACACAAGGAGGTGAGGCTCCCCGAATGATCGGGGAGCCTCACCTGCTTTTATGGTTATTCCTGGTCCTAGGCAAGAGCGCGCTGAGGAGCACAGGGTAGAGTAATAAGCGAATAACGCATAGGCGGCCCAAAGTTCAGATACAGATGCCATATCCAAGCTGAACTAACGCTAGAAACCGCCCGTAAGAAAGAGGAACAAGCATGTCATATGAGGACAAGAAATCTCAAGAAAATCCCCCTGTCAAGGAGGACTCAATGGGGCTGAACCGGGAAGAACGCTGGCAACTTATCCAGTATTTTAATGATCTGATTAAACACGGCGATTCCAAAATTCAGATGTTGCTGACCGTCCAAGGTGTTATTGTTGCTGCATATGGAGGCTTTATTTCAACGTTCCTCAGCAAACCGAATATTTGGAATCCTGTAACTATATTTTTAAGCGCATTATTTGCTGTATCTGTCGTTGCATCTTTGCTGGTCGGCATAGTTGCCCTGCAACCGTACGTCAAGGAGCACAACGGAGAACCTGCTACGCGTGAAGGACAGGGAAAAGAAAATATCTACTACTACGGGTCATATTCAGACAGTAGGATTCTAGATGGGCTAGACTACGCTACTGCAGAGGAAAAAATGAATTATTTGGGAGCGCAGATTTCAGTCTTAGGCGGTATCGCAACTAGAAAATTTAGAAAAGTATTTTTTCTTGAGTGGCTCGTGTTTTCTAACGTTATTATTCTCATCGCGTCCTTTATCTTTTTCGCTTCTGCCGGGCAGTGAAGCTAAGAGATGTACGTAAGCGCTGAATAGAGTTTACGGTAGATAGACTTGTTGAAACGTTTATCAATCATCCCGTCTAGACATGCATAAACAGGTGAGGCTCCCCGAATGACTGGGGAGCCTCACCTGCTTTAACGTATGCACTTTGCGCGCTGGAGGAAAACCACCTGGCGGTAACTGGCGCTGCTCCGCTTACTTGCGGCGGTGCTTACTTGCGGCGGTAGGTCAGATCGTGCGCGCGGCGGCCCGCCTCCTGAGCCTTACGCTCAAAGCTAGTGAGGGTACGACCCTCCCAACGCGGAGCCCAACCACCCAGCGGATCCTCCTCGGTCGCACCGGCGCCGGGGTTCACGTTCTCAAAGTCGGGGTGCGCCTCCAGAACCTCACGCATGACCAAGGCGTACTCCTCCCAGTCAGTCGCCAGACGCCAAATACCGCCGGGCTTGAGCACGCGCGCAACCTTATCAGCGAACGCCGGGGACACCAGACGGCGCTTGTGGTGGCGGGACTTGTGCCAGGGGTCCGGGAAGAACACCCACAGCTCGTCCACGGAGTTCTCCTCAAGCATGTTGTCGAGCAGTTCGGGCGCGTTCGCCTGAGCCACACGCACGTTCTCCACGCCAGCGTTGCCCATCTTCAGCAGCAGGTCCGCGATGCCGGGGGTGTACACCTCGACGGCGAGGAAGTTCGCCTCGGGCATCTCGGCGGCGCGGTGCACGATTGCCTCGCCCAGACCGGAACCGATCTCGACGACCTGGTAGGCCTCGCGGCCGTAAATCTTAACCGGGTCGAAGGTCGCCTCGGGCGCGACGGAGGTGTCGGTGCGCAGGCGCGGAATGTCCAGCACGTGGGTGGGGGAGTAGGTGTCCCACGCCTTCTGGCGGCGCGCGGTGAGGCGGTCGCCGCGGCGGACGAAGGAGTAGGGCTGGCGGAAGAATTCCTCGGGAACCGGCTTCTTGGCCTTTTCTTCGGTGGATTCGGGTGCCTGGCTAGGCTGCGTGTTCTCAGTAGACATACCTAAAAGAATAGCGTAGCGCCGCTACACCGTGCGGTTTCGCGGCGTGCGGGGCTGGCGTGACGCTGAACTAGCCGGGCGTGAAACTGAACCAGTCGGGAGTATGCCGGGCTGAGAAACACAGAAATTCAGTGCGCAGACAAAAGTGCGGCGGCTCAGGGGTGGTGCGGGGCGTGTTTTGGGTGGAGGCTGAGAGATGTTGCAGGCTCGCCCCGTCTCAATCGCCCCGTCTCAAAAATTTGGTGATGTTGTATTCCTTGTACTTGTGTGGGTATGAGGGGGTAAAATTTGAAATTATGCATTCTCTGCATAACCCTTTATTGGCGATGCAAGAAGTCGGAAGCCCCGCAAAATCGGAGCCCACAAGCCCAAGCGCACCGCGCCGGCTCGGGAAACGCGGGAACCGCCTCCTGGCACGCCGTTCAGGATTATGCATGAATACCAACCACCCGGACTCGCCCCCGAGTGAAATTTAGGGCGAATCGACGCAGGAAAGAGAAATACGTGACACAGCAGCCAATGCAGCACAACTCCGTCACCGGCCTAGACTCCGAAGCTGAGCACTCTAAGCTTCAGCGCGGACTAAGCTACCGACACATCCAGCTGATCGCTATTGGCGGCGCCATCGGCACCGGCCTGTTCCTCGGCTCGGCGAAGACCATCGCCCTGACCGGCCCCTCCATCGTCTTGGTGTACGCCATTATCGGTAGCGTCATCTACTTTGTTCTGCGCGCCATGGGCGAGATTTTGCTCTCCAACCCCAAGTACAAATCCTTCACTGACTTCATTACCGACATCCTCGGCCTGCGCGCCGGCTTCTTCGTCGGCTGGTCGTACTGGTTCTTCTGGGTCGTCACAGGTATCGCGGACGTCATCGCGATTACCGGCTACGTGCAATACTGGCTGCCCGACATGCCCAAATTCATCCCGGCGTTGACCGTTATCGTGGCGCTGCTGCTGCTGAACCTGCCCTCGGTGAAGAACTTCGGTGAAATCGAATTCTGGTTCGCAGTCATTAAAATCGTCGCGATTGTCGCCCTCATTATTGTTGGTGCGCTCATGGTCGCCTTCAGCTTCACCAGCCCCGACGGTACTACCGCTTCCGTAACCCACCTGTGGGACCACCCCGGCCCCTCCGGTAGCGGTATCTTCACCCAGGGCGTGACCGGCTTCCTGGGCTCCTTCCAGATTGCTCTCTTCGCCTTCGTGGGTGCTGAGCTCGTCGGTACCGCCGTGGCTGAGACCAAGCACCCCGAGCGCACCCTGCCCAAGGCTATTAACGCTGTGCCCTTCCGCATTGCGCTCTTCTACGCTGTGCCGCTGATGACCATCCTCGCCGTGACCCCCTGGGACAAGCTGGATAAGTCCATGAGCCCCTTCGTGGGCATGTTCTCCCTGGCGGGCATTGCTGTTGCAGCCTCCCTGGTGAACTTCGTGGTGCTGACCTCCGCGGCATCTTCGGCGAACTCCGGTATTTTCTCGACCTCCCGTATGGTGTACGGTTTGGCGCATGATGGTGCGGCACCCTCCGCGTTGGGTAAGCTCACCAAGAACGGTGTGCCCGCCAACGCCCTGTACCTGACCACCGTGTTGCTGCTGTTTAGCCTGGTCATGCTGTACGCGGGTAACGGCATCATGGAGGCGTTCACTGTGGTGACCTCCGTGGCGTCGATGATGGGTATCTTCACCTGGAGCATGATCCTGATTGCGTATCTGGTGTACCGCAAGAAGTTCCCGGAGCGCCACGAGGCATCCGTATACAAGATGCCCTGGGGTATTGGTATGAGCTGGTTTGGTCTGGTCTTCTTTGCCGTGATGGTTTACGCCCTGAGCCTGTACCCGGATACCGCTGTCGGTCTGGCGCTGACCCCCGTCTGGTTCATTGCTCTGGCTATTGGCTACGAGATTCTGACCCGCCACCACGCTGCCAAGCGTGCTCGTGCGCTGGCTGCTGACAAGGCTGGTCAGAAGTAGTTTCTGTTCTTTCTACGGCGTTTATGTAGTGTTTCTGCGGCGCTGTTGGTAAGCCCCGTTTCTGCATTCTTTGAGGATGCGGAGGCGGGGCTTTCGCATGCCTTCATGCCTGCCCGTTTACGTTCGGGGCGGCATTTTTTACACCGCTTGATATGACGTGAATAATAGAAATAGGTCACATTTTTGCCGTAAATCCTGTTTTCTTGCACTTAACACCTGTAGAATAACTATCCAAGTAGCTGTGAGAGCTCTCAGAAAAACTCCGCGTCAATCGATAGCGTGACACTTCCGAATGCCGCGCGGTATTTGATAGAGACCCAGCCTCGCCCCGAAATCCGGGGACACCCCGCAAGCAAATGGCCGCATATTCATACAGTGACCGTGCCCGCTGCGATCTAACGATTCTTATTCCAGTAACGGCACATGCGGTACGGGGTACAACCGCTGAAAAGAGGACGTCGTGACTGAACAGAACAACGTCAGCCTGAATCCTAAAGCTCCCGAGCAGGGAGAGCGACTGCACCGCGGTCTAAGCAACCGCCACATCCAGCTCATCGCAATCGGCGGTGCCATCGGTACCGGCCTGTTCATGGGCTCCGGTCGCGCCATCTCCATGGCGGGTCCCTCCGTTATTTTCGTGTACATGCTCATCGGTGCCGTCATCTTCTTGGTGCTGCGAGCTATGGGCGAGATTCTGCTCTCCAACCTGAGGTACAAGTCCTTCTCTGACTTCACCACCGACCTCGTCGGCCCCATGGCGGGCTTCTTCCTCGGCTGGTCCTACTGGTTCATGTGGGTGGTCACCGCCGTTGCGGACATCATCGCAATCGTCGGCTACCTGCACATGTGGTGGCCCGACCTGCAGGCATGGATCCCGGCGCTCGCCGTCATCGGCGTGCTGCTGACCCTGAACCTGGTCTCCGTGAAGAACTTCGGTGAGATCGAATTCTGGTTCTCCATGATTAAGATTGTCGCCATCGTCGCCCTGATTATCGTTGGTGGCGGCATGGTCGCTATCGGCTTCACCTCACCCAGTGGCGCGCAGGCATCCGTCGCAAACCTCTGGAATGACGGTGGCATGTTCCCGAACCACTTCATCGGCTTCCTTGGCGCATTCCAGATTGCCGTCTTCGCGTTCATGGGCTCCGAGCTGGTCGGTACCACCGCAGCGGAAACCAAGGACCCCGAAAAGACCCTGCCCAGGGCAATCAATGCCGTGCCGGTACGTATTATGGTCTTCTACGTGGGTGCGCTCGTCACCATCCTGATGGTTACCCCCTGGCGCCTCGTCAGCCCCGATAAGAGCCCCTTCGTCGCCATGTTCACCCTGGCGGGCCTGGGTATCGCCGCGCACATCATCAACTTCGTGGTGATTACCAGCGCAACCTCCTCGGCGAACTCCGGTATCTTCTCCACCTCGCGTATGGCATTCGGTCTGGCGCGCGAGCGCAGTGCACCGCAGTTCCTGGGCAAGATTTCCAAGAACGGCGTGCCGCGTAACGCGCTGTTCCTTTCCGCCGTGATGCTGCTGTCCTCGATTGTGCTGCTCTACGCGGGCGACTCGATCTCTCGTGCGTTCAACCTGGTCACCACCGTGGCTGCGGTGCTCGTGATTTTTGCGTGGGCCATGATTATGGTCAGCTACCTGATGTACCGCAAGAAGTTCCCCTCGCGCCACAAGAAGTCGAAGTTCCGTCTGCCCGGCGGCCGTTTCTCCGCGTGGCTGTCGCTGGTGTTCTTCGCCTTCACCATCGGTGTGCTGGCCATGGATGAAGAAACCCTCAGGGGTCTGCTCGCGATGCCCGTCTGGTTTGCAATTCTGGGTATTGGTTGGTTCTTCAAGCGCCGTGCGGATGCACGCCGCCACGAAGCAATCTCGACCCGCACCGCGCAGATCGCGATTGTGGAGGCGTCCGAGATTTTCTCGGCACGCTAAGCACTCCACGCTAAGCACCTGCGCTAAGCCACGCCGGCTATCGGTGCCGGTTATCTCGGTACCGGCTATCAGCGCATGCGTAAAGCCCGCGTCACCTGCTCCTCTCAGGGAGCGGGGGACGCGGGCTTTCGCTGTCTCCAGGGATGAACCCGACGAGAGGCTCGCGGGAGTGCGCTTAGAGAGGCGCCACCTCAGCCTCTTCGGCAAGCGGGTCGTTGTCGTCATCGGTGCGGTAGAAATCCCAGCGTTCACAACCGCAACCGGAACGCATCGCCTCAATGACGGCGGCAGCTGCCTCCAGCGGGTCGAGCGCGTGCAGATTCCACAGCGCATGCACCGGTACCGGGTGCCTCCAGCCGTGCTCCTGCAGGAACTCCGGGTCGAATGCGGGTAGCGCCTCGACGGTGGGTTCGAGCTCGCAGAGGAAGCCGGTGGGGGAGCGGAAAACCGTCACCACGGGGGTCGGGTCGGCATCTTCCAGGCAGGCTCCGTCGAAGAAGTAGTAGGTGCTCAGGCGGCGGTTCCAGGCAAGCTGCGCGAGGCGTTCGCCGAAGACCTCCACCGTCTGCTCCCACTGGGTGCGGTGGTACGCCGCCAGGTCGGTGTGGGCGGTCTGCACCACGCCGATGCCCTGCTCGGTGAGTTCGCGGGCGCTCAGACGTGCGGGCTCTGCCTGTTCTGCCGGTTCCGCGGGAGCGTCCGCAGGGGAGCCGTCCAGGGTATCCGGCTCTGCTAGTTCTGCTTCGGTGAGCTCAGTATTAGCCGACTCAGTATTAGCCAGCTCAGCGTCGAGGAGCTCAAGCTCCTCGGCCTCGTTCGCCTCCACGGCAGCTGCGTTGGCTTCGTTCTTCGTCCACAGGCGCAGCTCGCGGGCAATCTGCGTGCGTCCGCGGTGCAGGGTCGTCTGCCAGGAACCGAACTTGGCGCGTACCGCACCCAGCGGCGGCACCTGCTCAATCAGCGTGGGAATGGTAGCCCAGTAGCCGTAGTTCAGCGCCGTCGGCTCGCGGTCGTAGCGGGCGCAATAGCTCAAAAACAGGCTCAGAGTCTTCGGTGCAAAATCCTCAGGTACCGCCGCGGCGTCGATATACCACTCGTTCTCGAGCGCCTCCGCCGGGTAGATGCCGGTGCGGAGCATGCCCAGGGACCAGTTGCCGTCGCCGAGGTAGTCGTTGACCGTCTGTGCGGGGGCAGGCCACGCCGATTCGCCCTCCATACTGGCGGCAAGCAGGGTGTACAGGCTACCGCCCTCGGTGCCGATTTCTTTCACGCCGCGCAGTCGGATGTCCTCGAGGGTCTGCGCGTAGGCTTCTTCCTCCAGCTGGGAGTAGGGGTGTGCGGCAAGGTACTTGAGCGTAGCGCCGATCTTCGCCAGAACGTGCGCAATGTCTTCATTGCTGAAGTGGCGTGCCTCCAGCGCGGGCGGCAGGTCGTGAATAATATCGCAATCAAGAATCAGCGCCGCGTACTCGGGCTCCGGAGGCAAATCGTAGGCTTCCGCGAAAACGTACCAGAGGCCGCAGGCGAGTACCGTGTAGCTCGGGGCGTCTGCCGTGACTGGGCCAAACTGCCAGATGCCGGAGTTCAGTGCATAGTTCAGATGCTTCTTGTTGATGTGCGGGTACAGAAAGTTGAGGCGGCGGAGAACCTGGGTAGGGGTGAACCCCAGCGCGGCGAGTTCGGCGATGAGTTCCGCGTACTCGTCGTGAAAATCTAAGTAGCCCTCCGGCGCGTTTGATAGCGCGGCTTGTTCGCGCATGGGTCCCTCTTTCATCTGCGGGATGTGGCGGCACCATGTCGTACCGTGCCGCCGAAACCCTGAATGTGTGCACGCAGACAAGGGCGTTTGCGTGGTGTGAGGCCACCCCTTATCTGCATGAATAAGCGATATTTTTTCAAAAAATATGCTCTTTTATCTAAATTTATCGCTGAAACTAAGCACTATTCAAATACGTGAACCCCTAACACGGTTTCTTACGGAAAGATGACAACGTTTAGCGCACCCACAGGGTAAAACGTGCACAAAGGGGCGTATTCTGCACCAGAAGATACGGTGGAAAAATACGCTTGCCCGCACCCACATAGGCGAGCAAAATACGCCCCGCGCTGACTCTTATCCCAGCATTACCGGCCAACCCATGAGCCGCGGCGAAATATGCGAAACTGGAGGGATGAGCGAACACCCCCTCCCGAGCAGCATCCGCCCGCGCGCGGATCGAGCTGCAGACCCCGCGCCTAGTAGCGCCGCCGGCAACGAACCCAGCAGCGCCGCACACCGCGAAAAACACAAAACTGGCGGCAAGACTGAGCAGCCCGCCGAGCACCTCATCAACGCGCTCGCCGTAGAAACCGGCATCGCGCCGCACCGCATCCGCGCAGCCGTGGCGCTACTCGACGCAGACAACTCTGTACCCTTCATCGCCCGCTACCGCAAAGAAGCAACGGGCGCACTCACCGACACCCAGCTGCGCACTATCCAATCGCGCCTGGGCCAGCTCCGCGCCCTCGAAGAGCGCCGCAACCGCGTGCTCGAAGCGCTCACCGAACGCGCCGACGAAGGCCTCATCGACCCGCTCACCCTGCTGCAGCTGCGCTCCTCGCTCATGAACGCCGCCACTATCGCAGACGTGAACGCCATCTACGCCCCGTACCGCAGCGAGCGCGTGACCCGCGCCCAGATGGCGCGTGCCGCCGGGCTTGATTCCCTCGTCGAAGACCTGCTGGAGGTGCCCCTCGCCGAGGCGCACGCCATCGCTGCCGCGTACATTACCGACGGCACCGAAGACGACGAAGACGAGAGCATTGAGGTTGCAGAGGCGGACGAGGCCCTGCAGATTCACAGTGCCGAAGAGGCCCTTGACGGTGCCCGCGCGATTCTGGTTGACCGCGCCCTCACCGACCCGGTGCTGAGCGAAAAGCTCCTCAAGCGCCTGCGTGAAGGTGGCGTGATCGAGTCTCGGGTGATTGCCGGTCAGGAAAGCATCGGCGCGAAGTTCTCCGACTATTTCGCCTTCTCGGACCGTATTCGTTCCATTCCGCCGCACCGCGTGCTGGCGCTGCACCGCGCCAAGGACGCCGGCGTGGTGCGCCTCAAGGTGGATGTGGCACCCGCCCCCGTGGCGCTCAGCCGCCTGCGTGGTGCCGCCCGCGCCGAAGCTGAGGCTGCCGCCGAAAATTACGAGAACGTCCGTTCTGCATACGAGCGTGAAGTTGCCGCCGCGCTACGCATCCCCGTGCAGGTGCTCAACACCGTCGACGACGAAGACCGCGTGCTCGGCTGGCTTGCCGCCACCGTGCGCACCGCATGGCGCAGCCACCTGCGCCCGCGCCTTGCCGAACGCATCCGCCACCAGCTACTCGACGCCGCCGCACAGCACGCGACCGAGGTGTTCGCCTCCAACCTGCGCGATATTCTGCTCGCTGCACCCGCCGGGCACAAGACCACCCTCGGTCTGGACCCGGGCCTGCGCCACGGCGTGAAATACGCCGTGGTTGACGGCACCGGTGAGCCGCTGCGCGTGGGCACCGTCTACCCGCACGCCCCGCGCAACCAGTGGGCAGAAGCACTGCGCGAGCTCGTCGCCGCCTGCCGCGATCACGGCGTGGAACTCATTGCCATTGGCAACGGCACCGCAAGCCGCGAAACCGACAAGCTCGCCAGCGAACTGATCCGCACCCTGCGCGAGGAAGGCGCAGAAGCACCCCAGAAGGTGACCGTCTCGGAGGCGGGCGCCTCCGTCTACTCCGCCTCCGCCCTCGCAGCCGCCGAGCTGCCCGACTACGACGTGACCGTACGCGGCGCCGTCTCGATTGCACGCCGCCTGCAGGACCCGCTCGCCGAGCTCGTCAAAATCGACCCGCAGTCCATCGGCGTGGGCCAGTACCAGCACGACGTGCCGCCCGCCGCCCTGCGCCGCGCCCTCAACGACACCGTCGAAGACTGCGTGAACGCCGTGGGCGTGAACCTCAACAGCGCCTCCGTGCAGCTGCTCGCGCACGTGGCGGGCGTGGGCACCGCAACCGCCGAACGCATCGTCGCCTACCGCACCGAACACGGTCCCTTCGCGAACCGCCGGCAGCTGCTGAACGTGCCGCGACTGGGCGCGAAAACCTTCCGCCAGGCGGCAGGATTTATCCGCATCCGCGATGGTGAGGAGCCGCTGGACGCCTCCGCCGTGCACCCGGAAGCGTACCCGCTCGCGCGCCGCATTATTGCTGACGCGCAGGCACGCAACGGCGCCCACTGGGTTGCCGGCGCCCTGGGTACCTCGGACGGAACCGACCCGCTCGCCGGGCTGAACCCCGCCGACTACGTGCAGGATAGCGATACTCAGGCGAGCGCGGACGAAGGCACCGCCGGCGTGTACACGGTCGAGGACATCTTCGCCGAGCTGCGCCGCCCCGGCCTGGACCCGCGCGGTAGCTTCCGCACCGCCCGCTTCTCCGAGTCCGTCTCGCACTTCGAGGACGTGCGCCCCGGCATGGTGCTCGAGGGCACCGTCTCGAACGTGGCGGCATTCGGCGCGTTCGTGGATATTGGCGTGCACCAGGACGGCCTCGTGCACATCTCGCAGATGAGCCGCGGCTACGTGGCGAACCCGCACGACATTGTGCGTAGCGGCGACATCGTGCAGGTGCGTGTGGTGGAGGTCGACCCGGCGCGCCGCCGCATCTCCCTCTCTCTGCTGGTAGAGGACGAGAACTAGCGGGGGAGAGCGCGAGCGTTCGCTGACCTGTTGAGCAATCCGCGAATGAGCATTCTCTAAAACCTTAGCTCCCGCAAGAGTGCACAAAAGCCCCGACAAGCACTATCCGTGCCTGTCGGGGCTTTATGTAGGTGTGTATCGAGCTATACGCCCGAGCTACACCTTAGAAGTCAATATTCGCCGGGTCAGCGCCAATACGACCCTCGGGGGTAGAAAGCGCATCCACAGCCGCGATGTCCTCGGCGGTCAGCTTCACGTTCACCGAGGCCAGGTTCTCCTCAATGCGGGAGGGGGTCACAGACTTCGGGATAGCCACGGTGCCCTTAGCCAGGTGCCACGCCAGCACGACCTGCGCGGGGGTTGCGCCGTGGCGCTCCGCAATCTCAGCCAGTACGGGGTTCTGCAGCAGGTCGCTACCGTTGCCCAGCGGGCTCCACGCCTGAGTCGCGATGCCGTACTCGGCGTGAACGGCGCGCAGCGCCTCCTGCGAGAAATAGGGGTGCAGCTCAATCTGGTGGATGACCGGAACCACGCCGGTCTCCTCGATAATCTCGCGCAGCTGCTCCTCGGGGAAGTTCGAAACACCAATCGAACGGACCTTACCCTGCTTCTGCAGCTCAATCAGCGCACGCCAGGAATCCAGGTACAGGCCCTGCTGCGGCTTAGCCCAGTGAATCAGGTACAGGTCAACGTAGTCGGTGCCCAGCTTCTCCAAGGACGCCTCGAACGCCTCAAAAGCGCTCTCGTAGCCCTGGTCGGAGTTCCACAGCTTAGTGGTGAGGAAGATGTCCTCACGAGCCACGCCGGAGTTAGCGATAGCGCGGCCTACGCCCGCCTCATTGCCGTAAATAGCGGCGGGGGCGATGTGGCGGATCTCCAGGGCAGTGGCCACGACCTTCTCGGCGACCTCGTCCTCAACCTGCCACACGCCGTAGCCCAGCTGCGGAATGGATCGGCCGTCGTTGAACTTTACGTTGGGTACGTTGTAGCTCATGATGCTCCTTTGGAATCTTTGGGGAGGCGGCGCCTCCGTAAGCAGTCCTACAAGGCTACGCCCCAGAGCCCTCTGTTGAGAAGGACCGGGCCAGAATCGGGCGTGAATCTAGCCTGAGGCGTAACCAAATGACAAAAAATGACGGGTGCCATAAATACTGCTCAGGCTGGAGGGCGGCTATCGCTCGACAGCCGGCGCGAAGAGCGCGCGCACATCCTCAGCCGTCACCGCCGCGGAGGCGAACTCGCCTTCACCGACCACCGCATCGAAGAGCGCGGCCTTCGACTCCTTGAGCTGCATGACCTTCTCCTCAATCGTGCCCTCGGCGACCAGGCGGTAGACGTGCACCTCCTTGTCCTGGCCGATGCGGTGAATACGGTCCACCGCCTGCTGCTCGGCGGCGGGGTTCCACCACGGATCCATGATGAACACGTGATCCGCCTCGGTCAGATTCAGACCGAAACCGCCAGCCTTGAGCGAAATGAGGAACACCGGCTCCTGACCGCTCGTGAACGCCTCAATAACCTCGGCGCGGTTGCGGGTCGAACCGTCCAGGTACAGGTGGCCGATGCCCTCCTCAGCCAAGCGCACCGAAATGCTCTTGAGATAGCCGGTGAACTGGCTGAACACCAGCACACGGTGGCCCTTCTCGAGCAGATCGGGTAGCTGCTGAACCAGGTAGTCGCGCTTGACCGACGACACCCCGGCGTAAGCTTCCGGATCAATCAGCGCGGCATCAAGCGCCAGACGGCGCAGCAGGGTCAGCGACTGGAAAATCGTGAATCGGTTCTTGTCCATATCCTCCAGCAGACCCAGCACCTTCTGGCGTTCACGCTGCAGATGCGTGTCATAGATGCGGCGGTGACCGGGAGCCAGCGGCAGGTTCACGCGCGTATCGTTCTTCGCCGGAAGCTCCGCCGCCACCAGCTCCTTGGTGCGGCGCAGCATGAGCGGGCGGATGCGCCGGCGCAGACGAGCAGCCGTCGCCGCGGCGTGCGCCGGGTCCTCGCCGGATTCCGCCGGGCGAGCGTACAAGTCACGGAACGCACGGGCGGAAGGGAACAGACCGTCCGCCACAATCGCCAGCAACGCCCACAGCTCCATGAGGTTGTTCTCGATGGGCGTACCGGTCATCGCAATCTTGGTGCGTGCGGGCATTGCGCGGGCGATGGACCAGGCACGAGTGCCGGTGTTTTTGACGAATTGCGCCTCGTCCAGCAGGAGCGCACCCCAGCCTTCGGGGGCGGACTGCTCACCCGTGGAACCGCCAGCGCGCTCGTCAACGGTGTGCTTGTCAACAGCACGGCCCAGCGTGCGGGCGTAACCGGTGTAGGCCTCCTCATCCATGCGTAGTAGCGTGTAGCTGGTCAGCACCAGGTGCGCCCCGGCAATCCGCTCGGCCAGCGGGGTCTTACCGGCGGTGGTTTCAGTAATGGTCACGACCTTCGCCTCGGGCAGGAAGCGTTCCGCCTCCGCCGCCCAATTGGTGATGACGGAGGTCGGGGCAACCACGAGGAAAGGCGCGAACGGCTCGACGCTCTCACCGCACTCGGTGGTACGTTCGGAGGCGGCACGGTGCTCCTCGATCGCGTGGGCGAGCAGGGCCAGAGCCTGCACGGTCTTACCCAGACCCATATCATCCGCGAGAATACCGCCCAGACGCTGCTCGTACAGGAACGACAGCCACTGGAAACCCTCCACCTGGTAGGGGCGCAGGGTCGCCTGCAGGCCGGTGGGTACCGGGCAGCTCGGAATAATCTGGCGGGAAGTCTTCTTGCGAGAGGTCTTCTGGAGCGCGGGGGAATCCTGAGCGCCCTTGTCGAGTGCTTTTTCAATGCCCTTTTCGGGGTTCTCTTCGGCGCTCTCTTCGGCATCCTCCAGGCCCTCAACCAGCTGTAGCAGCGAACGCACCTGAGCATCCCACCGCGCGGTCGTATGCACGCTCGCCGCCAGCGACTCCAGCTCAGAGAACAGCCCCGCCTGGTGACGGTTAATGCGCAGCTCACCGCCCGCATCGTCGAGTTCGCGAGCCTCCGCAATGAGGGTGCGCAGGGTCTTAAACTCGGGTCGACGCAGCGAGAAATAGGTGCCGTTACCGAGCAGAATACGGTCCGCCCCGCGATCGAGCGCCTCAAAAATCTGTGCAAACGGTACAGTCCAATTGTTGACCTTCACCGCAATGCCCAGCCCGAACCAGTCGCGCGAATTACCCTCGCTCACGGTGATTTCAATCAGCGCGTCGGTTGCCTCCACGAACTGTGGCGGGGTGCCGTTAAAACGCACCTGAACAGCGGAAACACGGCGAAGCTTCGGCAGAATCGCACTGAGCAACTCGCGGGTCTCCCAGCCTTCGATGCGGCGCTCCTCCAGCCCGGAAAGCGCCGGGTGGGCGGCAAGAATTGCGCGCACCGAACGCAGTACGCGCGCCTCAAAACGTTCATCGCGAACCTCGCCGCCCTCTTCACCGGGGTAACCGAAAACGGGCAGGGACTGTACATCGGAGCCCGCCGCAGGATTCTGTGTGCTCGTCTCCTGGGCGCTCGCCTCCTCTGCGCTGTCCTCCGCGAAGGGGTTCAACGGGTACTCCCAACGCCAGCTCAGCTGCGCGTCGTGGCGTACCTGCTCGTCAAAGCTAATTTCAAGTACCAGATGCGGCGGCTTCACGCGCGGCAGCGCTAGCGCCGGATCGGGGGTCAGCGAGGGAATGGAGCGGCTGAGCGCGGGCAGGTACTCCTTCTGGAACGTGGCGCGTTCCGCGGCGGGAATGTGCACGGTTCCGGCGCTAATGAGCGATTCGGAGGCGGCATCGAGCGGCTCGACCAGGGGGATGAGCGCCAGCTCCACGCCCTCGGGCAGTTCGGGCACAGCTGGGGAGTAGCGCATCCGTTCACCCTGCGCCGGGTTATTCTGCGCCGGGGCAATCGTCGGTGCGCTATTCTCAGCTTCCTCAGCCGGCGCCTTCAGCGCGTCCTTTTGCACGAAAGATTCGCGGCCCACTTCGTCCAGCGCGCCGGGGCGCGCGGTCTTCCAGTGCACCGCCTTTGCCGCCTGCTCGTACTCCTGCTGGGCGAGCCCGCCCAGGGCAAAGAAGCCGGTGCGCGGGGTGCCGATGGGGTGGCAGTGCGCGGCGGGCAGCCAGAGCTGGCGCAGTAGTTCGCCTTCGCGTCCTTCCCAGCTGAGCGCGGCTTGAAGCTGCAGTCCGGTGCCTTCTGCGTGTTTCTCTTCGCTGGCGGCGGCGTGCAGGCGCACCTGTGCGGGGCTCAGCACGGCGTAGTTCACTTCGCGACCGTTGACGAGCAGGGGCAGCCCAATATCCTCTGCGCGGGCGAGTACGTCCCAGAGCAGAGTGGAGGCAGAAGCGCTGATTGAGATCCAGTCGCGGTGCGAGGAGTACATGTTCTGCCAGGGGCGGGCAATCGAGTAGAGCTCGGCGAAGAATCGTTCGTGTTCGGGGTAGATTTCGTGCCGCCCGACGGGTCCGCCCACGCTGGATGCGAAGGTTTCCCAGCTGAGTCCGCCCTTGATCCAGCGCCCGGTTTTGGACGCCATGAGCGGGCGGGCGAGCAGGTTAATGCTGGGGGTTGCGCCGGGCATATTGCGTCCGCGCGCGTAGGAACCGGAGACACTCAGTGAGAAATCCAGGGCACCGCTCACGCGCATCGAATCGATGCCCGCAAGGTCCTGACGTGCGGAAAGAATGGAGGAGAGGTCGCGCCGCCATGCCGAGATTTTGGTGGCGGATGCCTTTGCCTGCAGGCTCGGGGAGGCGCCTAGCTCGTTGAGTGCAAAGCTTCCCTGCGCCTCTTCGTGCTCAGCAGTTTCTGCATCGGGCGCGGGCAGCTTCGCCGCGGTGGTGAGCGCACCGGAGGCGCGTAGTGCCGCGAGCGGGTCGGCGGACTTCTTCGCCTCCGCAACGTCCGTGCTCTTTGAATCTGCGGATCCCTTTGCTTCTGCCGCGTCCTTTGCCGCGGCACCGGGTACGCCGACCGGTCCGGGGTGTTCGCTGAGTGCCTTTTTCGCTACGGAGGCGCGGTCGAGCGCGGTGAGCATGAGCGCTACGGCGTGCTTGCAGTCGGTGAGCACGGGGCAGGTGCAGCGGGCGGTGAAGGTTGCGGAGCCGCTGACGGCGGGGAAGAAGCGAATGGTCACTTCGTAGGGGATGATGGTGCTTCCGTTGACGAGCCCGGTGAGGGTTCGCTCGTCTTCGTCGTAGCTGTAGCGGATGACTTCGCGGTTGCGCTGGTAGGCGACACCGCGCTGGTAGGTGCGGTGCCCGGCCTGGCGAATGATCTGCGGTACGGTGACGGGAATTTCGGGGAAGGGGTTGTTGGCGCTCACCAGCTCATTATCGCGTATTGTGCGGGCTTGCGCCTTGTCGCCGGTCATTTGCTGGCGGCTGCCGGGCTGACTGTTGGATTGACTGTCGGGTTGGTTGCTGGGGCGACTATTGAGCGGTGGTTTGGGGCGTATTTCGTATTTTTGGCGGGGAGTTTTTGACGCATAAAAACACCGGTATTCACATAAGATATTCCGCACCGTATCAAAAATTCATGCCATTTAAAACGTTCCCACAAGCCAAAATGCTAATAATCTAAATCTCTTTCATAAAACGCTTTACTTAACTTGAGAAAATGCTGTAAGCTAAACCCAGCTTCAAGAGTTTCGACTGATAAGCTCCGACTATGGTCGAACGCCAACCCCATGTTCACGGGTGGCTCGGATGACGAAGCGGTTTGTATTCACCACCGGAATAACCGGTGGTAATTGGTACAGACAAGAGCAACGCGAAAGGATCGCGCCACTCACGGCGCAGGTTGTCATATGTACAACGGCTCTGCAACCGAAGCAGCAATCTCTCTGAACCCCTCCCGCTCCTACCAGGAAAGCCTGCGTGCCGCAGCTGTCCCCGCGCGAGGCGGATACACCGCAGTCAGCATTGACGATTACTCCCGCATTTCTTCTAAGCGCGACGAGTTCCTGAACTTTCTTCTTCTGCCGAACCCCGAGGGCATCCCCGCTATTGAGTACGCCGGTCTGCGCGTAGCGTAGCATTAGGGGTATGAATTTCTCCGGTATGCTCCTGGACTCCGACGTTCTTGCGGAGATCCGTAAGGCGGATCCAGACCCCGCCGTGGTCGCTTTTCTGCGCCGCCGCTCGTTCCGGCACATGTACATTTCTGTGCTGAGCATTGGCGAGCTGAAGGGCCTGTACCCCTACCCGGAAACTGATCGCTGGATTACCGAACTTCTTGAGCGCTTTGGCGACCACGTTATTAATGTGGATGCGCGCGTGAGCCTCGAGTGGGCGGGTCGTCAGGCGCCGCGCGGCGTGCATGCCGTGGGTCGTGATGATGCCGGTCCGTTGCCTACCGCCGCCCTGGAGGGTCTGATGGCGGCGAGCGCGAGCGCCTATGATTTGGAGCTGATTTCTTCTAAGGCGCAGGTGTACCGCGCCTGGGGTGTTGAGGCTTCCAACCCGTGGACTGAGCAGTAAAACTTCGCCTGATACGCGTCCTCGCGTGCGCGTCTGGATGAATACCTGTGTGAATAGTTGTGAGAACCCGCTTTCGAGTGTTAATCGGAGGCGGGTTTCGTCGTTAATTCGTGGCATGATTGAAGGACGATGAAAAGCACCTCACCTATCTCGCGTTATTCCATGCCCATGCCTCTGTGGCTTCAGGGTGTTGTTGAGCTAATTGTTACTGCCCTGTTCTCTGCGCTTGCAGTGTTTGCGGCGATGTCTGCCGTGTGGGCGACCAAGGGTTTTGGCGACATGGAGTTTTCCTCCGTGGCCGCCATGTCGGCGCACCTGTGGCTTCTGATTCACGGTGTTCCCCTGGATCTTGCGGCTGCTTTTAGTGCTTCTGCCGGCACGATGACGCTGGTGCCGCTGGGTTTGAGTATTCTGCCTCTGCTGCTCTGTTACCGTTCGGGTCGTCGCCTGGCGCGCGCCTCGTATGAGGGTGAGTTTTTGATTCCGGTGCTGTCCGGTTCGGTGACTTATGCGCTGATTAGTTCGGCGATGTACGGTTGGGCGAGCCCGCATCCGCAGCCTCTTCAGGCGTTGAACGCTGCCCTGGTGCCTTTGGGTATTGTGGTGGCTGGTCTGATGTGGGGTGGCTACCGTGAGGCGCGTTCGCTCTCGCGCATGGTGGGTGTTGATACTGCGGAGCAGATTTCGCAGATGAGTCAGTATTCGCGTTGGGCGGGTTCGTATGCCTGGGCTGTGGTGCGTGCTGCGGTGGTTGCTTTTGTGGCGCTGGTTGGTCTGGGTGCGGTGCTTTTGGGTATCGGTATTTTGGCGGGCTGGTCGCAGATTGTTGCCACCTACCAGGAGCTGCATGCGGGTGCTGTGGGTGATACTGCGGTGACTCTGTTGCAGCTGGGTTTCTTGCCGAACCTGGTGATTTATGCGATTGCGTGGTCGACCGGTGCCGGTTTCTCCTTTGGTGCGGGTACCTCGGTTGGTTTGACCAGTAGTGATGTTGGTACTTTGCCGATGCTTCCGATTCTGGGTGCTGTGCCCGAGTCGATGGGCACGTTCGGTCTGGTGGGTCTGCTGGTGCCGCTGGGTGCCGGTGCGATTGCTGGCTGGTGGTTCTTACGTGAGGGTGAGGATCACCTGGATGAGTGGGTTGCCCTGAAGGTTCCGTTCCGTCCGCTGTCTGCGCTGATTTCTGCGGTGGTGCTGGGCGTGATGACCGGTATTATGACGTCGTTTGGTGCCCTGTGGCTGGGCTGGATTTCGTACGGCTCTCTGGGTATTGGTCGTTTTACGGAGGTTGGTGCTGAGCCGCTGACTTTTGCGGCGCATACCGCGTTGACGGTGGGTGCCGGCGTGACTTTCGGTATGTTGCTGAGCCGCGCCCTGGTGCCGGATAGCAGCCGTGAGCTGCCTCGTTTTGCGGATGAGCGCCCGAACCTGGGTGAGCGTTTGATGAGTTTTACTGCCTCGACTCGTGAGCGTTTTGCCCAGAGCCGCGGGCGTTTTGCGGAGCGTCGTGAGCAGCGTGCGCAGGCGCGTGCGGAGCGTATGGAGCGTGAGGCTGAGGAAGTCGCCGCTCGTGAGGCTGCAGAGCGTGAAGCAGCTGAGCGCGAGGCAGAAGAGACGGCACGTGCAGAGGCCTTCGAGAACGTTGTTGAGGCCGAGCTATCTGTAGTATCTGAGCAGTCTGTCGTGTCTGAGGTGGCGACCGGTCATGTTCCGGTGCATCCGCAGGAGCCGGTGGTTGCCGTCCCCGTGGAAGCGACCGAGCAGCTGGCGCAGCGTGCGGCGGCGGACGCTTTCGCCGAGATTGTTGCAGAGCGCGAAGAGGCGGCTGAAGAGCCCGCTTCCGAAGAGGCTGCTGCTGAAGAGAGCCCCGCTGAGCAGTACGAGCCGATTGAGGCCGTTCAGCAGGTCGATTACCTGCCCTCTGCCCACGTTGACTCTGTGCAGGCTGAGGATTACGAGAGCATTGAGGCATCTGTTGAGCCTGCCTCCAACGAGTACACTGCTGACGAACACGGCACCTATGACCCCGCCGTGTACGCTCAGGACCCCTCCGAGGAGGAGACTCGCGAGCTGATTCAGGAGCCCGTCTACGAGGCTGCTGAGCCTGCGGAATCTCAGCGCGAATCTATCGCCGACGAGTCTGTAGAGCAAGCGCCGCGTTCGAAGGGTCGCGCGAGCCGCATTATGGCGTACTTCGGTTTTGGTCTTGAGCAGCCCGCCACTGCGCAGGATGAATCAGCGCAGGATAACTCGGCTGATGCCGCCCACGCTGAATCCGCCGTGCAGGACCGCGCCGGCGATGATCGTACCAGCAACCGCGCGCTTGAGCGTGCGCAGAAGCGCGAGGCGAAGAAAGCGGCCAAGGCGGCACGCAAGAAGCAGAAGAACGACCTAGAGCGTGATTTTGTGGATCGCGAGCTGGATGTCCTCTCTGCCGATCAGGCGATGAGCCGCATCTTTGAGGTTCGTAGCCAGACCGGCATCCTTCCGCTGGTGACCGATGAGGCGTCTACCGTGGAGCTGCCCCCGCTGGATGTCAGCTCCTCGAAGTCCCAGGGCTCTAATGCGCAGGGTTCTAACGCCCGCAAGAAGAACTAGCGCGCAGAACCCCTAACGAGCTGCAGAAGAGCTAGAGCTGGACGTGCCGGTGAGCTTGTCCATCGTGCCCTGGAACTTCTGATCGCAGGTGTACATGTCGGTCTGGGTCAGCGCGGCGGCGCGGCACTCACGGTACTCCTGCGCGCCGGGCATGAGGGCAAGACCGATGCCGCCGAGCAGGGTCATCGCGCCGTAGATGATGCTGACGCCCGCGGCAATGTAGAAGAACCAGGGGCCGCGGTAGACGGCGGTGCGCACAATCGCAATAATGCTCAGGGTAATGCCGGCGAGAGCGAAGATGAAGAGCGCCAAGAAAAGCGGCATCGTGGAGAGCACGAAGGAAGACGCCGCAAAAATCACCAACGCGGCAGCAATCAGCATGAGCGAGGTGCGAATATTCGCTTTCTGCTGTTCGATGGGGTCGATGGGCTTACGCGGCTTCTTACCCTGAGGGGCCCGATGCGGCGGCATCATGTTCTGCGGCGCCTGCTGCGGCGCTCGCGGCGGAACCTGCTGGTTCTGGGATGCCTGGTTCTGCGGGGCATTGTTCGGAGTGTTCTGCGGGGGAGTAGACATACCTATAAGGGTACCGTCCCGTGCGCCCGCGACCTATTGAGTATGCGGCCTATTGAGTTCGCGACCTGTTGAGTTTGCGCCCAGCAAACCCCGGTGAAGCCCTATGAACCCCCATGAACTCCAGTGAACCCCGGTGAGGATTCATCCCGCCGGGGTTTCTTTGTGCTCACCTTTGGGCTTTGGGTGCGTTGTGAACCTCTTACCCCTTTGGATAAGGGTGTGAGACGGGTTATACTAGTCGGGTGCGAATTGTGGTTATGGTATCCGGCTCCGGAACGAATCTTCAGTCCATCCTCGACGCTGTAGCAGCGGGCGAGCTTCCCCTCGACATTGCGGCAGTGGGCGCCGACAAGCCCTGTATGGGTATTGAACGTGCCCAGGCGGCGGGTGTACCCACCTTCCTGGTGCAGCCCGGCGACTACGCCGACCGCCCCTCCTGGAACCGCGCGCTGGAAGAAAAGATCGCTTCCTACAACCCCGATTACATTGTGTTCGCCGGCTTCATGCGCATTGTTGACGCGCAGCTGGTCGAGCGTTTCAGCAACCGCATCATCAACACTCACCCCGCCCTGCTGCCCTCCTTCCCGGGTGCGCACGGCGTGCGTGACGCCCTGGCGCACGGTGTGAAGATTACCGGCCTGACCGTCCACTTTGTGGATGCGGGCGTTGACACCGGCCCCATCCTCGCCCAGGCGGCAGTGCCCGTCCTGGATGACGACACCGAAGAGACCCTGCACGAACGCATTAAGGTGCAGGAGCGCCGCCTGCTCGTGCAGACCATCGCGTCTCTCGCTAAATCTCACGGCGCTGAATCTGACGGCGCTGAATCCCGCGGCACTGCATCTGACAGCTAATTCCGCCCACTGATTTTTCGCGGCGGAATGAGCCGAGCTCAAACCCCGCCGCCCACACACGTTCCGTTGTGCCCATTTGACGCGCTCACCTTAGCGTCACGCACAGCGGCGGGGAATACCCCCACACATGCCCTGTCTATCCGGGCAGGCTACGTCCATCCACCAGCTGTGCCGCCGAGAACCGGCGTGCACGTCTAAAGCATCGGAGTATTTGTGTCTCTCATTGAGCTCGATCGCGTGCCCCTGCGCCGCGCCCTCATTTCTGTCTACGACAAGACCGGTCTGGAGGAGTTCGCCCGCGGCCTGCATGAGGCTGGCGTCGCGCTGGTCTCCACCGGCTCCACCCCATCCACCATCGCGGCAGCAGGCGTACCCGTCACCGAGGTCACCGAAGTGACCGGTTTCCCCGAGTGCCTCGAAGGCCGCGTGAAGACCCTGCACCCGCGCATCCACGCCGGTATTCTGGCTGACCGCCGCAAGCAGGAGCACATCGACACCCTCAACGAGCTGGACGTTGAGGCGTTCGACCTGGTGGTTGTGAACCTGTACCCCTTCGTTGAGACCGTCGCATCCGGTGCAGGCCAGGATGCCATCATCGAGAAGATGGACATTGGCGGCCCCTCCATGGTTCGCGCTGCCGCGAAGAACCACGACGCCGTCGCTATTGTTGTGGACCCCGCCGACTACGCGCGCACCGTTGAGGCCGCTAAGAACGGTGGCTTCTCCCTGGACGAGCGCCGCCGCCTTGCCGCTGGCGCTTTCGCCCACACCGCCGCATACGACACCGCTGTGGCAACCTGGACCGCATCCCAGTTCCTGCAGGATGAGGACGCTAACTTCTGGCCTCCGTACGCTGGCCTGGGCTTCGAGCGTAGCGAGACCCTGCGTTACGGCGAGAACCCGCACCAGCGTGCCGCCCTGTACGTTGACCCCGCCGCTGCCCCCGGTATTGCTCAGGCGGAGCAGGTGCACGGTAAGGCGATGAGCTACAACAACTACGTTGATGCTGACGCTGCTCTGCGTGCCGCTTACGACTTCGACGAGCCGGCTGTTGCCGTTATCAAGCACAACAACCCCTGCGGTATTGCTGTGGCAACCCCCGGCGCGGCTGACCCGATTGCGGACGCTCACGCGAAGGCGCACGCTTGCGACCCGCTGTCCGCATACGGTGGCGTGATTGCCGCTAACCGCCCGGTGACCGCCGCTATGGCTCAGACCGTCAAGGGCATCTTCACCGAGGTGATTGTGGCCCCCGGCTTCGAGCCCGAGGCACTGGAGATCCTGCGCGAGAAGAAGAACCTGCGCCTGCTGGTTCTGCCCGAGGACTTCGCCCGCGAGGCTATCGAGTACCGCCCCATTTCCGGTGGCGCACTCTTCCAGGAGGCTGACCGCCTGCAGGCTGAGGGTGACGACCCGAAGAACTGGACCCTGGTTGCCGGTGAGGCTGCTGACGAGGCAACCCTGCGCGACCTCGAGTTCGCCTGGCGTGCGCTTCGTTCGCCCAAGTCCAACGCTATTCTGCTTGCCGATAACGGTGCCGCCGTGGGCATCGGCATGGGTCAGGTGAACCGCGTGGATTCCTGCAAGCTCTCGGTAGAGCGTGCGAACACCCTCGGCGGCGAAGGTAACGAGCGTGCCCGCGGTGCGGTTGCCGCATCCGACGCGTTCTTCCCCTTCGCTGACGGCCTGCAGGTGCTGCTGGACGCCGGTGTGCGTGCCGTCGTGCACCCGGGCGGTTCGATCCGCGACGAGGAAGTTATCGAGGCGGCTAAGGCTGCTGGCGTGACCATGTACCTGACCGGTACCCGCCACTTCTTCCACTAAACACGTGTAGCGGGCTCAGTACGGGCTGAGCTACCTGCTGTGAGCGGGGCATTTCCGGGTGAACCTTCTGGTGAGCCTGGGATGCCCCGCTTTTTCGTGCTACCGACCTGAGGCAGCTGCGTTGAGGCATCCGTATTGTGGGCAGCCGTATTTATAGAATTTTTGCTCTATTTTGCGCCGGATTTACGCATGAGGGCGCGTCAACGGCGACCAGGATGCGCACGGATTGGCTAAAAATTCGCTAGGATTAGGTTGTGCCTAAAGTCAGCGAAGAATACAAAAAGAACAGGCGTTCTCAGATTGTAGAGACCGCCCGCGAATGCTTCATCAAGCACGGTTATCAGAAGGCTTCGATGAGTGATATTATTGCGGCCACCGGCCTGTCTGCTGGAGCGATTTATAACCACTTCTCCTCCAAGGATGAGATTATTCTGGCGGCAGCCCGCATGGACATGGCGCCTTTCGACCGCATTCGCGCCGAACAGCCCTGGGACTACGTGTTCGGGTGCCTGAAGGTGCTGGACACCCCCAAGATTCGCCGTCACCTGCTCGTCACCTGGGGCGAGGCCGTGGCAATGCCGCAGCTGGCGACCGTCGTCTCTGAGCAGCTGAGCTACCTGCGCGATCAGTCCCTGGAACGCTACCGCGCCTGGGGTGCCGCTGAGCTGGACTTCACTGACGAGGAGCTTGAAGAGTGGCTGACCGTTATCGGTGCCGCGGTGCTGTCGGTGCTGACCGGTTACGTGGTGCAGACCCAGCTGGTGGCTGGCGGTAAGAAGGAGAGCTCTCGCGAGGCGTACCTGGAGTATGCTTCCGCTATCCTGCGTCAGGCGTAGGGTGTGTAGACCCGATTAACGGCCGCCAATCAGGCTGCCGGGGTGTGTTCTATACCCCTCGCTGGTGTCGCGCCGACGCCGTAAAAACTTCATCGTGATGCTTTGTAAAGCCCGTTTTCCTTCTCGAAGGAAAGCGGGCTCTGCTTCATTTGTGGAACAAAAATTTTGAGAAAGAAGCCCTGTAGGAAAGGACGAAGATGGCATCATCGCCCATCGTTTATCGCTGGTACCTGTGCTTGCGGCTTCGACTAGTAGCAATACCGACAGCATCTGGTAGCGTGAGTCTTTTAGAATGGGGATGGAGATAGCTATTGAACAAGGAGGTGCAGCGCATCTATGGCAGATGAGCAAACTACAGAGGAAGATTTCAACGTCCCCGATACGGAACCAATCTCCAACCCTGGAGGGCCTTTTAGCGTGTTGCTACATCCTGTGAGGCTTGAAGCTAAGGATGTTATTTCCCATTACTCCCCTGAAGATTGGGAGGAGCTGATTGAGCGGTGGGTTTATAAGAAGTACTCACAAAATTCGGAGTCCGAATCGGTAGGAGCAGGCGGGTACAGAATTGAGAGATTCACCGGTTCAGGAGACCAAGGCGTTGATATTGGTGTCTTTAAAAATACTGAAAATGGTAAGGGCGGTTTTAACGGTGAATGGTACTGCTACCAGGCCAAGCTGTATAAAAAGAAGCTCACTTACTCGGATGTACTTCCTGAAATTTTTAAGGTGATTCGTCATGTACATGCTGGTCACTACGATGCTCCTAAAGAGTATTACTTTGTGGCGTCGAATGGATTCACTCCAAGGGTAAAGAGTCTCCTGGGTAACTCTGATCAGCTTAAGAAAAGAATCTTGGACGATATTGATAAGCCTGCCCGTTACGCGAAAGGTTATAGTAAGGCGCGTCTGAAAGAGCTTAAAGATACTGCCCGCTCCATGGATTTCTCGATTTTCAAGACGATGAGTCGAAAGCATCTAATCAGCGAGGACGAAACTACTACTTTCTATATCTCACGGGAGCAGTCTGAGCTCCCTAAGCGATACCACAATATGAAACCTGGGCCAGCCCTAAGTGCAGATGAGGATGTCTACGTCAGGAAGCTCCTGGATATCTACTATGAGGGTAAATCCCCAACTCCCTCACCGTTCAGTCTCGATGATGTCCCCTCTAATGATCAGGAACACTTCCAGCGGCAGAGAGAGTACTTCTACTGTGCTGAAGATTTGCGCCTATATGCAAGGGAGTCGGTACCTTCAGGCACATACGAGAAGCTCCAAGAAGACATCCTTGCAGGTGTTATCGAAACGGCAGAAGACGACCACGATAATGGCATGAAACGGCTTCGAGCAGTACAGGAAAAGGCAGAGCTTATGCCCCTTGACCGCCACGCCATTCTCAAATCCACAATAATTCCCCAGGACCGTCGAGGTATATGTCACCAGCTGGCTAACGAAGACAAACTGACGTGGGTGAAATAGACATGAGTAATACACTAAATACCCCTCCTGAAGTTGGGGTACGTGTCCTGTGCATCTTGGTTGAAGCAGCCCCCGCCAGTATCGATTTGCACCACCTGGTGTTCTTGGACTATGCCCTGTTACATAGCGCCGATTTTGGCGGGCCGGAAAGTTTGAACCCTGCGTATGCGTTGCGGGTGGGTGAATTCGGCATGAAACGGCAATGGGTCAGAGAAGGCCTGCTACTGATGATCCAATCTAATCTAGTGCAGATGTCTGCAGGAGATTACGGATTCGAGTTCTGCGCCAGCGAGCACGCCGAAGACTTTCTTGATGGCTTCGAAGGTACCTATATGGGTGCTTTACGTGAGCGTGCGCGGTGGGTTGTTGAGCATCTGTGGGGTAGTGATGATGTGCCGCTGGTTGAGCGGATGAGGGATGTCTATGAGCAGTGGGCTCATGAGCATGACGTTGATGAGATGGGAGTTGAGTTCTGATGAGGCGTTTGAAGCTTCTGAATCTGACCTGTGTGGGTAAGAATGGAAAGTACGCTTCGGTTGATTTTGGTTCTGAGGTTACGGTTCTTCGTGGTTCGCCGAATAGGGATGAGTCGATTGTTGATGTTATCCTCCATATCTTCGATCTGCGTGGGTACCCTCTGAGGGGGCCGTGGTGGAGGTTTCATTCGTTCTTGCTCGGGGTAGAGCTACCCACCGGTCAGCACATTACCTTCGTGCGGTCTGAAGACAACCATTCATCAGTTTTCCGCCTTGTCGGAAACGCTGGAAAAGATATCCCCTGGGAAGATATCCCGCAGGAGAAACGGCATAGCCATTTGGCTGATTATATTAACCTGCACGGTGAAAGAATCAAAGATATCTCTAATCTTCTGATTCAGGAACTCGGGCTCAGCAACAAGAAAATACGATGCAACGAGAAGAATAAAACACGCAAACTTGAGTTCATTGATTTGGCGAACCAATGCCTTATGAATGAGAGGGCGTTGCACCCTGATAGGGTCCAGGAAGCGCCGGGCTTCAGCATAGTCTACCCCGGAAATAAGTATGAGAAAGCAGCAGCGCTGAAACTCATGCTGACCGGCAAGGATGACTCTGCCCTCAAACCGGGCTATTCGTCCGAAGAACGGGATCTGATATATACGGCTCAGCTGGAAATCATCAACCAGATGATCAACCAAGTGAAGCCGCAGCTCGATAACGTCCCCGCATCAGACATTCTTCAGCGTCAGCTCAACGACGTAAACAACAGGATCCAGGAGCGTAGCTCACGCCTTACGCCTCTGCTGAACGAACGTAGCGAGCTACATAACGAGCTTAGGAATCTTCAAGACCAAAGCGAGGCTCTGAACCTGGAACAGGCAGAAACGAAAACATTGCGTAGCCGATTCGGTCTGCTAGAACAGCAGTACCGGAATGATTTGGAGCGCCTTGAATTGGTTCTACAGAGCAATGACAAGCTCGCCTACCTTCAGACCCACGACCAAGATTCTGATGATGTTGTCCCGTCCAGTCAGCTCTCTAGTTCAGGAGCTGCTGAGTCGGATAGCGTCGTGTACACTGCCGCCCGTGCTGAAGCACAGAACACCCTGCAGCTTCTGGACGGTCTTAACGCTACGACTACCGATATGGATTACCGCATCGTCGCTTTCCAAGCAATGATTAGCAGGATAGATAAGGCTGCCAGGTCTGTCCAACAGCGCATCCGCACACTGGATACGAAGATAACCGACAAGGATCAGGGCAACCTGCATACTCTTTTGGGCCAGCGCACCGACCTTGAAAAACATCTCAGCCTTCATGAGCAGTTCAAGACCTATCAGGACCTCAAGGAAAACCTCAGAAAGAGTCAGCTCCAGAATGATGCACCAGACCCTGAAGGAGTAAGCCCCGACGTAGCTCAAGATTTCACCCAGAAAATCCTGCGAAATCTTCGCCAATGGGCAGAATGGTACGTCGATCTGGAAGAGTATATCGACATACTCGAAGGCTCCATATCCGCTGATGACACCAGCTATCGCCCTTTCACTGTGACTCAGGCACAGTATCCAGATGAGACAGTTGGCGACAGAGGAGAGATGGTACTTCACCTCGCATCCATGATCTCTTTGGAACAACACTGCTTCCAGTACCAGACCCCGCACCCCGGCTTCGTCGTACTCCCCTCACCTCTCTACCCGTACAAGATATGGCATAAATCCGACGACGACGACAAAAAAGTGGAGGAAATGGAGCAACTCGCCCAAGCATTCTACAGCGACCTTCACAAAAACAAGACCGGCGGACAGATAATCATCATCGAAGATGCGGATACCGACGCTCTACCGGACTTCCTCGTCCAGGAAGATAACGGCACCGATTCAACGATGAAATACATCGACCTGAAAGAGCAAGGTTTCCCACCACTGAAATCATCTCGATCCTGGTAAACCTCCAATACAGGTACTGAAAGGCCGTTAGAGCCGGTAGACATCTAGACGACACACCATCTAAATATTGCCAGCCCTAACGGCCTTATGCTCACCAGTTGTAAAGCCCGTTTTCCTTCTCGAAGGAAAGCGGGCTTTACGGTATTATGAGGTGTAGCTCATATTTTTTCATTCAGGGTTTTCAACTGGAGGCGCCCGCCTCCTGAAGACCGCCCGGCGCACGCCGCGGCAGCCCCGATGACGAGCCACCGAAGATACCGTAAAAACACTCCCAGGAGCGTAATGACCGAGCAGAAGATCCTCGAGATGCCCCTCGCCGACCTCGACCCCGAGGTAGCAGAAGCCATTGAGCTGGAGCGCAAGCGCCAGCAGAACACCCTCGAGATGATTGCATCCGAGAACTTCGTCCCCCGTGCCGTCCTCGAAAGCCAGGGCTCGGTGCTGACCAACAAGTACGCTGAGGGATACCCCGGCCGCCGCCACTACGGCGG